>Ga0208695_1000572_pt1 | contig 38467 bp, 32 predicted proteins | sample AD_UKC111_MetaG_FD_184449 | JGI IMG/M metagenome (GOLD analysis project Ga0208695, IMG submission 184449) | Active sludge microbial communities of municipal wastewater-treating anaerobic digesters from Hong Kong - AD_UKC111_MetaG (SPAdes)... | ecosystem: Engineered > Bioreactor > Anaerobic >... | reverse complement strand
GGATAAAGACATTGACCAGTCTTCGATTATCCTGAACAGGTACAGTGACAAAAAATGGAATGAACTTCCGACCACTCTGCTCGGAGGAGATGACAGATATCTGTATTTTATCTCGGAAACTCCGGGATTCTCGCCATTTGCAATTACGGCAAAAAAAATTGTGATTGAAAATATGCCTGATAATGAGGAACAAAATGGAAATATTGAGTCTGTTGTTGAAAAGGAGTCTGAGCAGAAAGAAAACACAAGCATATCCCAGAAAGAAAGTTTAAAAACGCCCGGATTTGAAATAATTTATTGTATTATCGGGCTGTTTGGAGCTTTCCGGTATAAAAGAAGATAGAATTGAATAAATAGCAATTAGATGGCAGGAATAACCGGTAATGCCATCTAATTTTTACCTATTTTAAAAAGGTTAAGTTTCAGGGTAAGCAGGGATAAGAAGAAAAACAAGACAGTAAACATTTCTGCCGATTTATTCATATCTTATTATTAATTTTCAGGAATCAAACGTATAAGCGATATAAACTGAGTGATTTATTTCATACTTTTAATCCCTATAATTTGTTAAAAATCTTTTTCTTTATACTTACATTCGTTCCAGATGTTTTATATATGACATTCAAACTGGATAAATATTTATACTAAGTTTAAGGTAGTTATAGTTAAGTAAAAAATTAAAAACTTCCAGGTGTAAATCTTTCAAGTGTAAATAATACATATAAACTTTGATAGTTACCTCCACAGGCGTAATTTTTCACAAGTCCACATGCCCGAATCAGTCGAATGATGTTAATTTTGACTGCACGAAGAAATATGATTGCAGACTGATATGAAACAAATGAACGCCGTCGAAAGAAAGAACGCCGTCAATAGTCATCCAGGATACAGTATCAATTCTCCTGAATTTTCCCATTTGACATCAAAAATATGGCTATTGATACTCTTTCCCAGGAGGAAGCAATTACAAAAAATTTTCACTTAACCTGATAATTCGCAGAGGATATTGAAACAAAGGTTTCAAGGAAAAAAAAGCTGATTCCTGAAATGTTTGCTTATCTTTCTGCCCAGGGATACTTATGTAAGATTTGGAGAAAGCAAGGTGTTCCCTCTGACTCTTTACTGGACGTACACTGGATCTTTTGAGTCCAGGTTTGTGATCTAATCTCCAGTTTAAATGTTAGATTTTCAGGATTTGCACAGTTGAATTAAGGAACCGGTAAAATGTGAATTCAAGATGCAGATGATCTATGGTGATAGAGTTGTTTAATCGGATGTTAAAGCTCTTTTTTATTACAGTCTTCTTAATACTTACATACCTTCCTGTTGCTTTATGCATGACACCTGCACCGGTAGTCTACGTTGCGGGAGATGGAAGCGGTGATTTCAACTGTTCTGGTGATAACGATCAGGTACAGATTAACGAGGCCCTTACATACGTTGCCGAAAACGCGGAATATACAACAGTACATCTCAAGGGGCCTTTTACATATATCATAGATGATACTCTTCAGATTGGCAGCAACACAACTCTTGAAGGGGATTCCAATGCAACAATAAAGCTTGCCAGTAGTGCTGGCTGGTCATCCGATAAACCATTAATTAAGGGAAAAAGTTCAGGCAGTAATGGCATTACCATACGCGGTTTCACCATTGATGGAAACCGGGAAGGTAATACAAATGTGGTTAGTGGAGATGGCTACTACACTCTTATCCACCTGAGCAGTTGTCAGAATATAAATGTGTATAATATGAATCTTACCAATAACCACGGGGACGGCTTAAGGGCTGACAATTGTTCTAACATAAAATTCCATGATAATGAAGCATACTTACTGGGACATGATGTTTTATATGCCATTGTCTGTTCAAACGTGGAAGCCTTCAACAACACAATAACCTGCAGAACGAACAGCGGACTGAGATTATACAATACAAACCATGCAAGTTTCTACAATAATACCATTACCTCCAGAGGTTCCGGGGGTGCAGGAATCGAAATCCAGAAGGAGGGGTCAGATTCCTCAATGGATGATATTGAGATATACAATAACATAATACACGACACTGCACTGTCAGGAATTCTGGTTTTCGGATCAGGGAATTATTCAACGTCTTCAGTAAATGTCCACATCCACCATAACCAGATCTATGATACCGGCACTAATTCAGGCAGCGAAATAGTAGGCGGAATCCTGTCCGAAGGGTTCAATTTGCTCATTGAAAACAACGTGATTGATGGGGCATACGGGAGCGGGATTGCACAGAAAGAAACGTATTATCTGTCTCCTGAAGGTTCAGGATACGTGATGACAGTCAAAAATAACATAATAACGAATACACGAGGATCAAAAGCAGAAGAAGGATATGGAATATACAACCAGCTCACAAACACACACTCTTTTGTCCTGCAGAATAATTCTTTATATAACAACTCGGGAGGCAACTATAAAAGTGTTCAGGCATCTCCCTGGGATATAACAGAAGATCCCCTTTACGCAGACCGGGACAAACATGACTATCACCTGAAGTCAAAAGTGGGCCGCTGGGACGGGAGCAGCTGGGTAAATGATAACATAAGTTCCCCTTGCATCGATGCAGGAGACCCTTTATCGGATTATTCTAATGAGCCGGAACCAAACGGAAACAGGATCGACATAGGTCCGTATGGAAATACGGCGTATGCCTCAAAATCGGAATTTGAAGTGCTGGATAATAGCAGTGAAAACAACAATGACAGCGATGAAGATGACAGCGATGAAGATGACAGCGATGAAGACGACAGTGAGGAAAAGGATGGAGGAAGCAGCCACAGCAGCGGTGGTGGCGGCGGTGGAGGTGGTTCACCTGAGCCTGCAAAGAACGTTGAAGTAAAGGAACTCTGCCAGGTCTTCATCACCAACGGGAAGCCCATACAGTTTAATTTCACCAAAAACGCAACCTGTGTAGTGTACGTGGGCTTTGATGCAAAGAAGACCGCTGGCAAAACCACAACCATTGTCGAGCAGTTGAAAAACAAATCCACGCTCACATCTACCCTGACTGAAGGAGAGGTATACAGGTACTTCAATGTCTGGGTAGGAAACAGCGGGTTTGCAAGCTCAGAGAACATAGAAAATCCTGTTATCTGCTTTAAGATTGAAAAATCCTGGCTGCAGGACAAAAATATCGACCAGGCCTCCATCACCCTGAACAGGTACAGCAACAAAACATGGGAACAGATGCCTGTCAGCCTGTCAGAGGAAGATGATAGATATCTCTATTTGACATCCAGCGTTTCAGGTTATTCATTTTTTGCAATATCAGGCCGGGTTACAGAAAAAGAAAATATAACTGAAATACTTCCCGAGCCTGACACTCAGGAGTTTGAACAGAAAAATGAAAGTACGGGATCTGAAATTAAAACAGAACCTGAACACACAGAAAACACAGATATTCATGAGAAAGAAAACATAAGTATGCCCGGATTTGAAATGATTTACTGCGTTATCGGGCTGCTTGGAGTGTTCCTGTATAAAAGAAGATAAATTAATTTGATTCGGTTAAGAGACGAAGTGTCAATTCTAACTGCTGAGCAGGCCGATGAACTCCTTGAAGATACAAAAGGTTTCAGGTTCATGGGGCAGCGTTTTATTCCGGATTCTTACATATTCTCAAGGCTCACCGGACCTTATACGAAAGAGTATACAGGGAATCAGGAACAGTTGCCCTTTACCTATATAGATTCCGAATTCGGAAACAACAGGGGCTTCCCTCGCGGGCTTGACGCGATGGCCCTCCTGGGGTCGGAAAGGGCTGTTTACTGGCTTGACGAACTGAACGATTCCAGTTATAAGAATTATAGCATTCAGTATAATAAGCTGGACTCTGAATTTTCTAACTTCAGTGTAGCTGACTGGAACAGAAACCTTTACTGGTCCTGGCTTTATTCCCTCCAGCCCCTCCTGAATGACTACGGCTCAGGTTATCCTACTTTTATGCAGACCGATGCCTGGCAGGATAAAGAATTAAGCACTTCTCTCTCCTCATGGACCGAACTGAGGCACGATACAATTCTATACGCCAAGCAAAGCTATGCAATAGAGGAAGAACTTCCTTTTTTCAGGAGAGAAATGCTTGAGGCAAACCCGCCGGAGAGGCCGGAGTGGATTTCAACATACAGGGCTTAACGCCCTGAAAAACAATTGTCTACTCTGATAACCTGTTCCGTCTGTCATGGTTCCGTCTGTCATAGAACTTCTCTGCAGGTAGCCTGTTACAGCCTCCGAAAAAAATAATGAAAGGAGGCTGCTTTCCTTCATAGAGCATGACAGAAAGATACGGCTTTTCTAATGCTTACATCTTCATTGTTTGTCTTCCAAATCAGATGTGTGTTCAGAAACCCAGTCCCCTATCAGTTCCAGAGCCGCTGGTGAAATAGTTTCATTAATTCTTGCATATTCAGATGGTGATCCTGTTTCGGCGGTCTGGAATAAGTGGTTGAGTCCTGGAAGTTCTTTTACCGTATAATCCCTGTTTCCCCCTGCTTTAAGGGCTTCCTCTATTGCCTGCAGATTTTCTTCAGGCGGCACCTGAAGGTCTTTTTCGCCGTTTATCGCAAGTACAGGGCATTTTACCTTCATCAGGGTAGGGGCGGGGTCGTATGTAAGGAAAAAGCGCATCCAGGGCGAGATAAGGTTCTGAACCTGAGCATTAACCTGAGCTTCAAGGGCTTCTTCAGAGTAACCTGAACTCTTTTTCTCTTCTTCGCTCATGTTTTCCATCTCATCCATTATAAGCTTCTGAAGTTTCTCTGCGGCTAAGGTATCATTTTGTTCCTCTTTTACCACAGAGTATATGCTTTTCATAAGAGCCTCATTCCGGGCTATTGTTTCATTATCTACCCCTTCTGCCCTGGAAATAAGGTCACTCTGGAGGTACAGAATCTCTTCTCCTGTGATGCCCGGACCCGCCATCATCACAATAAATGCAACATCAGGAGATTCCACCGCCACTATAGGAGCAATTAAGCCTCCTTCGCTATGCCCTATCAGCCCTATCCGGGCAGTGTCTATCTCTTCGCGGCTTTTAAGGTACTCAATTCCGGCAACTACATCTCCCGCAAAATCTTCTGTGGTGGCCTGCGAGAAGTTTCCTGTAGATCCTCCAGCACCCCGGTCATCGACCCTCAACACGGCAATTCCCCTGCGCGTCAGATAATCCGAGAGTACGAGGAATGGGCGGTGTCCCAGGATTTCTTCGTCACGGTTCTGCTGGCCGGAGCCGGATATCAAAATTACTGCCGGAAACGGACCTTCAGACTTCGGAATCGTTAACGTGCCTGCAAGCTTTATTCCTGCCTCTTCATTTTCGTAAGAGACTTCCTCTTCGCTGTAAGGGTAGGGTTTTACAGGGTCCTGTTCTCTTCGAGTGTCAGGAGTTTCATTAATCCGAGAAAGCACAAGAGGAAAAGATAATCCGGATTGTTTCCATTCCCCTTCGATTGTATTTCCGTCCTCTTTAAGTGTCCCGTCAAAGGTACCACTTATGGATTTTATCCCCAGGTGCAGATTTCCGTCTTTATAAGTGATAAGATCTACAGGTATTCCTTTTGCCCCCTGGTCAATGCTGTCCATTGTCACATTAACGGAACCATCAGAACTGGTAGAAATGTTAAATAAGAGCCTTATCTCCATTCCGCCCTGGACCTTAAGAGTGCCAAGCCAGAGCCCTTCTATTTCTTCAATAGCCGAATTGTCGGCAGCTGAATCATTATTAACATCTTCATAAGATTCGGTCGGCCTGGAGGCGCATCCGGAACCAGCTGCGATAACAGCCAGTAAAAATAAATAAACTACAATTTTAGTATCCATAAAGTCTCTGACTCAACAACTTATTTAAATGTATCAGGCTTTTTACTGCCTTATGTTCCAGGTTAAAAATGGTCCTCATCTGGCAGTACTGCTTGGTTGTATTCTCTACGGGATGACCGGCTTATTTCTTGCCAGTATTCATAACCTGCCCATAACTTCAGTAATATTTTACCGCCTTCTTTTCGGGCTTATTTTTATTTTCACTTTTCTTCTGGCAACAAACAGGCTTGGAGAACTGAAACCTGGAAAAAGAAAGTTTCGCCTGCTCTTGCAGGGCATTTTTATTATGGTAAATATGTTTTTTTATTTCCTTTGTGTAAAAGAGACCTGTTTCTCCATAGCCATCCTGCTTGAATATACTGCTCCTGTATATGTGATGCTGGCTTCACCTTTTCTTTTGAAAGAAAAAGTCGGAAAGGAGAGTATTGCAGCTCTTTTTCTCGCAATTTCAGGTGTTTATCTGGTGATCCGGCCGGAAGGAGGGTTTGGGAGCCTTGAATTTTCTGGAAGCCGTTTGATAGGAATCGCATCCGGACTCTTTGCAGGCATGGTCCTTGCAGTTATAATCATGAACGTGAGAGTCCTGAAAAGAGACCATTCAGAATTTGCAATCGCCTTCTGGGGTACTGCTATTAGCTGCCTCTTAATGCTGCCTTTTGCTTTTGAGACTTCATTATCTTTTCTTGCCCCTAACCTGTTCATTCTGGTTGTTTTCGGGATAGTTTCCGTGGGCATAGGAGGAATTTTAACGACCATCGGGTATGCAAACCTTCAATCTCAAACAGGAAGCCTCCTTGCTTTAATTGAGCCGGTTGCAGGTGTTTTTTTTGATCTGGTATTCCTCGGAGTTACTCTTTCAGCAGGCACACTTGCAGGATGTATTCTTGTGCTCACCGCAGCCGTAATTGTAAGTTATAATGGCTCTTCAAAATCTTCTGTGGCTTGCGCTGATTATCTGGAAAACGCGGAAAGTTACTGAATACTGGAAAATGCAAAAAATCGGATTATGGAGATAATATCGACAAAAAAACAGTAAGCAGAAAGAAACATGCGAGATTCTTCCTTCAGTCCCTGAATACATCAAACAACTGATTCGAGCCCATTAATTTTCTACTTGATCTCTTCAATTTCATGATGTGTGGGCATCCTCAATCTCAAACCTGACCCCGCGCCTTTTAAGTTCTTTTATAATCTCTTCCATAAACACCCCGGGTTCCTGGGCATGGCAGTGGTGGAACTCCTTTGATTTTCCGGGTTCGCCGCCGACGCTTGTTATTCTGACTCCGCAGGAAGGGCTTTTCGGGACGCCGATGATCCTGATATTTATGCCGTTTGTTGCGAGGTCTTCAAGCATGTCTGCAAGCGGGGTGAAGGTTTCTCTGCAGAAGCGCCTGTAGGAGGGGTGGTCGAGCTGATCTTTGGTCACTTCCCTGCGCCTCATTCCGAGGAACATCGATTCAGGGCAGGGGAGCTGGATAACGTTTGCACCTTTTGGGTCAACAGGGGGAGCTGGCTTTGCTCCCTTTACTCTTGCAAGTGGGTTGAGAAGGCAGTGCCCGAGCACAAGTATTTCTTTTGGCATATTGTCAATTTCGGATTTATCCGGGACCGTATATCTCCTGGAGTTTTCGGATGCTGAGGAGCTATTCGGGACTGCATGGGAGTTGTAGTTTTCCAGCTTTTTCATGTGATCGCCTGCTGCTTATATTATTTGTCGTCACTGTTTTTATCTGTTCCGAAACAAGAGATTTTATATTTATCCTCTACATATGTATCCCAAAAATAGGATATGTGAGCCTGCAAACGAGCCCTATTTTTGCAGCCAGTCAGGACATGGCTGCAGAGGGAGTGCAGAGCCGCTTCCTTTTGAATTGGAAGGTCGTGTCACATGTATGAAGATTTTGGAACAATACTGAATAGAGGGTTCAAGACCTGGGTTAGAAATCTAAATATTTGTATTCCATATGTCCTGAATTTTTTTGTTAGTTTGATTCTTTATATCTTTTTCTTCGGCTTAATAGCTGCCCTGCTATTTACTTCGGGGTCTGGAAGCGGAATCGATCCTGCTACACTTTCTGATGAGGAACTTTACTCAATATTATGGAATGGATTTACCAGTAATATCCCTGGCTCAATAGCTTTGATTCTTGCTTTTTCCCTTTTTGGCATGTTCCTGCAGTCCTTTTTCACAGCAGGGGCAATCGGGATGGCAAAAAAAGCTTCCGAGACCGGAGACACTGTTTTCTCCGATATGTTCAGATCAGGTTCGAAAAACGGCTTCAGGCTTTTCCTTACAAACCTGATGCTCGCCCTGCTATTTCTTGCAGGCATTGTATTTGTCGTTCCTGGAGCCCTGGCAATAGGGGATCTGAAAAGCCTGATAGAAAGTCCTGAGATGCCTGTAGAAGGTATAGGAGTACTTGGCATAGGAATCCTGTTCTGGACAATCTATTTACTGGTCTTAAATATCGTACTTTCCATTGCCCCTTATGCCCTCGTAATTGACGAACTGGACCCTCTTGATGCTCTAAAAACAGGTTACAGGTTTTTCAAGGAGAATAAGCTCGACGTTTTCTTCATCTGGATAATTTCTGTTGGGCTTGCTTTCGTCAACGGCCTTATAAGCGAAGTTCTGGGCACTCAAAGCATTCTTATTTCGGGGATTACGTACTTTGTGCCTATATTCATACTGCAGCCTCTTACTGCTGTACTGTGGACCCGGCTCTATATGGTAGGGGAGGACAGAGAGCTCTATAACCCTTATGACCTTCTTTCTGACCCCGACGGGTTTTAAAGACCCAGAGCTTAAGACCCTGAAAAGCCCTGAAAAATTCTGAAAAATTCTGAAATCTACTTTTTTCTTTTCTTTGATTTTTTTTCCTTTTTACTTAATTTCATTTCTGCCTTTTCATTTCCTTCCCAGCAGTTTACACGCCTGGCAGATATCTTCAGTGCAGGTATCCCCGCATATCCTGCATTTTTCTATTTTTGCTGGAGGGAGTTCCTTTGCCAGGGCTCCGACAAGCTTGTCAAATCCCCGAAGCAGGGAATATTTGGTGCCCGGATGCTTTGTTTCAAAGCCGTTTAAAAGTTCCCTTATTTCTCCCCTGAGGGCTTCTCCGGCATACGGGCATTCGCTGAAGTCTACGGGCAGGGAATTTATAAGGGCGTAGAGTGCGACTTCTTTTTCAGGGATATTCCGCAGGGGCTTTGCCCGCATTACAAGGCCTTCCACTGCTGCAGGAGGTGCAAGCCTGACCATGCGCTCCATATCTCCCCTGAAATGGTTAAGAAGAATGGTCTGGGCTTCGTCGTCCAGGTTGTGTCCTGTAACCAGTTTCGTTGCGCCTATTTCAAGCGCTACCCTGTTGAGGATGCTTTTTCTGAGGACGCCGCAGTAGCTGCATGTGCCTTTTTCGCGGTCCATCACAGCCAGTTCGTCCATGGTTGTGCCGTGTTCGTCTTTAAATGACCTTATGATATGCCGGACTCCGAGTTTTTCCGTAAGCTTTTTTGCAAGCTCAAGGGAATGAGGGCGGTATCCATGTATCCCTTCGTCAACTGAAATTGCCACGATCTGAATATCAGGCCTGTTCCCCAGGATCTTATGCATAACATAAAGAGCGACCGAGCTGTCCTTTCCCCCGCTCAGAGCAACGGCTATTACATCATTTTTCTTGATACTGTAATCTCTCCGGACTGTAAGCTTGATTTTCCTTTCAACGTCTTCTATAAAATGCCTTTTACAGAGATGCATACCGGAGTATTTTTGAAAAATAATAGCTTCATGGTTACATTTTTTACATTTAATTGTCATTTGAAATCCTTTTGAAGTCCTTTTTTACTTTTTGCTGATTATCTGAAAAAAAACAGGAATCTCAGCTGCAACAGGCTCCTTTAGGAAAGGGAGTGCTCGTATATATTGTTTTTTACGTGCATTCCGTTGAAGCCTGATTATTTTTTCCTCATCAGGAGACCCCTCTAACTATGTTACTGAACTATGTTTCCAAAGGTATATCCTTTTCAGCAATCAAACCTTACTTATTATTCAAGTACTCAAATAATTACATGGGAAGAGAGGGGACCTTTTATGATAAGAATTATTCCGGCAGAAGTCAGGCATCTTGAGGATTCGGGCTGGCTGAAGAGTTACATGCTTTTTTCTTTTTCAAACTATTACGATCCTGATAATGTCCAGTTCGGAAGCCTGCGCGCTTTTAACGATGATACTGTACAGCCAGGCAGGGGGTTTTCAACTCACCCTCACTCCGAGATGGAAATTATATCGGTTGTGCTTGAAGGTGAGATTACGCATGAAGACGATATGGGAAACAGGGGTGCCCTCGGAAAAGGGGAAGTACAGTGCATTACAGCAGGTAGAGGCATACTTCATTCCGAAGTGAATAAAGGAAAAGAAGCTCTCCATTTTTACCAGATATGGATTTTGCCTTCCATACGCGGTCTTGAGCCTTCTTATTCGCAGAAAAAGTTTGAGGAATCTGAATGGCAAAACCGTTTGCTTCCGATCGCATCAGGCCAGGGATTTGAGAACGCCCTGAAGATAAACGCCGATGCAACAATCTACCGGAGCAGTCTCGACAAAGGACATGTTATCCATTTTAATATGCAGGATAACCGCAGGGCTTTCATTTACATTTCTGCCGGTGAGCTCTCTGTTAACGGGCAGAGAATAGGGCAGGGGGATCAGGCCCGCATTGAACTTGAGCAGGCAATCCATATGGAGTCTGCCTCTTCATGCACGCCTGCGGAATTTATTCTTATTGATGTTTCTTCTTATTGATGTTTCCCGGCAGGAGGAAGTGATATAATGGAGGATCATTCAGGCAGGGTAGAATATGGGGAGGAAGAATTTTAAAAAGCGAAAAGACCGTTTGAAGAATAGAGTGGAAGTGGGGGTAAAAACAGTTTTAGAGAGGGATTTGCCCCACACTTCTCTATTGCTTCTGATATCCGTGAGACCGGTTGAGGAATGGCGAACCTCATTCCGGCCTCCTTTCCCGAAACCTCTCCGAACCCTGACCGAGGAATGGCAAAAAACCTCGAGTCAGCCTCATGAGGGTGGGGTTCCGGGCTGTCCAGAGCAGAAATGAGGAATGGCGAACCTCATTTGCCCTGCTGTTTTTGCTAAATGCTCTCATGAACCCCATTCAATATTAGCATTTAGGACTACATCCTATAGTATAACTGTTAGATATAAAACATAAATGGAAATGATTTTTCTTTTTCTTTGATGTGAACAAAAGCTTTCAAATTTTTTAAGCGGCTTATCGAGCCAGTAAACTATAATTGTTTCCTTTGACAGGTTTATGAATCCTGCCTGCTGCAGGGAAGCTCTTTGTTTGTTGAAATAGCTTCATTTCAACGGAAAGCTATTTATATAATCAGATTTAAAAATTCTTGCTTAAAATTTAAACTCTAATAAAGTTTACTTTAGTTTTCGTATTTCTCTTTATGTTTTTATCCTGTTCCCATTTACTTGACTTCATCTATTCTCTCTACTTAATCTATTCACTCTCTTTGTATTTATTATTTCTGTTATATTTTTATTTGCTATTTATATATTATTTGTATTTATTATCTATCCCGCTTTCAAGCTTATTCTTTCTGTCACTTTTCTTTCTTATTCATTCCGGCAATCTTATTTTTTTCAGTTTAGGATAAACGCTTTAAAGCTTTAATTTCTCTATAGAATAAATTTTTTCACATAACGAAGCTAAGTATTAATACTTTAAATGTAAACTATTTTGAGAAGTTTAAGCGGTACTGGATAAATTACATCACGGAGTATCGTAGAATGGAAGATGTTTCTCTATTCCTGCTTTTTTTATCTGTTCTCGCAGGCTATCTGCTTGGCATAGTTTCAGGGCTGTTGCCTGGCATTCATTCAAATAATTTTGCGCTGGCACTTGTAGCTTTTTCACCTCTTCTGGCTGAGAGAGGAGTTGCCCCACTTTATATTGCTATTATGATCCTATCAAATGCAATATCGCAAACTTTTCACGACGTTATCCCTTCTGTGTTTTTAGGCGCACCCGAAGCAGACACGGCGCTTGCAGTACTTCCCGGGCACAGGCTCTTACTCGAAGGCGCAGGTGCAGAGGCTGTGCGCCTCTCTGCTCTGGGGAGTGCGGGATCTGTGGTTGCGTCCATGCTCTTTGTACTGCCTTTTTCTCTCTTTTTCGGGGCTGTTTATCCTTATCTGCAGGATAATATGGCATTGATTCTGATTGTGATTGCATTTATTATGATTGCGAGCGAGAAAGGAGGAGAAGAAAAAGAGGAAGGGCAGCAGACTTTGCCTGCAAAATACAAATATAAAGCCATGGCACTCTTTCTGTTTCTTATCACAGGAGTTCTGGGGCTTTTTTCTTTTTCCAGAGAGGACCTTCTGATCCCTGTAATTAAGTTCGGAGAAGCTTCCATCCTTCTTCCTCTTCTGAGCGGGCTTTTTGGGGCATCCCAGCTCATAATAAGCCTCCTCACAAAATCTGAAATCCCTGAAGAATCTGTTTCAAAATTTGAACTTTCCCGAAAAAGGGTACTGAGAGGTGTTTTTACCGGGAGTGCAGCAGGTTCCCTTGTTGCCTGGCTGCCTGGTCTTTCCTCTGCCATTGCTGCCCTTCTGGTGGGGCTTTTTGTAAGGTCTGATTTCGACAGGCGGTTCATAAAAAAGGAAACATCCGAACCTGTCCTCGGAGAGAGAAAGTCCTCTCTTTATACTGACTCCCGTTCGAATCACCAGACTCTTGAAAGCTCCAAGGAGTTTATGGTTTCTATTTCCGGAGTGAATACCTCAAATGCTATATTCGGGCTTGTGGCTCTTCTTGTTATAGGAAGGACCCGAAGCGGGGCAACGGTTGCCATAAATGAGATACTGGGTGTCGAGTCTCTCGGTTTTCAGGTAATACTGCTCTTTTTTACCGCTATACTCCTGACTGCCTTGTTTTCTTACTTTTCCACGGTCTGGATAGGGAATAATGCCCATCATATGCTCAGAAAGCTCGACTACACCAAACTCTGCATCGGGGTACTTGTGGGGCTTACAATAATGTCTTTCCTTTTTACAGGGCTTTTCGGGCTCTTCATATTCATTATTTCCATTCCAATAGGTATGCTCCCGTCTTTTATGAATATCAGAAAATCTCATGCAATGGGAGTGATTCTGCTGCCTGTAATCCTTTACTTCCTTTAAGAAATATGTTTTTTGGAAAAGGTCATGGATACAGTAAGTCTCGATGCAGGACGAAGTTCTTGCGGACGACAGGATATAGGAAGAAAAATCGGGCAGGAAGTAATCCAGTCTGCTGTTTCCTTAAACTTCACTGATGTACAAAATATAAAACTTAAAATGTATTGGGTTGAAATTGTAAAGAGAATTAACTGATGGATTGAGTGAAAATTCAGGAGCAAAAAAGAGTTTAATAGAACAAAATGCAGGTAAGTTAAAAGAGAACAGCTAAATGTCAATAAAGAATCAAAGCTGAAAACTGATTGAGAATAAAAAGATAATCGCGTTTATCACATACCTGATTAAATCTAAAGGGGTTTACGACTTATGGATGTACAACTTGAAAAGCGTTTGATAGAGCTCAGGGCAGAATACGAAAACGGGCAGAAGTTCCTTAAAGACATTGAATTAAAACTTGCAGAACTCGAGAACAGGAAGAAAATCCTGGGCGAAACCCTTCTAAGGATCAGTGGGGCAATTGAGTTGCTTGAAGAAGTGCTTGGAGAAAGCGCAGGTGTTCAGGGGCAGGAAATAAAAGCAGGTTCTGTAACTCCTGAAGGAGATATTGAGGTTCCAAATGTGATAAGGCAGCCCGTTGAAAAGGCCAGAAAGACTCTGGAAGAGGCAGGGCTTTCAGCAGGAGAGGTAACTGAACAAAAAGGGATCTTGCCTATAGGGGTTATTGTGGGAGAAGTGCTCAGGCAGAACCCAAAGCCGGGGACAAAACTGCCGGCAGGATCAGCCGTAAACCTGGTAGTTGCATCTAAAGGTAAGTTTTTACCCCCTGACAGAAAATCTTCATGCAGATCTTTTTCCGACCGCGGCTGAAAAAGTAAGAAGGGCTTTAAGATGCAGGCTTATCCCTCCAGTACAGAGGATTACCTGAAAGAACTCCGGCAGCACTATAGAGCAGCGATTTCAGCTCTTGATGCCATGGAGCATGCAGAAAGTCTCTCATCCCTGAGACTCTACCTGCAAAAATTTATGAAAGAATCAGAATATGTTTCATAGGCTTTATGGAGCAGAACTAACAAAAAGTCAGGGGAATATCTGAGGGAAGTACTTTACATAAAAAATAATTCTCCTTTTTCCCCTGCTGCTTTTTCAGGAATGAAAAAAGCGCTTAAAGAAATAGAAAAGGCGGTTTTTTCATACAACCCCGGGACAAAAACCTTGGTTGCTAATGAAAATAAGCATGAGATCATGCCCCTTTTTCTTGCTCTCAGGGATCTTTATGCGTCCCTACCTTTCTTCGACGAACTCAAAGCCTGTACTGAAATGCTTGAAAAAGATCCTGAGAATGCCACCGCGCTCTTTCAGAAATCCTTACTTCTTTATAAAGCAAGAAGATTTGAAGCCTCCCTGCAGCTTATAGAGCAGGTGATTGCAATAGTCCCTGATGACTTCAGGGTCTGGTACAACAGGGGTGTAATCCTTTCGGAAATGGGCCTGCTTGAAGAATCAGTGGATGCTTACAGCAGGGCAATTGAGCTTGAACCGGCTTTTGAGATTGCATGGGATAACAAAGGAGTGGTGCTTGCAGGGCTTGGAAGATTTGAAGAAGCTCTTGAAGCCTATGAAAAAGTGCTCCTGAGAAACCCGAAATATGCAGAAGCCCTGGCAGGAAAAGGTTCAGTCCTTTCCGCTCTTGATCGGAAAGAAGAAGCCCTTGAAGCATATAATTCAGCTCTCAAAATAAGGCCTGATTACCTTGAAGCCCTGAAAGCTGCAGGAAACCTGCTTTTCAAGCTGGGAAGGCCTGAGGAAGCTCTTGCAGCATATAACAGGGCTCTTCAGGCTGTACCGGAAGATCCTGGAATTCTTGCATGCAGAGGGCTTGTCCTTTCTGAAATGAACCGACAGGATGAAGCCCTGAAGAGCTGTAATAGGGCACTTGAATTGAAGCCTGGCTTTTCTCCTGCGCTTGATATCAAGGTCGAAATTCTTTCGAGAATTGGCCGCCAGAAAGCCAGAGAATCCCAATAATACTTTCTTTACAAACAGCTGTGTTTTCTGCATAAACCGGTTTTAGCAAAAATAATTTCTCTGAATAAGCATTTTTTGCGTAAAGCTGTGTTTATTCAGTGAGACTCAAATCAGAAAAAGTATATCTTGTTTGAAACGAAAGTGCTCAATACCTGATTTTCCGGTTTCATGCATAAATCCTGAAAATCTGGTATGGAAGACGATTCCTAAACGGGTCCGAACAGATCTTTACCGGAGGATTCCAGAATGACAGAGGAAAATAATACTGCAGAAAACACTGAGGCAAAGCAAAAGGAGCTGGAAGCGGCAGAAAAAACCGACGAAATCAAGGACCCCGTGCAGCTCCTTATATCAGCAGGTGAAACTGATAATTACGAGAACAAACTCAGGCTTTACGATAAAGCCTTAAATCTGGACCCCCGGTACTTTGATGCCTGGCTGCAGAAAGGTTTTGTCCTGGACAGGCTGGGGAGATCCAGAGAAGCACTGGACTGTTATAATAGAGCTCTCGAAATCGTACCTGAGCATCCGGGAATAAAGTGCCTCAAGGGTTTTGCCTACAGCAATTTAAAGGATTATGAAAAAGCTATAGAATGCTATGATGAGGTCCTTAAAGTCAATTCCGAGGATATTTTTTCCCTGTACCAGAAAGGCTCAGTTCTGGAAAATCTTGGAAGGTACGGAGAGGCTATGGCAGCTTACGACAGGGCTCTGGAAATAGACCCTGCTGATGTCCTTATCAGAGAAAAAAAGATGAAACTTTTAGGGCTTATATATAAAAAAGGAACTCTGGTAGATTCGCCGGACATCGACTTTAACTGAGACTCAGGAATCAAAAATCAGGAATCAAAAATCAGGAATCAAAAATCAGGAATCAAAAATCAGGAATCAAAAATCAGGAATCAAAAATCAGGAATCAAAAATAGAACACAAAAAACAAAACTAAAAAGAGTACAGGCTGTTTCCAGCCTTTACTTTTTACTCTTCTCGTTTTCTTTTCTGATCTCTTCAACGGTTTCCATAAGTTTTTCTTTGATTTTCACGATGGCGTTGACAGCCTCACCTCCTGCATCAATAGGAGCTCTTTTTTCCAGGTCAGCCTTCATTAACTGCTCATCAAAAGGAATTTCCCCGAGTACCGGGATGCCAAGCTCTTCAAGCCTGTCATTTACCTTTCCGGCGCCTCCTTTGTTAATTACAGCAGCAATATGTTTTATCCCTATCTCGGAAGAGAGCTTTTTTATCCTCTCGGCTGTTTCAAGGGACCTTGCTCCCGGCTCTACCACAACAACCATGAGGTCCATCCCGCGTGTGGTGCCCCTTCCAAGGTGCTCTATTCCGGCTTCCATGTCCAGGATTACAGCACTCTTTTCCTTGAGCATGAGGTGCCTGAGAAGAGCCCTGAGGAAAGCTGAAGCCGGGCACATGCATCCGCTACCTCCTTTATCCACGGTGCCCATGACAAGCATCCGGACTCCGTCGGGCCCTATTACTCCGTATTTGCCTGCAATGTCGTCGACTTTAGGGTTATAGATAAAAGCTCCGCCTTCAGCGCCTGCCCTTTCCTGGATAAGGTCTTTGAAATCAGCAAGGGGTTTTGGGGGATTTTCTATACCCAGAGAAGATGCAAGGTTCATGTCAGGGTCTGCATCTATTGCCAGAACTTCGTATCCATCCCTTGCAAGCAGTCTTGCCAGAGTGCCTGATAGAGTAGTCTTTCCAACGCCGCCTTTTCCGGTGATTGCTATTTTTATTTGAATTCCCCCTGAAACTGATTATAAATTATATAGTATATTTTTTTACCCGGATATAAACATCAAACTGTTTATACTTATTGATTTGATCTTGTTTTGCCTTTTGTGTTTTTTCCTTTTTATAAACCGAACCCGTTTTCAAGAGCAATATGCTTAAGGTATTTTTCTATATGATTTCTCTGCTTTTTGGAAAAACCCGATTCCCTGGCAAGCCCGTCGAGTACTTTCTGAACCCCTGTCCCGTACTGCATTGCTTTTTTATCTTTCCAGAGGATTTCCGGCGGGAGAAGGTCATCAGCCGCTTTCCTGAGGATATATTTTCGTGTATATGAGCCGTCTTTTTTTACGACTTTAAGTTCAGGACTTATCGCAAGCCCGGTTTTTATTACTTCTTTGTCCAGAAAAGGCACCCTGAGTTCCACGGAATTGGCCATTGTAACCATATCATCTCTTTCAAGGTTGATTGTTGAGATGTTCTCTAGATCTGAGTGAATCTCCTTATCAAGCACTTCGGGACCCTGCTCGAAAAACCCTTCGTGCCTGCTGTACCCTCCAAAGAGTTCGTCTGCCCCCTGCCCGGTGAGAAGGACTCGTTTTCCATCTTCTCTTGCAGTTTTTGCAACTATGTAAAGAGGAAGCCCTATTGAAACCTTCATCGGGTCCGTAGATTCGGCTGCGTAAATTACCCTGGGGACTGCGGCTTCTATTTCTTCAGGCGAAAGAAAATGGACTTTCAGGTTTCTTTTCATGTCTATGGCTTCGGCTGCATACTCTGCCTGGGCAATGTCATGGGAATCCGGAAGCCCGACCGCGTAAAGGGTAATATCGGGATCTATCTGCTTTGCAAGGACTGCCAAAAAGGTGCTGTCAATCCCTCCAGAGAATGCGATTCCTGAAGAAGGGGTAAGCCTGAGTTTTACAGCATTTTCAAGAGCCGCCTTCAGGTAAATTACGGCTTCTTTTTCCGCGGAAATTCTCTTTTCAGGAGATTTTATTTTAAGGGACTTTTCCGCAATTTTTTGTGCTGTTTTCCCGGTTTCGGTATTGAAGCCAATAACCCCTCCCTGAGGGAAAGGTTTTGCTTCTCTGCCCCTCCCTGAAAGGGCTTTTTTTTCGGATGCAAAAGCTAACTCCGGCTTCTCCATATTTCCAGAACAGTAAAAGAGAGGCTTTACTCCGGACGGGTCCCTGGCAAGTACCAGTTCTGTTCCGCAGGCATATGCAAGAGCATAATCTCCGTTTACTTTCGAAAGGGCGGAAAATACTGCGTTTATCGGGGTGATATCTTTCTTTACCCCGTTTTCGATAAGTGTAAAAAGCAGTTCGGTATCTGAATCGGTGTTAATCCCTATTTCAGATGCGAGCTCTCGAAAATTGTAAATCTCTCCATTAAGTACGAGGGACCCTGTTCCCGTAAGCGGCTGAGGCATATCTCCTGTTATTTTTAGCAGGGTATTTCCTATGCTCAGGTCTCCTTCAGTATGGATTCCACAGGCATCAGGGCCCCTGTGTCCCAGAGCTGCAAGCATTTTCTTTACTTCCTTCTCACTGTCAGGAGTTCCGAACATTCCTGCTATTCCGCACATGATTATACCTTTTTTCTGTCCTTTCTGTCCGTATACACAACTCCATCCTGTATTTATTGTTTTGCAATCTCCCGGCAACGCATTATATACCGAAAACCCTCTTCCAGGCAGGGAAAACAGGTTCTGAAAAAGATACTGTCAGTGTAGAATGAAAAACGCAGTTTAAAAAATACTGTGTTTTATCTGTAATTGATCTGATTAACAGTTGATCTATCCGGAGTTCAGGCTCAATATTTTCTCTCCCTGTGCCGCGCGGGGCCGGAGCCTGCCTGTCAAAATGGATAAAAGAAGAAATAAACCGAAAAAACGCTTGAAAATGTGATGAAAATAAATAAAGAAGTGTATTTTGTTCCTGTTTTTCTTTTATTCTCTATTTCCTGTCTCCTCTTTTTATCCGGGAGTTTGCTCCCTGACTACTTCTACGGCGAACACAGGATCTCCCTGAAGTGCAGCAAAGGGATTCCTTGCGCTTTTTTCATCCCCTATCCAGACGGAGTGAGTGCAGTAAAGGCAGCAGCAGCGTGTGGTGTACAGGTCATTTTTAGGCATGTAATCCCTGCAGCAATTGCTTCCTCTCAGAACTCCATGTTTGCAGAGAACAAGCTGCCTGGTCAGGTGCAGATCCTATTCAAGGCTGTCCTGTTTATTGTCCCAACTATCCAGTTCATTGAAGTTCAGTATTTCACCCAAATTATAATTGGGCTTTTTATACATTTAAAACTTTCCAAATCTGTTCTATAATTATAATCATATCTTTTATAAATTCAAAAGAGATTATGAAAAATTCAGGACAAAAAGAGGTTTTAAAGGACAAAAAGAGGTTTTAGTTTTAAAGGGCTTTAACTGGTAACTTTGCTCGTTATGAAGGAAGTTTTTTATCTGTGTCCTCCAATATACGCAACGTTTTTAAGCATCTATAATTATTATGGTGCAAACCGGTAATTGATTACCTTTAACTTTGCTTATCTTTCATCATATACCGCATTCAGGCTACCAAAAAGACGTTAATAATCCGATAAATTAAAGATTCTAATTTAAAGATTCAAAATTGAGGCTTACAAAGATGCAGTACCAGGCAACAGTAAGAATTGAACAGAAGGCAGGCATGCTTGACCCTGAAGGCACCACAGCTAGGAGGGCACTCGGACACCTCGGATATGCAGTCGAAAGCGTAAAGACTGCAAAACTGTATGAAATCGTGCTCGAAGCCGAATCTGCCGAGGTTGCAAAGCAGAAAGTTGATGAGATGTGCCAGAAACTTATCGCAAACCCAATCATCCACAACTACACTATTGAGCTTAAGGAATTCGACTGAGGCTCTCTGAGGAAATAAAGGATTGAAAAGTAAATCCAGAAAGCTAAATGCTTAAAAATTTGAAGGAAGATTGAGGGAAAAAGATGAAGATTGCCATTATTCAGTTCGGAGGCACAAACTGCGACATGGATGTACTTCATGTTCTTAGAGACGTGGTTGGTGTGGATGCCGAAACTGTCTGGTACAAAGAGGAAAGCCTGACGGGCTTTGACGGAGTTGTTGTTCCAGGCGGCTTTTCTTATGGAGATTACCTCAGGGCAGGAGCAATTGCAGCCCGGACCCCTATTATGGATTCCGTGAAAAAAATAGCAGCCGAAGGAAAACCTGTTCTCGGGATCTGCAATGGTTTTCAGATCCTGACTGAAGCGAGGCTTCTCGAAGGAGCTCTTACAACAAATGAATATCCCAAGTTCAGATGCCACTGGACCAGCCTGAGAGTGGAAACAGCAAATACCCCATTTACCTCGAAGTTCAGGAAAGGCGAGGTTATAAGGCTGCCAATTGCCCATATGGAAGGCAAATTCTATGCTGAAGAACAGACTCTTGCAGAGCTTGATGAAAACGAGAGGGTTGTTTTCCGTTATGTTGACGAAAAAGGGAGGCCAACGGATAAAGCCAATCCCAACGGTTCTCTGGAAAACATCGCAGGAATAGTGAATGCTTCAAGAAATGTTCTTGGACTCATGCCTCACCCTGAAAGGGCTTCGGAGTCGATCCTCGGTTCTGATGACGGCCGGCGGGTTTTTGAATCCATGGCGGATTACATTACAGAAAACTTCTAATCCGCTTCACTCATTTTTAAGTTCTTTTATTTTTTAATTAAAAGATCCTTTCATTTTTAATAATAGTTTATTCTTTCTATTCTTTTATTTTATTCTGTTTATTTTACTTCAGTTTTTTTCTTTAATATTTAACTTTCCTCGACCAGTTTTACTGATTGTTGGATCTGGCTTTTCGAGCTTTTTAGATCCTTAAATCTTCTCATTCAACCGATTTTCCAGATATGAAAGGATTTGTTTGAAGAGAAGAGTAAACGAAAGTTCAGATTATTTTTCAGAATATATATTTCCAAATCTTTTTATTACTTTAGATTATATTCTTACGAGTCATAATAAAAACAGTATTTATTTTTTCGGTATGGAGAATTTAATCAATTAAAGGGAGTATTGGTTCATGAATGGGAAATTAATTCTGAATGCTTTAGCAGTCTTCCTCCTCATACTTGGAATAGTCACAACCACTGCAAGCGCTGCGGTTATTACTGTAGATTCCAATGGAGGAGAAAGCTACACTTCTATCCAGGAAGCTGTCAATAATGCACAGAATGGGGATACGATTCTTGTAAGTCCGGGTGTTTATAAAGAAAACATAAAAGTGGATAAAGAAATTTCAATTATCTCAAAATCTGGATCCAAAGACCAGATTAACCGCACATATGTACTGGGCGCGGTTTCGAATGACGACGTTTTTTCCGTTAATGCAAGCAACGTGACAATATCCGGGTTCTATATCTCAGGAGGCCCTTCCAGTGGAGGCTTGTCTGAAGTCGGGATTTATCTTTATGGGGCAGATAATTGCTCATTAGTCAACAATACTCTGGCGGTGAATGACGTCGGTATTGCTCTCAATAATTCTCAGCGCAACTACATTAATAATAACCTTGTAGGTCTCGGATCCAGTGGGATTATTCTTGTCGATTCAGAATACAACAATATGATTAATAATCTCCTGTGCGGGAATGGGATTGGGCTATACCTTAGTAAATCCTCCAACAACACTATCTATCAAAACGTATTTTTGAATTTCCTTGATGCTCTGGACGAAGGGACTAACATATGGAATAGCAGCTCGGCAGGCAATGTGTGGAGTAAATACACAGGACAAGATGCTAACGGAGATGGTATCGGAGATACTCCATTCGTCATCAATGAGACCACAGGAAGCACAGATTATATGCCTGTAGTAAATAAAGCCTCTTCATAAAATAACCCCGGGAACATGAGTGAACAATAACGTGAACGAGGCTGTTGTATCTAATGGGAAACCTTATGTCTATAAGGACGTTACAAAGTCTAAATGGGTATATACATACAGGTACCCCTGATCATTGAGTTAACCAAACATTGAGTTAACTGAAAGAAGATAAGAACAATTGCAGATAAGGAAGGAAATCCCAGAACGGCATTTCAGGAAGATCCTGGTAAGCCTTCATAAAGTTTTCAATTTCAGGATCTTTCGTGCATTCGGGACTTTCTTCTCCACGATTTTTGGATTCTTTGAGGCTTTTTCTCTTGTTTCTTCAGGTTCTGCCGGATCATGCCAGGTCCTGTAGGGAGCTTTTGCTATTTCATCACTCTGCCATTTTCCCCGAAGACCGTATACTACTTAGTTTTTTCAAATATTTTTGCCTCTCTGAAAGTTGTTATGTTTTACTGTTCCTGTTTTACAAGAATCAGGGGTTCTGGCTTCTTTGATCTTCAAAAAAATTTGTGATTATATTTACGTAAGACTATAATAATTTCTCTTCATATCAAGTAGCAAGAGTTATAACAAAAGTGTTAAATACCAGATGGTAGTATAGATGAGTGTCTCTACCCGACAGACACAAATTTTAATCGCCTCCTGAATCGTCGAAAGCACCTTAAACTCTTTTTTGCCCCCGCCTGAGAAAAACGGGCAGGGGTCAGGGGTGCTGAATAAGAATAGAAAGTTAAATTTTCTATTTTGTGGAGCGCAGTTACTAAAGATATCCAAAGAGTAAAAAGTATTTTATAACGGGACAGCATATTTTCTTATAATACTTACACGGTTAAGCATGATTCTGTCGCATAAAAAGCCAAAATATCTAAAATGTGAGGTTTTGAATATACTTTTATGCTGCTGATTTTTAGTTTTTTGTGTGTGAGTTGCATCAAATACTCTTGCTGGAGTTATTATCAAAAAATTACAGAACTGATATCGAAATAAACACAGCAATTATGTAAAATTTCTCGAAAAATATTCAGGAGTAAGATGTACATGTCAGATATAGAAATACTGGATGACTCTTTTGAGCCAGAGGCAGTGCATGACCATTTTATAAAACTAACAACATTATATCATCCTTCAGGTGAGGAGAACGAGGTTCGTGAATATATTATAGAGTGTGCCGAAAAAATAGACGGTGTAGAAGTAGTTTATTACGAGCCAGAAGCTGAAGATCCCGGAAAAAGAGTAATTGTCCTTCGCAGAAAGGGTTCAGGGGATTATGCCAGTGCTCCTTATGTCACCCTTCAGGCGCATACGGATATGGTGTGTACTCCCAGGAAGAAAATTTTCCCATTAAGTGTATTTGGCTATCTTGACAACGAAGGGGCTAAGTGGATAAAAGCTGGAGATACGGCAAGCATCACGGACCCAGAAAAAGGTACTACCCTGGGTGCAGATGACGGAATTGGTGTAGCCACCATACTGGCCATTCTGGAAGACGAAAACATCAAAGATTATCCGGTTGAGTGTTTTTTTACTGTTCAGGAAGAAACCGATATGGGCGGGGCTGCAAATTTTGACAAAAGTATCCTGATCGGCAGAAAGTACATAAATCTTGACGCTGAAGTTGCAAATACCATTATTTACGGAAGTGCAGGAGGACGCACAGTCAAGTACGAGGGAAATGTTACTTTATTACCTCTTACTGAAGACTTCATTACCCTGGAATTATCTATCTCAGGGCTTCGTGGGGGGCATTCAGGGGTTAACATCAACAATGGAAGGCTTAATGCTATAAAGGTTCTTACCGAAGCCCTCATCCGGCTCAATAAACGGCTCACAAAGCTTGATGTTACGGGGGAAGGCATCAAAAGTTATGACCTGCGTCTGATTTCAATAAATTCAGTAGAAGAGAATGAAATTGAAGAAATAAAAGAAGGCAAGAGAAAAATACCCACCATAAACAAAATTCCTACCTGGGTTAAAGCAAGAATAGCCGTTCAAAGAGCCGATAATTCTGATTTTAAAGCTGATTTTGACGCATATTGCGAGGCTTTAAAGGCACAGGCTCAGCCCGAGGAGGATAATTTCTGCTGGAAGGTTATAGAAGTAAGCTCTGTCCAGTCCCCTCTTGATGAAGCATCGACAGATGAACTTCTTTGTTTACTTCGGCAGATACCACACGGCGTCATCAACATGATTCCAGGCAGACCTGATATTGTGGAGATCTCAAGTAACCTGGCAGCTATTGAGCCGACTGAACTAAATAACGGCAAGGTAGTGATTTTTGCCTTAAACCGCAGTTCCAACAGCGATTCAATGGAAGCCCTTATTCAGATCCAGGAAAATATAGGGAAATTCTACAGGTACAATGTATCTAACTGTGACCCCTATCCGGTCTGGCAGCCAAATGACGATTCTGAGTTACTTCAAAAAGCAGGTAATGTGTACAGGGCAATATACCCTGAAGGCTATGTAGAAACCGTAATCCATGCAGGCCTCGAATGCAGCTATATTGTGGAAAAATACGAAGGGAAGATAGACTGTATTTCTATAGGACCCACTATAGTAAACCCCCATACAGGAGGAGAACGCCTTAAGGCGGACACAGTAGGGAGATTCTATCAGGCAGTAAGCAGAATTATTCAGAGCCTTTTTTAAAATATAGGAGGATCTTCAATAAGAAGCCTGAGCACTGCATTCAGCAGCTTCTTATTTTTTTCAAATTTCGAGATTCTTAACAGGGACAACGGTTTCATGGGCATAAAAGGTTCTCAGGGTCTGTTTCAGATAATCAAAGCTCTTTAACAACCCTGAACCCCAGGCTGTTTAGCTTCTTATCCTGCGCCGCAAAAAGCCGTTCAGCAGACCTGCAGCAGCCTGCGTTTCCGTTCCAGCCTCCTCCCCTCCTTATCCTTACTGGCACAGATACACTGGGGAAAAGGCTTTCCCATGCTCTGCCGTCTGAAGGTGCCCCTTTGTAGCTGATGTGGTACTCGTCCTGCACCCATTCCCCCACGTTTCCGCAAATATCATAAAACCCCCAGGGGTTGGGCTTTTTCAGGCCAGCAGGATGAGTTTCAAGCCCGGAGTTCTCGAGAAACCAGGCATATTCTTTGAGTTTCGATTCGTCATCGCCGAAAAAGTAGCTGCCTGTGGTTCCTGCCCTTGCTGCATATTCCCATTCGGCTTCTGTGGGGAGCCGGTAGGCTGAGCTTTCTTCGCTAGTCTTTTCAAGGGTGTTAAGTTTCTGGATAAATACCTGAACATCTTCCCAGGAAACCGTTTCAACAGGGCGCTTTTCACCCCTGAAATATGAGGGATTATTTCCCATAACTTTACTCCACTGTTCCTGGGTAACCGGATACCTGCCAAGGTAAAAGGGTTTTTTAATGGTTACTCTGTGCACAGGGCTTTCCCAGAGCTTTCTTCGTTTTTCATTCGATGGAGAGCCCATTTCGAAATCTCCTGCAGGCACCAGAATAAATTCCATCCCTATTGAGTTTCTGACCAAAGTGACAGGATTGCTGGCGTGAACTGGATTTTCAATCATATTCTCTACCGAACTTTTAGGCCTGATCTCATTTAATATGCTGGGTGATTTCCTTTTTCCGGCTGAATTATTATTTTTTCCATAGATTCCAGTCTTTATGTTCATCTCTACTTATTCATTCCAGAATTTTCGATTTATATCTATTGTATGCTATAATCCGTCAGAGTATTTGCTAATTTAATGAAGTATTATATAAAAAGAGTTATTACGCTCAAAAATCAAAAGGTTTTTAGGGCATTATTCTAGAAGTAAAAAAGGAAACTGGATGTGAGCAGATGAGACAGTCACTTATCAATCTTATCTTCTTTTCTGAAAGGAGAAAAGAGCTTTTACTTCTTCTCAGAGAGGAGCCGAGAGATATTGATACAATCAAGGAACTTCTCAATGTGGATGCCGGTTCGATCCAGCCTCATATACAAAAAATGAAAGATGCTCAACTGTTGATTGAGGATAAGAAAGTCTACAGGTTGTCTGAAATTGGTAATATAATAGTTGAAAACCTGAAACCTTTCCTGAGTGCAATTGAGGTCTTTGAAGTCAACAATGATTACTGGAAGACGCGTGACCTTACTCAAATTCCTGATTTCCTTCTGGAGAGAATTGATGAACTTGGGCATTGCGAACTGCTTGAGCCTGATGTAGAACACATGCTTGAAACTCCAAAATCTTTCATGGACAATATCCTGAGTTCAAAAGAGGTTCTTACCTTAGTATCTTACTTCCATCCGGAATCTCCTTCCCTCTACGCAGATCTTGCAGAAAAAGGGACCCGAGTTACACTCTGTATGACCGAAAACGTTATAGTGCGCCTATTTTCCAGTTTTCCTGATGAAGCTGAAAGGCTGTCAAAAAATGAAAATTCGAAAATATTTGTCTGCCAGAAGCCTTCCTCTATCCCTTCAATTGTTGTAACTGACAGGTTCCTTTCGCTCAAACTCCCCGAAAATGACGGTAAATTGAGGGACCAGCTTCTGATATCCACCGAGGAAAGAGCCTTAAACTGGGGAAGAGAACTTTTCTGGCACTGCATGAAAGTAGCCGAACCAGTAGAAGCAAAAACATTTTTCCAGGTTATGGCTGGCCGTCAGTCTGTCTGCAGCAATCGTTCTATAAATACGGATTAAAGTGTTAATGCGCAATAGGGTATGCTGTGGATCAGGAGACGCAGGCTCAGGTAAGTAATTTTACTCCGGAGACGAGACAAACCAGTTCCTCATTTTTAGCTGTTAATGGATTCCGAGCCGCAAAGAGCTAAAGTATATCATCTGGATTTTCAACCCTCTGCTATCTATTTCGGGTTCGTCGGGCACATAAACAAACCCTTGTTTGCTACCCTGCTCCGCAGTGAGTGCAGCTGCAAGAGCATCAAGTATATCATCTTTTGCAAGGTCTTTTCTTCTGTATTTTGAAAGGGAGTATTCAATTATTTCATCTACAAACTTGCAGGCATTTGCATTTTTCAGGGCCTCTTTCCTTTCCAGAAAACCCTCAACTTTCTTTTTGGAGTATTTCATGGAAAAACCTGTAAAAGCCTGAAAACAGATTTCCGGACCCACCTCCCTGACCTTTTCCCTGTAACGTTTGTTTTTTGCCAGAAAACGGTCTACATCCCGGATTTTAGGGACTATGTTCCATGCCTGCTTTGAGATGCTCTTTCCTGTGAGCCTTTTATTGATCTCACATGCCTTTTTATAGGTTTCCGCATAAACCGCTTCCCTGCAGGGAACAGGGAAGATGCTGGATTTTCGGGATTTCAGAATTTCCCTTGCTCCTTTGTCCGAAAGCCGTTCTCCTGTTCCGCCGTTTTTTAAGCCAATGGGGATATCAATAAGGATGAGGGGCTCTGCTTGGCTGCACTTATTTTCAAGAAAATCAATCAGGAATGAGAATTCGGGAAAGAGGGCAACTTCCCATCTGAAGCCATTTTCGTTTTCTTCTTTCAGAAATACTGCAAACCAGCCTGCTCTGCAGCCGTCAACCCCTACAAAGACCTTTTTGCCCATACCTGTATCTGGGAGTATAAACCTAATAGAGTTTTTCCTGTAGAGATCCTGACTGGATCACAGCTGCGGGAAACCATTAATTAACAACAGGATATACGAATATGGGATTGATGGCTATTATACAGATCCGAAGAAACTGAAAATTGGAGATGGATTATGAAATTCTGGTTGCTTAAATCCGCAGGCACTTTAGAGGACGAAGAAAGAATTCTGGAGGACAACGTTGTTACTATTGGCTGGGCTGAGCTTCCGGATTTCTCCGGCAAAAATAAAGAGCAGGTAAAGAAACTCATACTTGAAAAATATCCGGGCATGAGAGAAGAGCTTTCCGAAACCTGGGCTGAGGAGATCTGCTCTTTCATTACGAAAATAGAAAAAGGAGACCTTGTGGCAGTTCCCTTCAAGACCAGAAACGAGATTCTGATCGGAAAGATTAGCGGGAATTATGAATACAGGCAGCTCAGCAACTTTATCAGCCATATCAGAAAAGTAAGGTGGCTTAAAACAATCTCCAAAGACGAATTTGAAGAAGAATATGATGTTGATCTCAATTCTCCTGAAACTCTTTCCCAGATAAAAACGGATCTTAAAAAGCTTTCTGCTCTTACTGGAACAAAAAACCTGGAAGCCCTTATCGGAGAACTTTCTTTTGCTATTGAAGACCTTGATCTGATGAAAGAGAGAATGCTTGAACTTGTGAACAGGCTGGCTGAAACCGATGAGATTCCTGAAGTACGAAAAATAGCAGAGGAAATGGAAAAGATATTGAAAGAAAAATAAAAAACGCACATGATATTCTTCGAATAACATGCCCAAAGAATGAAAGTGTTTTTTCCTTACCTTTTTTGATAATAGAGCTCCATCATTATTTTTGGACAGGGACGTTGTCTTTTCTTTGGTTCTGTGAAGCCGTCAAAAAACTAACCAATGAATTGCCATCAACGGAAGAATCACTAAGAGAGGATCAAAAGTAGCAAGGTGGATTCTGACTCAGATTGCTCAGGCTGCAGCAAGAAAGAAGAATAGCAGGTTAAAAGAGTTTTTAACAGGAAAAAGAAGTCGATTGGATATGCAAAGACGATTATTGCTCTGGCAAGGAAGATTGCAACGATAATATGGCATCTTATTAAAAAGGATGAGATGTACGAAGATGAAACAGGATATGAAAAAGGAGAAGTTCAAAAGAGGAAGATTGTGGAAACCGAGATATTCTCGGTTGATGAACGGATATCAATAATTAGCGGAATATTTGCAGTTATGGGGAAAGAGAAAAAAGAGAGTATGTGAGGAAGATATCCTCATCTACTTTCATGCCAAATAAATTTTTCCGTTTTTAAGGTTTCTTTTTAATACTTAATCGACTTCTGTAAGCTTTTCAAAAAATATTCGAAATCCTGGAAGTCAAAGCCCTATTTCAGTTACTTTCTGCCCTTTAGCGCTGGTAACAGTCACGGAGATATCTTTGAACTTTGGTACTCCTGTACCGCCTGTTTCGTCTGAGACCAGCATATTGGACCACGGGCTGTTCGGCATATACGCAATGCCTTTGTGGGAGGGCTCGTATCCGGACTCCTCTGCTTTAACCACAACCGTCCCGAAAGAGTTTTTCAGGATTACGGTTTCGCCTTTTTTCACGCCCAACTGATTGAGGTCGCCAGGGTCCATTTTTATCACTGCAGAGCGGTTCCTGTACTCTTCCCCGAAACGGTTTTCGATCATGGCTTTGTCCTGGAAAATATCCCTGTAGGTTACGACCCTTACCTTTATTTCAGGGGCTTTAAGAAATGATCCGAAATCCATCAGAGAGCCTCCATTATCTTTTTAAGAACTGCTTCATCCGAAGGGCGTTTTGTCTCAATAACAGGTTTGAATTCCACCTTCACCCCATCCATACGCGTGGCACTTCCTCCGGATTCCACTCCGCTGATTGCGGTGTTGATACACACTTTTGCTTTTCTGGAAGTAAGGGTTTCACATGGATCGATTACGATCGTTGGAATCTCTAGCAGATTCTTTGAAATAGACCTGGGGAGGCTTGAAAGCGGGTCAGAACCAATTACAAGTGCTGCATCAACTGCCTTTGCTTTAAGGGATTCAACGATTGAATATTCTGGCCCGTGCTTTACAGTCCCTTCTTCGAATTTTACGCTGTTTACGTACCCTGTTTCCTCAAAGAGGTTTTCGTTAAAGCCCCTCATGTTGTAATGTCCCACCATGGGCACAAGGTGGAAATTTGATTTTTCGTTAAGGGCGTTCATCAGCCGAATAAGGGGTTCCAGGTTTTCCAGAGAATAGATCAGGCCGAGCCCTACAAAAACTACGCCAAACTTTGCCCCTTTGAGGATATTTGCCAGCTCAAGAATTCTTTTAGGGGGGAAGTTGTAGGAGGTTTTCGGGAGTTTTCCGGCAAGCGCTGCCATCAGGGCATCAATGAACTCGGCATCCCCTGCCGGCGGTATCTGGAAGAAATAGTTACCGCAGATCTTTGCTGTATGTGATTTCCGGACGTCTATGCAAATTGCAGTTCTCTCTTCTTCCCAGCCCCGCTGCTTTTCAGTTCCTCTGGGGAAATAGGAGTGTTTAGAAAGGTGGCGCGGGTGAGAGTCTGAAGGGTCTGCCCCCCAGAAAATAGTAACATCGGCTTTATTCCTTACATCGTCAAGAGTACAGACCTTAAATTTGTTGTTAAGGAGAGCTTCAATCACCTTCCCAAGGCAAAACGAAGAAGTATCATCAAGAGTTGCACTTGTTTTCCTTGCAAGTTCGATTGCAAGTTTCTGGGTCTCACTGGTAGAAGTCCCAAGCCCGAAAATCAGAGGATTTTTTGCATTCTTAAGGATAGATGCAGCCTCTTTGATTGCAGTTGCTTCATCTACGGGTTTGTTGTCGACCATAAAAGCTGCGCTTTCCTTTCCGTCTTTCATGTGGGCTACGCCTACCCTGCAGGCGGTGTAGACTTTATTTACTTTGTTTTTTTCAGACTCGACTTCAATATCGTCACAGAGCATTCCGCAGCCTGTGCATACGTAATAATTTTTCTCAGCCATCCTCTCGCCTCACACAAACTCGATTGCCTCGACAGGGCAGGTCACTATACAGCCGTTGCAGAGGATCTTATTCTTCCCGAATCTGCGGCACTCTCCCAGGTTCTGGGCTTTGACAATTCCATCTTCTACTGTCAGGACCAGCTTACCAACATTTCTGGGGGCATTTCCCGAGCCCACCCCATAGGGGTCGTTCGCTACATTGGGAGGGCAGGCAACGACACAGTTTCCGCAACCAAAGCAGAGGTCTTCGTGCACTATAAGCCCTGTTTCGGTTGCTCCTTCCGACGGCTTGAAGAGGCCTCTGATTTTTTCGTAGTTTTCTTTATATTTTGCTTCCTCTTTCAGTGGGGGGCAGTCCTCAGGTGTCAGCTCGCGGGCCATAAGGGCAACTGCAAACGCCATACAGGAGGCTTTCCCACATTTTTTGCAGTTAGTCTTAGGGAGCATCTGATAGAGTTCCATTGCATTTGTCATTCCAGGTCACCCCTGAGTCAAATTTATCATTGAGCTAATTAAAGAAAGGGCAGGTTAATGCCTGTAAGGTCAGTGATGTCTGTACAGGCTGATTAATATCTATCAGTCATCTATACAGTCATAAGGTTAACCGAAAATTTCCTGATGGAAAATATCCGGTTTAAAGGAAACGCTGTTTAAGATTATTAAGTGTTTAAGGTAACTGAAACAATGTTAATAGATACAGATAAAGAAATGAATGTAATCCACCTTAAACTATTGCTTTTTAATTCTCAATGTTAATTTCAATTTACAGTGTTTACAGCCTCCCGAAACCTGGCTCGCATTCACAGTAAGGTTTTGACCTTCTGCAGACTGAAAAACAATACTCTGGCGTCAGCGAAAAGATAGAGCTGCTTGAAGAGGGCAAAAATATTTATCTATTGCCCTCTCCTGCCTTCACCAATTTGGTTTTAAACTTGCTTTCAGGGCAGAACAGGTCGGATCAGGAAGGTCTAAAGAAGAGTTCACAGTGACAGTTTCCGTCTTTTTCAATTTCATCCTTGTGATAGATGCAGGGACAGATTATCTTTTTATCCTCTTTCTCGTCCCCTGTTACTATTCTGCAAGGACAGTATCGCCTTCCGAACTTTTCTACTCTTGAAGCAAGCCCGTCAAGGACATAGTCCAGAGCTTCTTTGTCCGGATTAAGCCTGTATCCTGCCTTGTTTGCGTATTTTTCTGTCCATTCATACATCTTATTTTTTAATTCATTATGTTCACTCATGTGGATTTCCCTCCTGTTTTTATAAGAGTGATGATGGTTATTCGTGAGATGGCGTACGCGGAAATGTAATTACCAGGCAGGAGAATTTTATCCTTTTTATTGCTTCAGATGTTTTTAACTCTTTAAACACCTTAAGAACTATTTTAACTCATGCCCCAGGAACTCCCGCATACATGAGAGCTAATGAGAGGTTAATATTAGAGATTGGACACTGATTGATCGATTACGAGTTAAGTTCTCAAACTATAAAATCAATTGGTGATCTGATATAATAACTGTTAAGCTCTGCTCCCCGTTCCTGTTGAGATCACAGGATAGATATTCTAATTTATGAATAATCCGTTTATCTCATGTTATTGAGAGAAATATAAGATCAGAGGTTTAATATTATTTTCTTGAACATGAATGTCAGGTGATGAGCTCCATCCTCTGTCAAATTTTATAGGAACTAAATCCAGATGTGATTAACCTGAATCTGGTTAGTCTTTGTTTAACAGGAATCATAAAGTTGAAATAGATATGATTTATAATAGTAGAGATATAAATAATACATATTATATATAATTAATGTGCTAATTATGTCTGAAATTATCCGGAAAACCCTGGGAAAAATTACTAAAAAACTGTTGCTTCTTAATTCTCTTTGTAAGGCATCGGACAGGGGTTTCGAAAACTTCTACAAATAAAGTTTTTGTTTTTGTACAAAACGGCTACGTATTTATCCTGTTTGAGAGAAAATTTATATTGAGATTTATAAACACAAATCCACAGTTTCTGAAAAGCCAGGTGAAAAGCTTTTCCGGTCGTATAACAATTCTCTGGACCAGAGAGATATGTAATACGTTGCTTTTTCTGCAAAAGGGTGCAGAAGATCATTAATTCATCATAAATTGGTACTATTTTCAAATATAATTGAGGATTTTGAAAGTTTAACCTATAGACAAGGAGTAAACAAGCATGCGAATCGGAGTCTACATTTGCCATTGCGGACTGAATATTGCGGGAGTAATTGATGTTTCAGCCCTTGAAGAAATGGCAGGTGAACTGGAAGATGTGGTGCTTGCCCGGGAAGTACAGTTTCTATGTTCCGATTCCGGACAGGAAGGCATCATTAAGGACATAAAAGATAATAAAATTGACAGGGTCGTGGTAGCTGCCTGTTCCCCCCGGCTGCACGAAAAAACCTTCAGGCATGTCATGGAAAAAGCCGACCTCAACCCTTACCTCATGGAAATGGTAAACATAAGGGAGCAGTGTTCCTGGGTGCATGCGGATGACCCCCAGATGGCGACCCAGAAGGCTTTTGACCTTATAAGGATGGGAGTTGCAAAAGCCCGTTTCCTCAGAGAATTAAGTGCGACAAGCTCAAAAGCCAGCAGAAATGTTCTTATCATAGGCGGGGGAGTTGCAGGAATCGAAGCCGCATTAAACCTCGCAGAAGCCGGCTTTCCCGTAACCATGGTAGAAAGGGAATCTACAATAGGGGGCAAAATGGCCCTTATGAACGAGGTATTCCCGACAAACGACTGTTCTATCTGCGTGCTTGCCCCCAAAATGACGGAGGTCCAGAACCATCCGAACATTACTCTTTACACATATTCCGAAGTCACCGATATCTCAGGGTCTGTCGGAAAATTCCACGTCAAAGTCAAACGCAAACCCAGGTTCGTTCTTGAAGACAAATGCAAGGGCTGCGTTGACCTCTGCGCCGGGGTCTGCCCTGTAGAAATCGAAAATCCCATGAATTACGGGATTGGAAAGACCCGTGCAATCTACATGCCAATTCCCCAGTCTGTCCCGCAGGTCGTGCTCATAGACCCTGACCACTGTGTGGGCTGCGGGCTCTGCCAGCAGGCATGCCCTGCAGAGGCTGTTGACTACGAACAGAAACCTGAAGAAATAGAGTTCGAAGCAGGAGCCGTAATCGTTTCAACAGGTTACCAGCTCTTTGACGCTTCCAGGAAAAAGGAGTATGGGTTTGGAAAGTATCCTGATGTCATAACGAATATGCAGCTTGAAAGGATGCTGAACTCTGCAGGACCCACAGGCGGGAGAGTCCTTGTGCCTTCTACAGGCAAGCCCCCAAAGAGTGTTGCATTTATCCAGTGTGTAGGGTCAAGGGACAAAACCGTAGGCAACGAGCACTGTTCAAGAGTCTGCTGTATGGCAGCCCTTAAAAATTCCCAGATGATCAAGGAACGCTATCCTGATACTGATATTACAATTCATTACATAGATATCCGGGCTGCCGGAGAGATGTACGAAGAATATTATGCAAGGACACAGGGAATGGGTGTTGACTTTATCCGCGGAAAGGTTGCCGAAATTTATGCAGGTGAAGACGGAAGGCCGGTTGTCCGTTACGAAAATACCCTTGAGTCCAGAGTTGAAGAAGAAGCTCATGACCTTGTCGTGCTTTCCACTGGCTACGAACCAAGCAAAGCCGCAGAAGGAATTGGCAGGATGCTTAATCTTGCCAGGCGTCCTGACCGCTTTTTTGCAAGCGCACACCCGAAAATGCGTCCTGTTGATGCTCCGGTAAGCGGGGTCTTCCTCGCAGGCTGTGCCTCGGGGCCCAAAGAAATCCAGGTCTCCATAGCTCAGGGCAGCGCCTGTGCCTCCAAAGTTATGCAGCTCCTCGGGACCGGAGAGCTTGAAGCCGATCCCATGGGGGCTCATGTTGACCCTGAAAAATGCATAGGCTGCAGGACATGTGTGGAAGTCTGCAAGTTCGGAAAGATAAAAATTGAAAATAAAAAGGCTGTCGTGGACGAAGTTTCATGTTACGGCTGCGGGGACTGCAGTGCCGCATGCCCTGTCGGTGCAATCCAGATGCGGAACTTTGAAAATGAGCAGATCCTTGCACAGGTCAGAGCTGCAACAGCTCACAAGTCCCAGAGCCCCTTTATTGTGGCTTTCCTCTGCAACTGGTGCAGTTATGCCTGCGCAGACCTTACAGGGATGTCAAGGATCCATTACCCGACAAATATCAGGGTAGTTCGCACCATGTGTTCTGCAAGAGTAAACCCGGAATTCGTGCTTGAAGCACTTAAAGGAGGGGCTGATGGAGTGCTCGTTGCAGGCTGCAGGATGGACGAGTGCCATTATATCCACGGAAACTTTGATGCGAAAAAGCGCATGGACGTCTTAAAAGAAGTCCTAAAGGAAATAGGGCTTGATCCGAAAAGGCTCAGGACCCTCTGGATCTCGGCTGCCGAGGGAGAACGCTTCTCAAATACAATCACCGAGTTTGTAAAGGAACTCGAAGAAATAGGGCCTATAGGGAGTGAGTTCAGGAAGGAATGTACCACAGGAACAGGAGTCGAGGAGGCGGCACAGTGAGCGAAAAACTTCCAGAATATCCGGGCGAATCTCCCGAAAAATGCCCGGATCAGGAAACTCATATATGCAGCGGGTGCTGCGGAGCCGGAGGAAATGAAGAACCTGAACCCGAAGCCTCTGAACCTGAATCTGAGGATTTCGAACTGGAAGAGCCGGAAGCTGCAGTTTCCGAAAGCAGCGAGGGCGAGGAACAGGAAAAGATCACGGTTACAACCAGCATGGACATTCAGGGAACACATTTCCTCTACACACAGGCAACCGAGAAATCCCTCAAAACTCTCGATTATGATTACAAGCGCTGCAACGGCTGCGGGATATGTGCGGAAATCTGCCCCACAAAAGCCCTTGAAATGGGGCCTTTACATGAGATTGCGACAGGTCTTGATGCCCCTGCTGTAATGATGGACCTTGAGAAATGCACTTTCTGCAGGATGTGTTCAAACCTCTGTCCTGTGCATGCAATTTCTTTTGAAGCCGTTGGAGAGGTTCCTGATGAAAAACAGTATCCAAAGTACGATGCTTATGTAAATATTAACGAAAAATGCCTGCCCTGCGCCCTCTGTGAAGGAGCCTGTCCTCAGGATGCAATAGAGGTCGAATTCACTTTCCCGAAAAAAGAAGAGATAGCTCCCTTTAAAGAAGGTGCGGAAGGTGAAATTGAAATTGACACTGAAAAATGCAACTTCTGCGGGATCTGTGCTAAATTCTGTGATGCGATTCTCCTGCTTGAACGTGAACCCACACCTGAAAACCCGGTGCCTTTTGAGCAGATACTTGTTGATACGGACAAATGTGACTACTGTGTACTCTGCCAGGACATCTGCCCGGAAGAAGCAATTAAGGTCAAAGGGGAACGCCCCTGCGAAGCCCCAAAGGTGGAAGGAAAAGTAAAGGTTGATAACCTGAAATGCACCCAGTGTGCCCGCTGCAAGGCTGTCTGCCCCTATGAGGCGGTTGACCTGCAGAAGCCCATGGAAGGGAAACTGAGCCTTATTGAGCTTAACCTTAAAGAATGCGACCCTCAGGGATGCCGCGGCTGTTTTAATGTCTGCCCTTCAGAACTCTGGTATGTGCCGACAGACCCTGAAGACCCGCGAAAGATAGCTTTTGCCGAAGACTTCTGCATGTACTGCGGAGCCTGCGTGAAAGCCTGCCACCTTGCAGCCATAAAAGTAGAAAGAACTGACGTCCACCACACCGACATTCCGGATACCCCCTGGGCTACCCAGTGGAAGGATGCAATCGAGTCCCTGAAAACCGGGGTCAGGAAAGGGGTTGACCGTGCAGTTTTCAGGGAGACGGAAACCCTGAAAGCTCAGAAGTTTATGGGAATAGAGCCTCCGTGTATGGATGAAGAGGCACTTGCAGCTGTGCAGGCAAAAATAGATTCACTTATGCCTGCTCTTAAGAGCGCAAAGGTCAGGAAGCTCTGGGAAACCGATTCTCCGGAAAATGCTGTTGCGGCGGTTAAAAAGAAAATTGAAGGCTGAAAATAGAGGAAAAATCTGGAGCAGTATAAGGTTCAATACATATCAGACAGTATCAAGAGCCCGAATATATTCTACCGGGAAGAGAAATTACTTTCTTTCCCGGGAGCCTTTTTTATTTTCTGCAATTTGACAGGAGCCTGTAAACTTAGCTGACAACCTGACTGATAACACTGTCAAAACAACTGCACTTCGCTTTTGTTGAGAAGGTTTGAGAAATTGAAGTCAAAAACGGGTTAAAAACTGCAGGATTTGTACAACAAAGTATTTTATAGGCATACATAAATTAAATAGAAAGTCTGAAAGTAAGAATTTTCTGGCAATCAGGAGGCTTTAAAATAAAAGTAAGCAAGAAAGCACTCAGTCTCCTTTTATCAGGTGTTATCCTCATGCTGATACTGCCTGCTATCTGCTCCGCACATTCGCTGATAACTGAGAAAAAAGTTTACTTTTATAATGACACGTTTGAAGGCGAAAGTGAGACCTGGAAAGCAAAATATCTTTTAAATGAAACACATATTTTCATGACTGCAGACCGCAAAACCCATTATTACGGGAGGGAAGAGAGCAGGCTTATTATAACTTACAAATGTAACACATCTGGATGTCCCTCCGGGAAACAGTTTAACTACTCTTATAATGCAGGTTCAATAGGCGGATATGGAAATGTTACTTTAGACTGCAAGGACTGTAACTGGGTGGTAAAATCTCGTTCTGAAGGAGGCTCGTTAGAAGAGCAGAAAGCCGTGTTCAAACATACTATAAATTCCATCTGCACTCCGTACAGGACAGTTCATATCCACCGCCGTGGAGGGCCCGGACTTTGGGAAGACGGTACGGTAAAAGTTACGCTGGAAATTGATGGAAAAAAAGAAAGTCTGGTGTTGAAAAGTACTGTATAATCTTTATTATCTGAAACACAAAAACAGAAATGGAACCGAACAAAATTACGTATCTGCAGGAGAATTCTTTGCATTTAAACTTTCTACGCACTTCGAGGCGAATTTTTTAAATTCTTCAGCCCCTACAACAGGGAAAACTTCAACATGGCACAGATCGGTGAATGAGAAATTGAAAGCCACATAATCTTTAATGGATTCCACTTCATAGACGGTGATTATGCGCCCTCCTCCGGCGTCAAACCACTGGCTAACGACTTTCAGCCCATCAGGAAAACCTTTACTTTCGACCTGATCCCATCGTTTAAATATCTTTGCACTGTTTTCAAGCTCAAATGTTGTTATATCCAACAAAAGCATGTTTTTCATTCCATATCTAAGATAGGATTTATATATTTAATCTGTATTGGATATCATATATAGACATATCGATTTTGTATTTAGGACTAATTTTTTTAAAAAGTAATACCAATATCTAAATAATTTTCATGTTTTATTCCTAAAGCGGCTGAATCGGAATCTGCTTAAGGAAAAAGGGAGCTCAAGAATGTTCAGATTATTACAGGAACCGTCATGTTGAAAAATCAGGAATATATCTGGACAACCAAAAGTCAAATAATGAGATAAAATAATGTAAGTTAAACCTGTATGCTTAAAAGTGAGCTTTATGATAACGGACCCCAATCTTACATTGTTTCATATCATAAATGATATGGCTGGAAAAAATTCTGCTCTCGATACAGCGATGATATTTGCAGCAAATTATCTCATTTATGTTTTTTGTATCTACCTTGCATATACATGGCTTGCAAAAAATGAATATCGGCAGGAAGTGCTGTTTTCCGGATATGCAGCCCTTCTAGGCCTTGGAACAAATTTCATTATTAATCTCTTTTACTTTCACCCGAGACCTTTCATGATTCCCACAGGCACACTTCTTATAGCGCATGCCGCCGAATCTTCTTTTCCATCTGACCATGCTACCATAATGTTTGCTGTATCTCTTATGCTCCTGACGTTCAGAGATCTGAGGCAGAGCGGTGCGGTATTTTTGGTTCTTGCATTCGTCAGCGGACTTGCGAGAGTCTATTCCGGGCTGCATTTCCCTATGGACATGGCCGGTTCCCTGCTTGTTGCATCACTTTCGGTAGGGATATTACTTGCCCTGAAAGATTATCTGATTCCG
>Ga0208695_1000570_pt1 | contig 38540 bp, 52 predicted proteins | sample AD_UKC111_MetaG_FD_184449 | JGI IMG/M metagenome (GOLD analysis project Ga0208695, IMG submission 184449) | Active sludge microbial communities of municipal wastewater-treating anaerobic digesters from Hong Kong - AD_UKC111_MetaG (SPAdes)... | ecosystem: Engineered > Bioreactor > Anaerobic >... | reverse complement strand
GTCAGCAAGGAGGACCCTCCAAGCTTTTGACCCACCTACCCCCGCGGGGTGTTCTGTTGCTCCTTGGCCCAAGGGTGGTTCGGGTCCAACGGGAACCCGGACTCATCCGACCCCTTGAGCCTGCCGGTCCTCTCCTGTTCGGCCTTCGCCCCATTGTGGCAGACTTCACAGAGCGATTGTAAGTCGCCCCAGAAGAAAAGAACCTCGTCTCCCCGGTGAGGGACAACATGGTCAGCGACCGTTGCCGGGGTGGTCTTCCCCATGTCCCTACACATACGGCACAAAGGCTCATTCCACAGTTGGTGCGCCCGTCGGAGCTTCCACTGCTTGGTCATGTAAAGATGATGCCACCTGCTCATTCCTTGTCCCCAAGGTACTGGAGCACTTCGCCCATGCCCGCATCATCAACGGCATCCTCGGTCAGGGATGTGACCAGGACATTAAGAACTGCGTAGGTCGCCTCAACCAGTTCCTTCACGACCTTGTTCGCCTCGGCCTGGGTCCTGGCCTGCTCCTCCATCGCCTTGGTCATCCGGTCCAACCGGTCCATCAGAGCCTGTTCGTTCATGGTTCGTTCTCCTCAAAAGAATATCCGCCTGGGCCTTCGCCCGAGCCACCAACCCAAGAAGGTAAGCCCTCCTTCTTTGGCACCCTGCACAACCCCTGATCATACCCATTGCCTACCCCCTATGACCATATGCCCACTGACCCATCATACCCTCGTTCTAAGCCCCCAACCCTTCGGCGCACCAAAAGGTTTCCACCCCCTTTTTCCGGCCCAAAAAATGACCAAGAACCCCGCGGTTTTGGTGCGCCGTTTTTGGTGCGCCGCCTTAGGGATACGAGAGGCGGCGCACCAAAGAGTGCGCGCCGCCCTTCGTCTCTGAGTTTGCTGCGCCGGCGCACCATGGCGCACCAAAGAATCTTGGCGCACCAAACCACATACACATGCCTTAAGCCCCCGTGTCCGACCCCGCGGGGGTCTCAGGTTGTTCCCACCCGACCGGGGCCAGGAAGGTCCTTGAACCACCCCTTCCCCCGCCCCTCGGAAGGGGCCTTAGCTCCACGCGCCCTGTGTCCTCGAGGTAACCTATGGCCTCCCGGAGTTCGGTCCGGGAAAGGCCCATGGAGGAAGCGAGAGGGGCCAGAGATCGCCCGGTCGGGAACCTCCCCTCTTCAACCTCCCGAGTGATCAGGACGAAGACTTGGTCGGCCTGGTTGCCCGCTATCTCCATAGGGGTTTCGGTCACAGGTTCAATCCGCTCAAAAAGGTACCCCCGCCGAACCAGGTAGATAGGGGACTGAGGTGGACAGTAACTCAACTTCGGTCTGGCCATGATGACCCCGGATTCGTCGGCCGTCAAGGTGTACCCGGTCTCACGGTGCCAGGTTTCCACGTCGAGGGCATTTGACCCGTGGTATGTGGTCATGACCGAGACCATCCGGGCGCCGTCGGAGAAGGCCGATCCACCCCGGCCAGAATACTGGTCCAATGTCCGCTCTCGGGCATTCCCTTTTCCCGAATGGTGCACATATTGGACTGCACAATTGAGCCGGTTCCGGAACTGCCGGGCCACCTCGATCAGCCCTTGTTCGGCGTCGTTAACCCTGGCCTCTCCCACCCCGAAGGAGATAGCAGGGTCGAGGATCGTCAGGACAGGAGGGTTCGATTCGCAGGCCTCGATGATGTCGTCCACGACCTTGGAGGCCACGACAGTATCCTTCTCGATCCGGGTCAACTTGGTCGGGTGGGAGGAGACGTCAGAGATCAGGAAGTCACGTCGGACCACCTCCAGGTCTTCCTGGGACACCCCCATGGCCTTGGCGATCTCTCGGGTTCTGGCAATGAGCATACCGCGGGTGTCTTCCGCGGTGATCAGGAGGACCGGGCCGGGTTTCTGGATGTCCAGGCCCCAGAGGGGTCGGCCCAGGACCAGGTGTATTGCGAGATAGAGCTGGAGGGTCGTCTTACCCGAGCCGCCGGGGGCGATGAGAAGGCCGACGTCGGCATAGATCAGGTTTTCGATGATGGTGTCCGGGGAGAGCCGAGCGTCCTCCCATTCCCCTGGGCCGATAGCCCCAGGCAATTGCCACTTCCCTTGGGGCCTTTCCTCTTCGCCCCCTTCCTCCCTCACCTTCCGGCAGGCCGAGGAGACCACCCGGTCAAGGTCGTCAAAACGGCTGGCCCACCGATCCGATCCGTCGGACCACTCCCTCATCAGGCTCTGGAGGAAGGCCAGGATGATCGCTTCAGGGACCTTCTTGTTGGCCAGGGCCATGGAGAGCCGGAGGCTGGCCTCGTGAATCCCGTCGCCCCCTGTCCGCATGGTGTCCATCAGGCCATTAAGGGTCGTGTCCTCCATGGGGCCTTTCCGCTCCCAGTCCTTGGGCAACGGGATGTCGTCCTCATCCACCTGGGAAACCGGCTTGACGACCGGCGCCTGGTCAATGGGAACCCCGCGGGATTGAAGGACCCGGTAGTTCTGTTCACCCCCGGCGGCATGGCCAACGTAGAAGGCCTGGGAGAGGACGAAGGACTCAGGGGTCAAACACCCCCCGAGGACTGCGTCCAAGCGCCGTATAAGGGCCTTTCGGCCCGAAGGGTGGATAGGCCTTGCCAGAGGGGCAAACACGCGCCAACGGGGCTTCTCGGGGGTGGAGGAGTGGGTCGTTACGACCACGGCCTGGACCCCCGCGGCGTCGAGGAGTCGTTGGGCGGCCTCGGGGGTTACCTTCCCAGCGTCGTAGTCGCCTTCGAGGCCGGTCACCTCCAGGAGGTTGTCGTCGTGCCGGAGGGAACCCTTCGAGGTGGGGTTATCCCCGAAGACCCCGAACTTGACCAGAGGGGATTCGGCCTTGGGCTTCGGCGGGAGCCGGTCCAACCACTCCAGGAAGTCCGCCCAGGTCATTTCCATGGGTTGGACCGAAGTGCCGGCCAGGTTCTTGAATACTGTCAGTCGTACTTCTTTTTGCGATGGTGGGGAGTTGTCCCCGGCGTTTTGGGGCATAATGGAAAAGCTCCTTGTGGTGGGGAAGCGAAGACGAAGTTGGAGTTTAGGCCCTTGGTAACCCCAGGGCCTTTTTTATCCTACCCCTCCTTAGGCCTTCGCGGTGGCGAAGGTGTCGGCCAAATCCCACAGGGCAGCATTGAACTGGTTGGACTTCTCGATGTTGGCCAGTTGGCCTACGGTGCGGACCCGGCCATTGGCGTCCCGGCCAGTGATCCCCCCGCGAACCAGGTTTTCCTGGATGCGGTTGAAGGTGGTCCAGAGGTCCTTCCCCATGTCCTCACGGCGACGGGGCTGGAGGATCAGGTCCGGGTTGACCTCGATCGCGGCTTCGGGGAACCGGATGCGGGAGGCCTCGGCGGCCAGTTCCAGGTAGACCCCATCTTCCAGGTAGATGCCCTTGTAAGCCTCGATCCGGTCGAAGATGCTCTTGGTCGTTTCGGCCGTCAGCTTAATGGCCTCATGGAGGTCGGCCTCGTAGTTGCCCATGTGGACGAACTTCTGCTTCGTGAAGGCGTTGCCGGCCACCAGGCCGTTGGAGCAGATCAGGCGGAAGACCCCGGCCATCAATTGGGCCTTACGGCTGCCGTCGTAGGAGTTCAGGAGGAGAACCCGCGGGACCTCTTGGCCAACCACGCGGTTGCCAATGTCCTGGGGACGGCGGAACTCCACTTCGTGCAGGCCGTAGCGGCCGGCGACGGTGCGGGCCTTCGGGTAGCGGAAGTTGGAAACCTCGAACCCCATGTCCTGCATGTCGGTGATGACCTTGCGGGTGTCCAGGAAGAGGTACTTGTCGGAGAGGCCTTCGGCCGGGGTGGAGGGGAGGCGGGCCAGTTGGGAGGCGAAAGAGGTCATGGTGTTTCTCCTGAGTAGTGGGGGTGTCCTGGGTGGACATGATGAATCTTATGTCAGAATCATCTGATTGAACACCCCCTCGGGAAAAATAACTCGGCTTTTACGTTGACGAATCACTCCTCCTTCGGCCACATGGTCATTTTCTTCTGGAAGGTGGTCTTCTTGGCCTCCGCGGGTTTCAGGCCGCCTTCGATGAAGTATTGATGAATCAGGGTATTAACCAGGCGAACCCCCAGGGTGTTGTTTTCATAGGCGTCGGTTATCACGGCCATGATCTGGGTGATGACCGTGTCACGGTTCGTGTTGTCAAAGAGCGTGAGGTAGTTCTCCAGGAGGGGGCTGTTCTCCAGGATGTTCTGCATCTCCTCGAGGGTGACCTTCTCCAGGCCATAAGCCAGTCCCACCCGCCCCAGGAACTCGGTCTTCAGACCCATCTCCCGGAGGCGATCAATGTCGATGTTTTCCTCCCCGTTGAAGGCGCCGGCGAAGACAAACAACACTTTGTCCGTCCTCACGTCGATATACTTCCCGTAGTCGCCGAAGACGCTGGTGCGACCTTCCAGGGCCTTAAGGAACTCGTTCTGGACCCCGTTCGTGGTCTCGTGGGCCAGGTCTGAGTTCGAGTTGCCGCTGATGAACAACTTGTCGAACTCATCCACAAAGCAGACCACCGGGTGGCCTCCGGCCCGGAGGAGAGGGGTCAGGGCCTTAGACAAACTGTTGCCGGAGGTCCCCTCCTTGGTCAACCCCGCGGCGTTGACCTCGATGACCTGAAGATCCAGGGCCTCGCACAAAGTCCCGATGGTGTGGCTTTTCCCGGAGCCCGACGGGCCGGTGAGGATGAAATGCGGGCGGACCTGACCCTCGGAGTGCTTGAAGATGGACAGGATGCGCCGGATGGAGTTGATGGATTTGATGCTCATGGGGTTTCTCCCGTGGTGAGGGTTGAAGGCCCCTGGGGTCAGGGGCCGGTTGGGTTATTTCTGGAGGGTGGCCGGGTCGAAGGCGGAGAGGTCCAGGCTGTTCATCTGGGTCTCAGTGCCCTGGATCGTCAGGACCCACTTCCGGGTGGCCTTGTCGTAAGCCAGGGTGCCACCGAGCTTGGCCACCGCATCGACCTTGGCATTGATCTTATACTGGGGGTTGATCGGCCCCTTGCGCTTCTTCTCGGCCACCGGGACTTCCTGGCGGGAGAACTTGTTGAACCCCTTCTGGCAACCGTCACAGCGGAGGACGGCGTCGCCGAGGAAGGTACCGGCCTTGCCCGCCGGGGACACCAGGTGGGAACCACAGAACGGGCAGGCTTCGGGGGTTTCCTCTTCGGCCTGGGTCGGGGCGTCTTGGACCGGGGCCTTACCCTCTTCCGAGGCCATGAAGTCGGCGATCAGGGCGTTAGAGGCGGCGTGAGCCTGGTGGAGCTTTTCCTCCACCGAGTCCTGGACTGCTTCGGCGTAGGCCTGAACCAGTTCCCCAGTGGTCTGAACCGCGGGGAACCCGTAGGACTTACCGGCCTTAGCCTTACCCACTTCGGTCTGGGCTTCGGACTCCACGACGCCGGGGATGGTGGGGAGGAGTTCGCGAATCCGGGAGGACGAGACGTCCAGGCGGCCGGCCAGATAACCGACGGTGAAGGACTGCCCGCGGTTGTCGGCGAGGAAGTTGGTGATGATGTCGATAGCTTTCATGGTCTTTCTCCGGGTGGATCGTTGTTTGGTATGAGCATTGTGTCGTTGTTAAATCAGTCTGAACACCCCTTAGGACGAAAATAACTGGGTTATTTTCGTCCCGTCCAGGGCCTCAGTTATGTACGGCCTTAGAGATGACAGGGCAGAAGGGGCCGGCATGGCCCTCCTGGGAGACCCGGCAAAGGAACTCCCCGAAGGAATACTCCACCACGTCGGTGATCCTTCCGACCTGGTGGTAGACCTCCTTCGGGTACAGGCCCTGGGTTCCACAGTCGAAGGCCAAGGTCGTACCGTCCTCAAAGGTCTTCTCCACCCAGGCGTGGCCGAACCGAACCCCGGCGATAGGGCCTTGCCCGGTGCAAATCCCATGGACTACCACCCACCCGGTGTCCCCGGCCTGATGGGCATTCACAATAAAGTGGAAGGCGTTGGTGTAACACTCCCCCTTTTGGGCTTGGCGGTTGAAACCGCGGAGTTCGTTGAGGTACTTAAACATGGTCTTTCTCCTTTGGGGGCCGAAGCCCCCGGATTCATTTAGTTGGAAGAGCGGATCTTGTTGACCACGGTCACGTTGGACATGGAGTACCAGACCAGACCCTGAGGGTCGCGGACCAGGATCTTGGTGTTGTCTTCGTTGACCCCGATGACGGTGCGGATCGCCCGGCCTTGGAAGCGGTTGATCGAGACCGAGAGGATGTCGGTGCGGACGTACTTAGTGGACTTGGCCATGGTCTTTCTCCGGGTGGTTCGTTGTGTTGATGGGTTCATTCTGTCGTAGTTACATCTGTCTGAACACCCCTATGGACAAATAATTCTGAACTATTTGTCCGGGGGCCGAAGCCCCCCTTTCGGGTTAGGGGTGGAGGCTTAGAAGGAGGTCCCACATTTCGTCTACAACGTCCTCCGGGAACTCCGAGTATTCTTGGAGGTACATTTGGGGGTCGGCTTTGAACTCCCGGATAAACAGGTCGGGGGAGCCGTCCTCTTCGGTAGCCCTACGGATCATCTCGGCAACCAGAATTTGGGCTACGGTGTAGTTCTTGTGGGACAAGGTGATCAGGTCATTGAGGTTCATGGTCTTTCCCCGGGTGGTTCGTTGTGTTGATGGGTTCATTCTGTCGTAGTTACATCTGTCTGAACACCCCTCGGGAGAAAATAACTGAACTATTTTTTGCCTCTTTCCTTCTGGGGTATTATCCCTTGACCCTACCAGGAGAAACCCCAGATGAACACTGCCAAGATCGCCTCGTTGCTCCGGCAACTGGCCGATGAGATCGAATCCCAACCTACCCCCGCGGAGGAACCCAAGGCCCCTTCCCGGGCTCCCCAGGAAGCCCAGGAGCTCAAGGAACTCCAGACCCCTCCCGAACCCCTTGACCTTCCCTGGGACGAAGGCGAAGTGAAGATCGTGCTGAAGGACCTCCAGAACCTGGGGGCTAAGGTCCTGGCCGCCGGGGGTCGGGCGTTCCTCTCGGCCCTCCTTTCTGAATTCGGCGTTAAGGCCCTGTCTGCCGCCGACCCCAAGGACTACGCCGCATTGGCCCGGAGGATTCATGACTACCTCCGGTAATGAAAGCCAACTGCTCCTGGGCAAGGCCATTGCGCCGGCTTTCTCCAACCCCCAGGGTATGGAGGAGCTGAAGGCCTTCCTCCGGGAGAACGCCACCCAGGAAGTCCCCGACGTCACGACCAAGAAAGGTCGTGACCGGATTGCCTCCTTGGCCTACATGGTTGCCCGGTCAAAAACCCTGGTCGACGACTTCGGTAAGGAACTGGTGGCCGAAGAAAAACGCCGCCTGGCCATGATCGACGCCGAGCGGAAGAACTGGCGTGACTTCTGTGACAGTCTCAAAGAGGAAGTCCGGAAGCCCTTGACCGAGTGGGAACAGTCCGAGGAGAAACGGAAGGGGGCTATCCGGGCTCGGCTTGCCGACCTGGAAGCCTCCACCTGCACCTCCGGGCTCTCCTCCATTGAGATTCAGGGGGTCATCCAGTGGGTGGAGTCTGTCCCCCTGGATGACACCTGGGAGGAGTTCGCTGAGAACGCCGAGATCCTGAAAGGACGGGTCCTAGTCAACTTGAAGATCGCCCTGTCCAAACAACAGACCCACGAGGCCGAGCAAGAAGAACTTGCCCGACTCCGGGAGGAGAAGGCCCGCCGGGACAGGGAGGAACACGAGCGGAAGATTGCCGAGGAGGCCGCTCGGAAGGCCAAAGAGGAAGCCGAGGCGGAAGCCCGGAAAGCTCTGGAGGCCGAGGAGGAAAAGCGCCGGAAGGCCGAACGGGAACTGGCCCGTGCTCGTGAAGAAGCCGAAGCTGCCAAGCGCCGGGAGGAAGAGGCCGAACGCCGCCGGGAAGCCGCCGAGGCTAAGGCCGAGGAGGACAAACGCAAAGCCGTGGAGGCGGAACAACTCCGGGCCAAAAAGGCCGAAGAGGAAGCCCGCGCCAGGGATGAGAAACTGGCCAAAGACGCGGCTCACCAACGTGAGGTTGCCAAGGAGATTTACGACGACTTGACCTCCAACGGGGTGTCTCTAACCGCGGCTGGCCGGACTGTCCAGTTGCTCCAGAAGGGGGTCATTCGTCATGTCCGTATCCAGTACTAAGGCCCATGCCGACCTCCCCCCGTCCAGTTCGGACAAGTGGATCTACTGCCACGGGTGGCTGGCTCTCAACCGCGGGCTCCCCAACGACTGCTCGGCGGCAGCGGCCGAAGGGACTGAAGCCCACGAGGTCCTGGAGGCCGTCCTCCGGGGAACCCTTGACCTGTTCACCCTGAAAGACAACGAGATGGTGGACTACCTGGCGCCGTGCGCCGAGTGGGTATCCTACCAACCGGGGGTGATCCACCCGGAACTCCGCATGGACTTCGGGTCCACCTTCGGGTTCGTCGATCTCTTCGGGACTTCTGACGTGGTTATAGACCACCCCGAGCACCTGACTGTCGCCGACCTGAAGTACGGAATGGGGCTGGTAGAACCCGAAGGGAACACCCAACTTCTGACCTACCTCTCCGCCGCGGTTGATCGCTTTGGCCCCCGGAAGAAATATCGCCTGGTTATTCTCCAACCCAGAGCCTACCACCCCAACGGGGCTATCCGCGAGTGGTGGCTGACCCATCAGGAACTGGAGGACTTCCGGGTGTTGTTAGGGGAGGCCATCTCCCGGAACTACAACCGCGGGAAACCCACTGCCGGCGACCACTGCCGAAAATACTGCAAAGCCCAAGGGTCGTGCCCGGCCCTGGCCCGGTACTCACTGGACATTTTCCGAAGCACCCCGGAGTGAATCATGCACCATCTTCCCGTTGACTCTGAAGGCCGTCTGACCGACGAAGCCCTGGACTACCTGGCGGGGCAACTCCCGTTGGTCAAGTCCTGGGTTCAGTCTGTTGAGGACGAATTGCTTCGGAGACTGGAGACCGGATCGGTCTTTAATAATGTAAGATTGGCCCCTAAGAGGGCAACCCGAGCCTGGTTCGATGAAGACCAGGCCAAGGCCACCCTTTTGACCCTCCTCCCGCTGGACCAAGCCGCGCCCCGGTGCGTCCTGTCCCCAGCCCAGGCGGAGAAAGCCGTGGGCAAGTCCACTTTCGCTAAGATCCTGGACCCCCACGTTACCCGGCAATCTTCGGGGATGACCCTGAAGTTTAATAACTGAGAGACTGAGATCATGCAGATTGTAACCCCCGGCGGCATTGCCGCTTTCGCCTACGTCTTCCGCCCCCAAGCCGCCATGCAGGACGGGAAGGACCCCCAATATGCCCTGTCCCTGGTCTTCGAAAAGGACAACCCGAAGCTGAAGGGCCTGCAGGATGCGATCGTGGAGGTGGCGACCAAGAAGTTCGGTGCCAAGGCCAAGCAGATGCTGGAAAAAGGCCAACTGAAGACCCCTCTCCGGGACGACAAGGAAGGTGAGGACTTTGAGGGCAAACTGGTCCTGACGGCCCGGTCTTCTGAGAAGCCCCAGGTCGTGGACACGGATGCCGAACCCATCATGGACCAGATGGACTTCTATTCCGGTTGCCGTGCCCGCATGGACATTTGGCTGTACGCCTACGACAAAGCGGGCAACCGCGGTGTGGCGGCCATCCTCAACAATGTCCAAAAGCTCGGCGAAGGCGAGCGGAAGTCCGGGCGCCGTTCGGCCTCCTCGGCCTTCGGCAACCTGGACCCGGAAGACGAAGCCCTGTTGTGATTCGCTGGGTCCTGGGCAACCAGGACCCTTCGACCTGTCCCTGGCTGGTGGGGGTTCCCGCCGGGTGTACACCGGGGGCAGGTCGAAGGGTTTTCCCTTCACCCCCTTATCTACTGAAACGAGGAACATCATGACGACTGCAAAGACCGAAGCCTCCAAGCGCACTGGCCGCCCGAGCTCCCCCGAAACCCAGGCCCGCCTGGACAAGATCGTGGCTCTCGTGAACTCCAATGGCGATGCCGGCACCTCCAACCCCGCGGTGGCCGAACACCTGGGCATTCCGACCCTCCAGACCTCGGTGCTGGCCAAGCGCCTGACTCGTGACGGTCTGATCCAGACCAAGAAGGAAGGCCGCAGCCTCATCTTCTACCCGGCTGCCTAACCCGTGGCCCGGTCCTGGCATATCGACTTCGAGACCTATTCCGAAGCCGACATCACCGTGGTCGGGGCCTTCCGTTATGCGGAAGACCCCTCGACCCGGGCACTCATCCTGGCGTTCTCCGACGGGACCTTTGACCCGGTGGCTGTGGACCTGACCAAGGAAGGTTATCTGGAACAACTCACCCCGCTCTTCAACGCGATCCTGGCCGGGGCCACCCTGTGTGCTCACAACGCGGCCTTCGAGCGGGTTATCTGGTCTAAGGTGTGCCGGCACTGGCCCGTTCACCCTAAGCCCTCCCAGTGGGATTGCACCGCGGCGCGAGCCCGGATGATCGCCATCCCTGGGTCGTTGGACGGGGCCTCCCGAGCCCTTAAGGTCAAGATGAAGAAGGATTCTCGGGGGCATGACCTGATCAACATCTTCTCAAAGCCGTCCAAGAAGGGTCGGGTCTTACCCACCGATAGGCCGACTGAGTTTGCCGAGTTCATGGATTACTGCCGGCAAGACGTCCGCGTTGAGATAGAACTGGACCGAATCCTACCTCCCCTGTCCCACCAGGAACGGGAGGCTTTCCTCCTCGACTACAAGATAAACGACCGGGGAATGCCGGTCAACCTGGAACTGGTCCGAAAGGCCTCGGACTTCGTGGATGAGTACTCCGAAACCCTCTTGAAGAAGGCGACAGCTATTTCCGGGTGCCGACCCTCCCAGCGGGAGAAGACCCTGGAGTTCTTGGAGTCCCGGGGGTTCCCCCTCCCTAACCTTCAGGCGGGGACGGTGGAGGCCTTTGCCAAGCGCCCAGGGGTTCCCCAAGACCTAGTGGAACTGATGGACTACCGGATCGAGTTGTCCCGGGCCGGGACAAAGAAACTCAAGACCATCTTATCCTGTGCCTCGGCCGACGGGAGAGTCCGCGGGGGTTTCCTGTTCTCCGCGGCCTCCACCCGCCGGTGGTCGTCGGTCGGGGTCCAGATGCACAACCTCCAAAAGCCCGAGGGGGAGACCGACCCGGAAGTCGTCCTGGACGTCCTGGGGTCGGGGGAACCGGGTGGGCTAGTGGACATCTTCTCCCGACCCCTGACGGCTTTGGCTCAGTCGATCCGAGGTTTCTTCGAGTCGCAAGAACACTTCCTTGTCGCAGACTACTCCTCTGTCGAGCCCCGCGGGTTGGCCTGGTCCGCCGGCGAACATTGGCTCTTGGATGCCTACTGGAAGAAGCAGGATGCGTACAAGATAGCCGCGGGTAAGGTCTTTGGCATTGACCCTTCCCAGGTGGATGCCGGGCGCCGGTTCGTTGGCAAGCAACTCATCCTTGGTTGCGGGTATGGAATGGGGGCGACCCGGTTCATCGAGACCTGCGCCAAGTTCGGCAGGACCCTAACCCCCGATGAAGGGTCAGAGGCCGTGTTCGGTTACCGCCAGTCGGTCCCGGCGATCGTGGCCTTCTGGAAGGGGGTAGAGAAGAGTTGCATCGCCGCCGTCAAGCGGTGGAGGGAAGTTCGCTATGGCCGGTTCACCTTCCGCCCGTCCCTTCTCCCCAATGGCTTCCAGGTACTTTACATTGACATGCCTTCGGGAACGATAGCCTACCCTTGCCCGTCTATAGGCCAGGAGGAATGGGGTGGTGGCATCCGAGACACCTTTAACTTCTTCACCCCCCTCGGGTCCAGTTGGATTCAGACCGATACCTTCGGGGGTTCCCTGGTGGAGAATATCATCCAGGCCTTGACCCGGGACATCCTCCGAGACGGGATGGTGGCAGCCGACAAGGCCGGGTTCAACCTTGTCGGGCACTGTCATGACGAAGCAATCGCCGAAGGCGACAACAACCCCTCCGACCTCAAAGAATTCGAACGCCTCCTCTGCTCCTCCAGCCCCTGGGCCGAAGGGTTCCCCATTGCCACAGAAGGCTACATCTCAAAGCGCTATAAGAAGTGACGTGAAGGAGTCAACCCTCGAGGCTTTACTGACCCGAGAGGTCAAAGCCGCCGGGGGTCTTTGCATCAAGCTTCCCGCGATCCTCTACCGCGGCATCCCCGACCGGATGGTGCTCCTCCCCGGAGCCCGCATCTTTTTCCTCGAACTGAAGACCGACACCGGGAGGGTCAGCCCCGCCCAGGTTCGCTTCATCTCTTTCCTTCAATCCTTGGGCTTTTTCTCAGATATAATCAGAGGGAAATCCCAGCTTCTGGAGTTCCTAGAAAATCATGTCCGCAAAGACCTTTCGCGCTGACGTCAAAAGCCTCTTGGCTGACCTGGAGGCCCGGTTCCTGAAGGCCCCGATCGTGACCGGGGCCACCTGGCAATCCATCAAGGCCCCTCAACCCATGGTAGAAGTCCGCAACGTCTCCTTCACCCTGGACCTCCCCGGGACAGACCTGGAAGTGTACAGGAAAGCCCTGATGCCGAACCTTCCCTGGGCCGACGAGCACTTCGTCAAAGAGCGGGTTAGCGGTGACCCCATCAACCCAGGGACGACCTGGAGGATCTGGCCCTATTCCCGGTCTGCCAACACCCACCGCCGGGAGGGTGAGCAGGACCCGCAGTTCGACCATTCCTATGCCGAAAGGTACTGGCCGAAGTTTGCCGGGGCTACCCCGACGGGTGTCCTGGAAGAAACCCCTCCCGAGGGTTCAGGCCGCCAGGGTTATCGGTTCCCCTACGGTGACCTTGACGACCTGGTGGAGGTCCTCCTCGACGACCCCCTGACCCGCCAGGCCTATCTCCCGATCTGGTTCCCCGAAGACCTGGGGGCATGCCGTCAACACAAACGAGTCCCCTGCACCCTGGGCTACCACTTCATCCTCCGGGAAGGCCGGCTCCATTGCGTGTACTTCATGAGATCGTGCGACTACATTCGGCACTTCCGAGACGACCTCTATCTGACTATAAGACTCCTCCTCTGGGTCCTGGATCAATGCTCCCTGGCCGACCCGGCCAAGTGGGCCGACGTCCTCCCCGGAGACTTCACTGTCCACCTCACCTCCCTCCACATGTTTGAGTCCGACCGAAATGCGCTCCTTAAGACCATACCAGACTAAAGCCAAAGACTTCCTCCTTGACCGGCAATATGCCGGCCTGTTTGCCGACATGGGCATGGGGAAGACCGCGGGAACCCTCCACGCCATGGTGGGGTTCCCTAAACCTATCCTTCTCATTGGCCCGATCCGGGTCATAGAAGACGTATGGAGGGCCGAGGCAGCCCTTTGGCCCGAAACCCAGGGGTTGACCTTCTCCTTGGTCAGAGGCCCCGTAAAAGCCCGCGCTAGGGCCTTAGCGACCCCCGCGGATGTTTACCTCGTGAACCCGGAACTGGTGGACGAAGTCTTGGCCTCGGATGTTCCCTTTGCCTCCTTGGTCGTCGATGAGTCCTCCATGTACAAGTCGCCGTCAACCAAGCGGTTCAAGTCTCTGCGAAAAGCCAGGAAGCGCTTCCAGAAGATCGTGATCCTGACGGGGACTCCCTCGCCTAACTCGCTGATGGATCTTTGGAGCCAGATATACCTCTTGGACGGGGGGACTCGCCTCGGGACCTCCTTCTTCATGTTCAGGAATATCTTCTTCAACCAGACGGATTACATGGGCTATTCCTTCGAGCCGAAGCCTGGGGCCGTGGAGAAGGTCTCCCGGCTCATCTCCGACATAGTCCTCCGCATCGAGGCCAAGGGTAACCTCCCCCCGCGGGAAGTTCTCCACAACCGAATCACCGTCGACCTCCCTCCTAAGGCCCGGACGCACTACGACGAAATGGCCAAGGACGCCTTCTCCAGGATAGCCTCCGAGGACGTCTCCGCGGGGTCGGCCGTGACCGTCCTGACCAAGCTCCGGCAAATGGCTAGCGGGTTCGTCTACGGGGACGACGGGGCCACGGTAGAGGTCCACCGGGAGAAGATCAAGGCCCTGGAGTCCATCATGGATGAGACAGGGTCTCCCGTCATCGTGGTGTACCAGTTCCGGCATGAACTCCAGGCCCTGAAGGCCGCTTTCCCCCAGGGGCTTGAACTAGCCGACGTGAAGATGGACGACTGGAACTCCAAGAAGATCCCCATGATGTTCCTCCACCCCCAGTCAGGGGGCCACGGGCTCAATCTGCAGTACGGGTCTCACACCATGGTCATCTTTTCGGCCTCCTTCTCTTACGAGCACATGGCTCAGACCAAGGCCCGGATCGACCGGCAGGGTCAGGAGTGCCCGGTCATCTTCCACGAGATCGTGGCCCGGGACACCGTGGACGACCTCCTCCTGGAAGCCTTAGACCGGAAGTCCTCCGACCAGTCCAGGATCTTGGATCTGGTCAAGGCGTACGCCCAGAAACACGGTCGATAATCCACCTGAAGGAAATGCAGTCGCCAGGGGTTCCCGAGAGGAAACCCCTGATATAATTACCCCACCAACCACGAGGACACCCCCATGGAACTGAAACGCCCCATCATCATCGAAGGCCCGGACGGGGCCGGGAAGACCACGCTCCTGGAGCGCCTGGCCGAAGACATGGACCTCCCTGTCTTCCACACCGGAGGGCCGATCCTTACCATGGATCAGCTCCGGAAGAAACTGGAGGACATGCGTAAGCGCCGCCGCACTCACCTCTTCGACCGCTGCCCCCATATCTCCGACCCCATCTATGCCAAAGCCGCCGGGCGCCGCCCGGTCATGGACGCCGAGGTCATCCGCGACCTCCTCGCCTGGGAGCTCTCCCCGGTGATCGTCTACTGCCGTCTGGAGGCTACAGCCCACATGCTCGAGCTCGTGTCAGGCAAGGTCAAGGCCCACAAATCCCCCGAGCATCTGGCCATGGTTCAGACGAAGTACCTGGACATAGTGGACGACTACGACAACCTCTTTGCCGACCGCATCCCTGGGGTCTTGGTCCTCCGGTACGACTGGCAACACAGCGATTACAACTCCCTTCTGGAGAAACTGAAATGTGCGGCTTCGTACTGACTTCCAACACCCCCGAGCACCGAGTCCCGGCGGCCTTGGAGGCCATGAGTTACCGAGGGGCTGACGGGAAAATGGGGGTGGTATCCCGCGGGTTCTTCACCCTGGGCCATGTCCGTCTGGCTATCCAGGATCTCTCCGATGAATCCCGGCAACCCAAGGCCTACCCCGGATTCGACCTGGCCTTTGTCGGGGAGGTCTTCAACGCCCCCGACGGGGTGATGGAGATAGACCACATTGCCAACACCCTGGTCAAACTCGGCCCGCAGGGTTTCCACGGTTTCGACGGGTTCTGGGCCATCGCCTCGGTCTTCCGGGAGATCGCCTACATCTACACCGACCACCTCGGCATCAAGCCCGTTTACTACTGGCCGACCAAGGGGATTGTCTGCTCCGAACTGGAGCCCATGTTCGCCCTGGAAGACCGACCTCCCCTGGACGAAATCTATCTGGCCAACTGCATCAAGTTCGGGTACGACTACTCTGGCCGAACCCCGTACAAGGGCATCTTCCAGGTCCCCCCGGGACACCGCCTCGAGGTCTACCTTGGTGGGATGCGTGTGACCCCGTACTGGGACTGGTCTTTGGTCCGAACCCCCGAGGTCACGGCGTCCAACCTCCGCTGGTTGCTGGATCGGGCTATCACCCGCCGACTGAAGGGTCTCCGGGAGATCGGGCTCCTCCTCTCGGGAGGTCTGGACTCCTCCATCATCTATTATTCCCTGAAGGCCCAGGGGCTCCTGGATCTGGTCCACTGCCTCAGCGTCGAGAATGGTGAGTCGGAGTTCCTCCCCTATGGGGTCAAGGCCCTTCCGGTCTCCCCGGTGTCCAACGAGGAGGCTGCCAGGATCATGCAGGCCCCTCTGGACCTGGGGTCACTCCTCCCCCAGATTCAGTTGGCCCGAGCCCTGAAGGCCCAGGGGTTGAACGTCTGCCTGACAGGTGACGGGGCAGACGAATTGTTCGGGGGCTACCACCGATCCAAGGTCTACGACTCCCAGGCTTCCGACGTCTTCTGCGAACTCCCCTATTATCACCTTCCGCGGTTGGACCGGGTGATGATGCGGGAGACCGTGGAGCAACGAAGCCCCTTCCTGGCTCCTTCGGTTGTGGCCTTCGCCCTGAAGACGCCGAGGGTCTTTCGGACTGGCAAACTGATCCTGAAGAACGCGTACTGCGATCTTCTCCCAACCGACATCTTGATGCGAGACAAACACCCGCTCAAATCCACTGCCGCTCAAACCGGCATTCCCTACCGTACCAACCTCGTTGAGGACTTCAGAAATGTCACAGCTTCCGCTTAACCTCGAACCCGACATGCTCGAACGTGTCGTCTCCTTCAACCAGACCGTGGTCGGGATCGCCCCCCGACCCTTGACCCCTTTCGCTCCGGACGAAAAGACCTGGATGGTCCGGGCCCTCCGGGAAGAAGCGAACGAACTGAGGGGGGCCACTACCGTGGTGGATCAGGTGGACGCCTTGGTCGATTCCATCATCTTTGCCATGGGTGGCCTTTACCGCCTGGGGTTGACCCACGAACAGGCTACTCGCTGCTTCAATGCAGTGATGGATGCCAACTTTGAAAAGAAGGCCGGGCAGAAAGCCGGCCGTGTAATCGGCCAGGTCTCGGATGCTGTGAAGCCCGAAGGTTGGGTCGGCCCTGAAGCTCGTATCGCGGAGATTCTCCATGTCTAAAGGTAACTCGTGGCAACATCGTAAAGCGGACACCATCGAGGAGCGGTTCGGCCTCCTGGATAAACCCACTTCGGTCAAGTACAAGAAGCAGCCGATCTTCCAGGAGCCTGAGGGTTCCCAGGAGGACCGGGAACTGACCGCCTTCGGTATCACTAGCGGCGTGGGCTCCATGCTCATCGGGGCCAAACAACTCGGCTTCAAGGTCGTGGGCAACGTGGAATGGCGCGATTACTACCGCTACCGCCAGGTGGGGGACACCCGCGGGAGTACCTTCATCCGCAACTTCCCCGGGGCCTATATTGCCCGGGGTCTCGATGACGTCCCGTCGGACCTCCTCCCCGGCACCATCGACTTCGCTGCCGGCCACCCCGAGTGCGGTCGCTATTCTGGGCTTTCCCACTCGGTGTCTCTGGGCTCTTACAAGGAGTCCCGGGGGGATGACGTGAGCGACCTCCCGCTCTTCCTGAAACTGGTCGCCCGTCTCCGTCCGCGGTTCTTCCTCATGGACGACCTTCCCGATTCCTTCGGCCCTTTGCCCATGGAAGAATACGTCCGCCTCCTTCCCGACTACGACCTCTTCCCTGAGTGGATCAGCAACTGGGCCTATGGAAATGTGCAGAAACACCGCAATCGCATGTTCATCGTCGGCGCTTTGAAGTCCGAGAAGTTCACGTTCGTACCGGGCGAAGCCGACCACCCCCTGGTCCTCCGCGACGTCATTAGCGACCTCGTGGATCTGCCCGAGGGGGTGGCCAACCAGGCCAGCGTCAACCTGGACTATGCCCCTCCCCGCTATGTGAACATGCGCCACTACGGGGACTCTCCCACCTGGCGGGAACTCCAGGAGATTTTCAAGGACAACCGTTGGCAAAAGAATCTGAAGTACTACACCCCCGACGGCGAGGAGAAACTCCGCCCCGGAACTAACAACCCGAAGTGGGACGGATACTGCCCAGTTCTCTCCGGTGGCTATAACCCTCTCCACCCGGTCCGCCTCCTGCCTTTGACCGTCCGGGAGCGGGCTCGAATCCAGGGGTTCCCCGATGACTTCGTCTTCTACCACGACGAAGCTGGCCCCTGGCGCGAACACTGGGAACCCTATGGGACTGACGGCCAGCGGGGGATCAAGCAGACCGGGAAGGCCATGCCTATCCAGTTCTGCCGGTTCGTCGCCGATCAGGTCAAGCACCATATCGAAGGCCAACCGTTCGAGGCCTCCGGGGAGCGGGTCCTGAAACCCAACCCCAAGGTCTCACAGGCCAAGATAGACTTCTGCAACTTGTCGGGATACGCCGACCAGGATGCAGCCTGCAACCAATGTTGGATGAAGACGACATGCGACCTTCGCGAGACGAACTCTATCTGAGGATTGCCTCCCTGGTAGCTACCCGGTCCACCTGCTCCCGCCGTTCGGTGGGGGCAGTCCTGGTAGACGACCGCGGGCGGATCTTGGCCACAGGCTATAACGGGGTGGCCGCGGGTCGTCCCCATTGCAACGAAGGCCACCCATGCCCCGGGGCCTCGTGCCCTTCGGGGACTGGGTTGGATACCTGCGAGGCGATTCACGCCGAACAGAATGCCATCCTCCTGCTGAAGGACCCTTGGCTCGTTGACACCTGTTACCTCACGACCACCCCGTGCATCTCCTGCCTGAAGCTCCTCCTGGGGACTTCGTGCCGGAGGATCGTGGCCCTGGGGGAATACCCGCATTCCGAGGCAAAGCAATGGTGGGAGGCGGCTGGAAGGGAATGGGTCATCAACCCCTTGGGTGAAGGACCCTAGGGCTTCCAGGACGGCCCCTAGAACACACGCTAAAAGGCCGGTGGGTATATACCCACCGGCCTTCTTCTGACCCGGGCTTAAACACCCATTCCTTCAAAGGCCTCCAGGACCTGGGCCACCTTGTCGTTGCGGTCGGCCAGGTTGCGGATTGCCCGGTTGGTCCGCAGAAGTTCAAAACGGCACTTAGCAGCCAGGTTCATCACTTCGTTGTAGTGGGAGTCGTCCATGGAACCGTAGGCCAGAATGGCCCCGGACTTCAGAAGGCCCTTGGCCACGGCGTTGGAGACGCGTTCATCCAGGAGGCGCTTTTGAGCGCAGAGGCCGTTAGCGTTGAAGGCGTGAAAGGCCAGGCGATCGCGGCAAGACCAGTCGGGGTTGTACTCGGAGGCTTCGTTGATGATGAAGGTGTAGGAGGGCTTGTTCATGGTCTTTCTCCGGGGTGTTCTGTGTGGGTATGGGTTCATTATGACAGACTTACGTCTGCCCGAACACCCCTTTGGAGAAAATAGTTCTGTTATTTTTACGACGTGGATTCCACGGGGTCGGGTTCCTCCTTCCTCAGGGTATCCACCATAGCCTGGAGGCGATCCACCTCCTCGGCCAAGGCCGAAGCCTGGGCTACCGCGGCTACCCGGCGGGTGTCGTGGTCTCGGCATTGGTTGACCAAGGCGGTGTGGCGATCCCGGGCCTCCTTAAGCTTCTGCTCCAAATCCTCTATCCTCACCATCAGGTGCTCCCAGGTGGAGAACATCCGGCGGATGACCGGGGAGTCGTAGCGCCCTAGAGTCATGGAGAACTTATTGAACCCCTCCTTCCTGGCGTAATACTCGAAGGACTTCTGGTTAGCGTCCATGGGCCTACCCCTTCACTGAACCAAAGAGGACAACCCCTCCGGCCAGGCCGGCCAAGATCAACCAGGCCATGGGTTTCCCGAAGAGGACGATCAGGAGGCCAGCGAGACCCCCGGCCAGGGCGCACAGGCCCCAAAACAATGCGATCTGGATAGCGTTCATTTCATATTCCCCTTTGCGTAAGCGTAAAGTTGGCCTGCGTATTTAGGCATCTTTTTCAGGAGGAGGTCCATTTGTTTCTGGGAAAGATTCCGCCCTGCCTGGACCTGCTTGGCGAAGGCCGAAAGGATGTCTGCGTCCACCCCGGTGAACCCAACCCCGTTATCCTCCGAGGTGGTCTCGGAGGCCTGTTCGGATTCGGTCTGGAAGGAGTAGATGCGGAGGAGCCCGCGGGTGGCCCAGCGGGGGTCGGTGGCCAACTTCTCCTTGAACTCCTGGAGGGCGTCCTTCTTGGTCATGGTGGAAAGGTCCATGGTAGGTCTCCGGGGTGGAACGGCCTTAGAAGGCCGCGATGTTGAAGGAGAAGTGGATGCCGTTGCGGAGGGCGCTGAGACCGAGGAAGAGGACCCCGTAGCGGATCTTGCCCTCGGTCTCCACCGGGATGATCATGTAGGTGAGCTGTTCGCCCTCCCACTGACCGAGGAGCTTGGCCACGGCCTTTTCGGCATTGGCGCGGGTGGCGTAGGTCTTGGTGAATTCGGGGGTGAAGTTCTTGACGTTCATGGTCTTGCTCCTGGAGAGGATCGTTGTGTTGATGGGTTCATTCTGTCGTAGTAACAACTGAACGAACACCCTCCAGGAGCAAAAGGTCAGACATTTACGTAGACGAAATGTCAGAGGGGTTTCTTGATGAAGTTGCCTTTATACCCGCGGGTTGTCTGGATAAGCCGGAACCGGCGGAGGAGCCGAAGGCACCGGGCGGCCTGGGGTCGGCCGGACCGGGGGAGGAACTTGGTGGTCTGCTGGTCGGCGTAGACGGTGGCGTAGTGCCGGCAGTAGGTGTCTAGCCACCACCAGGCTTCGACCACCTCCCGTGGGTACAGGGACTCACGTTCCGTCGGGGTCATCCTTCTTCCCCGGCTTCGGGTCGTAGTACGACCGCTCGATGAACTTGCCGACAATGTAGGCGAACCCGGCCAGGATCATGAGGCAGACGCTCGTGATCCCGTAGGCCATGAGGAGCGCCTGGGTGTCGGTTAGTTGGCCTATCTGCCACCCCAGGTAAATGGCCAGGAGAGAGTAGACGGTCGTGGCCATCAGAGCCGCAAACCTCTTGGTGCTAGGGGTCTGGCCTGGGCCACCTTCGGCGAAGCGCCCCAGCCATCGGAGGAAGGCCGGCCCTACCAGCCAGGACAAGATCCGGGTTATCATGGATATTTCACCCCGCGGGGGAGTTCGAAGTGCGGCATATCGACGAAGGACTCATCCCCCGAGTCCCCGTTGCAATTCCAGTCCCCACCCCACCGGAGAGGGGTCTTCAGTTCTTTGGCCGCCTGGAAGAAGGCGTCCTTGATCTGGAGAAGGAGGAGAGGGTTGTAAGAGACCTTGTCCTTTCCAATACAGGCAACCACGTCCACGGCGCAACCGGACAAGTGCCGAGACTTCATGGTCTTGGACGCCCCACGGGCTACCAGGGCCTTTTGCTCCTCGATGGTCCGGAGTCCATCTGTGATAGCGAAGTCTACCTTGGTCAAGGCCAAAGCCCGGGTGGCCACGGCCACCAGGTCAGGGTGGACCCCCTCCAGTTCCCTCCTGGAGCGAGCCCCGAACACGAAGCCATTAGCCATTTGGCCCTCCTGTCTTGGCCGTCATCGCGGCCAAGACTATTGCTCCGATGAAGGATAATCCTTTGACCACCCCGCCTATGATCGCGACGGTGATAGCCCCAACTGCAGTGAGCTTGACCTTCTCCACAAAGTCATTCCACTTCTTCTCCCGGCGGCGTTGTTCCTCGACCCAGAGGTGGTCGTCCCGGTGAGTCTCCGCGTCTACCCTATCGCGGGAGTCCAGGGCGGCGTTGACCGCCGACTGGACCAGTTTCTTCAGCTCTTCTTCTGACAGGGTCATGGATCAGTACTCAAGGATAATGGTGCCAGCCGTTCCGGCTTCCCCCGGGTTAAACCCCGTGCCTACCCCACCCGTTCCTACGGAATAGGCAATAACGTCCCCAGGGTTAACAGAAAGTACCTTTATAACTGTGCCTCCAGAACCCCCTCCCCCAAAAGAGTTGGCCCCAAGGGTATCCCCCCCTCTTCCTCGGGTAACGTAAATAGCCGAGCGGGATGACCCTGCATAGACCGGCCTCCCAGGCTCGCCGGGGAGGTTAACATCCCCACCTACTGCGGAGCCTGGAGACCCCCCTGCAGGGTTAGTACCCCCTGACCCCCCTCCACCACCCCCGGCAGAAATTGCTCCAAAGGAAGTGGTACCCCCTGCTGCCCCGTTGCAAGCCCCTCCCCCACCCACCAGGGTAGCCCTCACCCTGGTCACGTCGGCAGGAACCACCCAATTGCCGGCCCCGGCCAACTGGACAGAAGCCCCCACCCCGTTTAACCAGGGGGCGGAGACCCCGCGTTTTGCTATCTCGACGGGGTTGTTGTACAGGGCTAACATGGTGGCCTCGGTGACGATCTGGTCGGCCCCGAGGTCGGTTAGGTTCAGCGGATCAAAAGCCATCAGAATATCCTCTTTCCAGTTTGCCCGTCGGAGTAGACCCCCGCGTTGTTGGCAATGAACATGTAGCGGGTCCTCTGTTCCCCCGAAGCCGTGGCCCAGGAAACCCCCGAAGCCGAGGTCGGGGCAATCAAGGCGTACCGGGTACTGACAAAATCCTGGAGGGCCATCAGGGTGACCATATCCCCGCCTTGATCAGTAGCCACCACCCGCATCCGGAGGGTTCGGGGTTCCCCCAGGAGACCCGTGAGAGCCTGGGTTGTCAGGTCTATGAAGTCTCCGGTCTTAATATCGTCGTCTTTCCTGGCGACCTTAAGGGTGACCTTGAACGGAAGACTCCCGCGGGAGGTCACGATCCGTTGGGCAATCCTTCTGGCCGTCTGCAACGGGGTGGCGGCATGCCAGACCCCGTTGATGACCTTGGTCCGGAAGCTCCCGACCTCTTTGACCGAAACCGAATCCTGATCTATATACCGGACGGCATCCCGGTAGTTCGTGGTCTCATCCGCCTTCAAGGTTGGGTTGACCTGACCAAAGCGGATGATGCAGTCATTAACCAACCGGTCTGGGTTATCATCCAGGACCAGGGACTCGTTGACAATGTTAACTGGGTCAGTGATGGAGTGGACTATCTCCCCTTCGGCCGCCGGGCGAAAGACCTCATACCCGATCTCCTGAGCGACCTCATCCCACCACAACCCCCAGGAAGACGACTGCAAGAGAATGTCGCTAATCTGGGAATTGACCCCCTCGGGTTCGGTGACCAACCGGGTCAAAGTCTGGGAGCCCAACCAGAACTGATACAGGGATTCCCAGGAAGCGTAGTCGATGAAGACCGGGGGGACGGAACTCCCCAAGACCAACAACCAGCGGAGGACATTCGGCGGAAGCATATCGTCCCACCAGGCGCACTTCTGGACTTCATCCCCGATAGCGTGGGCTTCCGCGGGGGTCGTATAAGGCCCCAGGACCCCACGAGTGACCCCGGTCAACCGGACACCCCCGACAATAGGGGTCGTTCCAGTATAGGCGAAAATCTCCCCCTTCAGGCGGACAGCAGAGGCGGCCTCAAAGGCGTAGAGGGAGTATTCCGCGGGGTCAGCCGTAGTTATGTCCACCTGGGTGACGCTCCCGGTGGCCAGTATACCAACGGCCAATTTTCCAGAGGATTTCTGGGGGAAGGAAGACCGCTTGTCGTCGGCCAGTTTCAGGGGGTCCTTGGCCTTGATAGACACCCCTCGGGCAGTTCCGAACCCCGTCAGGGATTCCACCTGGTAGGTCCGGAGAAGGAGGTTGGACAGGTCAAAAGGCCTGTGGTTGTAGCCCGTGTACCACCGGAGGGTTCGCCCCTGGTAATGGGGCCACCGAGCCCGCATTTTGGACCAGAAGCTCCCTCGGGTCAAGGGGTCAAAGGGCCGGGTGGAGACATAGGGGTCTAACCCAATGTCATCGCTGGGGGCGTCCATACAGGAGATGGAGACCGACCCCACTTTGCCGATCCCGTCATCCGGGGTCACGTCACCCGGGTCAAAAGACGGGTCCGACTTCAAGAGGGGGATGAGCCCCCAACCCACCGGAAGGTCGCTGACGGGATTGCACAGAGAGACCGTCAAGGAGTTCCCCGTCTCGTCGTAGTTGACAGGGTCAACACACGACTCCCAGGAGTTCACGCAAGGGGTTCCGGTGGCCGTGCAAGGGGCAACCCCGAAGACCCGGTTGCACTGACCCAGGTCGATCTGAACCACGTCGATCCTCTCCCCGCCTGGTTCAGTTTTGAGTTCGTCGTGGAGGCTGACCGTGGTAAGCCACCAGAAAGGTGCAATAGGCATATCACCCCCGGTAGAAGACCCACCCAAAGGCCCGGACGACCCCATACATGGCGGCTGCTCGCCAAGGACGACCATTGGCCTTCACGCACTGATAAAGGGCCTTATCGGCCTCTCCGCGGGGGATTCCACTACCCTTGGCATAGGCCTCATCGTGGGCCTTGCAACAGTCCTGGGTTTCCCGGCCGAAGTTGGGGGAGGCCGTGCAGAAGCGCTTCATCAGTAAACCGCCTTCATAGCGTTGTAAAGGGCTTCCGCGGATACGTAGGCTGCTCCATTGAACTTCTCCACCCACAAGATCCCGTCAGCCTCGTGGCCGGCCTCATGGCAGAACCGGAGTTCCCGAGTAGTAGTCACGACCACATAGGACTTGTCAAACGACAAGCCAATCTTGTTCACGCCGGACTTTTTGAAGACCTCTTCAAAGGCCCCGGTGGATTGACCGTATACGCCCTGGAGGACAATGATGTTGTCCCCAGAGATCGTGATCTCAACGCCCGTACTCATATCAGACCTCGTACCCGTTCAGGTTAGCGTTCCAGGTGAATGAAGTATTCACCGCGGGGGTGCAGACAACCGTAACTACCGACCCAGCGGGGAACTCCGGGGGATTTGACCCCAGGGAGAACTCAGTCTCGGCTACCCCACCTCCGGTCAAGCTCCGGGTCATCAGGTTAGTAGCCCCCACCCTTAAAGAGACTGTCCCAAAATAGTTGTGGTTCGAGTTGCCGTTGGAAAGCCTCGCCGTGCAGTCCCAACCCTGGAGCCGGAGGGTCCTCCCCGCCGGGACGGTGTAAGTGGCAATAACCCGGTTGGCCGTAGTGGATGTAGTGACCAAGGAGCCGGGAGCGAATACATTACCGAGTCGCGGGGACGAAGCGCTGACGACGAGGACCTTCAGTGCCTTGGTGGTGGGGTCCACCTCGGCCATCCCGTTAGGGAGAGCCGGGTCTCCAATGACACAGACCTGACGCTCTACCACCCCGACGTCTGTAGTGACCGTCTGGGTGTCGATCCGTTGGGTCGAGTTCTGGATTTTGATGCTGCCGTCGCTCATAACGCTGGACCTCGAAGGGTGATGGACAGGCTCATCCGCTGGTGAGTCTGATAAACCACTTGGGGAGTTCCTTCGATCATACCGTAGGCCACTTCATCTGGGTAGACCGAGGGGCGCCAAGCGAAAACAATTCCTTCGCGCCTGAAGGCCTCCCGGAGGGTGGGCCAGGTGGATCGGACCCAGGAAGGGGGGAGGTTCTGGAGGTCCAGTTTCTCCTCGATCAGCGAGGACTGAAGTTGGCTGGAAAGGACCTGCCCACCCTGGCTGAACACGTTCGTGTAGTCGTCTTTCGGGTTCAGCCAACTGGGGGACCACCCCGGCTGCAGGCACTGGGGGAGGACCGTCTCCAGGCCGGCCTTCAGGACAGCCAGGAAGGGCTCCCCTGTGGCCAGCTTGACCTCCACCTGGATCTTGCTATAACTCACCTGGTCAAACAGCCACAAGAGAAGGTCGGCTTGCCCTTCCGGTACCACCAGAGGAGCCCCCACCTGGACCCAGGCAGCCCCGGTCCACCCTTGGAGGGTGTAAGTGGCCCCTCCCCCTTCCGGGACCAAGAGGCTGACGTAGTCCAGGGGCTTAGGGCCTGGGAACTCCGCGGTGACGTAGATAGGGGCCACCGGGACCAACCCCGGAGAGTAGGTGCTATAGGTCAAAGGCGACCTGACCGCTACGGCCCCCGCGGGGTTAACCGAGGCCGTCAGGGTAGCCTGGGACACCTCATTCAGAACACAAAGGCGGGAGGAATACCCGTCCGGTCCAGAGTAGCCAGTCAAGTCTATCATGTCGTTACCACCGTGACTTTGCCGACCCGTCCACCACTGTCGGCCATACGCTCCCCGAAGTCCTCCATCAACTTGGCCACCTCTTCTACGGTGAACCGGGAAGACCCCTTCAGGGTTATATCCACATTCTGCCGTTGCAACGCCTGGTTGGCCACGGGTTCGGTCGCGGCGTTCACGGCCTGGGTATTCGTGACCCCGGCCGCACCAGGAGAGGAAACCCCCGACCCTCCCCCAAACTTCTGGGAGCGGATCTTCTGAATCTGGACCATAGTGGCCGCTGCCGCGGCTGCAGCAAAAGCCGCCCCCAGGACAGGACCTCCGATCTTGGCGCCGGTTTTATAAGCCCCCACCGTGGCAGCGATCCCGTCCACAATGGCCCCGGCCAAGGCCGCCGCTTTTCCGAGTTCGAAAGCCTTCCGGCTCTCGGAGTTCATCAGGGTGGACAGGTTGCCAAAGAACCCTTGGAAGGCCGACATTTTGGCAGCCCGTTCCTCCTCGGCCTTCTTGATCCGGTCATCCGCGGCTTTGGTCTCCAGGTCGGTTATCGCCTGCTCATAGGCGGCTTTGGACTCCAGAGACAACTGGGCATATTCCTCTTCCGTTATCCGTTTAGCCTCCAAGGCTTCGGCCAGGAGGTTCTGCTCACCTACCAGTTTCTGAGCCAGTTCCTCCTGGTCCGTCTGGTACAGTTCCCGGAGGCCTTGAACAGACCGGTCTAACCCCGAGAACTGGAGGGCCTCCTTAGCCTTCTGATACGCCTCCTCCGAGGCCAAGGACAACCGGGTGTACTCATCCTCGGAGACCAACTTGTCTTTTAGCGACTTGTCCAGAATAGCCTGTTCTGCGTTTCTGGCATTGGTCAGTTTCTCGGCTTCGGACTGGAACTTTTCGTCCAACCGGCGGAGGGAGTCCCGAAGGGCTTTCTCCTCGGCCTCTTTGGCCTTAGCAGCCTTGTCGGCTGCGTCTTTAGCGGCCTTGTCGTCCCCTCCCGTGGGCAACCCCTTATCTCGGCCTCCGGCCCCAGTTAACGAGGCCTTAGCGGCCTCCTGCGAGGCCTTCTTGGCATCTTCCACATACTTCAGGAACTTCTCCCCGGCCAGGGGCTCCTCCAGAGCCTGTTTGATCCGGATGGAGGACAACTCGGCGAACCCTTCGGCCTGTGCCAGGTCGTTCTCCAGAGCCCGGACGGAAGCGCCCAGGTCCACCCCGGGGATCTTGTCCAAGGCCTTCACAACACCCAGGGCAAACTTGTCAATGGCCACGGCCCCCTTTGCAGAGAACCCTATGACGGTATCCAGAACCAGCGAGAAGACCCGGCTGACCCCATCTACGGCATTGGCGACATAGGCCGCCCCGCGGATGACCTTCTGGAAGATCGACTCGGTCACCTTCCCGAATCCTCCGGCCTTATCGGCAGCCCCCACGAAGTCAATCCCGATCTGCCGGATCAAGGGGGCAAATTGGAGACCAAGTTGCCCGAAGAAACCTTGCGACGCAGCAGCGAGGGTGTCCAAGGTGTCCCCAATGGCCCCAATCTCTGCGGTGTCCACCTCGGACAGGTTCAGTCCGAAAATCTCGGCCTGCCTGGCCGCCTCGGCCAACCGCTCCGGGTTGATCTGGAGGATAGCGGCCCCCGCGGATTTACCGAACAGGTCTACGGCCACAGAGGCCTGTTCGGCAGCAGGGATAACCTCGCTGATACGGGAGTTGATCAGTGAGATCTGTTGGTCGAGTTCCAGGGAGGAGAGTTGTTCTGCGGATAGCCCGAGGCGGGTCAGCGCATCGGCCCCGGCGCCCCCGGCTCCGGAGGCCAAACTGCCGATTGTGTCGTTGAGTTTCAGGGCAGCAGAGTTGACCGTGTTCAGGTCCACCCCGGCATTCTTGGCAGCCATTGCCACTGTGTTCAGGGAGTCGTAAGTCGTCCCCAACTGGGCAGCCATGTCGGCTTGAGTGTCGACAGCGTCAACAGCCTGTTTGGTCATGTAGACCATGGCAGTAGCCACAGCCCCAAAACCTACCCCGGCCATCTTCCCGAGGTCTGAGATTTCGGAGCCAATAGCCTGGAGGTTCTTCTTGATCTGTTTGGCCCGTTTGTCGGCCTCGCGTTCCGCCTCCGTCATCCCGGAGACGAAACCCCCGATCTTTGCGATCAGGTCTAAGGTGAGAGTCCCCAGCGATCTGGCCATATCAACTCCTGGTAGTTCTAGCCCCGAAGGCCTTCACTATATCGTCGATGCCGGCCGCGGGTTCTTCTTCATGGGGCATAAAATCAAACATCGTCACGTCCTTCGACCCCTTAGATCTGAGGTAGGTCGTGACGATAAGAGCAGCCGCGGATTCGATCCTTCGGCCCAGGTTCAGGCTCCCCCGTTTCGCTAGGTACCTGAACCAGGCCTGGGCCTCCCCATACGTCAGGTTGGCTTTGGCCTCGGCTATGGTTGATCCACCTACCCCATGCAAAACGAGTTCGTGCCAGACCTCCTCCGCGGGGGTTAGGTCGGGGCCTTCGATTTTCCCAGGTCGTTTGCCTCACCCACGGCCTTCGCAAAGGCCTTGGCCAGTCCCGGTTCCAGGGAGTAGGCATCTTCATAGGTCAACCGTTCCTGACCCTCTTCACCCAGGCGGATAGCCGAGGCGATGAGGTTGGCCACCCGTGACCGACCCTCGGCCTCCTCCCGGAGGATGCGTTCGACCTCGCCGAAGGACAAGGGGGCAACATGAACGTCGAAGGACAAAGGGGTGTCGTCCCCTTTGTCCCAGACGATGTTGACCTTGGTCATCCCGGTGCCGACGAAACCGCCGGCGGATTTCAGGTCTTTCAGGTTCATGATCAGGCCTTCGGAGTCAGGACAGGGAACCCGGAGACTTGCAAGGCAACGGTGGAAGCAACCACAGCCGACAGGGCAAAGTCAAACGGGAAGTCCGAGATGTAGCCTTCGAAGCTGATCCAGGAACGGGTGGTCGGGAGAACGAATTCACCCGCGGTCACAGTCGGAGCCGCAGTCCCGTCGGCCAGACCCACCGTCCACTTCAGGGTGTCCCCAGAGACATAAAGCTCGTGAAGGCGGACGTGAGAAGGGTCAGAGGGGTCGACGTTGATGCCGAAGTTAGCCGCCCCGGGGGTCAGCATACCGGCCTCGTAGGATCGGGCCTGAGCTTCCAGGCAAGTGGTTTCGATCTGGTCACGAGCAGCAGAAATGCCGGTGATAGTGGTCACGCAACCAACCACGATGACGGAATCGTCAGCCGGGTCGATAGCGTAGAGGTTGGTACCCTGAGTCTTCAGTGCCATTTTCTTTCTCCGGAGGAGTGTTAACGACCCCCACGGGGTCAGGTGGATTCAAACCATTCCAGGTCAAAGGATACCCGGATCAACTTAGTGTCGGGTTCCCTCACCTCGCCCTTGAACGATACCACATGCGCCCTGGTTTCGACCGCAGTCCGAATAGCCTGGGCCAATTCTCTCGAGGCTTTGGCTGTTGGAGCATAGGCGTCCACCTGGATTCGGGACATGTCCATGTCGGGTCGGTCCCCCAAGTAGTTCTCCGGGGAGCCGCCGGCGATCATATAAGTGGCATAGGGCCGGGTAACGTCTTGAGGAGCATCGGCCGCGGGGTAGAACCGAAAAGGGGAGGTCCCAAGAAGGCCCTGGAGCGGGCCATTAGCGGCCAGAAGGGCAAAAAGCGATGGATTCATAAGGGCTCCCAGTTAACCCCTGCTATTGGGGCTATTTAGGGCCTTCTCCACGGCTTTGTCCACCTCCTCGACAAAGGTATTCAAGACGTCGGGGACTTTGGCGTCTATGGCCGGGCGGAAGAAGGGTTTTGCCTGCATCCGGCTGGTCCCGAATTCTAGCAGCCTCCAGTGTGGGGTCGGACCCTTTTTGCCAAGATCCGGGTCGCCCTTCGGGAGGACAGCCCCTCCCAGAATACCCACCCGCATCATCAAGTCACCCGTCTTCTTCTCGTACCGGGAAGAAGGGCGAACAGCCACATTGTCGGCTATGGATCGGCCGGTCTCCGGGTCGTCCAACCCTCGGGCGTTTTGTTTAACCTGGTCGGCCACCTTCTTGGCCGACCGGCGAAGAGCAGTTCGGAAGGCCTTCCGGGCCTTAGGACCCGACAAGGCTTTCATCTTGGCCCGGAGTTCCTCTAGGCCTTTGAGTTCAACCCGAACTTCATTGGACATGGGTCACCGGGTCCAGGAGGCGTTGAAGACCACCCCTGCTATGGTCGGGTTATCCGGGGAGATTTCCAATGTCCCAGAAGGGTCTACTAACCCCGTCAAGGTCACCCAACCACTCACACCGTCTAGTACTGACACGGGGAAGGCCTTCCGCTTTCGAGGGCGGAATTCTACAGGGATATTGTCCATGACCAACCCCCCTATAGGGTATCTATCAGCCCTTCCGGTCAAGGAGACTAAGTCTCCGCTCCTGTGGAGACGGGGCCGATCATAACTAGACCCAGACGGGAACCAACCAGTAGTTAGGTCAGCCTCCCTCTCCTGGGGGAGGTCCAAGGGGGTAACGGTCAACCCTACACGACCCGGGTTGTTTGGGGTCTTCATAACCAAGAAGCGCCGGGCCTCCGCGGGGTGGAATGTGAACTTCTTCCCGTAGGACCCGAAACCTTCGAAGCAAACAGTAGCCCAAAGACTTGAGTCGTTGAAGAGATCAAACACCCCCACTACGGCATTGAACTCAGGGGACGTCCCGAAAGCCCCGGAGATGTTCTGGTCCTGGACAACCGTGATATTCAGGTCGCCCCCTACAGCCAGTGAATAGGCACGAACGGGAGCCCCCCCGACCTTCAACTCGCTGCCATCAAAGACCGGGGGGAAGGGGTATTGATTCCAGTCAGAGCCCAACCCACTGAGGTTAGGTTCCAGGACAATCCACCCGGCATTTTGGGCATTGCCAAAATAGTCTGCAGGAGCCGTAGTGGGGAACGGGAGGGAATTCACACCCATGAAGCTGGAGGCCCCAGGCAGTTGGTCCTCCGGGGCTCCCCCGGTGTAGAAGATGGTGCGCCCTTGAGGGAAGTCTGTGGAGTCTACGTCAAACCTGATCTTGGCAAAGGCCTCCGCGGGGTAGTTCACCCAGGTAACCCCATTGAACACAGCAACTGACCAGGCCGGGAAGGCCGAAAGGTCCCCCGACTTAGTGGTAGCCACAACTACCATGGCCCCTTCCTCGGGGGCCGTCAAGACGGAGACATCTTGCACAATCCCATAGGACTTCCTGAGCATCAGGGCCTTCTGGAAGGTGGACAGTTCAAAAGGAGTGGGAGGAGGGGCAACCGGGTCTTCGGCTCGGGTCACGAACACCCCCGTTACCCCGCTGTGGAATTCAACCAGGTCCCCATCGAGAAGATCCCGGCCGGCGAAGGTGCCAGAACCCTGGGCGACATAGCGTTTTCCGTCCATCGCCCCAACAGGGGGAGCCGCCGCAGAGTGTTGTTCGAAACCGTCGCGAGAGCCCGTAGAATCGGACATATCATAGACCATTTGACCAGCGGTGAACACGGGGGTGTCCACGTTGAAGGCCATACCGGCTACGACCTGCAGTTCGCCCCCAGGAGGGAGTTGGCTCCAGTCAAAAGGCGCCGTCAGGCTCCCTACCCCATCAGTGAAGGTCACCTCCCCAGTGGAAGGGTCGTAGTCCATGTAGACCTTAGACCCCTGGGATACGGGGAGGACCCCCGTGTTTACTGGCCCACTCGGAGTGAAGGAGAGCACGGCCAAAGCCGAGAAGTTAGAGATCCAGATGCCAAAAACTCCATAGGTCTCGGGGGCCGAAGGGTTGCCGTTCAGCGCCCCTACCAGGTCCAAAAGCGAGAGCTGGGAATTAGCCAAAACCATAAACGACAGGAACGGATTATCTACCCCCGTCTGATACGAGGGGACGTTAAAGCTCCCAGAGCGAACTCCAGTCTGTGCTACCGGGCAGACTCCAGAATTGACCATGGAGAAATAGTAGTTAGGCCCGCCGGGGAGGGGAGGCAAGGGGGCCAAAGACCCCGGGGAAGTGGTAGCCCCCAGTTGTCCGGCCTCGGAGGCCGGCGCCAGGGCAGCCAAGACCCAAGGATCGGGCTGCAGGGACAACAAACGCCGGAAGGTGGAGAGGGGAACCCGAAGGTTGTCGGAACCCACTCGAAGAAGAAGGTCGTCAGTGTCATTCAGCCCCGTCGCCTCGACCAATTGGCTGATCTTCTGGTTGGCCATAGTTACTCCTGGATCAAAAAGCCCCCGGACTCCAGGAGGATGAAACCCCCAGACTCCAGGAGAAAACCGTCTGTGATTTCTTCCTGGGCAACCTGCTCCCGCGGGTTGATACAGGACAACCGATATTCTCGGCGGGCCGAAGCGTCAGTTTCTATAGACCTGACGTCATAGGCGAAGCCGTTCCACAAGATCCTCCAGGACGGGTCGAACCCAGGGAACCACCGAAGATTGACCCGAAGGGACACCTCCGCAGTTGTGGTTCCACTGGTCCTGGACTCCCGCCCCGGGCCGGTCAAGACGTCCGCAGGGACTGAGGAAAGATCCACCCCCGATCGTTCAACCGTTTCCCAGGTGACCAGGGCTTCCCCGGTGTCAGGGTCCTGGGTATAGACCGGGCGCTGAATGTGCACCCGGTGTCGGTAATTCCCAACGAAGAATCCCCGGAGGCTCATACGCCCAACCCCACCCGGTGGAAATGAAGAAGCGCATCGGCAGTCGGAGACCGGGTTACTGACAGGCCGATAACGGAGACCCCGCGGACCTCATAGAACTCCGCGGTGTAAAGCAGAACCGCCTGGACCACTGCCTTCGGAACTTTGCCGTCAGGGCTGTTCCAAGGGGTTTCAACGGGTTGAGTGTCGGAGATTTCCTGGCGGTCCATCAGGGAGGCGCAATGCGATTCTGCGGCGTCCACGCACTGTTGAATCAGCGAGTCGTCGTCAGGGAGGACCACGGCCAGGTGGCTCTTTGCGACCTCAAGGGTGACGTAACTCATCGCTAAAAACCTCAGAAGCTTGTTCATCCCCCTATCCTACCAGAGTCGGCCGTCGGTTGCCCAACCTGTTGAGCGGGTTATCCCCCGCGGGGGTGAATGCCCCTGACCCAGTGGTGAATGCCCCTGACCCAGGGGTGAACGCCCCTGACCCGAGGGTGAACGCCCCTGACCCAGGGGTGAATGCCGCTGACCCGGGGGTGAATGCCACCCGATACCCCTGACCCAGGGGTGAATGCCCCTGACCCAGGGGTGAATGCCCCTGACCCGGGGGTGAATGCCCCTGACCCGGGGGCTTAGCCTAGCGGCCTAACGTTGAGCAAAAGAAAAGGGGCCGAAGCCCCTTTCCCTTAACCACAGTGGATCAGACCAGGGCGCCCTTCACGAAGGCTGCAGGGCGCCCTTCACGAAGGCTTCCGGACGGTAAACCGTCAGGGCCAAGCGCTCTTCCGCCAGGATCGTGACCATGTTCCGGACGAAGTTGTCGCGGTCCTCGGTCGAGATGGTGACGGTAGCGTCTTCGCGATCCCAGACCTGCGCACCCATCTGGAAGGCGCCGGTGAGGAACTCACCCGCGGTCATGGCCTGAGTGGCCACCACCGGGCGACCCCACAGAGCAGCCGGAGCCATCAGGGTCGGGTTCGCAAACAGATAGGCGTTGTCAGTGGTCTTGGTCAACTCGATCTCGGCCCAGTCGATCGGGTTCAGAACAATACCGTCAGCGTCGTACTCGGCCAGGGCAGCCTGGAGGAGGGCGACACGAAGGCGGTCGATCGAGGTCTCGGCAGTGATTGTCACACCCGGGTTGGCATAGTCCGAGGCCTGGGTGTAGATGCCGTTGATGTTCAGGCCGACGCCGGAACCCATCAGCAGTTGCTGTTCTTCCTTCAGCATCAGGCCATAACGCAGGCGGCCGTCGATGTAGGAAGCCAGCATGCCAGCGTCCGACAGGATCTGCTTCGAGGCGTGAATCCAGTGGGCAATGGTAGCCACCGGCGCAGCCAAAAGGCCGAAGGTGATGTCGGATTCGGGCTTCGGGGTTCCCGGATTTTCGGCCACCACGCCAGCGGCATTCGTGAAGCCGGTTTCGCGAACATACTCGATAGAGTTCGAGGTGGTCCGGCCGCCGGCGATCAGGTCACGGATGGTCATGCGACGGTTCGGGGAAGCCACGACACCGGGGGCGCGTTGAGGCACGACCAAAGTCCCGGCCGACCCCACGTCAGAGGTAATGGCGGCCTGGATGCCGATGGAGACCTTACCCTTACCCTTGCCGGAAGCAGCAAAGGCCTTGAAGTCATCGGATTCGGCGACCATCTGGCCCAGGGACTTCGGCAGGATCAGGCCCGAACCACCAGATTCGAGTTTGGCCATCAGCTGTTCGGCAGCCGACAGGCGGGCCTGCAGTTCGCCCTGGGCGATCAGCATCTTGTCCACCGAGGCCTTGGTTTCTTCAGTCATGGCGCCGAAACGCTTGACTTCCTTTTGGCTGGTTTCGGCGTAGGTTTTCAGTTGGTCACCCACGGCCTTCAGGTCAGCCTGGACCTGCTTGTATTCTTGCTCGAGTTGGCTCATGTCAGGATACCTTTCAGAGAGGAGGAAATGTTCACAGCGTCTCCCGTGGCGAAAGCAGCACCCGGCGTGCCTTCCCCGATAGCGTTTTGCGTACCGGTTCCCCCAGCGTTATGCGTGGAGGATTTGTACTCCCGGAGGAGCTCCCGGCGCTCGGTACGGGAAAGACCCGAGCGCGCCAGGATCTGGTCCAACTTCCGGGCTGCAAAAGCAGATGCGGAAGCCGAAGAATCTGTAGTCACCTGGTCCGAGGCCAGGAGGGAGTCGGCCAACCCTTTGGCCACCGCGGTCTCGCCGTCGAGCCAGGTTTCGTTGTCCAACATGGTCGTGACCTCGGCCTTGTCCAACCCCGACCGGGCGGAGTAAATGTTGGCCATGGCCTGGTCGAAAGGGTCCAGGGTGTCCGCGATTTGCCGAAGGTCGTTCTTATTCCCCATGGCCACGACCCAGGCATTATGGATCATAAGGAAACCGGCCCGAGCCACGTTCAGGGTATCAGCGGCCATAGCCACAATCGAGGCAGCCGAAGCAGCGATCCCGACCACATTGACCGTGACCTCGGCCTTGTGTTCCCTGAGGAGGTTGTAAATGGCCAACCCCTCGAAGAGGTCGCCACCCGGAGAGTTGATATTGACAATGACCGGGGTCTCGGCCCCCAGGCTCCGGAGGATACCGGCCATCTTGGAGGAGGTCATCCCCGTCCCTTCCCAGTTATCCCCGATGACGTCGTAGATGCCAATGGTGCCGGCTTCGTTCGAGGCTTTGGCATGGGGGTTCCAACGACCCAGGACCGAAGGGGTGATCTCCGAGGAGACGTTACCCACCCGGGTGGTCGGAGCCAAAGGCATGTTGGTCAGTTTCATTTCAAGTCCCCGGGGTGTTCCCCAATTGGTCCAATGGTACCAGGTTAGACTGGACCGTGTAAACATCTCCACCCGGAATAGGGGGAGCATTTTCTTTCGCTGCCACCTGATTCCGGTTCATCCACCCGTTCTGGAGAGCTGTAGAGTAGAAGGAGGCCCGGGCTGCCGTATCCCCCCGGAGGAGGCCGTCCACATTGAACTCGGCATAGTACCGAAGCTGGTCCACCGGGGAGAGCAGGTCTTTGTTAATGGCCTGTTCGATCCGGGTCAACCAGGGTCGGAGGGTGAAAGTCAAGAACCCGATCATCTGCTGTTCCAACCCCGTCCCCCAACTGGTGGACTTCTCGGAGTGCCCAACCATGAACGGGGGAACCCGGAACCACCGGCAGACCTCTTCCACGTTGAACCCCCGGCTCTCCAGCAGTTGGGCATCCGCGGGGTTGATCCCGATCGTCCCGGCTTCCATCCCGGCCTCCAAGATAACAGGCTTGCCAGAGTTGACCGACCCGCTAATCAGGGCGATTGCTTCGCGGGCTTCCTTTCGCTGATCTTGCTTCAAGATCTGAGGATACTTGAAGTATGTAGTCGGGTGGAGCCCGTTTTTGAAGACCGTGCTCGAGGCCTCGTTCGAGGCTATGGCAGCCCCCATGACGTTGGCCGCATAGGCAATGACGGACAGACCATGAACCCCGTCCAGGCTGAACCCGGGGATGTTGAAGATCCTGGAGGCCGGTATCTCCCGCTGAACCCCATTGGCCTCCAGGTAGAAGTACCGGGTCACGCCGTTGAAGTTCTGGATGCTCAATCGGTTCGGCGACAGGAAACGAAGACCGACAAGGCGATTGCCGATCATCTGTTTCTCTGCCCGGGCATTACCCCGGAGCAACATGGCTGCCACCGTAGATTCCCAATGGACTGCCGCGGTGGAGTCCGCATTTGGCCGGGAGTGGAGGACGGGGTAAAGGGGGTGAGAGGTAGCGGCCACTCGACCCTGGGCGGTTCGTTCGTACAGGCCCAAAGGGAGAGTGGAAATGGTCTCGGCAATGAGCCGGGTGCAGGCCCAGACTGCCGAGAGTTTAAGCATGGACGCCTCGTCGACGTTGGCCCCGGAGTTAGAGGCCGAGACCACCACCTCCTTCCAGGCGGCTTCGTCGGAGGCGGAGAACCCGCCGAGGAGGGTTATCAGGGCGGCCCGGATTTTGCCCGGGACCTTTCGGGATTCGTTAGTCATACACCCACCGGTTGGCTAAAAAAGTCCGACAGGTCGGACGTCTGCATGTCGGGGTCTTTGGTCATAGCCCCCACGGCCATCGTCAGGGCCACCATACCATCAATCCTTCCGGTCGTTTTCTGCTTGTCCAATTTTCTGTTTCCGGCAGGGTCTTTGGAAAGGCCGGCATTGGCTGCACACATGGTCAGGACCGGGTGCATACCGTGGCACACCCTGTTATTTAGCAGCAATTCTTCCAGAATGTCCACCGCCGGGGACATGTCCTTGAACCCCTGACCAAACTCCACAAGGGGCAGTTCCATGTCGGCTCTCTCGCACTCCTTCTTGAACACGTCCATCCTCCACCGGTCGAAGGCAATAGCCTGGACGTCCACCCCGCGGATAATCTCGGCCATCTCCTTGACCACGAACTCATAGTCCACGGTCTTCCCTGGGGTGGTCCGGAGAAACCCATGCTGGACCCACGCTTCGTAGGGTTGCCGATCTCGGTTGGCCCGTTCCCGGAGCCCGTGAGAGGGGGTCCAGAAGTATGGGTGGACAGAGAACATCCCGTCGCCCTGTTCTTCCACAACTACCAGGGAGGTCAAGTCCGTCCGGGCAGACAAGTCCAAGCCGATCCAAGCCCGGCCCCCGTGGGGGTCGGGAACCCTGCCCCCGTTCGCAATCCACACCCCATGCGAAACGAAGGGGGTGAACGTACTGACTCGCTGGTTCAGGTTCAGGTTGCGGTAGGTGTTCTCGAAGGACGGCATCCGGTGAGCCTTGGTCGCCTGTTTCTCCATGTCGGCCAAAGACCTGAACTTCCCCAAGGCCGGGTTGGACTTCCTCCAGGAGGCCGGGTCCAGAAGGTCGTCCTCCTTCGGGGTGGTGTACACATGGCAGACGGTTTTTGGAGGCTTGGACCTTTGCGCATCATCTATCTGGATGCTGAAGAAGTCCGCATCGGTGGCGGCCTGGGTACTGATATAGATCAGGAGCGGAGACGTGTATGCGCCCTGAGCCGTTGTGATCGCATCCACAAAGTCGCTAGTGGCCCCGCGGATCTGGCCAACCTCATCCAGGATTGCCAGGATCGGGGACTTGCCGTGCGCCGTCTTCCCTTCGGCACTTATCGCCTGATACTCCACATTCATCGGGAGCCCAACCAGTTTCTTCCCCGAAGGGACTGTCCTGATTAACGGTGTCAACTTCGGCGACAGCGACACGCACTTGGAAGCAAGGTTGTAGACCTCAGCCGCCTGTTCCCGGCTCATTGCGCCACTGACGATACGCGAGTTCAACCGGGCCTCGGGTCCTACCAGATGAGCCAGGAGGATGAAGGCGATAGTGGCTGTCTTAGCGTTCTTTCTGGCGATGCTGAGGATCGCCGTGTCAGTCACTGCCGGGTTGTCGTACACCGCCAGGATGAACAACTTCTGGAAGTCCTCCAGGAGAACCGGGCGCCCCACCTTGTCGCCTTCGGGGACAACGCAATGAGTCTCAATGAACCGAATGACCCTCTCCCCGCGGGTCAGGTCCTTGGCAGGGAGCCCGCGGGTTGGCCGGAGGATCGGCGTGGGTCCTGAGTACAGGAAGTCCATCAGTGTTGTTTCGCCGGGTGGGGGAGCTGCGACCCGTCGTCAGGCCGCGGGATAAGGTCATCGTCGGCATCCTCCAGGGTAGCCTCCGCAGCTCGTTGCTTCCCGTGGGAAGCCTTCTGCGACCGGCTCGGCCCGTCCTTGGCCTCCGGGTGAACATGGAGCATCCGGGAGAACGCCACCGCCCGGCGGCTCAGGGCCTCCAGGACGTTGTGCAAGGGGTTGCAGACCGGAGTCCCCCGTTGGTTCATGACCACAGGCCCCTGGACGTCCAGTTCGGCCTGGTAGTGCTCGATGTCGGATTGACAGCGAGCCAGGTTAGCGGCCATGGCCATGTCGGCGTAGTCCCATTTGTCCTTCGGGCGTGCGGCCATGATAGCGTCCCAGAACGGATAGTCCCGTTGGCGCAACGAGATGTGCGGCGGAGGGTCGATCCGGGTCAACGCATTCTTCATCGCCAGGGCGTCGCCGGCCACCGAGTCGGGTTTCACTTTGGCATTAGCCATATCAGCCTCTCTTATAACCCATATCAGGGAAAGTAATTTGCATCTCTGTTAAAATTGAGG
>Ga0208695_1000569_pt1 | contig 38644 bp, 33 predicted proteins | sample AD_UKC111_MetaG_FD_184449 | JGI IMG/M metagenome (GOLD analysis project Ga0208695, IMG submission 184449) | Active sludge microbial communities of municipal wastewater-treating anaerobic digesters from Hong Kong - AD_UKC111_MetaG (SPAdes)... | ecosystem: Engineered > Bioreactor > Anaerobic >... | reverse complement strand
GCCCTGCTCTATCCAATAGCGTGCCACATCAAAAATGAAGCGTCGCACCTGCGGGTTTTGATGATTGAACTCCGGCAGGGCGGGCAAGTCCCACCAGCAGCGGTAATTGGGCTTGCCTTCATAGGCGTTCAAGGGATAGCCGCGGATGTCGAACCAATCCACATAGGGCGATTGCGCGCCGCATTCCAGCACGTGATTGAATTGGAAGAAGCCGCGGCTGGAGTGATTGAACACGCCATCCAGCACCACGCGCATGCCGCGTCGGTGCGCCTCGTCCAACAGCCGGCGCAGGGCCACGTTGCCGCCCAGGATCGGGTCTACCTGAAAATAATCGTGTGTGTGATAGCGATGGTTGGAAGCGGACTGGAAGACAGGCGTGAAGTAAATGGCATTGATGCCCAGGTCTTGCAGATAATCGAGGTGTTCCAGGACGCCGATCAGGTCACCGCCCTTGAAGCCGTAGATCGTCGGGGCAGCATCCCACGGCTCCAGGTTGGTGGGTTTGGCAATTTGCGGCTGTTGGGCAGTGGCAAAGCGGTCGGGGAAAATTTGGTAGAAGATGGCATGTTGCACCCAGTTGGGGGTAAAAAATTCATTGGACATTTGTGCCTCCTCAAGCAAAGATAGATTGATTATAGCCAGAAAATTATCATTGTGTACAATATTTCATTGTTATGACAATCAGGGCAAGTAATGTTAGACAACTCAGTTGCACTTTTTTTGCCAGACTCGAATATAATAAACATATGTCCATTATGGTCCAACCCAGTTTGCTATTTCAGTCATTAAATTACGCTGCACCTACCCCAATCAGGCCGTTTCTCAAATGGGCGGGTGGAAAAACGCAGCTGCTTAAACAAATGCTGGCCCATTTTCCTGAAGGCATATCTGACAAATGTTTTGAACGCTATCTTGAGCCTTTTTTGGGCGGCGGAGCAGTGTTTTTTTTTGTTGCCCAAAAAGATTGGTTTCAAGAATATTATTTATGGGATTTGAATGAGGAGTTAATTGTAACTTATAAGGTTGTTAAAACGCAGGTTGACCAGTTAATAGAGGTGCTTAAACGCATTGAAAGTAATTATCAAAGTCGAGCAAGCCAACAAGAAAAAAGTCAGTATTTTTATCGGGTGCGTGCTGACTTTAACGCGCAGCGCAGCAGCTTTGATTTCTTGCAATTCAACAAGGGGTGGATAGAACGCGCCGCCCAAGTCATTTTCCTTAATAGAACTTGCTTCAATGGTTTGTTTCGCGTGAACCGATATGGATATTTTAATGTCCCATTTGGGGATTACAAAAACCCAACCATTTGTGATGCAAATAATCTTGTTCTGACATCTCAGTTATTGCAAAAAGCAGTAATCCGGAGAGGTGATTTCAGTGAATGTAAGGAGTTTGCAACTCAACGCAGCTTTGTTTATTTTGACCCGCCTTACCGTCCGCTGAATAAGACATCCAATTTCACTGCCTATTCACGGCAATCTTTTGACGATCGCGAACAAATTCGCCTAGCTCTCTTATGCCGTGAATTAGATTCGCAGGGTGTACAATGGATGGTGAGTAATTCCGATCCACAAAATACCAATAGTGAGGATGATTTTTTTGAGGTTTTGTATCAGGGTTTCAACCTTTACCGCTTGGATGCGGCTAGAGCAATTAATGCAAATGGACAGAAGCGGGGAAAGGTGAAGGAGCTAGTAATAACAAACTATGGATAGAAAAGAAGCTATAGAGCGGATTGGTTTGTTAAAAGGTCAAGATCTGCGCGCCTGGGCAGAGGCTCATCATATTACTGTTTTCAAAGAGGATGGTGCTTTGAATAAGGGGTGGGCGGGGCATGTCATTGAGCGATTTTTGGGCATTCCGCTCAATTCTTCTCGTTCTCCTAATTTTGGATCCTGGGAATTAAAAGTGATACCGCTTTTTCATGATAGACATGGACGATTGAGAATTAAAGAAACCATGGCTGTTTGTATGTTAGATCCGGTTGAGGTGATGCAGAAGCCGTTTGAGGATAGTCATTTTTTTAACAAATTGCGCAAGGTCTTGATTGTTAGTCGTACCTATGAGGGACGCTCAGAGCCCCATTCTTTTGTTTATGGGGTTCACGAATTTGATTTGGATGACAGTGATTTTTATCAACAGATCAAAGCGGATTATGATTTAATTCGACAACAGTTGTTGTCTGAACTTCCGCTAACAGGCAGAATGGGGGTTTTTATTCAGCCGCGCACCAAAGGCCCAGGTCATGGAAGTGTTTCAAGGGCGTTTTATGCAAGGAAAGTATTGCTTAGCCAAATAATAGGAGTTGCCCCATAATGTCACAACCGAATCCTCTGCAGCCTGAGCAATTTGAACTTGAAACGACAACGATTTGGGATTTTCCTCGGCGTGGCGATTGGGCAACCCATCAATCTAATTATCGTGGCAATTTTGCCCCACAAATTCCGCGTAACCTGTTGCTTAATTATACAAATGAGGGTGAAATTATTTTAGACCCGATGGTTGGGAGCGGAACAACGCTTATTGAATGCAAATTGTTGAACAGAAATGGGATTGGATACGATATCAATTCCCATGCAGTGGAGATTACGCAGCAACGTTTATCCTTTTCGATCGAAAATTCTTCACAGCAAACAGTTGCTATTGGTGATGTGCGAAACCTTCGGCAAATAGCAGACGACTCAATTGATATGATCATCACGCATCCACCGTATTTGGATTTGGTAAAGTACTCCGATGGCGAAAATCCAGACGATCTTTCAAGCATTTCAAACATACCTCGCTTTTTTCAAGAGCTTCGCAAGGGCGTTACTGAATTGTTTCGTGTGTTGAAACCAGGCAGATTTTGTGCAATTCTGATGGGAGATACCAGAAAGGGGCAGCATTTTATTCCCTTGTCAACTTTTACTCTTAGAATATGTCTTGAAAGTGGTTTCATTTTGAAAGAAGATATTATTAAAACACAGCACAATACAACACATGCTCCACGTTGGACGAGCAGTGCAAAAAGATATAAGTTTTACTTGATTATGCATGAACATTTATTTGTTTTCCGAAAGCCAGAACAGACAAGTTCATCTTCTAAATGGCGTTATAGTTCATGGGATGGCTGGAAAGAATTGTTTGACTTAGTTTAGATGACTGCTAAACATCAACCTTCCTTCCTTGCTTGGTTGGGCTTTGCTGTTGCTGGCCTGGGGCTTTTGCTGGCGATGGGCATGCTGGGCTTTGCCCGCCATGCTGCCTGGCATGGTCTGCCAATGGCTGGGATTATCTCTACCTGACCTTGCAGCTCATTCCCAACTCGGGGGCACTACCGCCGCCCATCCCGTCGGAAAGCTGCAAGCCGCCCGTTTCCTCATCCCGCTTTTGACCGTTGCAGCGGCCATCAAAGCGCTGCTGGCGCTTTTTTCAGAGCGCTGGCAGCGGTTACGGTTATGTTGGTTGCGCGGGCACGTCCTCATCTGTAGGCTCAGTCACAAGGGGCAGCTGCTGGCCAATAGCTTTTTGCAAGCCAGACGTGCTGTTGTGATTGTGGAGCGTAATCCGCTGCATCCACAAATTTTGGTATTGCGCCAGGAGGGGGTGTTGTATTTTATGGATTATTTCGGCAGCTATTTGCTGGCAGATTCTGTCATACAGGTCGAAGCGCAGGATTTACCAGAAGATGCACTCGATTTTGCGATCCGGCAGAATAAACTGAGAATTGGCATCGTTTCAGCGGATAGTCAGAGCGCTGTGGTGCGTCAGAGGGTGGGGCAAGATAGAATTCGAAAAGCAGTTCTCGAAAACTATGGGTGTCAATGCGCTTTCTGCGACATTCAAGATGCAGGAATGCTGATTGCCAGTCACATCTCACGCTGGGCAGACGATCCAGAGGGGCGAGGCGATTTAACAAATATCATTAGTATGTGCAGGTTTCACGATGTGCTTTTCGAAAAAGGCTATTTTAGTCTGGCGGATGATGGTTCGATTTTGAAAAAGCAAGTCATTCAAGGCGAAATCACACGCTTGTTGCTTGATCGGACGTGCGAATTGAAACCTCCATACTTGTATGCACCCAGTCCTATCTTTCTGCAAAAGCACAGAGCGCGTACAGGTTTCTGAAGACCCAACGCGCTCAATTGTAGAGATCTGTGCGACAAAGCTTAAGTAGTGACAGATAGCAGAAAAGCTACCCCTTTACCCGCCCAGCTCGTCGGTGTATTGCACCAGCGGCCCCAGGGGCAGCGCCTGATCGGCGCGCTGATACAACGGCATGCGCGCCAGCGGTGCCTGTGCCAGGATGTGTTGACCGCCGCGTAATACCTCCCCGCTCCACCAGTCAATCCATTCGCCTTCTGGCAAGTAAACGGCCCTTGCCTGCTGACCAGGGCGGAGGATGGGCGCGGCTAGCAAGGCCGGGCCTAACATGACTTCGTCATGCAGGGAATAGGTGACCGGGTCGTCGGGGAATTCATACAGCAGGGGGCGAAAGACCGGCGCGCCGGTTTGACTGGCTTCGTTGAACAAGCCTTGTAGATAGGGCAGTAACTGATAGCGCAATTCCAGCGCGGCGCGGCAGATGGCCTCGACCTCGGGGCCAAACGCCCAGGGTTCGTGCGGCTGTGTGCCCGCCGAAGAATGTCCGCGGCAGAAGGGGTAGAGCGCCCCAATTTGCATCCAGCGTGCGAACAGCTCGGGGCTGGCGTTGTTGCCAAACCCGCCGATATCCACGCCGACAAACGGCACGCCACTCAGGCCCATGTTCATCAGCTGTGGCAGTGACATTTCCAAATGCTCCCACCACGAGTCGTTGTCGCCCATCCAGGCTGCGCTCCAGCGCTGAATTCCGGCAAAGGCTGAGCGGGTCAGCACGAAAGGCGTTTCATCGGGGCGGGCAGCTGCCAGGCCTTCCCATGTGGCGCGCGCCATGCCCAGCCCGAACAAATTATGCCCCTCGGCATGGGTCGTGCGCTCACGCGGCGTGCCCTGCTGTGCGTCGAGCGGCAGGGTGCCAATGCCGCCGCCACCCTGACTGAAAGGCCGGTCGAAAATGACCGGTTCGTTCATGTCGCACCACATGCCAGCCACGCCGGTTTGGGCCCATTGACGCACGCGTTCTGCCCACCAGGCGCGCACTTCCGGGCGCAGATAGTCGCAAAAGGCGGCATCATCCGGCCAGACGTAGCCATGTGCCAACTCGCCATTTGCCTGTCGAATGAAAACGTTTCGTTCCATGCCATGGCGAAAGACCGAATAGTGTTCGTCTATCTTCACACCGGCATCCACAATCGTCACCACGCGAAAGCCCCAGGCGCGCAGCTGTGCCAGCAAGCCTTTGGGGTTGGGGAAGTTTTGTTTGTCCCAGGTAAAGTCGCGATAGCCATCCATGTGATCAATATCAAGATGGATCACATCGCATGGAATGCGCCGGGCGCGAAACTCGAGCGCCAGGTGCCGTACCTCATCGGCGTCGCCATAGCTCCAACGGCTTTGGTGATAGCCCAGGGCCCAACGCGGCGGCGGGGCCATGCGCCCAAGCACTTCGCTCAGGCCTTGCAACACCTGTGCCGGGCGCGGGCCATAGAACAGGTAACAATCCAGTTCGCCATCTTTTGCTTCGAAACAAACCAATTCGTGTTGCAAATCAAATTCGGATTGGAAGGTGTTGTTGAAATAAATGCCGTAGGCCAGGCCGGGGCGCACTGCCAGGTAGACCGGAATGGCGATATACATCGGGTCTACATCCGGGCCATGTGGGTGTGCCGGGTCGCGCGTCCAGTTGACCCAACGCCGACCGGAGCGCTCCAATGTGCAGCCGCTGCGTTCCCCAAAACCGTAGAAGCATTCGCCCGGCTCTTGCTTTCGAATCCATTGCACAGCTTGTGCCGGATCGGGGGCAATGGCATCGGCGCAAAACGTGCGCCCGTTTGCATCCACGCAGCGCAGCCGCCCGTCCGCCTTGGCAATGATCAGCCGGAATGCGCCGGTATCCAGCCAGATGGTTTCGGCATCCTCGCCGCGTTGCACCGGCAGGGCGGCAAACTCTTCATCCGGACGGGTGACGGCCCACGAACGGCGCGGCGCAAATTCGCTGGCCGTCCAACGCAGGCGCACAATTTGGGCCGTCAGCACGCGAATGCGCAAACGCCCATTGGGAAAGGAAAAATCAAACGTGGTGGGTTGATTCATCGGCTTTGCTCCTGTTGAGGGGGGTCAGGGAGCGCGATAGACGGAAAGCGCCCCGCTTTGGAAGACCAGCGGCCAGGTCTCAATTTCGGTAATGTAATCTTGCATTCCCGGCACGACCTTGGGGGCGAAATTGCGCGCCAGCGGGTCGAGGATGGCATACTCGACATCGTTCAAGCCGGAAGGATGGAGGAACAGCGTTCGCAGGGTCATTGATAACGGTGTTGTCGCCTTGCCGTCGTATATAGCTACTGCCATGTAATCGGTCTGTTGCCCTGGCATGGCCCACACAATCTGCGGCGAGGCCACGATTAGATCGTTTGCGTTCGCATGTTGACGCAAATAGGCTGCCACCTGATCAGCATCGGCAGCCGCCGTTAGGTTCAGCTCGTCATTGCCCGTGAACAGGAAGGGGGTGTTATAGAAGACGATCGCCGCGTCGGCCAGCATCATCCAGATCCAGGGGGAAGCAAACAGCAACACGCCCAGCAAAAGGCGCAGGCCACGCTGCACCGCCTGACCCGGCAGGGGACGGCTGACAAACAATGGCTCCAGTGCCGCGGTCCATTCCGGCAACAAGCGGGTGCGCACAAAGCAGAGTGCCTGATCAAAGAAAACGGCTAGCCCCAAGGCAAAGAAGGGGAACAGGTGCAGCAGGTAATGAAAGCCGTAGCCAACCGGCGTGTAGGAACGCGTCACCAGTAGCAAGGTGAGGCTGACCAGCGCCAGGGCCAGGTTGCGCGCCCGGCGGTCGGGCAACAACGCCAGCCCGCTGATGCCGAGGAATACCCACGTTTCGCGGCGGAACAATTCCCCCAGGTTCAACAAGATGCTCAGCAGCCCGCTCTGACTGCTGGCCTCTCCGCGCCCTAACAGGGTTAGGCGGATTTCTGTCCAGGCATTGGCGGAGGTCAGCAGCGCTGGCAAAGCAATCAGTAGCACGGTTGCTGCCCCAACGGCCAGCGCAGGCCAGAAACGGCGGCGTTGATAGATCAAAAGGACGATGGCCAGCACCAGGGCGGCCACGCCCCCCAAATAGTCCGTCGAAACAGCCAGCCCAGCGCTGATTGCTGCCAACAACCAGCCGGGGCGTTGCGGCTCGTTCAACATCCACCAGCACGCTGCCCAAAAAATCAGCATCCACAGGCCGGTGAGGTTATAGGTCAACGCCATGCGTTGATAGGCCACCACCCACGGCAGCAGGGTCACGAACAAACCGGCCCACAGCGCCAGGCGCGGCCCGACCATGCGTCGCACAGCCATCATCAGCACCACCAGCCCGGCCAGGCTACTCAAGGCCGAAACGGCGCGTGCTACACCAATGTCGGCGGCTCCGCTCAGCGAAAAGGCCAGGGTCAACAAATACGGGAATAGCGGCAGCCGTTGAATCGAAAATGCGCTTTGAATGCCATGGGTTTGCCAGTGCCCTTGTTGCAGCTGTGTGGCAAAATGGATGAAGACGCCCTCGTCGCTATACCAGCCCGGTGCGCTGCGCAAGTTGACAAAGCGCAGCATCCCGGCCAGGAGCAACACCGCCAAAGTCAGCAGTAAGAAGATCACTCGCGAGCGCCTCATTCATGCCTCCTGCAAGGGGCGCAGCTCAAAATTCGCTGCCTGTAGGGCCATCCGCACGGCCTGTGCAATCGCCGGCGCGTTGGGCGAATCGCCATGAATGCAGATGGTAGTGACTGTCACGCGCTGCCCATCAAACGAAATGCCTTGCTCTGCCAGACGTACAGCCTGGGCGGCGGCCTGCTGCGGATCGTGAATCAGTGCCCCCGGCTCGCTGCGCGCCATCAGCGCACCCGCTGAGGTGTAGCCGCGCTCGGCAAAGCCCTCCGCCGCAGTTTTCAGCCCGGCTTCATTTCCTGCGGCAATCAATGCTGAACCGGCCAGCCCGACCAGCACAAGATCGCGGCTGAAGCGTCGCACTGCCCGGGCAATGGCCGCGGCCAATGTCGGTTGCCGCGCCGCCTGATTGTAGAGCGCTCCATGCGGTTTGACGTGTGTCAATTCTGCGCCCTCCGCGCGTACAAAAGCAGCGAGCGCCCCCACCTGATACAAGAGCAGAGCCTCGACCTCCTCGGTGCTCAACTCCATGTTGCGGCGGCCAAAGCCTTGCAAATCCGGGTAGCCGGGGTGTGCCCCAATGGCCACCCCAGCCTGACGGGCCAAACGCACCGTTTGTGCCATCACCAACGGGTCGCCGGCATGAAATCCGCAGGCAATGTTGACTGAAGTTACCAGGGGCAACAATTCGGCATCGTAGCCCAGGGCGTAGCGCCCAAAGCTTTCACCCATGTCACAGTTGATGTCCATGCGCATGGTTAAAGTATATCGCGCTTTGGCAAATTGTGCGGCTTAGATCCAGGCCAGGTCGGTTTCTTCTGGCGGGATAATGCTGTTTGGCAGCGCGTTGAGCCAGTCCAGCCAGCGCGCTTGTGCCATGGCAAGCGACGTGGGGTAAAACGTCACCTGTGCGCCGGGCAAACACTGTGCCAGCAGCGGCAAATCGGCGGCGGCGACCACGGCCGGCAGTGCATATCCGCCGGTTGCTCCACGTCCGGCCATGAGCACCACGGGCTCACCGCTGCCCGGCAGCTGCACTGCGCCGGTCACTGTGCCTTCGGAAAGAAGATCAGCTGCCTGACGCAGGCGCAAAGGTGCTTGCCCATGCAGTCGGTAGCCGATGCGGTTTGAGCTAGGGGCAAGTGTGAAGCTGCCGTGAAACAATGCTTGTTGGCTGTCTTCTTCTAGCCAGTTCAGGTGTGGGCCGGGCAACAGGCCCAGGCGCGGCGATTGGCTATAAGCTGGCCGCTGTTCTGTTCGCAAAAAGCTGCCCGCTAGGGGCGGCGGAGTGCTCGGGCGTTTGACCGTCAGCAGTTTGCCGGTTTGCACCGTTGGCGTGGGCTCAAACCCGCCGCTGATGGCCAGGTAGCCCCAACAGCCTGTGCCGTTTGGGCGCAATTCCAGCCAATCTCCCGGGCGGGCCAAACAGGTCGTCCACAATGGCAGGGGCTGTTGGTTGCGCCAAAGTGTCAGCCCCGCCCCACATACGGCCAGGTGTGTGATTTCCAGGCAGCGCAGGCGCAGCAGCCCCGGGCCGTTTTCCAGTGCCAGCGCCTGCGGTGGGTTGCCTACCAGGGCATTGGCGGCGCGCAGCGCCATTTCATCCATTGCCCCGCCCGGCGGCAATCCCCACCGTTGTTGTGCCAGGTCGGCCAGGCCCAGCACACTGGCCAAAAATCCATCTGCCCACACTTCGACGATCATATTGCCACGAAACGCACCTGATCGCCCGGCGATAGCAGGCAAGGGGGGGTGTTGGCTGCGTCATAAAGCTGCACGTCGGTGCGGCCAATCAGCTGCCAGCCGCCCGGTGAGGCGCAGGGATAGATGCCTGTTTGGGCCCCGGCAATGCCAACCGAGCCAGCCGGCACCTGCGGGCGCGGGGTTTGCAAGCGCGGTGTGTGCAAGGATGGATGCAAGCCGCCCAAATAGGCAAAGCCAGGCAAAAAGCCGAGCATGTAGACGCGATAGACCGCTGCGGTGTGCCGGGCAATGACTTCTGCTGGACTCAAGCCGGTGTGACGCGCCACGAAATCCAGGTCAGGCCCATCTGCGCCGCCATAGCGCACCGGAATGCATACTTCCCGCCCGATAACCGGGGCGGTTTGTTGCACGTGTGGCAAGGTCTGCTCCACCCACGTGCGCAATTGCTCATAACCAAGCAGCGCCGGGTCATAATAAATCGTCAGCACGGCATAGGCGGGCGCCCAGCCCAACACGCCCGGCAGGGTCGCAGACTGCAAGGCCTGTGCCAGGGCCAGCACACGATCGTTGATGTCCGGCGAAATTTCTTCTCCCAACTGCACGCGCAAGGCGCGTTCTCCCACGGCGCTGATCATGCGACTTTTTTGCGGCGCGGCACGGCCAGCCAGGCCAGAAAAATGCTCAACCAGTATAAGACCAGCAATGGCAACATCATCACGATCATGCTGATCGGGTCGGTTGTCGGTGTGACGATCCCGGCGATCAAAGCGATGGCTATCACGGCATAGCGCCAGTAGCGCGCCAATTGCCCGGCCGTCACCAGGCGCAGCCGGGCGAGGATGAAGATCAGCAGCGGTGTTTCAAAGCTGACCCCCAACCAGAGCAGCAAGCTTGTGACAAAACGGAAATAGTTCTCGGGCCGAATGGCGTTTTTGATGTCCAAAAAACCGCTTTGCAGTACCGGCAAGGCCGTTGGCAACATGACAAAGTAGCCAAATGCTACCCCGCCCACAAACAACAACGTCGCAAACGGCAGCCCAATCAAAATCCAACGTTTTTCGTGCCGTTCCATGGCCGGGAACAGAAAAGCCAATAGCTCATAAATCCACACCGGCAGAGACAGAGCAAGCCCCGAGGCAAACGCCACGCGGAAGAAGATGCTGGCGTTTTCGGTCACCTCAATGGATTGCAAAGCCTGCATTCCGCCCACCGGACGGGTGAGCCATTCGACCAATTGTGGAACGAAAGCTGTGCTTGCCAGGGAAGTGACGATCAGTGCAACAATCGCCACCAACAGGCGGCGACGAAATTCTTCAATATGCTCTGTCCAGGCCATCAGGCGCGGCGAATTGGTCATACATCCGTCTCTGTTTGTTTGGGTGCGGCGGGCGGCTCAACATTGCCGGGTTTCAGGCTGCCGCCGATTTCCTGTTGGAGTTTTTGCGTTGTCTTTTGCAGTTCTTCGATTCCGGACTCGCGGATCAATTGCGTTGGCAGGTCGCGCAGTTCACGTTCGGTTGCCCGCATTTCACGCCACAGCTCAGATTGTGAAGCTTTGCGAATGACGCGTGCTGCCCGCTGTGCAAACGAGACCATGTCTTTGGGGCCAACGACCAAAATGATCAATGCCAAAAAGACCAGCCACTCTGGAATGCCAAGACCCAATATTTCCATGCCGAAAAACTATTGCGGCTTTGTGTCGTGATCGGTTGCTTCGTCTTTTTTGTCTTCGCCCTTCAGACCGGAGCGAAACGCAGTGATGCTACTGCCAAGCTCTTTGGCGATTTTTGCAATTCGCCCTGGCCCAAACAGCAACAGAATGAGTAGCAAAACAACAATCGGTTCCCAACCTTGAAAGCGAAACATTTTTTCTCCTTTCGCACCTGTCGGGGCAGGTCAACAAATCAAACTGAATCGGTCTCATTATACCATTGTTGCAAGTTGCAGATGCCTGTTGCGATTGTTGTGTGAGGCATGGGCGAGGCATCCTTTTGCTAATAATGGTATCTGGCTTGCAAGAAGTCAATTTGATCTTCGCGCACCAGGTAAACGATGCGGTGCTCCTGCGTCAACCTGCGGGACCATGCCCCTGGAGCCAGGTATTTAAGCGGCTCAGGTTTGCCTGTCCCGGCAAAGGGATCTCGCAAAATGGCGTTGATCAGGTCAAATGCTCGCAGGGCGAGTTTCCGGTCGGTCTGCACCCAGAAATGCAAGTCTTCAATGAATTCGGGGTGAAAGACGGCCAGGCGCTCTTTTCTACTCAAGGTGTACCTCGCGCCGCAAGTCATCCACGCTGAGCGGCTGCACTTCATTTTTCAATGCCCGTCCCAGCGCGGTGAGCAAGCGCTCGGCATTGGCCGGTGAGCGCAACAGATAAGCTGTTTCCATCAGGCTTTGCAGCTCCGAGGCAGCAATCAGCGCCACCTCTTCTTCTCCTCGGCGTTGAATGATGACGACTTCGCGGTTGTGTGTCACCTGATCTAATAAGTTCGCCAGCCCGGCGCGGGCTTGCGTATAGGTTGTTTGAATGGTCATTGCGTGCTCCTTCTGTACAGAATTACTGTACAGCAAGTTGGCCTGTTTGTCAAGCGTTTTGCCGGGGTTGGGTGCGTTTGCGTTTTTCAGCGCAAAATTGTTGGCAGGTGCAGGAGCTGTATATCGCCATCCATCACCCACAGCTCCACGGCCACGGTTTGTGCTGCCACACCGCTGACTTGTGGCGTGAGCGTCACCGTTGCCGAATAGGTGCCGGCTGTCAGTCCATCGGCATCAGCAACAAGCTGCAAACTGTCCCCATCCAGGCTTGCGGTCAGCCAGGCGGCATTGTCTTGCAATAGCAGGCCCAATGCGCCGCAGGGCTGCTGCACAGCAATGTGCACAGGGTGGGGAACGAGGTTGTTGGCTCGAATGAACCGGACGTGATTGCTTGAGAGCGAAAGCGGAGAGGACCAGGTGTAGGCTTCTGCGTACTCCGAAAAGGTGTTGCTGCCGTTGGTGTAGCGTACCCACACCCCCTGCCCGCGATAGTTGCCGCCCGGCACCGTCCAGGTATAAGGCGATTGCACCGTGACCGGGCTGCTGAAAATGGTGACGGCGTCTATATCCAACGTTGCACTGCCGCTGGTCTCGAACTTAAACAGCAGGAACGGGTCTTGCGAGGTGGGGCGAAAGGTGAAAGGCAGGGCAAACTCCACGAACCCACCCCCGGCCAGGTCGCTACCATAGAGGATGCGCTGTGGCAATTCATCTTGCCCGGCCTGCACCCAAATGCGTCCGATTTCGCCGGGGGGCAAACTGCCCGGGGCGCGCAGGCGCACATAGGCCACAAACGGCTGATTGGCGGTGAAATCGGTCGTCCATACCCAGGCAAAGGCACCCGCCCCGCTCGGAATGCGATATACCGATCCGCCCAGTGCTTGCGGGTCGCTGATGGTGCTGCCGCTTGCCCCCCACCATTGATGGAAGGTTTCGTTGCTGTCATCGGCCACCCAGCCCAGGCTAAACTGCATCTGCGGCAAACCGCCGCCATCGAGTTGATAGAGCGTGACACTGCTGCTTTGGCTGGAAAACACTGCGTCGCTGAGGGCGCTTTCGGGTGGCAGGCCGCCCAGGTAGATCGAGTCTTGCACGGTGGCGGTGCGCCCCAAGGCATCGCGAGTTTGGGCATAGACGGTGCGCCAGCCGCTGCCGCCTTCCAACGTCCAGCTGCTTTCAGTTTGGTAGGGTTGCCAGTTGGCGCCGAGGAAGCAGCGGTTGTTGCTGCGGCGCATTTGCTGAGCGGGCAAAAAGCCGCCAAACCCGCCCGAAACCTGTCGGTCATACAGGTAGAGCGCGACCTGTGTTGCGGTGGTATAGAGTGCTTCGTTCTCAATTACCAGCGGCGGATAGGCTGGGTCTGCACCGAAATCTTGCGTCACGTAGCCGCGCCCGTCGCTTGCGCGGCGATAATAGCCCAGGCCGATCTCGCGCGAGTTGGGGTCGAGGATGTTGGCGCGGTGTCCGGGGCTGTTCATCCACCCCTGCACGGCTTGCGCCGGGGTGACGTAGCCGCAAAAGGCGTTTTCGGCGCCACTATTGCCCAGGTAGCCAAAGTCGCGCGTGCGCACGTCCGGCCAGCGCCCCAGCGTGTCCTGATGTCCGCAATAGTCGGCGGCGCGATTCTCGACCGAATCCCACGAAAACCAGCGTGCGGCTTCGGTCAGTTGCAGGTTGCTGCGCAACGGGGCCAGCCCCTGAGCGCGCCGCTCCAGGTTGGTGCGGTAAACAGTTTCAAATTCGTTATAGGCCATGGCCGGGCTCTGGGCAGATTGCGGCCCGCTGTCGCTTTGGGCACGCGCACTGATCAGGCTGAGGCTGAGGGCCAAAAAAGACAGAAAACAAGCGATCCATTTGTGTTGCATGGTTGTATTGTGACACAAATGAGGCTGTTTTTCTATACTTTGTACTTTGCAATTTGGAAAGTCGTTTTTTAGAGCACTTCCAGCTTGGCCAGCGAGGCCATCAGGCGTTTGAAGCCAACGCTTTCGAAGAACACATCCAACGTTTCATCGCCGTCTTCGGTGCGGCGTGTGGCGACGATGAGCCCTTCGCCCCAGGTGCTGTGACGCACTTTTTGGTTGACGTGATAACGTGCTGCGTTTGTTGCAGTTGGCGGGGCAACCGGCGTGCGGGCGCTTGAGCTCGATTCCCAACGGGTGTCTGTGCGCTCATGTGGGCGTGTTGAGGATGGGGGGCGTTCCCAGGCAGCCCGGCGCAAACCGCTATATTGGAGCAATTCTTCGGGAATATCTTCCAAGAAGCGCGAGGGCTCGCTAAATTCGTAAGAGCCATAGGTGCTGCGTCGCTCGGCACGGACGAGGTAGACCAGGTTTTTGGCGCGCGTCAGGCCAACATAGAACAGGCGGCGCTCCTCGGCCATTTCTTCCGGGTCGTCGCGGCTGCGGCTGTGTGGCAACAAGCCTTCATCCAGGCCAAGGATGAAGACCCGCCCAAATTCCAGGCCTTTGGCGGCGTGCAAGGTCAGCAGGGTGGGCGCGTCGGCTTGTTCGGGGATCGTGTCTTGATCGGAAACGAGCGCCAGGTTCTCCAAAAATTCGACCAGGCCTTTGTCGGCATATTCATAGGCCAGGCGGCGCAATTCTTGCACGTTTTCCCAACGTTCCTGACCTTCCTCGGTTGTGTCGTCCAGGTAGGCGCGGTAGCCCGTTTGGGCCAGGATGGTATCGAACAGGGTCGGCAACGGAGCTTCTTGGGCCAGTTTGCGCCAGCCGAGCAGCAGCGCACCGAAGTCAGCCAGCAAGGGGGCGCCGCGTCCGCTGAAGGCTTTCCAGTGTGGGGAGGCATCTCCATCTCGCCCCAGGCTGAGCAACAGTTCCCCTGCCCCCAGCCCGGCTTGCCGGGCGGCAAGCTGCAAGGCAACCAGCGTCTTATCGCCGATGCCGCGCGGCGGCACATTGAGCACCCGCGGCAAGCTGACCTCATCGTTGGGGTTTTGCACCAGGCGCAAATAGGCAATCACATCTTTGACTTCGCGGCGGCCATAGAAGCGCTGCGCCCCAACCAGGCGGTAGGGCAGACCGGCGCGCAAGAAGGCCTCTTCGATGAGGCGTGACATGGCGTTGGTGCGGTACATCACGGCGATTTCGCGGCCTTGCACTTCGTTGTTGTGCAGCATTTGCTGAATCGTATCCACCACGAAGGCCGCCTCGCCATAATCATCGGCGGCCTGATGCAAAATCAGGCGCGCCCCGCGCCCCCGTTCCGAGAAAAGGTGTTTGGGGGTGCGGTTGCGGTTTTGGTCAATGACGGCCCGGGCGGCATCCAACACGGTTTGGGTGGAGCGATAATTTTGCTCAAGCAGAATCTTCTGGCAGCCCGGAAAATCGCTTTCAAAGCGCAACACGTTGCGATAATCGGCCCCGCGCCAGCGATAGATGGATTGATCTTCATCGCCGACGACGAACAGGTTTTGGTGATAGCTGGAGAGCAATTTGAGCAATTCATATTGCGCCCGATTGGTATCTTGAAATTCGTCTACCAGCACATGCTCAAACCGACGGGCATAGCGCTCGCGCACATCCGGGTGATCGGTGAGCAGGCGTACGGCCCACAGCAACAGGTCGTCGAAATCCACGGCGTTGCTGGCGCGCAGCAACGCTTCGTAGCGCTGATAGATGCGGCGAATGACTTCTTCGCGATACGTCTTGGCCGGAAAATCCTCCACCGGAATCAGGTCGTTCTTGGCGGCAGAAATGGCGGCGTGAATGGAAGCGGGCTTGTAGAGCTTCTCATCCAGGTTCAGGTCACGGATGGCACGTTTGGTCAGCGTTTCCTGATCGTCCGCATCCATGATGACGAAATTGGATTCGAAAGGCAGGCGTTCAGCTTCGCGCCGCAGCAAGCGGGCGCACACGGCGTGAAAGGTGCCAAGCCACAGCCCTTCCACACTGCGTCCCAACAAGGTCTCCACTCGTCCGGTCATCTCGCGGGCTGCCTTGTTGGTGAAGGTAACGGCCAGAATGGTATAGGGACGGGCGCCGAGGGCCTCAATCAGATAGGCAATGCGTTGCGTCAGGACGCGCGTCTTGCCAGAGCCGGGCCCGGCAAGCACCAACACCTGCCCCAACCCGGCGGTGACGGCGGCGCGCTGTTGTGGGTTCAATTTGCTCAAATCAACGGTCATGCGGCTCATTCTACCGTCAGGGGTGGGGAATGTCAACCGCATAATTTTATGATACACTTACCAAAGAGGAATGCCGTGGAAAAACCATTGTTGCACCTGGTCAATCTGCACAAGGCCTATTACACACCGGCAGGTGAATTTTGGGCGCTGCGCGGCATCAGCCTGACGCTCCAAGCCGGTTGCCTGGTTGGCATTTTTGGCAAATCTGGCGCTGGCAAGACGACATTGATCAATTGCATCAGCGGGGTGGATCGGGTTAGCGCCGGCGAGGTGTGGGTGGATGGGGTGGCAGTGCATAGCTTGGGTGAATCAGCGCTGGCGCGCTGGCGTGGGCTTTCGGTTGGGGTGGTCTATCAAAATTTTCAGCTATTGCCGCACCTGACGTTGCTGGAGAATGTGATGCTGCCGATGGATTTTTGTGGCCGCTTTCATCCCCGGCGCAGCCCGCAGCGCGCCCTGGAGCTGTTGCGCATGGTCGAAATGGAAGAACACGCGCACAAGCTGCCGGCGGCCATCTCGGGCGGGCAGCAGCAACGCGCCGCAATCGCGCGCGCCCTGGCCAATGACCCGCCGCTCATTTTGGCGGATGAGCCAACCGGACGGCTTGACTCGGTCACTGCGGAAACGGTCATTCAGGCCTTTGAACGCCTGGTGCAACAGGGCAAAACGATTGTGATGGTGACGCACGATCGCAGCCTGGCGCCGCGCTGTGGGCAGGTGTTGACGATTGTTGATGGCCAATTGGTGGAAAAACAATGAAGGAAGACCATGCGCTGATTAGGCTGACAAACGTCAGCAAGGCTTTTCAGACCGCTGCCGGACCAACCTGGGTGCTCAAAGATGTTTCGGTGCAAATTGCGGCAGGTGAGTTCGTTACCATCATTGGCCGTTCGGGCAGTGGCAAATCTACGTTGCTGAACATGATCACGGGCATTGACCGCCCCACGCGCGGGGAGGTGTGTGTGGATGGGGTATCGCTCAATCGCCTGAGCGAGGGTCAGTTCTCGGTGTGGCGTGGGCGATCGCTGGGGATTGTGTTTCAGTTCTTTCAGCTTTTGCCGACGCTGACGTTGTTGGAAAATTTGTTGTTGCCGATGGATTTTGCCGGGTGCATTGCCCCTGCACAGCGCGAAGCGCGCGCCCGCAAGTTGCTTGAACGGGTGGGGCTGGAGGCATTGGCCGACCAATTGCCGACACAGCTTTCGGGCGGGCAGCAACAAAGTGCGGCGGTGGCGCGCGCCCTGGCCAATGACCCGCCCCTGATTGTTGCCGATGAACCAACCGGCAACCTGGATTCACGCGCCGCGGAGGCCGTCTTTGCGCTGTTCCTGGAGCTGGTGCAGGAAGGCAAGACGGTTTTGATGGTAACGCACGATGCCGCCATGGCGCAGCGTGCCCCGCGCACCCTGGTGCTGTGCGATGGCGAGCTGATCAACGAATGGCTGGCGCGCGCATTGCCGGATGTTGCCCACCCGGAGCTGCTGCGCCTGACGCACGCCCTGCGGCCCTGGTCTGGCGGGGCAGTGGAGCCCGGCCTGTGGCTTGTGCAAGCTGGGGCGCTGGAAGTGTTGGATCGACGCGGGACGCTGACGCGCAGCCTGACCGCTGGGCAATGGGCTGTGTTGTCACCGTCGCTGCATGTGCGGGCCGGCGCTGAGCTGCGCGCCTGGTGTCTGCCGCAGGGCGAATTATCGGCATTGCTAGCAGGCACGCCGGAGCTGGCCGCTCGCTTGATGAGCACTGAGCCCGCAAGGAAGAGGTGGCCATGGTAATCCGTCCGCGTTGGCGCAAAGCTCTGGCAGATTTGCTGGCCTATCCGGTGCGCTCGTTGCTGGTAGTGCTTTCCATTGCTGTTGGCCTGTTTGCCATTGGCCTGATCAGTACCACCTATTGGGTTTCTTCAGCCGATATGCGTGCCGGCTATCGTCTGACCAACCCGGCCAACATCACCCTCAAGGTCAGTGCCTTTGATGATGAATTGCCCAAACGGATTGCTCACCTGGACGGGGTGGCGCAAGCCGAGGGGTTGCGTGAATTTTCCTTGCGCGTTTTGGATGTGCGCGGACAATGGGTGCCGATTAACATCAAGGCCTTGCCAGAGCCGCAGCAGCTCAACCTGCCGCGTCCGTTGCGCGGCACCTGGCCGCCGCCGCGCCATCAGATTGCAATTGACCAGTATAAGTTGGATGAATTGGGCGTGGACGTGGGCGGTGAGGTGGTGCTGGAATTGCCCTCCGGGCAGCAGCGTCACCTGACCGTTGCGGCTGTGGTCAAAGATCAGACGATTGGCGCAGCGGGGTTAGGGGGCGGGTTCTTTGTCGCTCCCATTCAGGGCTATGTGGCCGAGCAAACCTTGCTTTGGCTTGGCCTGCCGGAGACCAACAATACCTTGCTGGTTACCGTCGAAGATGGCGGCCTTGACCTGACGACGATTGAACCGATTGCACAGACCGTCAAGCAGCAGGTGGAAGATGCCGGTTATATCGTCTACACCTCCGCGCTAACACGCTCTGATGATCATCCCAATTCCGTCTACACCGATGCGATGGGCGGCGTGCTGTTTGTGCTCGGCGCTTTGGTCGTCTTTTTGAGCGGCTTTCTGATCACCAACACGCTCTCGGCCCTGCTCACACAACAAATTCAGCAAATTGGGGCGATGAAGACGGTTGGCGCACAACGGATGCAGATTGTGGGCATTTACATGGCGCTGATCCTGGTATATGGCTTGTTGGCACTGGCGTTGGCCTTGCCGCTTTCTAACCGGGCTGCTTTTGCGATGATGGAATACCTTTCCAATCAAATCAATTACGATTTGCTTGGCTATCGCCTGGTGCCGCGTACGATTGTGCTGCAAACGCTGATCGCCTTGCTGGCACCGCAGCTTGCTGGGCTGTGGCCCATCTTGCGCGGCACGGGGGTTTCGGTGCAGCAGGCATTGAGCGGCATGCAAACCAACGCTGAGGCACCAACCCATCTCTGGTCGCGCGGGCGGCTGTTTGCTGCCATTCCGCGCCCGTTGCTGCTTTCGCTGCGCAACACCTTCCGCCAACGGATGCGCGTCTTGCTTACCTTGCTGACCCTTTCTCTGGGCGGGGCGATGTTCATCGCAACGTTCAATGTGCGCGCCTCCATTGATGCGCACATCGAACGGTTGGGAAAATATTTCATGGCCGATGTGAACCTGGATTTTGACCGGCCCTATCGCATGGATCAGGTGCGCAGCGTGTTGCAAGATGTGCCGGGGGTGGGCTATGTCGAGGGTTGGGCGCTGGCCTTGTGCGAAATCGTCTTCCCGGATGGCAGCACGGGCGAGAATGTGCACCTGATTGCACCACCATCCGGCAGCCGCTTGATTGAGCCGGTGCTGATTGAGGGGCGTTGGATTGCCCCCGGCGATGTGAACGCAATTGCGCTGAATGAGAATTTCCGCTCGCGCTTCCCCGATTTGCACATCGGCGATACGATCCGGCTCAAATTGTATGGCGAGGAGTCGGATTGGGTGGTGGTTGGTTATTTTCAGATGGCCGGCAAGAGCGGTGGCTACCTGGCCTATACCGATTACGACTCCCTGGCGCACCGCATCCATAGTTGGGGCAGTGCCTCATCGTTTCGTGTCCTCTCAACCGACCCGAACCTGACCCTGGCTGAACAACGCGCCTTTTCTGCTCTGCTGGAACAGCACCTGCGCGCTGCCGGGCTGCGCCTCAGTGAGGCCCGCGCAGGCAAAGCCCTGCTTGAAAACACCTCCGATGGTTTGAATGCCCTGACGGTCTTTTTGCAAATCATGGCGTTGCTCACCGCCCTGGTTGGCAGCATTGGTCTGACTGGCACGATGAGTTTGAACGTGATGGAGCGCACCCGCGAGATGGGCATTTTGCGCGCCATTGGCGCCTCGGACCGGGCGATTTTTCGCATGGTGCTGGTCGAAGGACTGTTGTTGGGGCTTAGCAGCTGGCTGATTGGCGCACTGTTGGCTTTTCCGATTAGCCGCGTGTTGACGGATACCATCAGCCGCGCCATCTTCGATGCTCCGATGGCGATTTCCTACGTCGCAGATGGCTTTTTGATTTGGCTTGGCCTGGTGATTCTCCTGGCGATGATTGCCAGTTTGTTGCCGGCGCGCAGCGCTGTGCGGTTAACAATCCGTGAGGTATTATCCTATGAGTGATGGTGGAGGTGTGTGATGAAACGATGGCTTTGCATGGGCTTGCTGATGTCGCTGATATTGCTGAGTGGTTGTTCTGTCTTGGGCGCAACGGCACAGCCAACCGCACTGCCGACGGTGACCGCTTCTAAGGCTTTGGTGGCCGAAGGACACCTTGTGCCGGCGCGTTATGTCAGCCTGAGCTTTTTCAGCGGCGGGCCATTGGCCGAGCTGTTGGTCGTCGAGGGGCAGGATGTGCAGGCCGGGCAAGTGTTGGCGCGCCTGGCAACGCAGCCGCAGGCCGAAGCAGCGCTGCGCGCCGCTCAGGCGGAGCTGTTGGCGGCGCAGAAGGCCCGGCAAGATTTGGATGACCTGGCTGAGCTACAACGTTCGCAGGCCCAGGCAGCTGTGAGCGAGGCTGAGCGTGCTCTTGTGCAGGCGCAAGCCGACCTGGACGCACTCGATACGCAGCAATACCGTGACCATCTGGATGATTTGGAGGCCGACCTCGCCGATGCTGAGCAGGAATTGAAGGACGCACAAACCGAATTTGACCGCTATCGTGGGTTGAATGAAGACAATCAGACCTACAAAGACGCCAAAAAGAAGCGCGATGACGCCCAAGACAAGCGCGATGCCCTCGACCGTGAGTTGCGGCAGTGGCGCAACCAACGCGATGCTGCCAATGCTGCCGTGGCCCTGGCCGAGGCAAACCTGGCCGATGCCGACCGCCGCCTGAAGGATTGGAGCGGCGGTGTGCCCAAAGAGGAGCGCGACCTGGCTGATGCCCGTCTGACAGCTGCAGAGGCGCAGGTGCAGGCGGCACAAACCGCCCTTGATCAGCAGGAATTGCGGGCGCCGTTTGCCGGGCGCGTGGTGCAAGTCAATATCGAGGTGGGCGAGGTCGCCGCTCCGTCCCGCCCCATCCTTGTTTTGGCGGATTTTTCGACCTGGTATGTGGAAACCAAGGACCTGACCGAGCTGAATGTGGTCAACCTCAAGCCGGGGCAGGCGGTTGTGGTGCAGCCGGATGCCCTGCCGACGCAGACCTTTGCCGGTGAGATTGAGCGGATTGATCAGTTGTTTGCCGAAAACGCCGGTGACATCACCTATCCGGTGCGCATCCGCTTGCTGGAAACAGACCCGCGCTTGCGCTGGGGCATGACCGTTTCGGTGACCTTTGAACCCTGAAAGAGCAACCCTATGACAGAGTGGTATCAGAATGCAATCTTCTATGAAATTCACCCGCGCGCTTTTTGTGACTCGAATGGCGACGGGGCGGGCGATTTGCCCGGCCTGATTGAAAAGCTGGACTATTTGAAGGAGTTGGGCGTAGATTGTGTTTGGCTCTTGCCCATTTACCCCTCGCCGCGCCGGGATGATGGCTACGACATTGCTGATTATTTTTCCATTCACCCGGAATATGGCACGCTGGAAGACTTCCGGCGCCTGGTGACCGAGGCACACCGCCGCGGCTTGCGCATCATCGCCGATTTGGTGCTCAATCACGTCTCCGATCAGCACCCCTGGTTTCAGGCGGCGCGCGCCGATCGGCATTCGCCCTACCGCGAGTATTTCGTCTGGAGTGACACCGCTGAGCGCTATGCCGAAGCGCGCGTCATCTTCCTCGACACCGAACGCTCCAATTGGAGTTGGGATGAGCAAGCCGGTCAGTATTACTGGCACCGTTTTTATGCCTCTCAGCCTGACCTAAATTTCGACAACCCCAAGGTGCAACAGGCCATGCTGGAGGTGATGGATTTTTGGCTCAAGCTGGGCATTGATGGCTTTCGCGCCGATGCAGTGCCCTATTTGTTTGAGCGCGAAGGCACCAATTGTGAAAATTTGCCCGAAACCCATGCTTATTTAAAGAAGATTCGCCGCTGGATGGATGAGCATTACCCCGGGCGGATTTTGCTGGCGGAGGCCAATCAATGGCCACAGGAGACGCGCGCCTATTTTGGCGATGGCGATGAGTTTCACATGGCGTTCCATTTTCCGGTCATGCCGCGCCTGTTCAAGGCCTTGTGCGAGGGGCGGCGCACTGCCCTGGAGTGGATTTTGGCGCGCACGCCCGAGATCCCTGAAGCGTGTCAGTGGTGCACCTTTTTGCGCAATCACGATGAGCTGACGCTGGAGATGGTGACCGAGGAGGAGCGGCAGTGGATGTGGGCCGAATATGCCCCGCAGCCGCGCATGCGCCTCAATTTGGGCATTCGTCGCCGCCTTGCCCCCCTCCTGAATGGCGACACGCGCAAGATTTTGCTTGCCAATGCCTTGCTGTTTAGCCTGCCGGGCGCGCCGATCCTGTATTATGGGGATGAGATCGGCATGGGAGACGACCTGACCCTGCCCGATCGCAATGGCGTGCGCACGCCAATGCAGTGGCAAGCGGGTCCAACAGCGGGTTTTTCCGCTGCTCGCCCCGAACAGCTTTATGCCCAACCGATTGATACGCCCGATTTTCCGCTAGCGCGCTGCAACGTTGCGGCACAGCGCGCCGACCCGCAGTCGCTCTTCAATCGCTTGCGGGCGCTGATCGCCGTGCGCAAACGGCTGACAGACCTGCATGGGCACGAGCCGGTGCGCTGGTTGACGGATAGCGATGAGCGCCTGGCGGCTTTTTGGCGTGGGCAGCTGTTGGCTGTTCACAACCTGGCCGATGCACAGCTTTCGCTGCGCTTGCCGCCCGGAGATTGGCAAGACGCCATCAGCGGTGTGCAGGTGCGTGACGTGCTGACCATTCCGCCCTTTGGCTTTTTCTGGTTGCTTCGTCTTTAGTTGACGCGAAGACGCTCTGGACAAGCACACAATTGACGCACAGTTCGAATTCAAAAATAAACGCTAAGAGAGAGAAATATTGTCTTCTAATGCCATATTGCAGTTGAAACACCGATTGCGTCTATTGAGCATAGCCAATCTAATCCAGTGGGGCATAGCTTTGCTCATGATCTTGCAAGACAGGTCAGCGGAAGCGGTTTTTCTGGGCTTGTCTCAGGAAAGATTGATCATCTTTTTAGCTATTTGCCTGGCGCTGAGTGTTTTTGGCCTGCTGTTGTTTGCCAGCATGCGAAAGTCGGCTGCTTTATTGCAAAAAATTGACTATGAGATAAACCAACACTATATTGGGTACTTGGCAGGGGTTGCTATCTATGGCGTTTTGTTGTGGTTCGGCTTTATTGTGTTACAAAGCCTGTATCCCATTTATTTTGCAAAAATCTGGTTTGTTCTGATGTTTGGGGCCTTGACGGGATTGGAAAGTTGGCTTTCCCTCATCAGTTTGCCTGAATCCTATAAAAAATCGCAGGATCAATGGAGCAAGAATGATCGAAAATATCAACCGCTGATTGGTTACAGCCTAATTGTCATTGCAGGGGGAGTCGGTTTTCTTTTAAGGTATTACGGTGGATTTGTGGATGAGGCGGATCATTTTGCTGTTGGCAAACTTGTGGCGCAAGGATGGATTCTATACAGAGATATTTTCTCACATCATCCGCCTTTGCCCTATTACTGGATTGCTGGCGTCATCCGCATTTTTGGCGCTAATATAGGCATCGTTCGCTTCTCCCTGGTCATCTTGTGGGTGATTGTCTTCTCTGTCACAGCGCACTTCACAAAGCGCTATCTGGTCTTTGGCGTTTTGGCGGTTACCTGGGCTGGCACAAGCTGTTTCTACCTGGCGAATTTATTGAATTACCATCCATTTGCCGGAATTTTCCTGGTGTCGGGCACAGCCATGATTCTTTATTTGGATGAAAGAGAGCTTCGCAGTTGGTTATACTTTGCCTGGCTGGGCCTCATGCTGATGCTTTCGGTGCTGTCAGATATGATGATGGCCTGGCCTGTTGCCATGTTGGGGATTTGCTTTTTGGTAATTCTATTTAGTCAGAAAGCCATCTCAAGGCGGCAGGCTGTTATGGATCTGACAGTTACTGCTGCCGCTGGATTGGGAGTGCTGTTGCTATTTGTAATTCCCATGCTATTCAATCATTCCCTGGCTGCAGCGTTTGATGATACCATTATATTCAACGCGGAAATTTATAGCAAATATAGCGGCAGAACTGTAAATCAACTACCTGTTATTTGGAATCAGATGTTGCATGGCTTGGATATCATTGTTTTCATTAAAAATGGGGTTTTTAAGCTTTGGAATGTTTTGGATCAACTATCAGCAGGCAATTGGAATATGGATTACTGGATCATGGGAGGAATTGCATTTCGTCTAAGTGTTATTTTCATGGTAATCCGGTTGCTTCTGGCGAAGAAACCAATCCAGGCCCTGACGATATATGCCATTGCTGCCGCAACCAATGGCATTGGATTTCACAGCGCTCCTTTTGTTATTTTTTCATTGTTAATGATGGCAATATTGGTAAGCGAAGGGGGCGATTTGTGGCCCCATCATTCTCCCAAAACGTTCGCTATCAGCACTGCAATCTATCAACTGGCAGTTCGTTTCGTTTGGATCATCGTTATTGTGACACTATGCATCAATGTTTATGCTTATCTGATTGAGCGTCGTCAAACGATTTATTTCGAAGTTGCTTTTTCTGATTCGATAGCCTATGCCCAAAATTTAAGGCGATGGGAATGCGGCAATTCAAATACAAAGTATTTGGTATATCCGCTTAACCCATGGGCGTATTTCTTTTTGGATCGTCAACCCGCCTCAAAATATATGTTTATGACGCCTTGGGTTGCCGAAGTGGGGCAGCAGGAGTTGATCACAGCGATTCAAGCCGAACCCTATGTCGTTGTTTATTTGCGGGATGATTCCTCCATCTGGGGATATCCAACAAAAGAATACTTAAGTGACTTTTTGGCTGTTTTGCAAAAGGAGTACGTTCCGGTTGAGCCCAATATCTGGGTTTCCCCGGCGTTGTATGCTCAGTGCAGCGGTAACTAGGTTGAGCGGAAAGCAAATGCTTCAATAGAAATTGAAAAGTGTTCATTGAAATTATTGGACTGGCGAGAAATTCGAAAGGAAAGGTAATGAAAATGAAATCCAAACGCTGGTTGTTGGCGATTGCTATGTTGATTTTGACGACCCTGGCCTGTGAGCCAAAGGAGGAGCCGCGCCTGATTGAGGTTTGGGCAGAAGAAGATTGGATCAACACCGGCTATGTGGTGCCAAATGGCCGCCTGCTGCAGATTGATTATCAATCCGGCACGTGGTCGCCCTGGCCGGGCAGCTCCTATGATGGCCTGGGCGCTGGCGGCGATCCGAAGGTTTGCAACATCCTGCCGGGGGCTTCGCACGCCGCACTGATTGGTCGGGTTGGCCGCCATGGAGCTCCCTTCTTGGTCGGCAACAGCTTTGAGCAAAAGATTGCTGAAGGCGGCACGCTCTATTTGCGCATTAACGATTCCTGTCAGCAAGATGATTCCGGGTCGCTGATCGTGCTCGTGCGCATCCGCTGAAAGGCAGGCAAGACCTGCTCTTGCCTTTGAACAGGTCTATAGCTGCTGATGGCTGATTCTTGTTCTGCTGTGCGCGTTCTATGCTACAATTGTGAAAGACTGCTCGCGGAGGTGTTGGCATGATTTCTGACCGTTCGCGCACGTGCCTTTCGGCTTTCTTCGCTGGCGCAACGCTTATTCTGCCGCTTGTTGCCCTGGCAATTGGCTGGCTGGGTTGGAATTTTCGCACCGGTGCCATTGCCGGGCTGATTACCTTCGTGGTGCTCTTCCTTGTCTCTGGTGTTTTGCTGGCGACGGTGCGGGTGCCCTCGTGGTGGACGGTGTTTGCCCCGGCGGTGTTGGGGCTGTTTTATACCATGTTGCCCGATTTCATCCCGTCTGCGTTGGATGATGCGGCGGTTTTCACTGCCGGGGTGCTGCTCAGCTTTACACTGTGGATGCGCAAGCAGCCCGAAACGCCACGTTGGGTCATCATCCCCATGCTGGCAGCCAGCCTGTATGCGTTGATTGGTGGCTTTTTGCCTGGCCCGGTGGATGAGATGTTCGTTGGGTTGGTTGGCCTCGGAGCGGCTTATTATTACGGCTATCGCTTGCCGCAACAAGGCACCCCCTCTGCAGACGATCGCTCCCCTGCTGCTCCTGCGCAGACAAACATGCCGATCCCCCCGACGGAAGTGACCCCTCAACCACCTGCTGCGCCTGCTTCGCAGGCAAATACAGCGGAACCGCCTTTGCCGCCGCAGCAATAATCTTCGTTATCTTTTTCTCTCCAGGAGAATGGTTTCTATGCAGGCACTCAAAGATCGAATCTTGCGCGAGGGACGGAACCTCGGCAACGGCATCCTCAAAGTGGATGGCTTCATCAACCATCAGGTAGACCCGGTGTTGATGGATGAATGCGGGGCAGCGTTTGCCCAGGCTTTTGCCGGTTGTGGGGCAACCCGCATTCTGACGGCGGAGATTTCCGGCATTGCCCCGGCGCTTGCTGCCGCCCGGCACATGGGCTTGCCGGTTGTCTATGCGCGCAAGACCAAGCCGATTACCATGCCCGATCAGGTTTATCTAACGGTCGCGCCTTCGCACACCAAGGGCCGCATGGTCGAGCTGATTGTCTCGCCGGAGTTTTTGCCAAAGGGCGAGCGGGTGTTGATCATTGATGACTTTTTGGCAACCGGTGCCACCCTTCAGGGGCTGGTGCGCCTGACGCAGGCAGCCGGGGCCAGCCTGGTGGGCATCGGCACGCTGATCGAAAAAATCTTTGAGGGCGGGCGTAATCACCTGTCCTATCTCAATATTCCGATTGTTTCGCTGGTCTGCATCGCCTCGCTTGATGGTGGGCAGATTTGCTTCTGTGAGCCACAATGACCCCAAGCGCAATTGCCATCCTTGACTTTGGTTCTCAATATTCGCAGCTGATTGCCCGGCGTGTGCGCGAGGCACAGGTCTATTGCGAGCTCTTTCCGTGGGATGCCCCGGCTGAGGTGGTGCAGGCGATTGAGCCCTGCGGCTACATTCTGTCGGGTGGCCCCTCTTCGGTCTATGAACCCGACGCTCCAACCATCCCTGACTATGTCTTGCGCTCCGGGCTGCCGGTGTTGGGCATTTGCTATGGAATGCAGGCGCTAACCCATGCGCTCGGTGGACAGGTGGGCGCAGCGCAGGCGCGCGAATATGGCCTGGCGGATGTGCGCACGGTGCATTCCAACCCGCTTTTGCCGGATGGCAACTATCCGGTATGGATGTCGCACGGTGACCGGATTGAGCAGCTGCCGGAAGGGTTTGAGGTGCTTGCCATCAGCGCCAACAGCCCCTTTGCCGCCATGGGAGACCTGCGACGGCAGTTGTATGGCGTGCAGTTTCACCCGGAGGTGCATCACACTCCCGGCGGACGGGCCATGTTGCGCAAGTTTGTGCTCAAAATTTGCGGCGCACCGCCCACCTGGACGCCCGATTCGATCGTCCGTCAGGCGGTCGAACGCATTCGGGCGCGCGTCGGACGGCAGCGTGTGCTTTCTGCCGTCAGCGGTGGGGTTGATTCGAGCGTGGCGACGGCTCTGGTGCATCGCGCCATTGGCGATCAGCTGACGGCTGTGTTTGTGGATAATGGCTTGTTGCGCCATGGCGAGCGTGAGCAGGTGGAAGATGCCTTTGGGCGCGGTTTGGGGCTGAATCTGATTACGGTCGAAGGCGAAGAACGCTTCCTCGGCGCTTTGCGCGGCGTGACCGAGCCCGAAAGCAAACGCAAAATCATCGGGGAGACCTTCATCCGCTTGTTCGAAGCAGAGGCGCGCCGTTTGGGCGAAATTCCTTTCCTGGTGCAAGGCACAATTTACCCCGATGTGGTTGAATCGAGCGCCCCGGACCGTAACAAAGCGCATCGTATCAAGACGCATCACAATGTCGGTGGGTTGCCGAGCGATTTGAGCTTTGAGCTGATTGAGCCGCTGCGCTACCTGTTCAAGGATGAGGTGCGCGCCGTGGGAGAGGCGCTGGGCCTGCCGGCCGAGTTGGTTTGGCGGCAGCCTTTTCCGGGGCCGGGGTTGGCCGTGCGCTGCTTGGGTGAAGTGACGGCGGAGCGCCTGGCGCGGCTGCGCGCGGCCGATGCCATTTTCACCAGTGAATTGCAAGCTGCCGGATTGTTGGGTCGGCGCATGACGGATGAGCCGGGCAGCATTGCCCAGGCTTTTGCCGCTTTGCTGCCGGTGCAATCGGTTGGCGTCATGGGCGATGTGCGCACCTATCAAGAAACGGTGGCACTGCGCGCCGTGACAACCGAGGACTTCATGACCGCTGATTGGGCGCGCCTGCCGCATGAGTTGTTGGCGCGCATTTCCAGCCGAATCGTCAACGAGGTCAAGGGCGTTAACCGTGTCGTCTATGACCTGACCAGCAAGCCCCCCGCAACGATTGAATGGGAGTGAGCAATGGATGAGTGTGCAGGTCAACTATGCTGCATTGCAAGCGCTCCGCTTTTTACTCTGGCAGGTTCGTGAGGTGTTCACTTCTCTATGAAAACGGTCGTTGGTTGGGCACGGCTGATTGGGGCGCTTTTGCTCTTCTTGGGGCTATTGCCGCGCCCGGTGTTTGCCCAATCCCCCGCGCCCGAACAAGCCAGCCTGGTAGCGCTTGACCTGACGCAGTTCCCGTTGGTGCAGGTGGTGTTACGCCCGCCGCTGGTCGGCGGCGCCGATTGGCAGGGCCTGCCGGTGCAACGCGTCACACTCACGGAAGATGGCGTGCCGCAGACTTTGCAACAATTTGAGGCGTTTCAGCCGGGCTTGCAAGTCGTTTTGGCTTACAACATTGGCCCGGCCATGTCGAACCGCGTCGGGGATGCAACTCGCTTTGACCTCGTGCAGCAGACCCTTGGCAATTGGGCGGCGGCGCGTTCCTCGACCGGACGCGATGATTTAAGCGTGGTGACACACGAACGACAGGAGCTGATGCGCTCAAAGGAGACTGCGCAGTGGGCGGAGGCGATTCAAGCCTATCGGCCTGATTTTGCCGCGGTTCAGCCCAGTCAGACGAGCCTGGCCTGGGCGCTCGACCTGGTGACCGTGCCCAATTCTGATCCGGCCATACGCCGTGCTATTTTGTATGTCACTGTCTTGCCCGATGCGGCGACGTTGAAGGCGCTGCCCAACCTGACCGAACGGGCGCGTCAGCAGGGCGCGGCGCTCTTCATTTGGTTGGTCGGGTCGGCGGGGGCGCGCGATCTTGACCCAACCGCATATGATGCCTTGGTCGCAGCCACTGTGCAGACCGGCGGGCAGTTCTTGCTTTTCACCGGCAAAGAGCCCCTACCCGACCCAGAGACGTATTTTGCGCCGCTCCGCACTTCGTATCGCCTGGCATATCGCTCTTCCTTGAATCGCAGCGGTGAGCATGAGCTGAGCCTGACCGCACAGATTGATCAGCAAGCGGTGAGCCTATCCCCGCTGCGGTTTGTGCTCGAAGTTGCCGCACCCAATCCTTTCTTGCTTTCGCCGCCGGCGCGCATTGAGCGCACCTGGCAGCCGCCCGCCGGACGACAGGCAGCTGTTTTGCAGGCTTTGGCGCAGCCCTTTCAGGTGGCCATTGAATTCCCCGATGGTCATCCACGCCGTTTGCAGGCCTCGCGCCTGATGGTGGATGGGCAGGTCGTGGCTGAGAATCTGACCGAGCCGTTTGATGCCTTCCGCTGGGATTTGCCCGAGACCGAAAACACCTCGCGTAGCCTTGCGGTTCAGGTTGAGGTGGTGGATGAATTGGGCCTCAGTGGGCGCAGTCAGCCATTTTTGATTGAACTTGTTGTCCCTGAGGCGCCGCGCCTGCCGTTTTGGCAGGCGGTGATTTATTCGCCCGTTACCCGCTATGCCATGATTGCTTTGGCCGGGCTGGTTTTGCTGGGGGCGGTTTTGTTGGTCGGGCGAGTGCGCCGACCGCTCCCTTCACGCCGCAGCCTGCAAGACCCGTTGACACAGCCGGTGCCCATCCGGCAAGATGCATCGCGCCGCACGCGCTCCATTTCGCCGCCGACTGAGCCCTCTCGTTGGGCGGGGGTGGCACGGCCAACCGCACACGCTCGCTTGCTGCGTCAACCGCAAGAGGATTTGCCCAACGTGGCAAGCAGTGCCGACCCGGTTTTGCCAGCGGACCTTGCCATCACGCGGCAGGAGCTGACTTTTGGCAGCGATCCCAAACTGGCGATGGTGGTGTTGAATGCGCCTTCCATTCATCCCTTGCATGCTCGCTTGCAGCACAACGCAGATGGCAGCTACCTGCTATCCGATGCGGGTTCGATTGCTGGCACTTGGGTGAACTATGCTCCGGTTTCCAGGCAAGGGGCGTTGTTGGAGGCCGGAGACCTGGTGCATTTGGGTGGGGTGGCCTATCGCTTTCAACCCGCACATGCCGCACCGCCCTCACCAAAGGTTGAGAGGATCCCGTGATTCGCGTTGAGCATTCCCATTGGCCGGTTGAGGCCATTACGCACCCCGGCATGACCGGTAAGAACAACGAAGACCGCTTTGCCGTTTCGGCTTATCGCCTGTCAGACCGCACCAACACGCCGGTGCTGTTGGCGGTTTTGTCGGATGGCATTGGCGGGCATCGCGGCGGTGAGGTGGCGGCCGAGCTGGCCGTTACCTATATCAGTCAGCGCCTGTCTGAAAGTACCGCGCTCAACCCGTTGACCGATTTGCGAGTTGCCATTCAACAAGCGAGCGATGTGATTTATCAACAGGCAAGCACCAACACTGCTTTGCAGGGCATGGGCGCAACGGTTGCCTGTGCCTGGATGATTGGCACCCGTCTCTACACCGCAACCGTCGGCGATTCGCGCATCTATTTGCGGCGTGGCGAGCGCATTTTGCAGCTCAGCACCGATCACACCTGGATTCAGGAAGCCGTTGAGCGGGGGTTGTTGCGCCCGGAGCAGGCGCAGGGGCATCCCAACGCGCACATCATCCGGCGTTTTTTGGGCAGCCCCACCCCCCCAGAGGTGGATCAGCGGTTGCGTTTGGCCGCGGATGAGGATGATGCCGCCCAACTTGTCAATCAGGGGTTGCCCTTGTTACCGGGGGATCAGGTTTTGCTGTGCAGCGATGGCCTGACCGACCTGGTGCCGGCCGATGAAATTTTGGCGGTGTTGCGTCAGGCCGAGAGCCTGCGCACCGCCCTGGAAACGTTGGTCGCGCTGGCCAATCAGCGCGGCGGGCATGACAACATTACGGCTGTGTTGGTTCAGGTGGTCAGCTTGCCCTCTCCGTGGGGGGCGCTGTGGCGGCGCCTGCGGTGGGGCTGTTTGGGGCTTTTGTTGGCGGGCTTGCTGAGCCTGATGATTTTGATTGGCCTGGGGCTTTGGCAATGGCGCAATTCGACCTCAAGCGTTTCCCCGACCCATACAGTGACTGTCACCCCCATCAGCACGCCCATGTTGCCGAGCGTGACACCGGTTCTGCCGCGCCGCCCCTTGCCCTAATCGGCTGTGACGCGGTTGCGGCCCTCGTCTTTGGAACGACGCAGCAAGCTGGCTGACTGACGTAACAAGTCTTTCAGCGAAAGGCTGTGTTCTTGTAATAAACTGATGCCGATGCTAAGTGTAATGTGCAAGCTTTGCCCGTTGACCAGAATTTCGGCAGCGGCCACCGTTTGACGCAGGCGTTCGGCAACGTTGTGGGCGGTTGGCAAATCCGTTTCGGGCAACAACACCACAAACTCGTCGCCGCCATAGCGTCCCACAATATCCATGCTGCGCAGGCTGTTGCGCAATTGTGCCCCGACGAGTTGCAAAACGGCATCGCCGGTTTCATAGCTGTAGCGATTGTTGAAGTCGCGAAAACCATCCACATCCATGAACAGGACACTGAGCGGGCGCCCGGTACGTTGGGCGCGTTCGACCTCGCGCTGCCCTAGCAAGAACAGGCCGCGGCGGTTGTATACGCCGGTCAGTTCATCTACAATAGATTTCCACTCCACTTTTTGATAGATGCGGGCGTTTTCGATGGCGATGGCTGCCTGGGCAGCGATGGTCTCCAGCAGGTTCACATCGGCGGCGCTGTAGACATTCGGCTGATAGCTTTGCACGGAGAGCACGCCAACAATTTGCCCATTGGTGATGAGTGGCGTGCTGATGAAAGACCGCGTCGGTATGCCGCCCATGTGCACAATCAGGCGGCTGAGTGGTTCATTGGGGTCTAGCGTGTCGCGTAAATGCACGGTTTGTTGGTGTTGGATGACCCAACCGGTCAGACTTTGGCGTTCGTGGATGAAGAAAGGCGCAATCTGATAGGCGGTTTGGTTGTCGTAGAAGAGCGGAAATTCCAGCCTTTGGGTTTGTTCGTCGTATAACGCCAGGTAAAAGGTGTCGGTTGTCAGGGCGCGCCGGCATTGTTCATAAATTGTTTGCAGCACGGCGGAGAGTTCTAGTTGGGCCGTGATTGCCAGGCCAATTTCATAGAGGATGTTGAGGCGCTCGGCGCGTTGGCGGGCTTCTTCCAAAAGGTGTGTTTTGAGGATGGCCAATGAAACCTGGTCGGCAATTTGTTGGCCGATGCGCACTTCTTCTGCGCTGAAGGTGTGTGGGCTGTGAAAGCCGATCAGGATGGCGCCAAGGCCGTGTTGCTGCCCCTCAACGAGCAAGGGCAGGGCCATGAGGGCGCGCGGTGAACTTCTTGCCAGGCGGGCACTGATCAGCGGAGAGTTGTAGGTGTCGCTGACCGCGATCGGTTGTCCAGTGCGCAGGGCGTTGCCGCTGAGCGTTTCTTCCCCAGCTTCGGTATCAGGCGGGCGATTGCCTGGCCCAAAGCCATGAGCTGCGGCGACCAGAAAGCGATCCTCTTCAGTGTTATAGAGGGTGATGTAGCAGGCGTCGGCGTTGATCCATTGCGGCAGTTCTTTCGTCAAGGTATCCAACAGGCTTTGCAGGTTGGGCGCATTCAGGGCGGTGCGTGTAATCGTGTTCAGCCGCTCCAGCAGGCTCAGGTTTTTGGCCTGCTCTTCTTCGGCTAGCCGCCGCCTTTCGATTTCATCGCTCAGCTGAACATTGATGCGCGCCAGCTCGAGCGTGCGTTCGCGCACACGTTGCTCAAGCTCGCGGTTGATTTGCTCAATTTGCGCCTCGGCTTGATAGCGGCGGGTTAGGTTTTGCAGGGTCAATTGCGCCAGCAACAGCCCGCCCAGGCTGGTCAGAATCATGATCGAGATGGTGTAGGCGAATTGTTGCCGGGCGCCGCTGATTGCAAAAATCTGCGCTAACGGCAGGGAATAGCCGATCACCCAATACTCATCGTGTAGGTGTGCAATGCTCCAGGCGGCTACTTCGGCGCCGCGTTGTTCCTGCCAGATGCACCAACCGACGCCCTCGTTGCCGTTTTGGACGTCGGATAGAAATTGGTCATAGCGATAGGCGCCTTGCCGCCCTTGAAAGAACAGCAGGTGCGGCAACGCTGCGCTTGATGAAACAAGCGGCAGGCCCGGCAGGTCAATGTAGAAGTGACGCGGCGTCAGCAGCCAGGCGCTGCCGGATGGCAACGCACTTGGCGCGACGATTTGATGATAGACCGCCATCTCAATTTCTTCGGCGGCAAGCGGGTGTTGTTGGGCATACAATTCAATCGCGCGGGCGTTTGCCTGAGCGGTTCGCAATTGACTTTTTTGAAATGCAGCGCTGATGCTGCTTTGCAAAGAGCGCAGGTTGCTGAGAATCATCCACCAGCCGCCCAACAACAAAATCACCACGCTGACAGGAATTGCCCAGGTCAGACGCTGGCCGAACGGCTCTTTGGGGGGCTGCTCAGGAGTCAGCGCCACTTTTTTCATTCTTTTATTTTACAACAATTGGAGGCGATTCAATCGTCTATCACTAAGTTGATCGGTTTTGAGAGAAAAAAGTGACCTGGAACAGGTCGGTTGTTATCGAGGTTGTCATTTTAGACATCAACCGCCGCCACGCGGGGCATGGCTAGGTGTTGGCTGGGTGAGGTCGGATTTAAGACCGCCATGCGGGCGTGGCTAGGTGTTGGCTGGGTGAGGTCGGATTTAAGACCGCCATGGGGGCATGGCTAGGTGTTGGCTGGGTGAGGTCGGATTTAAGGCCGCCATGCCCCTACGCGGGTTGTTTTTGTTCCGCGTGTTCGGTGTGTTCCGTGGTTGGGTTATGCGGGCATGGCTGTGTGTGTGCTCTCCAAGGCCTGGTTCAAGGCCGCCATGGGGGCATGGCTAGGTGTTGGCTGGGTGAGGTCGGATTTAAGGCCGCCATGGGGGCATGGCTAGGTATTGGCTGGGTGAGGTCGGATTTAAGGCCGCCATGCCCCTACGCGGGTTGTTTTTGTTCCGCGTGTTCGGTGTGTTCCGTGGTTGGGTTATGCGGGCGTGGCTAGGTGTTGGCTGGGTTAAGACCGCCATGCCCCTACTTGGGGATGGGGGGCCAAACCCACCAAAGCGTTAGGGCGATGAAAATGCCTAAGACCACTCCCCCTACGACTTCAGGTGGCGTGTGACCGAGGACTTCTTTCAGGCGTTCTTCGCTGATCGGCTGACCGGTGAAGAGTTCCTCAATCAGCAGGTTGATTTTTTGGGCGTGAATGCCGGCCTGCCGCCGCACACCGGCGGCGTCGTAGACGACGATCATCATGATGGCGATGGACAGGGCAAACACGGGGGAGTCAAAGCCTTCGTACAGCCCACATGCCAGGGCTGTGGCGGTGACCAGCGAGGAGTGACTGCTGGGCATGCCGCCGGCGCTGAACCAAAGCCCCCAGTTCCATTTGCGTGAGCGCAGATATTCAAATGGCAGCTTGAGGGTTTGGGCAACGAACCAGCCGAGCAGGGCCGCAATCAGGATGCGGTTTTGCAGCAAGGCCATTGGATTCTACTCCGTTTCCTCATCGTTCCATTCGGTTGCGCTGAGTTGCTCCACGCGCAGCTCAGCTTGCGCCAGCAACTCAGCACAGCGTTGTGAGAGGGCCTGTCCGCGCTCAAAGAGTGCCAGGGTCTCTTCCAATGCAGCTGTGCCATCTTCCAGGGCGTTGACAATTTCTTCTAATTCTGCGACTGCTTGTTCATAGGTCAAGTCGTTGACCGGAACGCAAGAAGGTTTCATGGTCTTTTCTCCTCGGAGGCAGGTTGAACCAGGGCCGAGAGCTTGCCCTCAGCCAGGCGAATGTTCAGCTGTGTGCCGGGCGCAACTTGCTGTGCGCTGCGCACAATGCGCCCATCGGTGAGCGTCACCAGGGCATAGCCGCGCTGTAAAACCGCCAACGGGTTGAGCGCGCTCAGCCGGGCGTGCAAGCTGTTTTGCTGTGCGCGGCAGGCTCTGAGTGTGTTCAGGGTGGCGCGCCGGAGGCGTTGTTGCTGTGCATCCAGGCGTTGCTGTTCATTGTAAATAAAGCGGCGCGGCGAGAGGCGTTCCAGGCGTAAGGTCAGCCGTTCGAGGTGGCGCTGACGCTGTTCCAGGGCGTAGCCGACGGCCTCGCGCAGACGCGCATCCAGGCGGCGCAGCAAGTCCAGCAGTTCACCCACGTCGGGGGCAGCAAGCACAGCTGCACCGGTTGGCGTGGGAGCGCGCAGGTCGGCAGCAAAATCGCTGAGGGTGAAGTCAGTTTCGTGTCCCACGCCGCTGATGACCGGCACACGGCTCTCGGCAATGGCGCGCACGACACGCTCATCATTGAAGGCCCACAAATCCTCCAGCGACCCGCCGCCGCGCGCCACCACAATCACATCTACCGGTGGGGAAAGGCGGTTCAGGCGGCGCAGCGCGGCCACAATTTGCGGCGGGGCCTCACTGCCTTGCACCGCACATGGCGCAATCAGGACGTGCAAGAGCGGGTTGCGTTGCCGCAGGGTGTTGAGCATGTCTTGTAGGGCGGCGCCGGTGGGCGAAGTGACGATGCCAATGCGGCGCGGGGCGGGCGGCAAGGGGCGTTTGCGTTCGGCATCAAACAGCCCTTCCGCTTCCAGGCGGGCTTTGAGCAGCATGAATTCTTGATAGAGCAGCCCTTCGCCGGAGAGCCGCACGCTGTTGACGTAAAATTGATAGGTGCCGTCACGCTCATATAAGCTGATGGCGCCGTGTGCCTCCACGCGCAGACCGTTTTGCAGGCTGCCGCGCAGCCGCGCTGCCTGAGCGCGCCAGATGACGCAACGCAAGGCGGCCTGTTCATCTTTGAGCGTGAAATAGATATGCCCCGATGTGGGCCGTGAGAGATTGGAGATTTCTCCCCGCACCCAAAGGTCTTGCAAGGCGGCATCTCCCTCCAGCAATTTGCGCAGGTAGCGGCTTAGTTCGCTGACCTCAAGCGGTTCGGGGGCAAAGAGTTCGCCTTGCATGGTTTGCTCAGTCGCTGCTTTCGCGCAGGTGCGGGAAGAGCAGCACCTCGCGGATGGTGCGCTGACCGGTTAGCAACATGGTCAAGCGGTCTACGCCCATGCCAAAGCCGCCATTGGGCGGCATGCCGTAGCGCATGGCTTGCAGATAGTCCTCGTCCATCGGGTGCCGTTCTTCGTCTTCCGCGGCGTAGGCGCGCCCCATTTCCAGGAAGCGCGCTTCCTGATCGAAGGGGTCGTTCAGCTCGGTGAAGGCGTTACACAGTTCCATGCCGCCGATGAAGCCTTCAAAGCGCTCGACTGTGGTGGGGTCATCGGGCATGCTCTTGGCCAGTGGGGAGATGTCGCGCGGGTAGTTGTAGAGGAAGGTCGGTTGAATGAAGGTCGGCTCAAGATAATCGCCGAGCAGGCCATCAATCAGCTTGCCGCGCGCCTGACCGGGTTTGGGGTTCATGCCGCGGGCGCGCATGGCTGCTTCCAGGCTTTCGGCGGTTGGACAGGCGGCAATGTCAATGCCGGTTGCTTCGATCAGCCCCTGCCGCAGATCCACCCGTCGCCAGGGCGGGGTGACATCAATCGTTTGCCCGTCGAACGTGAAGGTTAACTTGCCCAACACGCGTTGACAGACGAAGGCGATCATTTCCTCGGTCATTTGCATGATTTTGAGGTAATCGGCATAGGCCATGTAATATTCGAGTTGCGTGAACTCGGGGTTGTGTTTGTAAGAGACACCCTCGTTGCGGAAGTCACGCCCGATTTCGTAGACACGCTCTAACCCGCCGACCAGCAAGCGTTTGAGATATAGTTCAAACGAGATGCGCAGATACAGGTTTTGCTTGAGCTGATTGTGATAGGTAACGAAGGGTTTGGCGGCTGCTCCACCGTAGATGGGTTGCAAAATGGGGGTTTCCACTTCGAGGAAGTCGCGCTCATCCAAAAATTGACGCAGGGCCTGAATGATTTTGCCGCGCGTGCGGAAGATTTGGCGCACCTCGGGGTTGATCGCCAGGTCAGCATAGCGCTGACGGTAGCGCGTTTCGGGGTCGCTCAGGCTGGCATGGCGCACGACCTGTCCGTCTACAACCTCGTCTTTTGCGGCGGGCAACGGGGTGATTGCCTTTGCCAACAGGGCAAATTCCTGCACCTGAACGCTGACTTCGCCGCTGCGCGTGCGGAACATGTTGCCGCGCGCCTCGATAAAATCACCCAGGTCAAGGTCTTCGCGAAATTGTTGCAGGGCCTGTTCGCCGAGCTCATTGACGCGCAGGAAGAGTTGCACCCGTCCGCTGCGGTCTTCAATGTGGGCAAAGATGAGCTTGCCCATGGCGCGCAGCGAACGCAGCCGTCCACCAACGCAGACGGTGATGACTTCGCCGTTCCCGGCTGCTTCGGCGGCCTCGAAGGCAGCAATTGCCTGAGCAGCTGTGTGGGTGACGTGGGCGCGCGTGGGGTAGGGGTTGCTGCCGCTTGCCCGCAAGCGGTTGACTTTTTCGACACGAATTTTTTCCAGATCGTTGTATTGCATGAGTCCTCTTGGTTGAAGATTTAGAAAAGCCCCGCCGGATGTGGCGGGGCCGCATTGGCCGGACAGAAGCTTATGATACTTTGAGCACCGTGACGACGAACGAACCGGCGGGGGCATCTACTTGCACGCGGTCGCCCGGTTTGCGGTTGAGCAACGCCTTGCCCAAGGGGGACTCGTTCGAGATACGCCCCTGAGCCGGGTTGGCCTCAGCTGCGCCGACGATTGTGTAGGTTTCGGGTTCGCCGCCATCTTCTTGAATGGTGACCTGTGAGCCGACCTGGACGATTTCAACGGCAGCGCCTTCGTCAATGACGCGCGCCGAGGCGAGCAACATTTCCAGCTCTTTGATGCGCCCTTCGGTGAAAGCCTGTTCGTTCTTGGCGGCTTCGTACTCGGCGTTTTCGATCAATTCGCCGCCTTCCATGGCTTCGTGCAGCCGCTGAGCAATTTCTTCGCGCTTGTAGGTGCGCAGGTATTCTAACTCGTCTTGCAGTTTCTTGTAGCCTTCACGGGTCAAAAAGGTTGCAGGCATGGCTTCGTTCCTTGGGTTAAGGTTGGTGAATGAGGTCGGGGCCGAAAACTCGATTTGCTCCCTTAAACGAAAGAAAAAATCTCTCCA
>Ga0208695_1000568_pt1 | contig 38744 bp, 37 predicted proteins | sample AD_UKC111_MetaG_FD_184449 | JGI IMG/M metagenome (GOLD analysis project Ga0208695, IMG submission 184449) | Active sludge microbial communities of municipal wastewater-treating anaerobic digesters from Hong Kong - AD_UKC111_MetaG (SPAdes)... | ecosystem: Engineered > Bioreactor > Anaerobic >... | reverse complement strand
ATGATTACCTTGAAGAAAATGATTTGTCCGTAAAGAACACTGAAAAGATGACCTCCATAACTCCAAAAGATGTTTTTGCATATGTTTGGGAACAGTTTAAAATAAGGATAAGCCTGCCTCTTAAAACACTTGCCGGAATTATAGGCGTTATACTTATAAGCTCACTTGCCGGAAGTCTTAGCGATACAATAACAGATAAATCACTCACAAAGGTGTACAATATCATAAGCGTAATTATTGCAGTTAATGTTATATGCGCCCCTGTTTCTGAATGTATAGCTGATGCGGCAGATACCTTGAATTCGGGCGGAGAATTCATGATAGGATACATACCGGTATTCACCGGAATAACCGCCTCTGCAGGAAATGTAACGTCAGCAATGTCCTACAGTGCGGTTATAATTATGGCTTCGGAGGCGGCAGTACAGCTTGCGTCAAACTATATTATGCCTGTTTTGTCAATATGTATGGCTCTTGGAGTGGTGGAGGCTGTAAACCCGTCATTCAGCCTTTCAGGTATAACTGCAGGCATAAAAAAAGCGGCTTCTGTGATGCTTGGCTTTGTGATGACAATATTTGTGGGGCTTCTGACTGTACAGAGCATTGTCGGAGCTTCTGCCGATACCATAGGGGTTAAGGCGGCAAAATTTATGGTTTCCAACTTTGTTCCAGTAATAGGCGGAGCTGTTGCAGATGCTTATTCAACACTTCGTACAAGTCTTGGACTCCTTAGGGGAGGGGTTGGCTTTATCGGAATAATTTCAATTTCGCTGCTTGTTCTTCCGGTAGTTCTTGAAGTTGTGGCAATGAAAGCGGCAATCTTTATTGGCGAAATTCTCACGGATATGTTTGGGCTTGCGCAGTTAAAAATACTTATGAAAAACACGTCACAGCTCCTTACGCTGACAGTAAGCATACTTATATGCTTTTTTGTAATACTTGTTTTTTCAACAACGGTTGTTATGATGATAGGATTGAATATTGCATAAGGATGAAAGGAATGAAGAATACATGGAGGCATTCAGAGCAGTATCAAGAATAGCATGTTTTGTTGGAATAGTCATTGCAATAATGGACGCTTTGTATCCGAACGAAAAGTTTGCAAAGCAGATTAAAATAATATTTTCACTGATATTTCTGCTTTGCATTGCCAAACCGATTGCAAGCGGGGAAATAGCCCTGCCAGATAAGTTTATTTCCGCCGAAGCAAGTACAGACAGACTTAGCAGAACACCTGACAAAACCTACGACTATTTTATTAAATCTGTTGAGAACAATATAAGCACCAGTTTAAAGGAAAAGCTGAACGAGCACGAAATAATTGCAGAAGAAATACTGACAAGTATAAATATTTCTGAAAGCAACAGCATATCTATTAGTGAGGTTGAAATAGTTTTGTCCGATTCTTCCGACAGCCAGAAGGCGGAGGAAATTATTCGGAATGAAGCAGGTAAAAATGTAACGGTTAAATTTAAGGAGAAAGAATATGCAGGAACTGATTGACAAAACTAAGGAGCTTCTGAAAAAGAAAACGGTTCTGACAGCGGCGGTTATTGTCGGTATAGTCGGAATGATACTTATTCTTGTTTCGGATTCAGGCAGCGGGAAATCCGAAACAACAGCATCTGCCAAACAGGATATCAGCTTTGAAACAGCGGAAACCTATAGCGTTCAGATGGAGGAAAAGCTAAAAGATATTCTTTCTTCAATTGACGGTGTCGGAAAAGCAGACGTGCTTATCACAATAACCTCAACCGAAGAGTACGTATATGCAGAAACAAAAAAACAGAATTCTTACGGTGAGGAAAATAATTATGTGATTATAGATAACGGATCAAAGAAGGAGGCGTTGGTGAAAAAGATACAAACTCCTGAAATAAGCGGAGTAGTTATAGTATGCGAAGGAGGCGGTAAGTCTAAGGTATGTGAAAAAATCTACAGGGCAGTATCAACTGCTTTAGGCATTCCCACTACAAAAATTTATGTTGCAGAAATGAAATAGGAGGATATTTTATATGAGAAAGCCAAGCCTTATTATCGGTAAAAAACACATCATACTTGCATGTCTTACATTGATTCTGGGTATTGCGGTTTATATGAACTATGCGTTTTCGTCGGTTAAAAATGATATTTCCGCTGATACCATTGCGGCTGATGACAGTGAAAGCAAAGAGGCTGCAAACTATGGTGATGCTGAGTTTGTTAATGCCGAAGGTTCTGCCAATGCGGAAAATGATTATTTTTCACAGGTTAGAATGACAAGAATGACTTCAAGAGATGAAGCGGTTGAAACATTGTCTGCTATACTCGGCGGCGGAGACCTTTCCGAGGAAGAAAAAGCTACATATACAATGGAGGCAACAGAGCTTTCAAAGCTTTCCGAAAGCGAAAGCAAAATTGAAAGCCTCGTAAAGGCACAGGGCTTTGAAGATTGCGTTGTTTATCTTGACGGCCAAACAGCAAATATAGTTGTAAAGTCTGAAGGTATTGATGCTGCTCAGGCAGCTCAGATTAAGGACATTCTTTTGTCAGAGGTTACAGTTCCGGCAGAAAATATTAGAATTTTTGAAGTCAAATAGTTGTGTCTTTGAAAATAATTTGTTATAATATAAGTGTATAAAATTATTTTCAAGGCTGACTTTGATAATTGTCGGTCACAGGGCAGGAGATTATAGCGTGAAAAATAAATTTTTTACGCGGCTGTTTGTTCCTTTTCTGTAAAAAAGTCATCAGAAATTTTGCTGTGCAAAATCGGAACGAATAGAAGAAAGGAATGGGTATTCATATGAACAGTGTCAGGGAAGTACAAAACAATTGCCTCAAGGTATCCGAAGATGTTATTTATCACATTGCTGAAGTAGCCTCATGCGATGTTGACGGGGTTACAGGATTAAGCAAATCCAAAGTAACGTTTTCACATATATTCACAAAAGAAAGTCATTCTTCAGCTGTGAAAATAAAAATGCTTGGTGATGTTATTGAAATATCTGTAAGCATAATTGTATCTTTCGGGTGCAGGGTAAGCAGGGTTGCCGAAGCTGTTCAGCAGAAAATCAAGGATGATATCCAGAGTATGACAGGAGTAACAGTAGCAAGGGTTAATGTTACAGTTGACGGTATTTCGATTGTATCTTAGTTCAGTAGAGCAGGCTCTCATGTAGAGAGCTTGCTTTTCTGCGGTTATAAGGATATTTATATGATATTGTATAATATGGAAAGGCTATAAGATTGAAAGATAAACCTTTGAATCTACGAGTTTTGTTTCTTTTGTCACAGCAATGCTGTTGCCTTGATTGGCTTGCGTAAAACACAAAACTCAGAAAGGGATGGTCATAAAATGAAAAGAAGTGAAATAAGAGAAGCAGCATTTTTGCTTATATTTGAAAAAATGTTTAACGATGAATCTATTGAAGCTATTATTGAAACCGCAAAAGAGGTTGACGAATACGAAATAAATGAAGAGGCACAGAAGCTTTTTACCTCTGTTATTCAAAAGTCTGATGAGCTTGATGCCATCATTGCAGGATACAGTGAAAAAAGACAGCTTTCCAGAATTCCACGTGTAAGTCTTGCTATACTAAGGCTTGCACTGTATGAAATTTTATATGATGAAAAGGTGCCCCAGAATGTTGCAATAAGCGAAGCGGTTATTCTGTCAAAGAAGTTTTCCTTTGATGCTGATGTTCAATTTGTCAATGGAGTGCTGGGAGCATATTCAAGAAGCAGAGAGGCTAAGGAATAATGCCGCTTTATCTTGGAATTGACACAAGCAACTATACAACCTCAGCGGCTGTTTACAATTCTGATACAGGGGAAATTATTCAGGAAAAGCTTTTGCTTCCTGTAAAAAACGGAGAGCTGGGATTAAGGCAGAGTGACGCTGTTTTTCATCATACGCAGCAGCTTCCCGTTGTTATAGGCAGGCTTTTTTCGGGAATAAATAAAGAAGTAGCAGCTGTTGGTGTTTCAACTCGTCCCAGAAATGCAGACGGTTCGTATATGCCGTGCTTTACTTGCGGAGAGGGCTTAGCTGATTCACTGTCAGCAATTATTAAAAAGCCTGTTTATAAAACCTCTCATCAGGTTGGACATGTCCTTGCGGCTCTTTATTCGGCTGACAAGACGGGACTAATAAATGAACGCTTTATTGCATTTCATGTAAGCGGCGGAACAACTGACTGCCTGCTTATTGAGCCTGATAAGGATGAAGTAATTAAGGCATCGGAGCTTGGCACTTCTCTTGATTTAAAGGCAGGTCAGGCTGTTGACAGGGCTGGTGTAATGCTTGGACTTAAATTTCCCTGCGGAAAAGAGCTTGAAAAGCTTGCTGAAAAAAGTACAAAAAGCTATAATGTCAAGCCGGTTATGAAAGGTAGAAGCTGCTGTCTTTCGGGTATAGAAAATCAGTGCAGGAAAATGCTTGATAATAAAGCAGAGCCATGCGATATTGCGAAGTTCTGTATAACGTCGGTTTATGCGGTGGTAAGGGCAATGACTGCAGCTGCTTTGTCAGAATACAAAGGCTTGCCTGTTGTTTATGCCGGAGGGGTTATGTCAAACAGATTTATCAGAGAAAACATCTGCCGTGAATTCAATGCTTTTTTTGCAGAGCCGGAATTTTCATGCGATAATGCTGCAGGCACAGCAATATTTGCGGCGGTTAAGGAGAACGGTTTATTATGAGCAGTATTATTACCGTTTCACAGCTTAACAGATATATTTCGTTTAAGATGAAAGAGGACAGCAACCTGCGCTTCAAGCTTGTACGGGGAGAAATATCTAATTTCACCAATCATGCAAAAACAGGTCATTTTTATTTTACACTAAAAGACAGGGAAAGCTCAATAAAAGCAATAATGTTCAGCAGCTTTGCCGCAAGACTTAATTTCATTCCGCAGAACGGAATGAGTGTAATTGTTTCGGCAAGTGTTCAGGTATTTGAGCGCGATGGTATTTATCAGCTTTATGTTACCGATATGCAGCCTGACGGAATAGGAGCACTGTATCTTGCTTTCGAACAGCTTAAAGAAAAGCTGTCCGCTGAGGGTATTTTTGACGAGGAGCATAAGAAGCCTCTTCCACTGTATCCATCTAAAATAGGAATAGTGACATCACCCGACGGTGCGGCGCTGCAGGATATCCTTAACATATTAAGCAGAAGATATCCTATTGCAGAGGCAGCTATTTTTCCTGCGCTTGTTCAGGGGGAAAATGCTCCCGATTCAATTTGCAGAGCTTTGGACTTGGCTGACAGCAGTAACTGTGATATAATTATAGTTGGCAGAGGCGGAGGTTCGCTTGAAGACCTTATGTGCTTCAACAGCGAACAGGTCGCAAGAAAGCTTTATTCCTGCAGAACGCCTGTAATATCGGCTGTTGGACATGAAACTGACGTTACGATAGCGGATTTTGCCGCAGATTTAAGAGCACCTACTCCGTCAGCAGCGGCAGAGCTTGCTGTTCCGGAAATTGGTGTTCTGTATAAGGAGCTGAACGTGTGCTGTGACAGACTCAGCAAGGCTTTCTTAGACGGCTTGAATTGGAAAAACAATATACTTTCTGCAAAGGAAAACGAGCTGAACAGGCTTTCTCCGATTAATAAGCTGTCGGTCTATAAGGTAAAAATTGATTCAAGAGAAGATGAACTTAAAAAAGCTATGAAAAATCTGCTGCTGAAAAAGTCGGCTGCACTGAATGAAAAGATACTGCTGCTTGACAGCTTGAGTCCTCTTAAAACAATGTCAAGGGGTTATTCTCTTGTGTATAATAAGGGCAGGCTTGTTTCTTCAGTTAAACAGGTAAAAAGCGGTGATGAACTGTGTGTACATCTTTCTGACGGAGAAATAAACGCTTTGGTAAAGGAATGATAAAATGAGCTTTGAACAGTCGATATTAAGAATAGACGAAATAATTCAACAGCTTTCGGACGGGGAGGTTCCGCTTGAAAAATCAGTTCAGCTTTATCAGGAGGGTTTGACTATTGTCGGTGAGTGCAGGAAAAATCTTGATGAAGCACAGATGAAGGTTTCAGTGGCAGGTATGAATGATGAATAATTCTTTTAACGATATTCTTGACAGTTATATGGAACTTATTAACGGACGGCTTGATGAGTATAAAAACTATTATATGTCAAAAGCGGATAAAGGTCAGGGTGTAATTGCCGAAGCCATGTGGTATTCGCTTTCTGCTGGGGGAAAAAGAATACGTCCTGTGCTTGTGCTGGAATTCTGCCGTATGTGCGGAGGGGATATTTCTTCCGCTTTATCCTCTGCCTGTGCCGTCGAAATGATTCATACTTTTTCACTTATTCATGACGATATGCCCTGTATGGATGACGACGATTACCGCAGGGGACAGCCCTCCTGCCATAAAAGGTTTGGAGAGGCAATGGCTCTTCTTGCAGGCGACGCTCTGTTAAATCATGCTTATGAAATTATATGCAATGACGGCTCGCTGACAGCGGAAACAAAAATAAAAATAATAGCTAGACTATCCCATGCAACAGGAATAAACGGAATGACAGGAGGTCAGGTTCTTGACATAGAACAGGACAGCAGTGAGTTTTCACTTGACAAGCTTACTGAGATGTATAAGCTTAAAACAGGTGCTTTGCTTGCTGTATCCTGCGTAACAGGCTGTCTTGTAGGAGGCGGTTCTGAAAAGCAGATTAAGGCTGCTTCGGAATATGCAGAAAAAATGGGACTTGCATTTCAGATTATAGATGATATACTAGATATTGAAGGCACTGATACGGAGCTCGGAAAGCCTGTCGGAAGTGATGAAAGACATAACAAGAAAACCTATGCGTCAGCTGCAGGAACGGAAAAAGCTGCTCAAAAGGCACGGCAGCTTACCAATGAAGCTCTTGCAATGCTTTCAGAATTTGATAATTCTAATTTTATAAAAGAGCTAACAAGAAGGTTGCTTTCAAGAAAAAAATAAGGATTGATAATTAAATGCATAAACTTGAATATAATTATATACTGGTATCTGCTGTCGTGTCATGGTTTGTGGCGCAGATTATAAAAACATTTTTACATTTTATATTAACAAAAAAATTCAAGGCGGAACGTCTTATCGGTGCAGGAGGTATGCCTAGTTCACATTCGGCTTTGGTATGCTCCGCTACAATTGCAGTATCAAGAAAATGCGGAATTGGTTCTGCTGAGTTTGCTATAATGTTTCTGGTTGCGATGATAGTTATGTATGACGCAATGGGAGTACGCCGCGCGGCAGGACTTCATGCCCGTGAAATCAACCGAATGAATAGGCTTTTTATCAGCAAGGAAAGCATAAAAAGCAGCGACAGCAAGGATATTGAGCAGAAGCGCAAGGAGCTCAAGGAATATCTTGGACACACACCTTTTGAAGTTTTGGGAGGAGCGTTGCTTGGCATACTTATTGCCATGACTATGCCTGTTGGTTGATATGATTAATAGAAAAGCAAGTCTTAAAAACCTTAGCCTACCTGATGATTTGAAGAATCTTTCGGTTAATCAGTGCGAAAAGCTTTGCCGTGAAATCAGAAAAATTATTGTTAATACTGTTATGAAAAATGGGGGGCATCTCTCTTCCAATCTTGGAGCAGTGGAGCTTACTGTTGCAATTCACAGGGTATTCAGCTCGCCTGATGATAAAATCATTTGGGATGTCGGACATCAGACGTATACACATAAGCTTTTAACCGGCAGATATAAAAGCTTTGATACATTAAGAAAAGAAAACGGAATATCCGGTTTTTCCCGTCCGTCGGAATCAGAGCATGACGCCTTTATTGGTGGTCACAGCAGTACTTCTGTATCTGTTGCCTGCGGAATGGCAAGAGCTATGAGGCTGAATGGCGACAATCACCATGCTATAGCTGTTATTGGTGACGGTGCATTTACCGGTGGCATGGCTTACGAGGGACTTAACAATGCCGGAAAAAGCGGTGACAATATAATTGTTATACTTAACCATAATGATATGTCAATATCAAAAAACGTTGGAGCACTGGCAAAATATCTCACATCAATACGAGGAAATCAGACATATTTGAATGCAAAAAGAAAGCTTGAAAAAATTCTTGACAAAACTCCAGTAATTGGAAAGCCGGTCAAGAATATTTTGAAGTCCTCAAAATCAGCGGTAAAATGGGCTTTGTACCATACTACCATGTTTGAGGATCTTGGCTTTGTATATCTTGGCCCTGTCGACGGACATAACATAAGGGAGCTTGAAGAAACCTTCCGCATGGCTAAGAGAATGAACAAGCCGGTGTTTATTCATGTGAACACTATAAAAGGCAAGGGCTTTAAGCCTGCTGAAAGGAACCCCGGTGCTTTTCACGGAATATCTCCGATAGAAAAGTGCAGCAACCCTGAAATCATTTCTGAGGACAGCTATTCTGCCGTGTTCGGAAAGGAGCTGCTTTATATATCCGGTTCAGATGAAAATATCTGCGCTGTTACAGCGGCAATGAAATACGGAACGGGACTCCAGTATTTTGCCGAGGCTTACCCTGAAAGATTTTTTGATGTCGGAATAGCTGAACAGCATGCAATAACCTTTGCAGGCGGTCTTGCAAAAATGGGAAAGCTTCCTGTTGTGGCTGTATATTCCAGCTTTCTTCAAAGAGCTTATGACCAGATAATTCATGATTTATCCATAGATAGGCTTCACGTTGTTCTTGCTGTTGACAGAGCAGGGATAGTCGGCGAGGATGGTGAAACTCATCAGGGAATTTTTGATGTGTCAATGCTTACATCAATTCCTGGTGCAGTTATTTTTTCTCCGTCATGCTATGAAGAGGTGCGGCTTTGCCTGTACGAGGCTTTATATAACTGTACTGGTGTTGCGGCTATACGTTATCCAAGAGGCTGTGACTGTTCATCTTTTGAAAAATCAGAGACGTATGCAGATTATTTTTATACAGGGAAAACCAAAGATATTCTTACAGTTTCGTATGGAAGAATATATCAGAATTTGATTGATACAGATTGTATGGATAAGTCTGATTATTTAAAGCTTGTTAAGATTTTCCCTGTTGAAAAAGAGATAACTGAAATATGCGCTGGATATAAAAAAATAATTGTTTTTGAAGAGGCTTACGAGCTTGGCGGAATAGGTGAACATATTATGCTTGCACTTAACAAAAACGGTTACAGTGGAAATGTCGAAATACACGCCATAAATGAATTTGTAAAGCAGTCATCTGCTGAGTCAGCACTGGCAAAATACGGGCTTGACACTGCTTCAATGAGAAGCATTATTGAAACCGCATGGGAGAAATTAAGTTGAGACTTGATTTATATACCGTTGAAAAAGGAATAATAAAAAGCCGTGAACGTGCAAAGGAGCTTATTAAGTCAGGTAATGTAACGGTTAATGGCAGAGTTATATACAAACCGTCTTATGATACGGAAGAAAATGACATAATTGAGGTATTATGCGAACAGTTGAAATACGTCGGACGAGGCGGACTTAAACTGGAAAAGGCAGTCAAGGCGTTTAGCATAGACTTAAATGAAAAGGTATGCATTGATATAGGTGCGTCCACAGGCGGATTTACTGATTGTATGCTGCAGAATAACGCGTTAAAGGTTTATGCCGTTGATGTCGGACACGATCAGCTTGCTGAAAGCTTACTTAAAAACAATAAGGTTATAAACCTTGAAAAAACAAACATAAAAAATCTGTCGAATGATTATTTCAGTGAACGGATTGATTTTATTGCCTCCGATGTTTCGTTTGTATCATTGAAGCAGATTATACCAAAAATAAGCGAATTTCTTTCAGCAGAGGGCGAAGCTGTTCTGCTTGTAAAGCCTCAGTTTGAGGCGGGCAGGGCGAATATTGGAAAAAACGGAATTGTAAAAAATCCTAAGGTCCATGTGCGTGTAATAAATGAAATCATTCAGTCAGCGGCCGAAAACGGATTGTATGCACAAGGACTTGATCATTCTCCGATATGCGGAGGCGACGGGAATATTGAGTATCTTCTGTATCTGAAAAAGCAGAAGGCTAGTACTGTGCCGGATTCGGTGCAGGCTGTTGAAAATGCTTTTATCAGTCTGAAAAAGAAAGGGTAATGTCAGAGTGAAAGTTGTTTTAATGCCTAATTTCAGAAAAAAGAATGCTCTTCCTACAGCACTGGAGGCCTGTGATATACTTAAAAGGCTAGGTTCGGAAATTTATGCTGACAGCAGTCAGAAGGAAGAGCTTTCACAAAAGGCTTTTGTCAGATACGGCAGTATAGAACAGATAACACAGCTTTGTGATTTTGTTATAGCAATAGGCGGCGACGGAACAATTCTTAAAGCTTCAAGATATGCTTCACTTTATAATAAACCGCTGATGGGCATAAATACCGGACGGCTTGGATTTATGGCATCAATGGAGGCTGATGAGCTTGAAAATCTTTCACGCCTGAAAACGGGAGATTATACCGTTGAAGAAAGAATGATGCTTAATGCCGAGCTTGTATGTGAAAATGAAAGAACAATTTATACCGCACTTAACGATATTGTTATTGCAAGACCGTATTCAAAAATTGCAGATTATGATATATCAATAAGGGGCAAGACAGTCAGCTCAATCCGTGCTGACGGAATTGTTTTTTCTACTCCGACAGGTTCAACAGCATATGCGCTTTCAGCAGGAGGACCTATTGTTGAACCACAGCTGGAGTGTATTCAGCTAACCCCTATATGTCCTCACTCGCTGTTCTCAAGAACAATACTGTTTTCTGCGACGGAAAAAATTGAAGTGCGTCATTTTGCAAAAGAATTCGGTGATATATATTTTGCGGTTGACGGCAAGGAAAACATCAGCATTAACAGTAAAAGTGTTCTTTCAATATACAAATCCGAAAAAAAGCTAAGGCTTATTGATATTAAGGGGAATAGCTTTTTTGACGCCGTAAACAATAAGCTTATGAATTCAATTAAAGGATAACTTTGGAATACATGAAAGGATAACTGCAGAAATGAAAAAGCAGCGGCAGGAAGCAATACTTGAACTTATTAAAAAACAGCCTGTTGAAACTCAGGAGCAGCTTAAAGAATTGCTTGAAATTGAAAATGTTCAGGTTACTCAGGCTACGCTTTCCAGAGATATAAGAGAGCTTGGTCTTAAAAAAGCATATGACAGTGAGGGGAATTATAGGTATACCGCACCTGACATATGTAAAGCAGAGTTTCCGCCTATGTTTCTGGATTCTGTTATCGGGATTGATTATGCAATGAATACGGTTGTGATAAGATGTCATACAGGAATGGCAAATGCCGCATGTGCAATGCTTGACAAAATAGAATACACTGATATTGTTGGAACAATTGCCGGAGATGACACTATTTTTGCACTTATGAAAACAGAGGATAAAGCAAGAGCCTTTTCGGATATGATGAATAAGCTGATTTTTAAATAATTCTTGTGTGAAATTTTTCAGCAGGAGGTTAGGGATGTTAAGTGAACTTTATATTGTTAATCTTGCCGTAATTCAAGAAGCTAATATTCCTTTCTCCGGGCAGTTCAACGTTTTTACCGGAGAAACGGGGGCAGGAAAATCCATACTTATCAATGGAATAAATGCTGTTCTGGGTCAGCGTACATCAAAGGATATAGTGCGTTCAGGCTGTGATAAAGCAGTTGTTACTGCTATGTTCAGGCAGCTTTTTCCTGCAACCAAGAAAAAGCTTGATGAATACGGCATAGATTACAGCGATGACGAGCTTACAATAACAAGGGAAATTTTTGCAGACGGAGGAAGTACGGCAAGAATTAATTCTAAGCCTGCAAATATTTCGGTAATAAGGGATATAGGCGAAACTCTTGTAAATATACACGGTCAGCATGACAACCAGATGCTGCTTTCTCCCGAAAAGCATCTTTACATTCTTGACGGTTATGCAGAGCTTGAAAGCGAAATTGACGCTTACCGAGCAGAATTTAAGCAGCTGCAGGAGCTTTCAAGGACAATAAAAGCTCTAAAGCTTAATGAAAAGGATAGAGCAGAACGAATAGAGCTTCTTAAACAAAAAATAGAAGATATTGCTGAGCTGGAAATTGAAGAGGATGAGGATATTGCTGTTGAGGAAGAATATAAAATAGCAAAAAACAGCGTTGATATACATAACGCTCTTTCGCAGGCAATTGATTTGATTAATGGGAATGAGTCCGATGCCGGAATTGTTGAGCAGGTAGGCTCTGCATCTGACAGGATAGGTGAATATACGGAGCTATTAAGCGAGCTTAATCCTATTACAGAACGGCTGAATAACGTAAAGCTGGAGCTTGATGATATTTGCTCTGAGATTATAAAAATTAATGACAAAGCAGAAATTGATCCTCAAAGATACGAATATTTGCTTGAAAGACGGCAGAAGCTGTTTGAGATAAAAAAGAAGTACGGTCCTAATTTAAGCGATGTACTTAATGTTTACAACTCTTCGGTTAAGGAGCTTGAAGCGTTGGCTGACAGTACAGGGAATATTCAGAAGCTGCTTGATGAAAGAGAGAAGCTTTTAAAGGATGTTTCGCAAAAAGCGGACAAGCTTTCCGAAAAACGAAAAAAAGCAGCTGAAAAGCTTGCACATCAGGTTCAGGAGGAGCTGAAATTTCTTGATATGCCTAATGTAAGGCTTGAAGTAGCCTTTACTGAGGGGAAGCTTACTGCTGTCGGAATGGATACGGTTGAATTTCTGATATCGGCAAATATAGGGGAACCGCCTAAACCGATAAACAAAATTGCATCTGGGGGCGAGCTGTCAAGAATAATGCTTGCTCTTAAAAATGTTATTGCCGAAAAGGATGAGGTTCCGACTCTTATTTTTGATGAGATTGATACCGGTGTAAGCGGACGTGCAGCACAGAAAATAGGCATAAAGCTTGCACAGATTTCAAAAATAAGGCAGGTGATATGTGTTACCCATTTATCACAGCTTGCTGTAATGGCTGATAATCATCTGCTGATTGAAAAGACCTTGCGTGATAATCGCACTTTTACAAATGTTAAAAAGCTTTCATTTGATGAAAGAAAGCATGAAATAGCAAGAATCCTCTGCGGTGAAAGCATTACTGAAACAGCCTTGAAAAATGCGGAGGAAATGCTTAATTCAAAAAATAATTTTGCTTTTTAAACTTATCGGCGCAAATTAAATTTGTGATATATTTCTGCTGTTTGATGCAAAATGTACAGATTATTTAAACAAAGTTTTACCTCTTAAATATTCTTTAAGTATTGACAGAACAGGATAAATACTATATACTTGTTCTTAGGACTTAATGAAACACAATATGTTGTGGTCTGATTATATTTAGAGGTGAATGCAATGATTACGCAGATAATCAAAAGGGATGGAAGAAAAGCAACCTTCAATGTAGAAAAAATTGCAAGGGCAATATTTAAAGCAGCCCAGTCTGTTGGTGGAAGCAATTATGATGAGGCATTGGAGCTTGCCGGCAAGGTCTGTGAGATGACGGAAAAAATATACGGGAAGCAAGTGCCTACCGTTGAGCAGATACAGGATATAGTTGAAAAGGTTCTTGTTGAAGAGGGCCATGCAAAGACTGCAAAGTCGTATATCCTTTACAGGTCGGACAGAACAAGAGTAAGAGAAATGAATACAAGGCTTATGAAGGTTTATGAAGATCTTACATTCAAGCCTGCAAAGGACAGCGATATTAAGCGTGAGAATGCTAACATAAACGGCGATACTGCAATGGGTACAATGCTTAAATATGGCTCCGAGGGTGCAAAGCAGTTTTATGAAATGTATGTGCTTGACCCAAGACATGCAAAGGCGCATAAAGAGGGCGATATACATATTCATGACCTTGATTATCTCACTCTTACAACTACCTGCTGTCAGATTGACCTTGTTAAGTTGTTTAAGAATGGATTTTCAACAGGACACGGTTTTTTGCGTGAGCCCAACGATATATACAGCTATTCGGCGCTTGCCTGCATAGCAATTCAGTCAAATCAGAATGACCAGCACGGTGGACAGAGTATTCCTAATTTTGAATATGCTATGGCAGAGGGCGTTAAAAAGACCTATCGCAAGAAATATGTCTACAATATAGCAAGATGCCTTGAAATGATTGCTATGCTTGATAATGGGCAGGAAATTGCGGATACGGTTGCGCAGGAAATTCTGCAGGAAAAAGGCATATATCCGATTCTTGATAATAATAACGGTTACAAGGAAGCTGAATTTGAAAAGCTTCATAGATATATTGACGATGAAAGCATTATAAAAAGAGTTCAGGATTTTACGGCGCAGAATACCGTAAAGGAAACAGATCGTGCAACATATCAGGCTATGGAAGCACTTATACATAACCTTAATACCATGAACAGCCGTGCAGGTGCACAGGTTCCGTTCAGCTCAATTAACTATGGACTTGATACCTCAGTTGAGGGAAGAATGGTAATAAAGAACATTCTTCTTGCAAATGAGGCTGGTCTTGGGAATGGCGAAACTCCTATTTTCCCGATTCACATTTTTAAAATAAAGGATGGGATAAATTACAATCCTACGGATCCTAACTATGATTTGTTCAAGCTTGCATGCAGGGTTTCTGCAAAAAGGCTGTTTCCTAATTTCTCGTTCATTGATGCTCCTTATAATCTTAAATATTATAAGGAGGGCGACTATAACACAGAGGTTGCTTATATGGGCTGCCGTACCCGTGTAATAGGAAATAATTATGACAAGTCAAGGGAAATTGTTACCGGAAGAGGGAATCTCAGCTTTACATCAATTAATCTTCCAAGGCTTGCAATAAAGGCAGATCATAATATCGGAGCTTTTTTTGACAGTCTTGACGAGATTATAGATCTTGTTATAGAGCAGCTTTTGCACAGATTTAAAATTCAGTGTCAGAAGAAAGTAAGGAATTTTCCTTTTCTTATGGGACAGGGCATATGGATTGACTCGGATAATCTCGGACCAGATGATGAGGTGGGCGAAATTCTCAAGCATGGTACTCTTTCAGTTGGGTTTATTGGACTTGCAGAAACTCTTGTGGCATTAATCGGAAAGCATCATGGTGAAGATGAAGAAGCAAGAAAGCTAGGGCTTGAAATTATTACTCATATGAGAGAACGCATGGATGAAGAGTCAAAAAGAACAGGTCTTAACTTTACGCTGCTTGCAACACCTGCTGAGGGACTTTCCGGAAGATTTGTCCGTATGGATAAGGAGCTGTTCGGAGAAATTCCGGGTGTTACAGACAGAGAGTATTATACAAATTCTTTCCATATTCCTGTATATTATAAGATAAGTGCTTTTGATAAAATTAAAATTGAAGCCCCGTATCATGCTCTTACAAATGCCGGACATATAAGCTATGTAGAGCTTGATGGCGACCCGATGAACAATCTTAACGCATTTGAAAAGATTGTCCGCTGCATGAAGGAGTCGGGAATAGGATATGGTTCAATCAACCATCCTGTTGACCGTGACCCTGTTTGCGGCTATACAGGAATAATCGGCGATACCTGCCCTAAATGCGGAAGAAAAGAAGGCTCAGACGGAATAGAGTTTGAAAGAATAAGACGTATAACAGGGTATCTTGTAGGTACGCTTGACCGCTTTAACAATGCTAAACGTGCCGAGGAAAAAGACAGGGTAAAGCACGGAATATAATAAAAAATAACGGTGAGCATTTTGCTCACCTGTTTATTTATATGGGAGATGTATAGGAATGTATGATATTATGCTGAGAATTGCAGGAACAGCAAATGATTCTATTGTTGACGGTCCGGGAATAAGGTTTACAATATTTACGCAGGGCTGCCCGCATAATTGTGCAGGCTGTCATAATCCTCAGACTCATCGCTTTGACGGGGGAACGCTTGTTGCAATTGACAGTATTCTTGAACAGATATTTGGGAATCCTCTTCTTGACGGAGTGACATTCAGCGGGGGAGAGCCTTTCTGTCAGGCTGAAGCGTTGTATTATATGGGGCTTGAAATAAAAAAGCATGGTTTGAACATAATCACATATACGGGTTTTACCTTTGAATATCTTATTGAACATTCAGATAGCAAAAATTTTTACAAAGAGCTGCTTTCAGTATGTGATTATATTGTGGACGGAAGATTTGAAATTGATAAAAAGGATTATACGCTGAAATTTAAAGGCAGTTCCAATCAAAGAATAATTGACTGCAAAAGAAGCTTAGCTGAAAATGCTGCAATTGAAACGGAATTGTAATATGGTTTGTATTTATGTGGGCTTTATGGTATAATAAACAAAAGTATATATGAAAGACAGGTTTAGTATATGTCAAAGCTTAAAAGTGTTTTTATAAAAATAATGAAAGCTATATTTTGCGTATTATTGGTTATATTACTAATAATTGTTGGATTTTCTGTATTCTTACTTACTGGAAAAGAAAAAACCATTGGAATTGAACTTAACGGAATAAATTTAGATTCAGTCGCTGATGGTACATATGTTGGCAGTTATAACGGTTATCGATGGAGCAATACTGTTGAGGTAACTGTAAAGAATCATCAAATAATCAACATTAGTGTAAAAAAGCCTCAGGTTTTTGCAAAAGAAGAAACAATTCAGGAACTTACTGAAAGTGTTGTATCGAAGCAGACAACAGAGGTTGATGTTGTGACAGGTGCAACAGCAGACAGTAAAGCTTTTTTAAAAGCTGTTGAAAACGCATTGGATTAGTAGCCTTTTTTATTTTAATAAAAATCCCTTAATCTCTTCCATACTCTTCATGCCGATATCAAAGCCATGCTGCCATGTGGATTTAAGAGTATCTATATTTTTTTCAAAGCTTTCAAGCTTATGCTCAGGGCGGATAATTATTGCTTTGCCTTCGCTTTCAAGCTCTTCACAGAAGGATACCTGTGCATTGTAAAGCACATGACGCTGCAGCAATATTTTTTCAAGCTTAGGGAATCTTTTCTTGCACAGCTTGCTCATTATAATATTTGACTTGCCGCATTTTTTTATGTAGCCCTTAGGCTGAGTAAGAATTATAACGTGCTTTTCACAGCCGTCAGAAACAGCTTTTTTTATTGAAATAGGAGAAACAAGCCCTCCGTCATAATAGTATTTTTCCCCTATTTTGCAAGGAGGGAAATATCCCGGTATTGAACAGGTTGCACGGAGATATTCCCAGTTCTCGTTGTCATTAATGCCATTTTTATATTCCGTCATGCCAGTTTCAGCATTAAGCATTCCAACAAGGAACTTACCTTTATATTGTCTGAACGTATTATAATCAAAAGGAACAAGTTTGTTTGGAATTTCACCGAAAACAAAATCAATACCAAACAAACTTTTACATCGAAAAAAATTTTTTGCACCTATGTATCTATTATCGCAACGGTACTTTTCAAGAATTTCAATATTTCTTCCGAACTGCTTTGACACATATGATGCTGCATTCGAAATACCTGCAGAGACTCCTACTATATAAGGAAATTCAATATTTTCCCTTAAAAAAGCGTCCATTACACCTGCTGAAAAAATACCTCGGAGAGTTCCGCCCTCCAGAACAAGACTTGTCATTATTTGATTTCTCCTTTGCTATTGCCAATATTTACGGAATAACCCAATTTAAAATATTATAGCTTAAAAATAACGTATATTGTGATAACTTAAAAACAAATTCATATAAACAGTATTTTAATATAGATAAATAAGGAAAACGGAAGATTGCTGAGAGAAGTTTTTATTCAGTCTTTTTACAATAAGAACACAAGCTTTTTTACTATTCCAATATAATGAAGCGGCTGATTTTTAAAATGTTAAAAATCAGCCGTAAAATTTTTGCTTTTCACATTCTGCAAATCAATTCATATCTTCACGGGCGGCTTTTATCATTATTGCACACTCAAGGCGCTTTTTTTGAATTTCACAGGTAAGCTTGTGCGGCGAGTGTATATCTCCCGAATAAATATAATTGTTTGCATTGCAACCACCGCTGCAGTAAAATCTTGCCCAGCACTTTTTGCAATCTTCCTTTGAATAAATATGAGCTCCGGCAAATTCTTTTTTAAGTTCATTGTTAAACGTTCCGTCGCTTAGATTTCCCATTTTAAAGCCTTCAATACCGACAAACTGATGGCATGGATAAATATCTCCATCTGGAGTAACAGCAAGGTATTCGTTGCCGCTGCTGCAGCCTCTGAGCCTTTTTATTGCGCATGGGCCCTGATCGAGATCCAGCATAAAATGAAAGAAATTAAACTTTTTATCTTTCTTTTCATTTATAAGCATAAGCTCAGCAAGGCGTTCATATTCTCTGAAAATTCTTGGCAGGTCACATTCTGTAATAGCATATTTCTCCTTAGGGTCACTTACAACCGGTTCAACTGAAATTTGGTCAAAGCCAAGGTCATAAAGATGGAATACATCGTTTGAAAAATCGAGGTTGTACTTTGTAAAAGTGCCTCTTACATAATAGCTTTCTTCACCACGCATTTTAGCCATTTTTTTAAAGCTGTCAACAAATTTGTCATAGCTGCCAGAACCGTTTGCACACTTTCTTACTCTGTCATTAACATCCTTGCGCCCGTCAATTGACAGCACAACGTTGTTCATTTCCTTATTTATAAACTGCATTTTTTCATCATCAAGAAGAATACCGTTTGTTGTAATTGTAAACCTGAAGGTTTTGTTAGTTTCCTTTTCACGTGCTCTTGCATATTCAACAAGCTGCTTGACAACCCCGAAGTTCATGAGAGGCTCCCCACCGAAAAAGTCAACCTCAAGGTTTTGTCTGTCACCGGAATTTTCAATAAGAAAATCTAGTGCCTGCTTACCTGTTTCAAAGTCCATCATATGTCTGCCAAGTCCGAAATCACCCGTTGATGCAAAGCAGTATTCACATCTCATATTGCAGTCCAGTGCAACAAGCAGGCACATTGCCTTTACCGGAGCAGCAACAGCATATTTAGCAAATTTTTCATAGTCGTCCTCTGAAAATAGTATCTGCTGCTTATAAAGCTCCACCACCTCGTCATAGCAAGAACGAATCTCATCCTCTTCATAAAAACGCTTCAGCTTTTCTACAACGGAGTCCGGACATTTTTCATCAAATGGTGGGTTAACATTATCAAGCAGGTCATATGTCAGCTCATCCACAACATGAACACCGCCGCTGTTGACATCAAGAACAATATTATATCCATTCAGTTTATACTTATGTATCATTTTAATAACCATTCCTTTCTGCTATTTATTCCAATTTTGCAAATTTTCTTGCACAAAAGTAACAAATAGCTGCGTCAAAAATAATTCTTGACACTGAGCTCTCGGGCAGCTTACCCAAAATCATTACAAAGCAAATAAGGGACATTGCTGTCCCTTAAAAATGTTCATGCTAAAAAGAAAAAGGTTATCTTTCGCATTTCTGATTGGCAACAGTGCATGAAGTTTTGCATGCAGACTGACAGGAAGCCTGACATTTGCCACAGCCGCCCTTTTCAGCAGTCTTTTTAAGGTTAGCCTTGTTAATAGTTTTGATATGTTTCATTGCCCATACTCCTTAAAGAAAATATATTACATTTATTATATCACAACAATATTACTTTTTCAATAGTCATTTTAACGAATTAGTGAAATTTTGCCCGTGAATTGACTCCCACAATACCGCCTATTGAGGAACAGGTTATTATCATTACCAGCTTTGAAAACATTCCGCCTGCTGTTATTCCTTTAACAAAAATTATACCACCCAGAAGAACGGCAAAAAAGATAATCCCGCCGCATATAATTCCGGTAACGAGTCCGTTTCTGTGCTTTCTTTTTGACGCTGTATAGCTTGCGGCAAAGCAGCCGGCACAAAGTGAGATGCTTGACATAAGTGTTATCACACCGTCAGACAGGTCAAATTTTGCTGTTATGGCAGAAAAAACAGTAACGCAAAGGAAAATAGCTCCCACACAAGCCAGAATGCTTGTCACAAAAAGCATTATTCTTTCATGCCTTGCGGTTTCAACGCTGCTTTTACGCACAATAATAACCCCCATAATCCAGTAATTATTACATAATATTCGGAACATGGGGATATAATGCATTAATCCTTTTTCTTTTTGGAAGTTTCCTCTGCGTCATCATGAACAGTTGCATTTTCGGAAATAGCCCATATTTTAACTCTAATTTTGCTTCTGTCGCCACCTGTTTCGATAACAACAGTATCCTCAGATTTTCTTACAATAATACCAACTATGCCGCCTATCGTTGTAACCTCATCGCCTATCTGAAGGCTCTCTCTCATATTTTTTGCTTCTTTGTCCTTTTTCTTCTGCGGTCTGATAAGAAAAAGGTAAAAAACAGCTATCATAAGCCCGATAGAAACAGCCATATAAATGACACTTCCCGTTGACGAACCTGCTTCAGCGGTTGTTGCAGTTGTTGCGGTTAAAAAAGCCTGTGTAAACATTATATTCCTCCTACAAATTTAGCAATAATACTATTATACCATTTATTATTAAGGTTTCAAGCGTTTTAACATATAATTTTATTATTATACACAAATCAATAGGAAATTATTAACATTCAATTGTTACACTACCCTAAAAATATCACAATCTTAAATCAAAAAAACGTTGCTAATATAATTCCTTCACATTTTTCGTTTCATATGCGGGAGTAGCAATTTCGCTGCAGCTTTTAATTCTATCCCATAATTTTTTCAGCAAATGCGATAATATTTTCAGTCAGAATACGTGGATCTTCCTTTGGAGATTCATCCTTTGATGCCTTTTTAAGCATATTTATTATGAATTTGTCCATACCCTTAAGCTTTGCAATATCTATGATACCGCCAAAGCAATCAGCGCATACAGCATTTTTAAGAAGCTGTGCAGGAACGTTTCTTTCAATCAGATCTTTTGCGTCATTAATAGACGCACAGCAGATGAAAAAAGCAACCTTTTTTTTCTCAAGCTGTTCAGCATTTTTCTTGATAAACCTTACAGCTTTATTGTGGAGCATACCTGCACGTATGCTTCCGCCGATTATTATCATATCATAGTTGCTTATGTCTGGCATTTCCTTGTTAAGATCTGCAATTTTTGCATTCCCAAGCTTTTCGGACAGCATTTCTGCACATTTCAATGCAGTTCCGGTTTTTGACGCTGCTGCAATAAGTATTTTCATAAACATTTCCTCCATGTAAGTTATTATTGTATTAAAAAACTGAAACAACATATTAAGACGGCCATGTTAATATCTTTATATTGCTTAAAAAATAAAGGCAGCCTGAATATGCTATTCTTATTATATATCAATATTATATATAATGCAATAGTGTTTAAGAACAAAAAATAATATTTAAAGCTTTTCTATATATAGAAGAATCACCAGTGCTTTTGAATGGGGTTAGCAGAGAGCGTTAATGGTTGATGGTGTGTGACGTTGGTGTACTTGCTGCTAATTTTATAAAAAAGCAGTGCCATGATTACAATTAAGTAACCATGGCACTGTTAACATAATTCGACGTATAGACGTATAATGTTTTGCCGTTTTTTGAATCACTATCCAACTAAGAGCATAGCAGATTTTAAATTATTTCTTAACAGTATCAAGAGGCTTATCGGTTACAAGCTCTTTTAAGGAAGCGGCAAGACCAGCCATGCTTTGAATTTCAGATGGTATAATAATCTTTGTTGCTTTTCCGTCAGCAGCCTTTATAAAAGCTTCAAGGCTCTTAAGCGCAATAACGTTCTGTGCAGGGTTGCTGTTGTTCAGCTTAACAAGGCTTTCTGCAAGAGCAGTCTGTACAAGCTCAATTGATTCAGCCTCACCCTGTGCTTCGAGGATTTTCTGCTGTCTTACAGCGTCAGCCTTAAGAATCATTGCCTGCTTTTCAGCCTCTGCACGGAGAATTTCGGACTGCTTATCAGCCTCTGCACGAAGAATTTTTGATTCCTTTTCACCCTCAGCAACAAGAACCTGTGATTTCTTTTCACCCTCAGCCTGAAGAATTTTCTCGCGGCGCTCACGTTCAGCCTTCATTTGTCTTTCCATAGCGTCCTGAATTTCTCTCGGAGGAAGAATATTCTTCAGTTCAACACGGTTAACCTTAATGCCCCATCTGTCAGTAGCTTCATCAAGAATAGCAGTAATCTTTGTATTGATAACATCACGGGAAGTAAGTGTTGAGTCAAGCTCAAGCTCACCGATAATATTTCTAAGAGTTGTAGCAGTAAGGTTTTCAATAGCGGCAAGAGGCCTTTCAACGCCGTATGTATAAAGCTTTGCGTCAGTTACCTGAAAGAATACAACAGTATCAATCTGCATTGTAACGTTATCCTTTGTAATAACCGGCTGAGGTTTAAAATCAGCCACCTGCTCTTTGATTGAAACTCTTTTTGCAACCTTATCAATGATAGGAATGACATAATGAGGACCTGTTGCAGCAGATTTTTTATATGCACCAAGTCTTTCAATTACATAAACCTGTGCCTGCGGTACAATTTTAATACCCGAAATCAACACGATAAGAATAAAAACTATTAAACCGACAATCCACCATGTTTCCATAATAAACTACTCCTTTTTAATCATTATTTTTAAGAGGAACAACGGTAAGCTTTGTTGTACCTCTTGCCTTGACAATTACCACAGTATCCTTTTTTATAACACTCCCGTCCCATGAATCCGCACTCCAGTCAACACCATCAAGCTTAACTCTGCCGGTTGATTTTGCGTTATCCACAGTTTCGATAACAACAGCCTTTTTACCGATGTCAAGCTCACCGTTTGTAGGTATGTACTTGTCTGGCATAAGCTTTTTCAGCAAAGGTCTTGTTGCAGCGAGAAGAACGAGCGAAACAATAAGGAAAACCGCTATCTGCACCCACAGAGGGAATCCAAGCGCAGCTGCAACTACTGCAGCAAGTGCTCCTGCCGCAAACCATATTGAAACAAGTGCCATTGTTGCAGCTTCAAGAAGCACGGCGACAACTACAAGAATTATCCATAATATAATCATAAGAACCTCCTTTACGAAAGGCAAACAATTATTGTACTACATTTAATATTATACAACATTTTATTCAGTTTTACAAGCACAAATTCAAATATTTTTAATACCAATTCGTAAAATGATTACAATGCATTTACAGTAATGTTACATCTTTTAGCATAAATTGACGGCAGCTGGTTTTCATGATATAATTGCATCAACGTATAGAATTCAGCTTTGGAGGAACGGATGAAAAATAGCAGGGCTAAAGATAAAAAGAGGTCTGTATTCAAATTATTAATAATATTATTGTCTGCAGTTGTTTTTCTGCTTATTGCATGCGATAAAAGAATGATAACAAGATACTATACAGTAAAGTCGGATAAAATTGACAAGCCTGTACGATTTGCCGTAATTGCAGATCTGCACTGCTGTTCATACGGCTCAAAGCAGTCAGAGCTGATAAATGAAATTGCAAAAAACAAGCCTGACGCAATACTGCTTCCTGGAGATATAAAAGATGATATCCTTCCGGATAAAAGCGTAAAATATCTTCTTGACGGAATAAGCAGTTCTTATCCATGCTATTATGTAACAGGCAATCATGAAATTGCAAATGGTGTTGAGCAATCAAAGGAGCTTTTTCTAAGCTATGACATTGACGTTCTTGAGGGTGACTGTGAAACCGTTGAGCTTAACGGTCAGCGCATTCAGATATGCGGTACGGACGACCCACTTGTTTCAGAGTATATTTTTAACAGTCAGCTGAAAAATGCGGCACAGCAGATTGATCCGGAGGTTTTCTCGGTACTGCTTGCACATCGACCCGAAAGAATTTCAAACTATCTTAACTATGATTTTGATCTGATAGTTTCAGGTCACGCACACGGAGGACAATGGCGGATACCATATATACTTAATGGCCTGTATGCACCTAATCAGGGCCTTTTTCCGAAATATGCAGGAGGCTTGTACGAACATGGTGCTACTGTACATATAGTCAGCAGAGGACTTGATAAGCACAATCCTGTTCCCAGAGTTTTCAACCGGCCTGAGCTTGTCATTATTGATATTGTTCCGGAATAAGCAGATTCAATTGTCAAGTAAAAATACAATTTAATTTATGGAGGTAAGTATGAAAAAGAACTGCAAACAATTTATACTAGGTACAGCATTATCTTTACTGTTCTGTACGGCGGCATTATCCGGATGTGGAAAATCAAAGGATTCTTATTCATCAGATCCCATCAATAGCTATGATAATGCAGCTATCTATGTGGAAACCACTGCGGCGGCTCAATATGACGGCTATTCTGACAGAGCAGAAAGCTATGAAGAAGAAAAGTCAGGCAATGTAATGGGTACAGCAAATAATACACAGCCAATAGATTATCAAGCTAAAATAATAAAAAATGCAAGTATAAATATGACCGCAATAGATGTGAACAAGGCTTATAAAATGCTGCTTGACTATGCTGCTGCAAACAGCGGCTATGAATTTGAGCGTTCACTTTCTTCCAGTAATGGCTATACAACCATAAATGCAACTATAAAAATAAAGCCTGATAAGCTTGATGATTTAGTGGATTACGCTTCACAGTGCGGGAATGTAGTTAACTCAAATATTTCAAGCGAGGATATTACAGCAGAGTATTACGATGCACAAATACGTCTTGAAAACAAGCGCATTAATCTGAAAAACTACTATAAGCTGCTTGAAAATGCCGTAACAACGGAAGAAATGATTACCATTCAAAATCAGATTGACAACCTCACCGCAGAAATTGAAGCATATGAGGGACAGCTCAAGCTGTGGAATTCACTTGTGCAGGAATCTACGTTAACCATATATATAACTCAAGAGGATAACCCAGAGGCAATTGAAGAGAAAATAGAATGGAACTCTCTTTCTTTGGATAAAATGCTCAGATTTATGGGCAACGGATTTAAAAAGACCTGTAATGCAATTATATCCGTTATTCAATGGATAGCAGTTGTACTTGTGTCGTTTTCTCCGGTTATAGTAATTTCGGGAATAGTTATTGTTATAATAGTATTAAAAAAGAAAAAGGCTAAAAAAGTTAAGAAAGCAGAAAGTAATAATAAAGAAATTTCTGAAGAATCAAAAGCATAGCTTATTATCTGTTAAAGCTGTTAATATTGACAAGCAGCAAATCATGGCCTATACTTAAATCAGTTTTATAAAAATTAGGAGGTCATTACTGTGTCAAAAATAAACAAAAGCATAACTGATTTAATTGGGAAAACACCTCTTCTTGAGCTTGTAAACTATGAGAAAAAACATAACCTTAACGCTTCGGTTATTGCAAAGCTTGAGTGCTTTAATCCTGCAGGAAGTGCAAAAGACAGAATCGCAAAAGCTATGATTGAAGATGCCGAGTCAAAAGGGCTGTTAAAACCCGGTGCAGTTATAATTGAACCTACAAGCGGAAATACAGGAATAGGACTTGCTTCTGTTGCGTCTGCAAGAGGATACAGAACAATTTTGACGATGCCTGAAACCATGAGCATTGAACGGAGAAATCTGCTTAAAGCGTATGGGGCGGAAATTGTTCTTACAGATGGAGCTTTAGGAATGAACGGCGCAGTTGCAAAGGCTGAACAGCTTTCTAAGGAAATTTCCGGTGCTGTGATTTTAGGTCAGTTTGAAAATCCTTCAAATCCTGCCGCTCATAAAGCTTCGACCGGACCTGAAATATGGGAAGATACAGACGGTAAGGTTGACATTCTTGTTGCAGGAGTAGGTACGGGAGGAACGGTTTCAGGTACGGGACAATATCTTAAATCACGAAATCCAGATATAAAGGTCGTTGCGGTTGAACCGAAAAAATCGCCTCTTATTTCAGAGGGCAAATCTGGTACACATGGGATTCAGGGAATAGGGGCAAACTTTATTCCTAAAACACTTGATACTTCAATATATGATGAAATTATTGCAGTATCAGACGAAGCAGCTTTTGAAGCATGCAGGGAAGTTACACGAACGGATGGTATACTTGTAGGTATTTCATCGGGAGCAGCAATAGCTGCAGCAGCTGAGCTTGCAAAACGTCCTGAAAATTCAGGCAAAATTATTGTGGCAATTCTTCCGGATACAGGGGAACGATATCTTTCAACTCCTGCTTTTGCTGATTAGATTAATGCAAGAAAGCCGGACAGCAGCTATTTAAGGCTGCTGTCCGGAATTTTTATAGCAATAATACCAATCCTTGCAATTTAGCCCCATGCTTTGGGGGTTATTCTGACGCTGTTTTAACTCGTCATATGTTTTGGCAGCTGGAACCAATGCAGGTTCACCTGGCAGCCAGTTTGCCGGAGTGACAACCTTGTCTTTATCTGTTGTCTGAAGTGCATCAACCAATCTAAGAACCTCATAAATATTTCTTCCGTTTGTAAGAGGGTAAATAAGTATAGCACGGATAACCTGATTAGGGTCAATAATATAAACATTTCTTACAGTTTCCTGAGTGCTTACATCAGGAGCAATCATTCCGTACATTTTTGCTATATCACCTGTTCTGTCAGCTATAACAGGGAAAGGTATTTCCACGCCGGTATTATTGAAAATAGAATTTACCCATGCAAGATGAGAAGGGTTGCTGTCAATGCTGAGCCCCATTAGTTGAACATTTCTTTTTTCAAATTCCGGATTTGCTTCGGCAAAGGCAATAAATTCAGTCGTACAAACCGGAGTAAAATCGCCGGGATGCGAGAACAGAACAACCCACTTCCCTTTAAAATCCGATAGTTTAATATTGCCAAAAGTAGTGTTGGCGGAAAAATCAGGTGCTGTCATGCCGATATGTACATTCCCTGATCCATTTTGCTTTAATACATTGTTTTCCAATAAAAGCACACTCCTTGTTAATAGTAGTAATAACCATTTCACGGTCATTACTACTATTTTATGACAATGAAGCATATTTGTTATTAAAATGTGTCTTTTAAAGCGGCATGCCGTTTTGGTGATAGGTTAATTGATTCTTTTACGTTAATACATCATTACAAAAGATATTTGATAAAATGGAAAGCAACAGTTAAAGGCTGTTGCTTTTTATTATGCATCATGATGCTTTTGAACGTTGCACAATATTGCCGGATTAAAAAATGATTTAGTACTAATTTCAAATCACAACTTGCAATTTAATTCAAAAAACAGTTAAAGTTCAATGTGCAATCACATTTTTAACACTTTGATATGGTAATTTTCTGAATAAGATAATTAATTCAGGAGGTTAGCGTGAAAAATAAATTTTCACACAGCTATTTGTTCCTTTTCTGCAAAAACACAGCAGAAAAGGAACAAATATCAGAAAGGAATGGTTATTATTATGGAAAGCAAAGCTAAAAGTAACGGCGTAAAAAAAGTGATTATTACTATAATCTGCATCCTTGCTGCAGCAGGAGCATGTTTTGGAATTTTGACTTATGTTAAAAACAAAAACAGCAATTCTGAAGGAGAAGCTCTTTACCGTGAATATCAGGCGGTAAACGGAAGTATTACAGTTGGTACAACGGAGAGCGGAACCGTTACAATTGATAAAAGCAGCATAACCTTTCCTGTAAGCGCTGAAATTGAAGAAATTTACGTAAAGGTTGGAAGTACTGTAACAGAGGGTGACAAAATTGCCAAGCTTAGTGTTGATGACATTGAAGAGGTTAAAGCTCAATATGAGGAGAAAGTCAGTGCCGCTAAAATTTCACTTGACAGTGCTTTAACAGAACAGGCACAAAAGCTTTTGGAAGCAAAGCAGACCTATGAAAGCAGCTCCGCATTAAGCTCAACAGCTCAGCAAAGTTATGAGTTGTCGCTGACACAAATTAAGACGGATATTTCCTCGACAAAAACAAATCTTGAAAGCCTTAAAACCCAGCTTGCCGAGTATGAAGCCATGCAGGAAACCTATCCTGAGGACTATGCAAAGCTTGAAAAATATGAAGCCGCATATGAAACTCATCAGGATACATATGATAGCTACAGTAAAACACTAAAAGGCTATCAGAAGGAACTTGATGCTCTTAAGAAAGAATATGACGATTATGTCGAAAGTGTTTCTGATAAATCAAGCGCTATAACTACTTTAAAAAGCAATCTTGAAAAAGCAAAAACTGCTCTTAACTCAGCAGCGGAAGCTCTTGAAACTGCTCAGGAAGATTATGAGGAGGCTTTAAGCGATAGCAGTTCTAATACATCTTCCTCCTCCTCATCATCTTCATCTTCTTCGTCATCTTCCTCTTCGTCGTCTTCGAACACAGCTCTTTCCCAAGCCCAGAAAACTCTTGCGTCAGCACAAAAAGCTTATGATAAAGCATTGTCTTCTTATGAAACTGCACTTGACGCTTATACCGTTGAATACAAATATCTTGATATTACAATAAGCAATAAAATATCAGCTTATGAAGATAAAGTTGACGCTCTAAATGATAAGATAGACAATTATTCTGACATGATGTCAGATTACAATGATGAAATGACTGACTGCAAAAGCAACTATGATGATTATAAAGCTGATTTTGAAGAAATATACGGAAACAACGATAAAGACTCAATTGCCGAGAAAATTGAAAGTCTTAAAACAGATATTGGAAATGCAGAATATTCTCTTGATAAAGCAACCCTTAATTCTGGTGCATCGGAGCTTAAGGCACAACAGGAGCTTGAGTCAAACTTGCTTACAGCTTCAAGCGCTGAGGCAGTTTACAAGCAGACTGTTGAACAGATTAATGCTGATATTCAAACAAAGCAGGACGAATATGACGCTCTTAAAAAAGAATATGACGAGCTTATTGAAAATCTCGGCGACAGTATATATGTTTACGCTGATTGCACAGGCTCTGTTGCAAGTGTGAGTGTTTCTGAGGGTGACACGTATCAGGCAAATCAAACCATTGCGACAATTACCGACACAAGTGGAGTATATCTTTCTGTAGCTGTAGCAGAAGAGGATGTTTCTTCACTTACTGTAGGGCAGGCTGCTTCTGTTGTTCTTGCATCATATGAAAATGTTGCTCTTGACGGTGAAATTGACACTATAGCAGTTGAACCGTCGCGTTCCTCGGGTTCTGTAAGCTATGAAGTTACAGTTAAGGTTACTCCAAGTGAAAACATGACGGTTTATGAGGGTATGACAGGAGATGTTACATTTATTCAAAAGCAAGTAAATGATGTGCTTTATGTAAATCTTAATGCTGTTACATATAAGGGCAATGGACTTTCATCGGTACTTGTCTATGATGAAAATGGCAATGTTGTTGAACGTGAAATAAAAACAGGATTTACGGACGGAAGATATGTTGAAATAGTAAGCGGCCTTTCAGCAGGCGACACAGTGCTTGCGGAAAGTGCGGTGAACCTTAAATGAAACTAATTGAACTTTTAAGGTTGGTATTTATCAATCTTATGTCAAACAAATCAAAGGGAATGCTTACTTCTCTAGGCATAGTGGTAGGTTCTGCGACTATTGTGCTGGTTATTGCAATAGGTCAGGGCGGAAAGCTTGACGTTGCCGACCAGTTCAAAAACCTTAATGCAGGCGCTATTGAAGTAACTGTCGGACAGTCTGCCGATACCATGATGGAAGAAATGATGGGCGGAGGCGGCGGAATGCCGGGAGGAGGTATGCCAAGCGGTGGAGAAATGCCGGAAATGCCGTCCGGAGGAAGCTCAGGAGGCGGTATGCCAAGTATGGGCGGAGGCGGTTCGTCAGGTGGGGGGGCAGGCGGAAACAAAAGCGGTCCTTCAATGTCAGGTGCTGGAAGAACAACCCTTACAACTGATGATGTTGATGATATAGCCTCTCTTGTTCCGAATGTTGAAGCAGTATCGATAACCGTAAATAGTACAGCGGCAGTTTCTGGCGGTGAGCTTGAAGATGAAACGGAATACACTGTTGCAGGTGTGCTTGCCGATTATCAGCAGATAAGTAATCTTGAAATTCAGTATGGCAATTTCTTTACGGAGGATGACAACGAGGATCACACAAAGGTTGCCGTATTAGGTTATAGCATTGCACAGGAAATTTTCGGAGCAGCCTATCTTGCAACAGGTGATATTGTTACAATTGAAGGAAAAAACTACGAAGTAATAGGTGTCCTTGCTTCAATGGGAACGGTTTCCTCCGGCATAAGCCCCGATGATTCAATTTATATTCCTTACACCACAGCAACAAAGTATGTTTTTGGGAGGGATGTTTCTCCTCAGATTACGGCAGTAGCATCCGATGTTAAGGAGGTTGACACCGTAATGGAAAATATAGAAGCTGTTCTTTCAGAAAACTATCCTAACACAACATTCACACTTACTGACGCAGGAAGCAAAATGGAAGCGGCAACAAGCTCGGCAAACACTTTGTCAATGCTGCTGATTGCTGTTGCCACGATTGTGTTTATAGTAGGTGGAATAGGTATTATGAACGTTCTTTTTGTCACAGTCAAGGAACGTACACAGGAAATTGGCATACTTAAAGCACTTGGCTGCCGTAAGCGTGAAATCCTGATGGAATTTCTTATGGAAGCAAATCTGATTTCAATGTTCGGCGGAATTATAGGCGTAGCAGCAGGTTTTGCACTTATTCCTGCAGTTGAAATGTTTAATATACGCTGTGAGCCTATGGTACTTGGAGGAATCCTTGCACTTGTTTTTGCGGTAATTACAGGAACAGTATTCGGATTTTATCCGGCATTCAAAGCATCGAAGCTTACACCTATTGAAGCACTTTCACAGGATTAATTTACATTTAAATGGAAAGAAAGGTTATTAATTATGACAAAGAATATAAAAGTAAAAATTATTGCGGCAGTTATTGCGGTTATTATGACATCAGTACTTACTGCCTGCTCCGAAAACGAGGACAACTCAAAAATAACAAGCAGTAGTTCTTCCACGACTCAGACGGAATATGTAATGCAGGAGGGTGATACCCAGATTACAGGCGAGGTCAGTGAAATAGTTGGAAATGAAGTTACCCTTGAGCTTGGTGAAGTAAGCCAGTCAGCCAAAACATCACAGCCTGCAGATGAAAGTGCAGCTGATAAATCCGTCAAAGAAACCGGCGGTAGTGAAGTATCCGGATCAGACGGCGGTGAAATGCATGGAAAGGGCAATGGAGAAATGCCTGAAATGGCTGACGGAAGCAGACCAGAAATGCCCGATGGAGAAAAACCTCAAATGAAAGACGGTGAAACACCGCCTTCAATGGCTGACGGAGAAGCTCCGCAGATGGCTGACGGTGAAATGCCCCAGATGGGTGATGGCCAGGGTGGCGAAAAAAAGTCCTCTTCATCTATCGAAAAAAGCGGGGAAACCGCAACCTATATAATTCCGGCAGGAATGCAGGTTTCGGGTTCTTCCTCAAAAACATCGGATTATTCATGTATTACTGCAGGAACGATACTGCGGTTGACTCTGAATTCCGACGGCGATGTTGTTGCCGCAGAAATACTTTGATTGCGTAGGTTTAACGTGAAAAAACTTTTCACGCCGCTGTTTGTTCTTTTTTGCATAAAAGGAACAAACAGCAGAAAGGAATGGGTATTAATATGTCTGAGCTGCTTAGTCAAAATTGTACAAACGTTATCGAGCTAAAAAACATACATAAATCCTATTTAATGGGTGACAACAGGCTGGAAGTGCTGAAAGGTATTTCTCTTACGGTAAAAAAAGGGGAGTTCCTTGCAGTACTGGGTCCTTCTGGTTCTGGTAAAAGTACACTGATGAATGTTATTGGTTGTATGGACGGTTTTGATGAGGGCGAATATATGCTTGGAGGAACTGCCGTTCACAATCTTAATGATTCAAAGCTTACAAAACTTCGTAATAATCAGATAGGGTTTATATTCCAGAAATATCATCTTATAAACAAATACAGCGTTTTGCAGAATGTTATGATTCCTCTTCTATTGAGAGGCTATTCTCATAGGGACGCAGCTGAAGCAGCTGAAAGCAGGCTTGAAAAGCTTGGAATGATAGAACGTCTTAACCATAAGCCGAACGAGCTTTCCGGAGGGCAGCAGCAAAGAGCCGCAATTGCCAGAGCTCTTGTCGGAAACCCTAATTTGCTTTTAGCTGACGAACCAACAGGAGCACTTGATTCTGCAACAGGAAAAGAGGTTTTACAGCTTTTTTGTGAGCTTAACAAAAAAGGGCATACTATTGTTATGATTACTCATGACCTAAAGGTTGCCGAATATGCACAGCGCATAGTCCACATTGTTGATGGAGAACTGTTTGACAGCTGACAAAGCCTTAATAAGCAGCTGCTTTTGTTTGAACGGGAAAATAATCTTGTGCAAAAGCGATTTCTTCTTTATTATATCATCGTTATGAAAATCAGCAATTACTGAATCAAGCGAAACGGCAGTTTTTATTTTAATATCAACAATATTTAAAAATTAATTTATAGAGGCTGCTTTTTATTATTCCTTGAGCAGGCCCTCTGACATAAGCGACTTCCCGTCAGTAACAGCCTTTACCCCCAGCAGATCTGCCGTAGTTGCACCTATATCTGCAAAGGTATTTCTTATTCCGAAATCCTTACAGTTAACCCTGCCGCCATAAATAAGCAGCGGCGTGTATTCCCTTGAATGGTCCGTACTTGGCGTTGTCGGATCACAGCCATGGTCAGCGGTAATCATCAGAACATCATCTTCTTTTAACAGCGGCAAAAGCTCGGCAAGCTGCTGGTCAAATCTGTTCAGCGCCTCTGTATAGCCGTTAACGTCATTCCTGTGTCCGTATTTCATATCAAAATCAACAAGGTTTACAAAGCATAGTCCATGAAAGTCATGCTTTGCGTGTTCAAGGGTCTTTGCCATTCCGTCGTCATTGCTTACAGTACGCTGTGATGATGTTATTCCTTTTCCTGCAAAAATATCATATATTTTTCCTACGCCCAGAACGTCAAGTCCTGCATTTTTTATATAGTCCAGTACAGTATCCTTAGGAGGCGTCAGCGAAAAATCATGCCGTCTTGATGTTCTTTCAAAATCAGGATAACTGCCTGTAAAAGGTCTTGCTATAACACGTCCTACAGCATAATCTCCGGTAAGTATTTTTCTTGCAGCTTCACAGTATTCGTACAGCTTTTCAATCGGAACAATATCTTCATGTGCAGCTATTTGAAATACACTATCAGCAGAGGTATAAACTATAAGTGCACCTGTTTCCATGTGCTCTTTTCCATAATCGGCAATAACCTTAGTGCCTGAATATGGCTTGTTGCAAAGCACCCTTTTTCCTGTTGCATTTTCAAACTGCCTTATTATTTCATCAGGGAAACCGTTTGGATAGGTCGGCATAGGCTTTTCAGAAATCATTCCGGCTATTTCCCAGTGACCTATTGTAGTATCCTTGCCCTTTGAGGCTTCCGTCATTTTTGCAAAGGCTCCTGCAGGATTTTTTACTGATTCTCCACAGCCTATTCCGCTGATATTGAAAAGTCCCAGCCTACTCATTTCAGGAACATTAAGCCTTCCGGTATTAAAGCAGGCTTTTACGGTATGGCTTCCGACATCTCCAAAATCAGCCGCATCTGGCATTTCGCCTATTCCAACACTGTCAAGCACAATAATAAAAACTCTTTTTATACTGCTCATAATTTTTACTCCTTACAACAAATTGAGCTTAATTTTTTATTTGATTATATTATACAGCTAAAAATTTGCCATATCAATATTTTTAGTCATTATTCATAAAAAAGTTTTTAATTATTACAGCATAATTACAATTATCTTAAAGTTATAAGTTTAAATAGTTAGGACAATACTTAATATGGTCGTATTCATATCTTGTATACAGTTTTTACTATGTCAATCTTTCTAAAGGTAAGGGTCATATGGATTTGGTGCAGGAATTATCAATAATCACCTCTAAAAAGCATTGTTTTTTGTCCATTCAAGTAGACTTTGTCTGATTGAGCGGACAATTGAGTTAAAAGCGTAATTGTTCAGTACGCATTATATAAATAGTAAAACCGCTTAAGAAGTACTTAAGCGGTTTTAATTATTTTATCATGTCCATAAAGAAGTAATCTGCAAAGGAATTTTATCTTCTCCGACTTCAAATCCGCAGTGCTTGTAGAAATCAACTTCCTCCTTAACAGCAATGAGAATTATGCGTAGGTAATCCTTGTATTTCTCCTTTGTAAGGCAAATAAGCTCTTTTCCTATACCCATACCCTGATATTCCGGTCTTACAAGAAGATAGTGAATATATGCTGTCATAGCCCCATCATCCATTGTGCTGATAAGCCCGACAAGCTTTTCTCCGTCCCATGCTGAATAAACTGTTCCATAATTGTTCATTGCTACGACAAGCTTGTCAGGAAAATGTCCCGATGACCATTCAACTGAAAGAAAAAGCTCTTCAAGCTGTTTAGGCGTAAAATCCTTTATGCTTTTATATTCTACCGACATAGCTGCTCCTTATTTTAACTTTGAAAGCTTCCATATATCTCTTGCATAATCCTCAACTGAACGGTCAGCGGAGAAATAGCCTGCTCCGGCAATGTTATGCAGTGACATCTTATTCCACTTTGACGGATCCTTGTAGCACTCCGACACATACTGCTGTGCAGACTGGTATGCATCAAAATCAGCAAGAACCATATATGGGTCCTTGAATTTAAGCGAATTTGCAACCTCGTCAAATGTACAGCCGTTAATACCGTGGTACATTCTGTTGATTGCTTTCTGTATAACATCGTTGTTGTTGACATAGTCCTCCGGGCGATAGCCCTGTGCTTTTTTGGAAAGAACCTCTTCCGTTGTCATGCCGAAGATGAAAATATTGTCCCTGCCTACCTGCTCCTTGATTTCAACATTTGCACCGTCAAGGGTTCCAAGAGTAATTGCACCGTTAAGCATAAGCTTCATGTTGCCCGTGCCGGAGGCTTCGGTTCCTGCAAGTGAAATCTGTTCGGAAATTTCAGCGGCAGGCATAAGAATTTCGGAAAGAGTTACCTTATAGTCTTCAAGGAAGTAAACCTGCAGCCTCTGGGATATCTGAGGATTCTTTTTAATTTCCTCGCCTATTGCCCAAATCATCTTTATAATCTGCTTTGCAAGGTAATACCCCGGCGCAGCCTTTGCTGCAAATATATATGTTTTAGGAACAAAGTCAGAAGACGGGTTTTCAAGCAGCTTATTATATTCAGCAATAATATTAAGGGCATTAAGATGCTGACGCTTGTATTCGTGCAGACGCTTTACCTGAACGTCAAAAATATTGTCTGTATTAAGCACAGTACCAAATTCGTCCTTGACGTATTTTGCAAAACGTTCCTTGTTTTCATGCTTAATATCGGCAAGCCTTTTTAGAACATCCTCGTTGTTTTCAAAGCTGTGAAACTTTGAAAGCTCTGCTGCATTCTTTTTAAAGCCATTTCCAATAGTATCTTCAAGCAATGAGGTAAGCCCTGTATTTGACTGGAGCAGCCATCTTCTGAAAGCTATTCCGTTTGTAACGTTTTTGAACTTATATGGAGTATCGCTGTACTCATTCTTGAAAACGTCGTGCTTAATAATTTCAGAATGAAGCTTTGAAACACCGTTGATACTGTGTGAGGCACATACGCAGAGCAAAGCCATATGAACCTGATTGTTCTGAATAATGGACATTCTGGTTACCTTGCCTGAATCCGCATAGCGTTCCATAAGGTCCTTGCAGTAGCGGTTGTTTATTTCAACTATAATTGAGAAAATACGTGGAATAATCTGACGCATGAGATTCATATCCCATTTTTCAAGAGCCTCAGCCATAACAGTATGGTTTGTGTACGCAAATGTGTTTGTAACAATATGCCAAGCCTTGCCCCATGAATAGCCGCAGTCGTCAAGAAGAATTCTCATAAGCTCCGGAATTGCAAGCGTCGGGTGAGTATCGTTAATATGAATAGCAACCTTTTCATGCAGATTGTCCAGTGTCCCGTAAACTGCCATATGTCTGTTTACAATATCGCCGACAGAAGCAGCACACATGAAGTATTGCTGCCTTAAGCGAAGGGATTTTCCCTCAAGGTGGTTATCGTTAGGGTAGAGGACCTTAGAAATAGCCTGTGCAACGGTGTTCTGACCAAGAGCCTTTGCATAGTCGCCCTCGTTAAACTTAGCCATATCAAATGACGGGGCCTTTGCCGTCCAAAGTCTTAATACAGAAACACCCTCACTGTTATATCCCGGAACATACATATCAGACGGAACAGCGTTTACAACGTTGTAGTTTTTATGTTCTATGTGGTGATATTGATTATCCCAGTATTCCTCAAGCTCGCCGTCAAAATGAACTTCTATTGTTTTATCCGGCTTTGGAACAAGCCAGCTTTCTCCGCCGGGGAGCCAGTTGTCGGGCAGCTCTGTCTGCCATCCGTCCTCAATTTTCTGTTTGAAGATACCGTATTCGTAGCAGATTGAATAGCCCATTGCAGGATATCCGTCCGTTGCAAGTCCATCAAGATAGCATGCGGCAAGACGACCAAGACCGCCGTTCCCAAGACCTGCGTCAGGTTCATAGTCATATATTCTTTCAATATTGACATCCCATTTTGTAAGAATTTCACTGACAATATCATTAATTTCAAGGTTAAAAAGGCTAGTTTTCAAGGAACGTCCCATAAGGAATTCCATCGAGAGATAATATATTTCCTTTTTGCCGAGTGACTGGCACTTTGTTCTGAACTTTCTTCTTTTTTCTCTGAGCAGGTCAACAACTACTGATGAAAGAGCCTTATAAATCTGATTATCGGACGCAGCAATCGGAGTAACGTTAAACTCAACCTGCAGTTCAGTTCGGAGCTTTTCTTCAAAGTCATCTTTATTAATAATCGGAAGCATGATATCGTCTCCTTTATTACAATTTTAACATATCATTAAAAGTATATCTTATTTGCATGCTTATTTCAATAGGGATAATAAACAAATAAAAAGCGTAAATTAAATATTTTGTATCAAAATAGCAATATTAACAATAATTTTTTACATGAAAATGGTTTAATATATATATTGTTATTACAATTGCTTTATTCGATAATAATTATGCAAAAATAATAAAAATACAAAATGATGTTGTTCCAGAGCATAAGCCTTGCACAGCTTATGCTGAATAGGGATTAGTATTAGATTGCGCAGAATAGATAATACATAAATAAAATTCCTCCGCCGGAGCTTTTCCAACGGAGGAATTTTGTTATATCTGAACAGAGTAGTTTGGGGCTTCCTTTGTAATGTAAATATCATGGGGGTGGGATTCTTTAAGCCCTGCTCCAGTAATTCTAACAAACTTAGCCTTTTCATGAAGCAATGGAATTGTCTTGCAGCCGCAATATCCCATACCTGAACGGATACCTCCGACAAGCTGGAATATTGTGTCGGAAACAGAGCCCTTGTAAGGAACACGTCCTTCAACTCCCTCAGGAACAAGCTTCTTAGCATCCTCCTGAAAATATCTGTCCTTTGAGCCACAGGCCATTGCACCGAGTGAGCCCATTCCACGGTACACCTTGAAACGTCTGCCTTGATAAATTTCACTTTCGCCGGGTGCTTCCTCACAGCCTGCAAGCAGAGAGCCAAGCATTACAACACTTGCACCTGCGGCAAGAGCCTTTACAATATCGCCCGAATACTTGATACCGCCATCAGCAATAACAGGAATGTTATGCTTTGCAGCAACGCAAGCAGCATCATATATTGCCGTAATCTGCGGAACTCCTATACCTGAAACAACACGGGTTGTACAGATTGAGCCAGGGCCTATGCCGACCTTTATGGCATCTGCACCAGCTGCAATAAGAGCTTCCGCACCCTCTGCCGTTGCAATATTTCCGGCAATAACAGGAATATGCGGATATTCAGCTTTAATTTTCTTAAGACACTCCATAATATTTTTAGAATGCCCGTGAGCAGAGTCAAGTACAAGCACGTCAACCTGTGCGTCAATAAGAGCTCCTGCCCGGTCAAGAACGTCCTTTGTGACGCCGATTGCTGCTCCGCAGAGAAGCCTGCCGCCCTTGTCACGGGCCGAATTAGGATACTGAACAGCTTTTTCGATGTCTTTTATAGTAATAAGTCCCTTTAGCGTTCCGTTTTCGTCCACCAGAGGGAGCTTTTCAATTTTATGCTTCATGAGTATTTGCTGTGCGCCCTTGAGGTCTGTTCCAACAGGGGCGGTAACAAGATTTTCCTTTGTCATAACCTCTGAAATAGGGGTATTAAAGTCAGTAAGGAAGCGAAGGTCACGGTTTGTAAGAATTCCCACGAGCTTGCCTTTTTTATCTACAATCGGAACGCCGGAAATTTTATACTTGCCCATAAGCTCGTCAGCTTCTGCAACAAGCTTGTCCGCTGTAAGCGAAAAAGGATTGATGATGACACCGTTCTCTGAACGTTTTACCTTGTCAACCTCATCAACCTGTTTTTCTATAGTCATATTTTTATGAATAATACCAATTCCGCCCTCACGAGCAATAGCAATAGCCATTTTTGCTTCGGTAACGGTATCCATTGCGGCAGTCATAATAGGTGTAGTCAGCATTATGTCGCCTGCAAGACGAGTATTAAGTTCAATCATATTCGGTGTAACATCTGATTCAGCAGGTATTAACAGAACATCATCAAATGTAAGCCCTTCCTTGCCGAATTTACTGCTTATATTTGTATCCAGCATCATAAACCCTCCCATAATATATTTTTTCTATTTTACTACTTTTAACACATACAGTCAATAATTATTTTGTTAATTCAAGGGTAAAAATTGCTCGTCATTTTGATATGTTTTTTGTTCAATTAGTTAAACATTCA
>Ga0208695_1000566_pt1 | contig 38881 bp, 31 predicted proteins | sample AD_UKC111_MetaG_FD_184449 | JGI IMG/M metagenome (GOLD analysis project Ga0208695, IMG submission 184449) | Active sludge microbial communities of municipal wastewater-treating anaerobic digesters from Hong Kong - AD_UKC111_MetaG (SPAdes)... | ecosystem: Engineered > Bioreactor > Anaerobic >... | reverse complement strand
TTGTAATCTTTTGTATACTGTCTTGTAGTTCTTTTTTCTTTTCCTGACATGATTGACCTCCGTTTTTTCTTATTTTTAGACTATTTGTTCGAGGCCTTCGTGTCAAGTATTATTATACAACATCACAATACCAGAAAAGTTCAAATAAAGTTTTTTAGTTTCATGGACCTGAGTTTTAGGGAAATAAATAAGAGTTAAAACATTCAAGGAAGAACTGTATAATATAAGACCAAAATGGTGTGTACTAGGAGATGGCGTTGATCATCCTACTCATTCTAGGTTGTTCCTATAACAAAGATGAAGAATAAATGTCATTTGATTTTTTCATTAGGTTAAAAGCAAAAACTTTACTTGAATAAAATAATAAACAAATAGACCGTGAAAAAATTTATTAAATGAAAAACATTCCAAAAAGGGATTGACAGAGGGAAGAACTCCTGATAAAATGTTAGTTGAAGCTAACATAATGATAATGATTATCAATTACAATAAATGTTTTAAAGTTTTGTCGGGAGGGTTGGATATGAATTCTATAGCTAGTAATAGACTTGTAATTTCGTCAGGTAAAAAAATAGATGTGAATAGAAGTGGTGCGAGAAATTTAGCAGAAGCTCAAATTAACGAGGAATATACAATTAAAGATATTAAGTCAGTTGATGAGGAACTCAAGAATTTTCTATTTACTTTAGGATGTTACAAAGGTGAAACTGTAACTGTTTTATCTGTTCTTTGCGATAACTATATTATTTCTCTAAAGGACGCAAGATACAGCATCGATAAGGAGCTGGCCCAAGCTATCATTGTTTAATCAATAAAATATTTAATTCGCATTAGTGTTTTAAAAAATATATTAGGGTGACGTGTAACGAAGAGTTAAGCTAGCCTAACAAATAACATAATGAGACAACATAATAAACACGCAATATATTTGGCACGGGGGGGATTGTATGAAAGTAGCACTTATGGGAAATCCCAATAGTGGAAAAACAACATTGTTCAATGCTATAACAGGGAAGACTGAGCATGTAGGTAACTGGGCAGGTGTAACAGTAGAAAAAAAAGAAGGAAAGATTAAGAAAAGTTTAATTAAAGGAAATACTGATGTTTTTGCAGTAGACCTTCCCGGGGCATATTCCATGTCGCCTTTTTCTTCCGAAGAAAGCATTACGAGGGATTTCGTTAAAAACGAAAATCCGGATGTAATAATTAATATAGTTGATGCCTCTAACCTTAGCAGAAGCCTGTTTTTTACGACTCAGATTCTTGAGCTAGGAATACCGGTTGTCATTGCACTTAATAAAAGTGACTTAAACAAGAAAAAGGCCACGATTATAAATGTAGATTTATTATCTAAAAGATTGCAATGTCCCGTTGTTGAAACAATATCTACTGCCAGAAGTAAAAACGGTTTGCAGGAGCTTATATCTGCTGCTATAAACGCCAAGGGGAAGAAACAACAAGCACCCTTTGACGGATCCGGAGTTAATATGGCTGATAAAGCAGAAGTTGAAGCTTCCGATAAGAAAAGGTTTGAATTTGTTAAAAATATAGTTTCAGAAGTTGAAAATAGAAAAGTAAGCAGCAGTAAACAAACAAAGCAGGATGCTGCAGATAGGATTATAGCACATAAATGGCTTGGAATACCCATCTTTGCTGTGGTGATGTGGGCTGTATTTTCTATTTCACAGACATATGTTGGACCGTTTTTAGCAGACATACTTGTAGGGTGGATCGACGGACTCCATGGTTGGGTGGAAGGATTGCTTGGAGAAGGAGTGTCTCCTGTATTAAGCAGTATTCTTTTAGATGGAATTATAGGTGGAGTTGGAGCCGTTGTTGGATTTCTTCCGCTGATTATGGTGCTGTTTTTCCTGCTGGCATTGCTTGAGGATTGCGGATATATGGCACGTGTGGCTGTTGTTATGGACCGTTTCTTTAAAAAAGTCGGATTGTCGGGTAAGTCTATTATACCCATGATTATTGGTACAGGTTGTGCCATTCCCGGGGTTATGGCTACCAGAACAATAAAAAATGACAGACAGAGAAGAACTACTGCCATGCTTACGCCTTTTATGCCATGCGGAGCGAAACTGCCTGTAATTGCACTTTTTGCAGGTGTGTTTTTTAACGATGCAGCATGGGTGGGAACATCAATGTACTTTATAGGAATTTTACTTATTATAATCGGAGCTCTTATCCTAGTGAGAATCACAGGTGAGAAGAATGCAAGGTCCTTCTTCATAATGGAGTTGCCGGAGTATAGATTCCCGAGTATTAAAAGAGCTGTAATTGAAATGCTTTCGAGAGCAAAAGCATTTATCATAAAAGCAGGTACAATTATCCTTCTTTGCAATACCGCGGTACAAATCATGCAGACATTTGACTGGAAATTGCAAGTGGTTGCCGAAGGAGCAGAAAACACAAGCATTTTAGCCAGCATCGCGTCACCGATTGCTATTCTACTGGTACCTTTAGGATTCGGTGTTTGGCAATTGGCTGCAGCAGCTGTTACCGGCTTTATTGCAAAAGAGAATGTAGTTGGCACATTGGCTGTAGTATACGGAATTACTAATTTTATCGATACGGAAGATTTTGCTTTGATTGAAGGAGCAACAAACGTTGCAGATGTAATAGGCTTGACCTCTGTAGCCGCATTGGCATATCTGATGTTCAATCTGTTTACACCACCGTGTTTTGCTGCTATTGGTGCTATGAATGCCGAGATGGGTGATAAAAAGTGGTTGTTGGGCGGAATAGCATTCCAATTAGGCATGGGATATACAGTCTCATTTATTACTTATCAGATAGGCACATTATTGACTACAGGTGCTTTTGGCACTGCTTTCCTTCCGGGCTTGATTGCGGTATGTGCCATAGCAAGCATTGTGGTATATTTTATGAGGCTTGGAAATGTTAAAGCAAATAAAAAGATGGGATTAAGTGTATAGGGTGATATTATGGGTAACGTTATTGTAATTTTAATTATTTTAGCAATTGTAGCTGTTGCAATTGCTAAAATTGTAATCGAGAAAAAAAGAGGTGCCAAATGTATAGGCTGTCCTCATGGGCGAGGAAGCAGCAGTTGCAGCTGCAGCCATTCTGATTTAAAATCAAAAGGATGATCCTTCTTATCATAAGTCGGATTAATACTTTATAAGAAAAACTATTATGGGAACGATCACACCAATAATCCCAAGGGCAATGGTTCCTACGGCGGCAAGAATGTTCTTCTCTTTTTTCATTATAAATACTCCGTAGCTGCAGGTGTAATAACCTACAGCTAGTAAAAAAGGAATTAGTAAATATATCATTTTTTAATCGCTCCTTTTGTTGAAAAAAATGATGAAGAATTGAAGACTAAACCTGTTCTTCGAACATCTAACTGTAAATCCAAATTAATTACAGCATCTTTATAATGGGAGAGCCAGTTATATTTTTCCCACTCATCAATAGTAAAAAAGTTACCGGCCATCCATCCGCCAAAACCGAAAATATCAACGCCATACTCTTCTTGTGTCTTTTTTATGGTGTCATTCATCCCTTTAAATAAGAATTCTTTAATCTGAGACTCAATATCATTTATCATATTTGGCTTTTCATATTCGGTGCGGGCTTGAATTGCATATAATTCCGCCTCCATTGAAATTTTTAAGTCTATTATTGGCTTTCCATTCTTGAAATAAGCTTTAACTTTCGGTTTCCTGCTATTATGGAGATCTAATACAACTGCATGATTAGGACTGTATTTGTCCGGAATGGAAACTCTTCCGCTTACAAAATTACCTGTAAGCATCATGTAGAATGTAGTTTCATAGGAATCAAGTGTTCCGACCATTTTATCACCATCAAATATTGCAAGCCCTACCAACTCTCTTTTTTCTACACCTCTTCTTGGCAATTCTCCAGGAAGAAAGCCTTTGCCGGTAACTAATTGAGGTTCCTCAACATCTTTATCTTCAAGGGTTTTAAAATTGTTGACTCCGCCATATAATGCTACGGATTGCTTGTACGAGGACAGAAGATTTCTGTAAAAGTCTGAAAATGTAATTTGAGGGAAATAACCGGTAGTGTTTGCTTGTGCCATTAAAAGCTCTACTGCTTTTGACAGGCTGCTTCCGATATTGGATTCGTTTTCTTTAATAAAATCTTCTGCTTTTCCTTTTGTTATAACGATTGACATAGTAGTTCTTGTTTCCCTGAAACGTTCAAGTCCTCCTAAATATCCACCAATACCAAGCTTTGCAAAATCCTCCGAGAAGATGAGCCATTTTGTATGAATTAATGAGATTCTGCGTGAACTGGCCATACTGAGCATATCAATACCTTCAAGCATGGTTGGGGCTTCAATGGTATGAACATTGCTTCCCCCCTGTACATTTTTGCTTTGTGCCATGCTTTGATCTTCGCTACTTCCTCCTCCCGAATCAGATTTATATGTTGGATACTGAACGGTTATTCTGAGCTTGTTATTAACTCCTTTGTCCACACCTACACTGATGGCATAAATCTCATCGTCAATTTCCCTTGCATCAAAGCATCCCGATAAACAGCTTAAAATTATAGGCACAATAAGAAATAAAACATAAAACCTTTTAAGCATTAGCATTCTTCCCCTTCTTCTTAAAAATCAAGGATATGATTAAAGCTATAATAGATGGAGTTGTTAATACAAATACACTGTATTGACGCAGGAAAACTACATTGATTTGTGCAATTTCCTGCATGCTGCGGGGCAATATGGCTACAATAAATGTCAATATTGCAAAAGGCAAAAGCAAAGGCCTGTGATTTTTGATAGAAAATGCTTTGCAATAAATAAGTACGCCTATATAAAAAGTCACAGTCGTTGTTATTACAGAAGAGAAAACCCAGATAAATAAGAAAACCGACTCTACTCTCTGGAAAAACCTGTTGAAATAAATTGATCTGGATAGTTCAAACATTCCTGAAATATTTTCATTGCAGGTGGAATATCCAAATGCCATGAGGTAACAAATTATTGAAGCTGATAAAATTACACCCGAAAGCAATATGCTTATAATACCTATTTTTTTATAGTTTCTATGTCCCCCGATTGCACTCGTGACTATGGTTAAAACTGTAAATTCCATATAGGCCGAGCTTCTTAAAAAGCTGTTTAATAATGTAACATCAACTCCGTAGCCCCCGACAGGTTTGAGATGGTTGAAATTATACTCAGGTGAAGCAAGAAGCAGTATCAATATCAAGCCTGCTGCAATGGGAATAAAGCATACGGCACATATTCGTGCTATGCATTCAAAACCGTAAGAAGAAATAATAACTGCCACCAATAAAAAGCTCGACATGATGAGACTGGTGGGAGTAGTGGGCAGATTATATACCTTGATCATTTCTACAAATTCCCTTAAATTAGAGCCTGAATAGAAAATTGCCATTATGCAAAATATAAAAACCACTGCTTTACCTACTACTTTACCTAGAACCGACTCATATACTTGAGTTATGTCTTTACCCGGAAATCTTCTTAAAAGCAAGTATAATAAAAAGAAGGGGATAAGAACGACAGTACATGATACCAATGTAGCATACCACGCAGCTGTGCCCGTTTTTTGAACAATAAATGCAATACTTGTGAAAAACACCTTATTTGTCAAAATAAGTGTTGTCAGGCATATAGCTTCAAATGTACCTATTTTACCTTCACTATTCACGTTCATCATCTCCCTTTTTCGATTTGTCTTTATACCAAGCTGCTCTTTTTTTTGTCCAGAGTTTTGAAATATGCGGCTGCCTTCTGTCATCAAGTGTATTAAGGTAGTCAGGCCTTTTCTCCTGCATCCATAACGGATATCTCAAAATAAAATCTTTGCTTTTCGCTGTCCTTGGTGCGACGGTACTTAACATGGGAGCACCGAATGATCTCATGTTTACCAGTATAGCCAGCATAATCAGGATACCGAGAGAAACACCGAAAAAGCCTAGTATTGCAGCTAGGAAGATAAAAAAAACTCTCATAATTCTTGCTCCGAATGCAAGGCTAAAATCAGGTATGGCAAAGTTTCCTAAGCCTGTAAAAGCTATTACAATGATCAATACAGGACTTACAAGATTAGCTTGAACTGCAGCCTGTCCCAATATTAACGCACCGATAATACCGATTGTGTTACCTATAATGCCGGGTATACGTATACCGGCCTCACGTATTAACTCAAACGAAAGCTCCATAAGCAATACTTCAATAATGGTCGGAAAAGGAACATTTTCCCTAGCTTTCGCAATTGCTATGAGTAAATCTGTAGGTATCATTTCTCGGTGGAATGTGGTCAAAGCAACATAAAGTCCCGGAAGAAGGGTTGCAACGAAAATCGCAAAAATTCTTATTAACCGCAGCAATGTTCCATACTGCCATCTTAAGGTGGAGTCTTCGGATGTATGCAGCAGGTCGGCTATGGTAACGGGTGCTATTAATGCAAAAGGAGTTCCTTCCACAATGATTGCCACTTTGCCTTCAACTATATGTGATACTGTTCTATCGGGTCTTTCGGTAGATAATATGGAAGGGATTATTGACCATGGAGTGTCTTCAATAAATTGTTCCAAAAAACCGTCACCCATTATAAGGTCAGTACTGATTCCTTCGATCCTTCTTTTTACTTCTTTAACAATAGCAGGGTTTACAAGCCCGTCTAAGTATAGAATGGCACAATTTGCCTTATTCCGTTTACCGACCTCGATAAACTCTGTTGTCAAATTTTTATTTTTGAGGATTCTTCGAACTAAAGTTATATTTGTCCTCAAATTTTCGTTAAAAGCCTCCTGTGCGCCTTTAACAACTCCCTCAACCTGTGGCTTTTCAACACCGCGTTTTTCATATCCTTTTGAGTCGCAAATGATATAATAGGGGTATCCGTCGATATAGACACAGGTATCTCCAGAAAGAGCAGCATGTATTGCTTCGTTTTGAGTCGTAACCTTATTAATCTGGTTAGTTTCTATGACATTTTCAATTATATAATCAATGAGTTCCTCATTTGGAGCTCCAGCAAACTTGCCGGAATTCATCAACGGTTTAACTATGGAATTGTTAATGGTAGTACGGTCTGCCATTCCATCTATATAAAAAATAAATGCCTTATATTTTCCCGCTACTTGCAATCTTCTAATGACAATATCGCTGTTTTGTGGATAATTAAAGCATTCTTCAATATACTTTATATTAAGTTCGATATCATTTGAAATGCTTTCATCGGAAGGCGGTTTTACCGTATCGTCTGCATGTTTATTAAGTTGTTCAATGGGAATGGGTCTTTTGATTCCCCGCTTATTCTTCTTATGAAAAATTTCTTTACCCATTTCATTTTTCTCATTGTTTTCTGATTTATATTCACTTGAGTCAGGAATGAAAAAGCGGTCAGTTGTTTTTTCTTTATATGAAATAAATGATAATATTTTTTTTAACATCTTTATTCAAAAAACATCTCCTCATTATTTTATACTTTGTAGAAGTATTTCCAAAAACATGACATTTTACTCATCTAAACTAGAAGTAGAATAAAATGGGACGAGGAATTGAGAATCCGGTATTTTTTGTTGTTGTATTGTGGAATACTATTCATACAGAAATTTGACAGATTAACGAACAAAGGAGAGGAAACAATGGATATCAAAGGAACAAAAACAGAAAAGAACTTGAGGGAAGCATTTGCCGGTGAAACTCAAGCAAGGAGCAAGTACACATATTTTGCATCTGTTGCAAGAAAAGAAGGTTATGAGCAAATTGCAGCAATATTTGAAGATACGGCAAAGAATGAAATGGAACATGCGAAGTTGTGGTTTAAAGCTCTTGGCGGGCTTAACGATACAGCAGCTAATCTTCTCAGTGCTGCTGAAGGTGAAAACTATGAGTGGACCGATATGTATGAAAGATTTGCAAAGGATGCGGAAGAAGAAGGATTTAAAGCCCTGGCAGCACAGTTTAGAATGGTCGCAAAAATTGAGAAGTCTCATGAGGAAAGATACCGTGCACTTCTTAAGAATGTTGAAATGCAAAAGGTTTTTGAAAAGGCGGAAGAGACCATGTGGGAATGTCGAAACTGCGGTCATCTTGTAATGGGTAAGAAAGCACCTGAGGTTTGTCCGGTCTGTGCACATCCTAAAGCCTTCTTTGAAGTAAGAAAAGAAAACTATTAATGAAAAAGTGCGGCCACACTCTTTAAAAAAAGTGTGGCTGCTATAAAATTTTTTGTTTAACCAGTCATATAACTGGGTATATAATTATTGAAGTCTAAAATTTTTTAGCTATTGGAGGCTATAAATATGTTTGCCGAGATTATGTTTTTGATTGTTCTCATATTGCTCAATGCATTCTTTGCTGCATCGGAAATTGCATTGATTTCGCTTAATGATAACAAGATAAAACTAATGGCAGAGGAAGGCAATAAAAAGGCTGGTATTATAAATAAATTGCTGAAAGAGCCGAGCAAGTTTCTTGCAACCATTCAAATCGGAATTACACTTGCAGGTTTTCTTGCAAGTGCATTTGCGGCAGAAAGCTTTTCAGGAAGACTTGTGGATGTGATTAAAAAAACAGGAGTACATATACCTGATGTGTGGCTTAGAAATACTTCTGTGGTAATAATTACGATAATATTATCATATTTTACACTCGTTCTTGGAGAATTGGTACCTAAAAGGCTCGCAATGAAGAAGGCAGAATCCATTTCAATGTTTGCGGCCGGTCCCCTTAATTTCCTGTCGGTTGTAACTTCACCATTTGTTAAATTTCTTACATATTCAACAAACTTCTTTGTCAGACTGTTTGGTGTTAATCCAAATGAAAAGGATGAAAAGGTTACTGAGGAAGAAATCAGAATGATGGTTGATGTAGGAGAGGAAAATGGTTCTATACATGAAATAGAAAAAGAGGTAATTAACAACATATTTGATTTTGACAATAAAACAGTTACGGATATTATGACCCACAGGACTGATATTGGAGCACTTCCAGTAGATGCAACATTCGAAGAAGTGGTTTCATTTATTAATAAGGAAAAGTATTCAAGGATACCTGTTTATGAAGATAATATTGACAACATTGTTGGTGTGCTGCATGCGAAATATGTTATCCAGTATTTATCCGATGATGAAGCTAGAAAAAATTTTAACATAAGAGATATAACGAGACGGCCATATTTTGTCCCTGATTCTAAAAGGACCGATGAGCTTTTTAAAGAAATGCAAAAGAATAATACCCATATGGCTGTTATTATTGATGAATTTGGCGGTACAGCAGGTATTATCACTTTGGAAGACCTGATTGAAGCGATTGTGGGAAACATATTTGATGAGGATGATGAAGTAGAAAAGGATATAGATAAATTAGATGAAAATACATATATTATTAATGGGACTACAAGTCTTTATACCGTTAGAAATTACCTTGATGTAGAGCTTCCTACCGAAGACTATGAAACATTGGGAGGTTTCATAGTAGGACAGTTAGGTAGAATACCGGACAATGATGATAAACCGTCAGTTGAATTTGACGGTTTTGTATTCAAGGTGGAGGAAGTGCATGAAAAGAGGGTGTCAAAGGTCAAGGTTTGCAAGGCTTAAGGGCATCTAAAAATCTCAGTTGAGCTATATTATATCCCTGTAAAACCGGCAGTCAAATCTGCATTCTGAAGTCAGTTTCTTGGCAGGTTGTTTATCTCTTGAAATGAGCCATTTTTTGAGAAACTCCAGCCTTGGCGTAATTTTGGCACCTAATTCCACTTTATAATCCATATATGGATGACCCAAATTCCAAAAATGATAGCCATGGTATTGCAATGTTTTAGCAAGCAGTACCAATTGAAGCTTGCCGAAGTTATTGTGTTTTTTATTTATTTTATCGCAAAACCCCGTTAAACTGGTGTAAGTGGCCCCGATTACATATCCTATTTCACCCGCAATCACTTCATCCGATGAATCACAAAGCTCAACTGTCACAATATTAAAATCTCTTTTTTTATCATTATAAATTTTTAATCTGTGTAATAAATCTGCGTATTTATCTATTAACCAATTGTCACTATGATATTTTGAAATCTTATCAACTGTGTTTTCAAGGCTTCCATTGATGCGAATATAATAATCATTGTTTGTAAATGCCTGACTATCAATGATTTTTTTTACCTTTTTGTTAATGACTAAATTATTCCAGTCAAGCACGGCATAATGGGCCTGAATTTCAGGTAAAAGTATTTCTGAGCCGGATACTTTAAGGCATGTACTGATAAAGCCGGCATATGCACTTTCTATATAAAAATCCTCCGACCAATCATCGGTCCAGTATAGGTGTAATTGTGTATTTGGATAAACGCCTTGATACATTAAGGGTAAGTTTAAAAAGTCGTCTTTGGTTATGTAGTAAATTTCTTCCTGACTCATACTTATTTTGCCGCTCCTTTCGATGATACTATAATTTTATAGCAATTAAGAAAAAAAGGCAAAAAAAATAGCCGCAAAGACAAATCAGGAAGAAGCTAAAAAGCCCTTCCTGATTATTAATTAAAGTCTTTATGGGCACAAGGAATGTTAAGGATATTACATCATTGTTTTAAAGTATTTTTTGTATTCTCTTATACCGTCGTTATTGGCAATAACACGTGAAGCAATTATGCGTTTGAAGTTCTCAAGGTTTATATTATCAAAATTAATTCCGCATTCTGCATTGAATAAAATGTGAAAATGATTTTTATTATGTTCTCTGTAAAAACTGTTTAACTCATTATGAACAGTTTCAAGGAAAGATTTTGGGTCGATATTTGAGTGGATAAAATAAACCTTTGCACTATCAATGCAATTAAATAAGTTAAGGCCTGAAGTATATGCTTCTGCAACAACATATGCAGATATATCACCATTTGCAGATACCCTGAAAATCTTTCTTTCTGCGTAAAGATCATTAGCACTATAAATACTTTTGATTTTGTCGAGATGAATGTCCTCATTGTAGCAATAACATCCGCTTTCTATTCTTCTAATGTTTTTGTCCGCATAGCTGACAAATTCATCAGGATCATTTAAATATTCAACCGTATAAGGGTTATTTGTTGTGGAGAAACTATTTTCACATGTCCTTGAAATAAACCAAGTTAATTCCTCAAATAAAAATTTTTCAGGGTTGTTTATGTGTTCGCTGATTCTTTGAAACAGTCCTTTGTGCCAATCCAGAGTCCGATCAAAATAGGACAGGTAATACTTGAAATAATCATGGTTCAAAATGTAGTTTTGTATTGTTTTGTAAATATCCATCTTGCTGATAAGGTTAGACTTTGCATCTTTTTTTATTGCAAGGTGCTGGGCAAGGAAAGTGTAATTGTATAGCTTAATAATATTTGCACCTGATAGGATATTATTGTTCTTGTCTACATATACAAAACTTTTGGATATGTGGGGCAGATCGTCAATTTTTCTCAAAGTATTGATCATTTCGGTAAAATTGCTTTCAAATCCGCTATTTGAATTATCAAGATATCCTGATCTTTCAAAAAGCTCATAAATTTCATCCTGTGAATAATCGCTCATCTTTTTTAAATTTGTATGGCTGTTTTTAAGGACATATTTTATTATTTGCATTTTATCCAGCCAGTATATATCCTTATAAGCCAGGCCATAAATATACATATTCTCACTTTTCTGAACATGCCTGATTTCTGCATCGACAAAAATAGCTTCATCGTCCAGACATATTGTAAAGTTGTGTAATATATCTCCAACAGCCAGCTCCTTCTTTGGCGTCTGGAATGACAGTCCTTTTGTATGTATGTTCAAAATTCGATATTTGTTCTTTTTTAAAATAACATATGCGTTTTCATCTTCCTGTATTATGTAACGTTCAAGCTCTCTTTTGGTCAATTGGTATATGGTCTTGGGCATATTGATTTTCAACATGCTGCCTACATGGGTAAAAAAGTAAAAGGCATAATCGTTATAAATAAATGTGATTTTAACACGTTGATTTTTAAATAAAGAATCTGTTATAAATATTGCATTTCCAATGAAAACAAGTGTAGTATTTACCGTGTTTCCGTCTTCCATGCTCACCATGATATCAATTTTTCTCATTCTGGAAAGCTTTTTGAATAGGTTTTCTATATACTCGCTATTACTTATGTCGTTAATTTCCAATTCCTTTACTTCCAACATACTTATAATGCTACTCCGCTTAAGGGGGAATAGCCCTCCTTTCAATAAGTTTGTCTGTATACGAGTTAAGGCATGATTTGAAAATAATTCCTTGATAATACATCATTGAAGTTACATGAAGTAATACATAAAAATGGAGTTAAGCTGACAAAATCACATGAATTTAAAGAAGAGTTTGTTTCATTATATTTATTCTATATTTATGGTTCAATATCCTTTATTTATTATGAAATTTTTTTATGGAGTTATGAAGTAAAATATGAGATAATTTCAATAATGGAACAATGAATTGTTAAAGAATTAAAAATTCAGGTATCTAGAATCTTAAATTAAATTATATAAAATATTCAGAATCATGAATCCGGTTTTTGGTGAAAGGTGGGTGAAAAATCGTTACAAAAGGGATAGTATGGAACTATTCCCTGTTTATGTATCGATTATAATGTTAAAGGGTAAACTGACAAAAGTATATTTAGCTGTAATTTTATCTGTGATGCTTGTGTTTGTGGGAATTTTTGCATACAACAAGCTAATAAAAGAAGAAAAGCAGGAGATTGTTGATACGGGAACCGATATAAATCCGGCAAGTGTGGCTACATCGGCTATCGGTGCTGATGAAACGGATAAATCTCAAGGAACGTCTTCTCAAGATAATAAATCAAATTTGAATTTGGAAGTAAAGTTGGGTAACAGTTGGGAAAATGGAGGCAAAATGTATTCCCAGATTGATGTTGCCATAAAAAATAACAATGCAAGTGAAGCATCCGAATGGTATGTTGATATTCCTGTTGCAAGCAATACAAAAGTAGATCAGATATGGAATGCTGTGTCCAGTCTTGAAAATGGAAAGCTTATATTTAAGCCTGTCGAGCATAATGCAAAGATACCTGCTAACGGCAATATAAGTTTTGGTTGCATATTGGTGGATGCAGGGAGCATTAATACCGGGTTGGCAAAGCTTGAGTGCAAGGTAAATGATTCGGTGGCATCAACAACGGGGCAAAGTAATGGAAATTCTGGGGATTATAGCCAAGCAAGCGGCAGCCAAGACGGAGAGCAGACAGGTGGTCACAACAGCAATCAAAATGGCGATAGCCAGAACAGCAGCTCGGCAGATAATGGTCAAAACAATAATCAAAATAATAGTCAAAATAATGGGGCGAGTAATACCACTCAATATGTGCAGCCGGCAAAGGTAAATACTAAAGGTGTTCCGGCTCCAACAACCGATGACTGGCTCTATACAAAAGGCAATAAAATAGTGGACAAGAATGGCAAAGAGGTATGGATCACAGGTGTCAACTGGTTTGGATACAATACCGGGACAAATGTATTTGACGGTCTTTGGTCCGCAGATCTCAACACATCTCTTGCAGCAATTGCAGATAGAGGGTTTAACCTTTTACGAATACCCATATCATCTGAATTGATACTGGATTGGGCAAAGGGAAAGGCACCTGAGGCTAATTTCAACAAGGCGACAAATTCATATCTTGTTGGAATGAACAGTTTGGAAATATTTGATTATGTTGTGGGGCAATGCAGGGCCAACGGATTAAAAATTATGATAGATATTCACTCGGCTAAAACTGATTCAATGGGGCATATGAAGCCGGTTTGGTATGATGGTAATATAACTGAAAAGGATTATATAGATTCATTGGCCTGGATGGCAGAACGTTATAAGTCGGACGATACCATTATAGCATATGATTTGAAAAACGAACCCCATGGAAAACCCGATGAAACCCCGAGAGCCATATGGAATAATTCGAAAGATCCGAACAACTGGAAATACATAGCTGAAAAGGCGGCAAATGCAGTTCTTGCAAAGAATCCTAATGTTTTAATAGTGGTGGAAGGAATTGAGATATATCCAAAAGATATTAAGGCAAATTCCGACTATAAATCTAAAAACTCAGCGGATTACTATTTTAACTGGTGGGGCGGCAATTTAAGAGGTGTCAAGGATTATCCCATCAATTTGGGAAAATACCAGAATAAGCTGGTATATTCGCCTCATGATTATGGTCCTACAGTTTATGAACAGCCGTGGTTTAAAAATGGCTATACATATGAAAGCTTATATAAGGATTGCTGGAAGGATAACTGGATGTTCATACATGAGAACAACACAGCACCTTTGTTAATTGGAGAATGGGGCGGGTTCATGAAGGAGCCTAACCTTACCTGGATGACCTACCTGAGAAAATTAATAAAAACCAATAAGCTCAATCACACATTCTGGTGCTTCAATTCCAATTCAGGAGATACAGGAGGACTTGTGCTTGGAGACTTTGTTACATGGGATGAAGAAAAGTATAAATTTGTAAAAGATGTTTTATGGCAAAAGAATGGGAAGTTTGTAGGGCTTGATCATAAAATACCCCTTGGGAAAAACGGAATTGCATTGAGCAGTTATTAAGAGTGGTAAATAATGCTTTTATTAGAAATCAGCTCCAAATGAATAGATGGAGCTGATTTTTTGACTCTTTTCATTTTTAAACGAATCAGAGCAGAAAAAAGGAGCAAAGCATATCAACACTTTACTCCTCAAAAAAATATTCATTTTGACAAACCGAGTTTTGTTTATGTTTAAATATTAAACTCCGCATATACGGTTGTTTGGTTTCCGTCTAAATCATACATAACTTTTACTAATCTATAAGTACCTTCAGATAGTTCGTTGTAGCCTAAAGTCCAATCAACATTAAATTCTGTAGTTTCTCCTGCTTTAAGCATATAAGCTATTTCATTCCAGGATAATGGCTCTTTTGGTTCAAAAGTCTTCCATGTGCCGTCCACTTGTTTTTCCAGTTCATACATAGCACCATATGTGTATTCTTTATCGGTTGTATTGTTTTGAAGAACAAAAGTTGCAGTTTTGTTTGTTAATGTTTCTTTCTTAACAAACATACTGACACCTTCTTGTTTAGGTCCTTTTTCATTAGTTGCTGGTTCTGTTTCTTTGCCAGTATTGTTGTTATTATCAACAAACATATCGGTTGTTGATACGCAGCCTATCAATGAGAGTGAAAGCATAAGACAAAGCACCATAGCTATTATCTTTTTCATAATGATTACCTCCTTTTTATAGTCTATTGGTATAGACGAAAATATCGCCTAAAAGTTCCCGCAGCTAAAAGAAATTTGCATAGATTGATCTACACGGAGCCAGATTATAGACAAAGTAGAACTTTGGAGGTATTATTGAGGTACAAAAAAGGCGAACCATGAATTGGAAAATTATTTAATAACCCGAATAAAAGTAACAATCACTCCAAACTTAGGCTTCATCTCTAGCCATGTCCATATCTTGCAATTCATTTATTTTGAAAAATTTTCCTTGCTCTATAAGTGAAGGTTCCGTAATTCTAACGTCCACACTTTTAATCACATTAATGAAAAAATATCCTTCAGCTTTTTAAAATTATGATAATCTAATTGAAGCCTTGCTTGGTTATATTTTTTCTGTACCAATCGAGGAGCCACATAGATGGAAAATTACATATGAAAATTTTGATAAATGCTTAAAAAATCTGGGGCACGATATGCAAATGAAACTGCAAGTAAAACGTAGCCAAAGGAAAAACAAATAGAAATGGCACAAGACATATATGATAATGTAATGGCTTGGAATGCAATTTCTTTTGGTTCTATTGATCCAAATCAACCATTTTTTCAAAAAGTATAATTCATAATATTGTTAATGAAGGGAATTTTGAATAGAAGCTTGGTGAGGAAGAATGACTTTAAAACATATAAAAACATTATCTCTTAATCCATTCTTTATGAGCAAAATCATACAGTGCTTTTTAACAGGTTATGAGAAAAATGTTGATGTGAAAACGTTATTTTATGTATTACCAATTATACTCTATAAGCTATCAAGGGAGAAAAAAGTCACATCTTTAAAATAATAATAGCAAAGTTGAGAGATAATTGAAGATTTAATTTAAATATGTTACAATTATGGGAAACCAATTTATAACAATGATGAAATTCTTACAGGATACTCAATTTCATATTATTGTGGAGATATTCCCTATGGATATATTAATCTTGATTTTTCATATAAGGATCCTGTGAGAGAGTTTGTAATAAATAAAAATGCTCGAAGCTTATATGATTGTATGGTAGATAATATTACAGAAACTGGTGATAGTGTTGTATTTAATAAGAAGCTATATAATACGGCACCGATGGATTATGTAATTTCTGCTAAAGATAAAAATAATGAAGAAGTTGTTTACAATAATTTCAAGAAAAAAGTGTCTAAGAAAAAATACAAAGAATTTATAAAGAAAGCTAAAACAACCTTTGAGTCAAGCAATAAGTTTACAACTACAATAAAATATGATTCTCATGGTGATTTATTTAGTAGTAGTTATGAAACTGGTTCTACAGTGATATCAGGTCCTATCTATACTTCAAAATATTCGTCCAGTAAATCTATGATTTCACATAGGACTATTATGACAAATACATCGAAATATGCTTGTGCAGTTGTAGCCTTGACGGAAATCGCCAGGCAGGAGGGAATCCTAAAAAATTCTAGTATTACAGATACATTTAACGCATTATGGACAGCTACTTCTACCAGTAAGACTTCCACTGAGACATTTTATGGTAAGTCAGTTACTCTTGGTAGCACAAAGGATTCAAAATTAAGCTCGGGAATGACGAAATATTGCAATGATATGGGTAAGAAAAATACAACTACTTCAACAAGCAGTAATCCAAGTTTCTCGTTCTTTACAAAAGCTATAGATAGCAATAATTCGGTGTCATTATCATATCGTATTTTAGAAACCAGTGGGGAAAAATCGGGACATACAGTTAATGTTGTAGGATATTGTACTGCTAAAAAATCAGGTATTACTTCAAATTATTTGATTGTAGCTGATGGATGGTATGATGATGCTCCAAAATACATGAATTATTCCAGTATTGATTTTGTCGATACATATGGTGTTAAATATATAATAAAATAAATAATCTAACAATAAGGAGTATTAAAATGAAAAAATTGGTTTATATTAACATGTTTTTTTTAGTTGTTACCACTTTAATTACTGGATGTTCAAAAAATAATATAATAGAAGATAATAAAAATTCTTCTGCAACTGCACATGGAATTGTGGCCATGGTAACAGAAGTATTTAATAATTATTGTATGGTAAAAGTAACGGAAAATAATGAAGATTTTAATACAGATGATATAATAAAAGTTTATTATGACAATATATACCGAGAATTAGATGAGGTATCTGAAGATGCCAAAGATGTTAAGAAAAAAGAAAAAGCAGATGTATTAAGTGTAGGCGACAAGGTTTCAATCACTTATACAAAATATCAAAAAGAAAAAGATCAAAGATCTATTTCTACCTCATACGTACTAATTGTTGATTAGGTTTTTGGAATGGGAATTCTTTCTATGTAAAATTGGATCGGTTAAGTAAACAAGTATAAATATATACGGACTGACAGCAACATGTGTAGTTGTAAGAAAGGCATTGTTTAGAAATTGATCTATCTACTGCCTTCTTTTTTTTTATAAATCTTAAAACTCCATTTTCAAGAGTTTATTTGGCTAAAGAATTATAAAAATTCAAAATGTATCATAATGTATAATTCCTTTTTTAAAAAAGGTTTTTCAACCTTTATCATAAAAAATTTTTTTATTGTGTAACCTTTTACCCATTTAATCCGAATAAATAATGAAAACAAAGTTCAAGAGGAGGTGTATGATGAAGTCAGGGAAGGAGCATATCGAGAATTGTTTTTTCAATGATATCGAGTCATTTGAGGAAATTGTGCTGAAATATCGTCAAAACTCAATAAACTTTGCCATGAGATATATAAAGGACCGGGAGATATGCGAGGATATAGCACAGGAAGCATTTGCTGCCGTATTTGTTTACAGGGATAAATATAAACCTGATATGTCCTTTAAAACTTGGCTGTTTTCTATCATACACAATAAATGTGTAGACTATTTACGCAAAAACAGGGAGCTTCAGAGCACTAGAGTTGAGAATGAGGCTATAACTGAAGGTTTATTAGAAGACATTGATACCAGGATAGTTTTAGAGCAGGAGATCGGAAAGCTTAAACCAAACTACAGAGCAATAATTCAGATGGTTGAATTCGAAGATATGACGATTAGGGAGGCTGCAAAGGTTCTTGGGATAAGTGAAGTTCATGCCAGAGTATTAAACTACAGGGCCAGAAAAAAGCTTCATGCCCAATTGGTTAAAGGAGGATTTGAATATGAATGAGCAGGAGTTTCTAAAGGGTGTAAATATGAAAATAAATGTACTGCAGCATGAACGTGATATGCTAGAAATGATTCAAGAAAAACAGAAAAAGCATTTATATAAGAAAATTAGGACTTGCAGCATATTGCTTTCAACAGTCCTGGCTCTGATTATATGTACTGTATTTTTCTCAATTGAATTGGAATTTTTGATGCTTGCCTCTATTGTGTTAGTAATTGTTTCCATATGGCTCGAGAATAGTGATTTTGAAGCTAAAGACAGAGAGATGGGAGTGAAGGATAATGGGTATAGTTATAAATAATCTATGCAAGAATTATGGCAATAAGGTGGCACTTGATTGTGTAAGCCTTAATATCAATAATGGTATGTTTGGGCTTTTAGGACCTAACGGTGCAGGCAAAACCACCCTGATGAGGATTCTGACAACCCTTATTCCGCCTGATTCAGGCTCGGTGGAAGTAAACGGCATACCTATCGGCAATAAGAAAAGCATAAGAGAAATAACAGGGTATCTGCCCCAGGAGTTTTCTGTATATCCGTCTTTTACAGTTTATGAGGCTTTGGATTATCTCGCTGTTTTATCCAGAATGAACGATGGGAAGCAGCGGAAAAAAGTTATTGATGAGCTTTTGGAAAAGGTAAATTTGAATAGACTCATAAAAGTTAAGGTGAAGACATTATCGGGAGGAATGAAAAGGCGTTTGGGGATAGCCCAGGCATTACTTGCAGACCCGAAGGTTCTCATTGTGGATGAGCCTACTGCAGGGCTAGATCCCGAGGAGCGTATACGTTTTAGGAATATGCTTGGAAGCCTGGCTTCGGAACGTATTGTTATATTGTCCACTCATATTGTAGAGGATATAGAATCAACATGTGAGCAAATAGCCATACTCGATAACGGGAAAATTGCATACTCGGGAAGTGTGAGTAAGTTATTGAATGAGGCCCGGGGATTTATTTGGGGTGGATTGGTAGGAATAGATAAGCTTCAATATTTACAGGAAAGGTTTATACTTCTTTCTTCTGTGAGGGAAAGCGATAGTGTAAGGGTACGTATTTTGTCGGATACCAAGCCCTTTGAAACAGCAGAAAATATATCGCCCTCAATTGAAGATGGCTATATGAAAATAATTAAGGGGGTGGGCTGAGAATGTTTATGAAACTTTGCAGCTATGAAATAAAGCATCACCTTAAAAGCATTACATTTTACATATTTGTTATTCTAACGGCACTATTTGTGTTTAGTCAAATGGGAGATTTTGAAAGCTGGTCAAAGCATCCCGACTCTTTCAAGGTGCCGGAGCAAATGAAGCAAATGCCCACATTGGAATCAGTTCCTGTAGATAAAGAGTTGGAAACTCAAAAAGGTGTATATGAACTGTTGGACAGAACTCTTAATACCGGAAGAATAATGATTGAAAGAGGCTTTATAAACAAAGAAGAGGTTCTATCCGACCAGCAGGCAGAGCTAATAAAAGAAGCAATGCTCAAAATATCTCCCAGTGGCAAAAAGATAGATCAAAGATCCGATATGGTTCTTACAATGGAGGAATTTGAAAAGGTTATAGGCGAGCTTGATGATGCTCTTGGGGGACATACTATATTTACTAAAGAACGCCGTGATGGGTGGATGCAAATTCCAAAGTCTGCAGAGGAAATTGCTGCAGAAGAAAAACGAATAGTTGAACTGGGATTTACACCGCTGGTTGCACAAATGTTTGCGGATTATTACGGTATAGTTCTTGCCATGCTCACAGTTTTTCTAGCTGCATTTATATTTTATAGAGATAGACGCAGTAATATTTTGGAGCTGGTTTGCAGTAGACCGGTAGGGGGCATAACATATGTGTTATCAAAGTTTGCCGGAACTTGTATACCCATATTTGCCAGTATATTGGCAGTAGCATCAATACCTACATTTTTTGCGGTTAAAATGAAGATGGACGGATTTGATGTACATGTATTTACTTACTTTTCCACGTTTGCCATATGGCTTTTTCCAACCGTTATGCTTATTGTAGCTCTTGCCATGTTGGTTTCCATTCTTATAGATAACCCTATTCCGGCAATTGCTATGCAGTTTTTGGTTTTTGTAACATCTATTGCACCTTTGAAAGGTGATTACAGCCTGTACAAGGTATTTATAAGACATAATGCCATGGAGCCTCTTTCAAACCCACAGGCATTTTATATAAACAGAATTTTTATAGCATTGATGTCAATAGCTTTTATTCTCATCACTGTATGGCTTTGGGAGATAAAGAGGAGGCGAATCGGTGAAAGGATTAAATAGAGGTATGCTTTGGTATAATATCAAATTATTGCCTAAAATTAATATTATAATCTGCATTTTAGCCATATGTGCAATACAAATATTTTTTAGCTTAAAAATGGTGGATTTTAATGTGATGGCCAAAATTGGAGAACTCTTCGTTTCGCTTCTGGGAATAATACTTATCCCGGGACTTGTATTCATTGAAGAGGGCTCGGGTATTAAGGAAACCGTTTATTCGAAGGCCGTATCTCCTGTTATTCCATCAGTTATAAGACTTATTTATTCAGTTATAATACTTATTATAGCAATTGTTGCTTTTGTATGGATTGCTATTGTACAAGGAAGTACATTTGATGAATTATCTGTGATTGCAGGAGTGTTCATTTCTGCGTTGATATTGGGAGCTTTAGGCTATATAATAGGCAGTTTTACCAGAAATATTGCACTTTCATATCTTACACCCTTTGGCTATTATGGATTTGAGTTTTTATCTAAGGGAAAGTACACGAAGGATTTTTATTTGTTCAGCTTGCAAAGAGGTTATTTTGCAGAGGAAAAATGGGCTTTGTTCTCAATAGCAATAATATTTATTGCAATAAGTCTGATTTATTTAGGAAGAAAAAGGGCCTTTCAATGAAACATAAATGAAACTATAAATACAAACAAAACATTTAAATACAAACATAAGTGAAATATATAAAATTATACGTGCAAGTGCAGTAAAAAAGTCAGCCCTCAAAGAAGAGATTGTCTTCTAAAAGGACTGACTTTTTGCAATTAATAATTTGTTTACTGATTATAGCTTTCTGATGTAGCGTTAAAATGCTTTGCTATAATTACAACATCCGACATGTTTATGGCATCATCTAAGTTAAAGTCACAGTAGGAATTGAAGTCTAGAGAGCCTTTAGTGGAATTGAAGCATTTGGCAAGCTCCACTATATCGCTCATATTTATTGCACCGTCTGCCTTTCCGTTTATAGGAATATCACCTGCCCATATTTCTAATGGAGCATCCTTTGAACTAAGCTGGCTGTCTGTATTTCCCAGGACATTGGATATAGTTCTAGACAGATAGCCTGCCTTTGATATTTGTACATTATATGTAGATGTTTTTGAAGGAACATTATCGATTCTAAAATAACCATTGCTGTCTGTAACTGTTCCAAATGTTGTGCCCGGTATTTCAACCTTGAAGCCTGCTTTTACGGAAGCATTGGCAGAGTTGACCGATGGGTTTATGTAGCCCGATAAGGATATGGTCGGTGCAACGGGTGTTCCTTCAAGGACAATGTGGTAAGCCGACAGGGCAGGTAGGGTATATGTAAACTTGTTACCAGATATCGAAGTTATACCCTGACGCTGCGTAATAGTTGAACTGTTTGAATCAAACCCCCAGACGCTGCCTGTTTTGTAGCTTGATTTGCTGTTTATCGTAAAGCTAAAGTTTGCAGCACTGTCATAGCTTTTGTTCATCACAATAATATGCAGCTTGTTGTCATTGTTTTCTACAATGGATGCGTATACTGAGCTGTTTGCAACATCGGATGTGTCGCACTTAACGCTTGTATCTCCATATTTGGAGCCTTTTCCGTCATAGTTGGTATACAGATTGAAACCGGAAGCGGTATATGGGCCTCCGCCCCAGATATTTGCAGCATACACGCCATATTTACCGAAGATACCCAATACATCTGCTTGAGCAATTCCTCCGGTTATATGATTGTCGGCACCATAGGAGTATTCAGTGAAAGCAAGCTTGGTACCCGGATAATATGTGTCGATGGAGTTTTTAATAGTAGGAAGAAGAGGGAGGAATTGGCTGAACCATTGACCAATCCAGCTGTCTTCTTTGTATGTACTGTCCCATAAGGTACGTGGTGCCTGAAGACGAGCCTTATTGCATTCTATATTTGTTGTGTCATTGGTTGTAATTCTCAATCCACCGCCCTGAGCTTCAGGATACCAATGAAGATCAAGAACATCGAGAAGCCTTTTTCCTTCTATGTCCGAGGCTTTTTTCATGTTGTCGAGATAATAGTCGAGAAACCAGTTGTAGCTGCTTTTAACACTATCCCAATCAGGTGCACTTTGAAAACTGGTATATGCCGCAAAGCCATAAAGCACGGCTCCAAAAATTTCAGCAGCGGGATCTATTTTTTTAACAGCCTTTGAAAGCTCTATGTTTTTATTAAGAATTTCCGAACATGTCGGTTGATCCGGATGGATTCTTACATGTGTGTGAGGCCATAAAGCAGGCTCGTTATCTATTGCATAAGCTTTGATACCGGTGGGTGTTGATGCACTTCCGTATTTATTGGTAAGGAAATTAACCAGTTCATCCATATATACATAGTCGTCCGTAGTGTCCGGAGTGAGGGAGAGGGCAGAATCTTTATTAAACTTAACTTCCTTCCAGCGAGCTGACGGTGCTGTCTCAGCTTCAGAAACAGTACCTTTGGAATCGGCTGAAACATATCCTGCAGCTTGCAGGGTGACTAATGAGTATGGAATGCCTTGGCTTTGGTTCTGTTCGTGAAATGTAGTTATAACTGAAGCAGGCTCAGACCACTGATCTTTGGGTACATTTCCGTTACTCAATAAATATGTATCGCTTGAATGCTGCCAGTCGCTTCCGGCATTTGAGAAATTGTTTTCCCAATTGTAGCCTGTCATTCTGTTTCCGCCAAGCCTTTTGGATGTTAGTGATGCATCATTGAAATCCCAGTTTCCTCCATATATAAGCTGGCTTATGGGTGTTTTGTCCTTGGTTGTGTCAATGCTGACATTAATATTGAGATTTGCAGCATTTGACGTTACATATGGAATTGACAGGGTACTTGTTATTAGTGTACATGCCATAAAAACACTTAATTTTCTTTTTACCATTGCTTATCCCCCTTTAGAAAATTGAATTGTACTTTGGCAATATGCCCATATTAAGGTATTATTTGTTTATATCATAATTATATCATTATTGCTGCTTTATTTAAATTGTTTGAAGATATGGGAAATTTGGTTTATGGATGACATCCATTAAAATTTGTGTTATCATATATATTAGAGGCGTTTCGTAAAATAGTTTGCGGGATGCCTTGTCTACTTTTAAGCTATTTTCCATTTAATAACAATAGCGAGAATAAATTAAATTTAAGGCATTAAGCTATATTATGGAGGGCATTATGCTTGAGAGAAATTGTGCTGGCGGAGTAGTATTTTTTGGGGAAAAAGTGTTCTTGCTTAAAAATGAAAAAGAGGAATGGGGATTTCCAAAAGGTGCAATCCGAAACAATGAAGTGCCTGCCGAGGTAGCACTAAAAAGGGTTATGGAGGAAGGCGGAGTTACTGCAGAGATTATTACAATAGCCGGTAAAACAAGTTATGAATTTTATTCAATAACCCGTAAAAAGCCGGTTTGTAATAAAATAATTTGGTTTATTATGACAACGGATAGTGATAAGTTTAATATTTCAGAAAAGGAGAAATTTACTGATGGCGGTTTCTTTTATATTGAACATGCATTGCAAATTGTAACATATAGTCAGGATAAGATATTGCTTGATACATCGTATAAGAAATACATTGAATTAACTCGTAATGTTGATATATTTGGAAAGTAACTAAGAGGCTTTTGTATAAAAGAAGTGCTTATTTTAATTAATAAATATAATATATACATACTGTGGCACAAAAAATCAGGAGTCAGAATATAATACGAAATATTCTGACTCCTGATTTTTTATATTCAATAATATTACAGGGCGGGATAACTCGAAGTAGTCGCATTGAAATGTATTGCAACAATCAATACATCAGTCATGTTTACTGCACCGTCACTGTTTAGGTCAGCTTGTGCATTATATTTGGAGCTGCCTGATGTGCTATTGAAATGTTTAGCTATTTGCAGGACATCAGACATATTTATAGCATCATCCTGGTTAATATCTCCGGCCCATATTTTTACCGGGCTTGAAGCACTTCCTAATGTTCCCGATACCTTTACACCTTCTATTTCTCTTGTGAGGTGACTTTCTTTACTTATTTTTACAGTCGTTTCAGTAGTGTTTTCAGGTAAATTTGTCAGTTCAAAATATCCTTCATCATCAGTTAATGTAGATACTCCTTCAGCTTCTACTTTGAAGCCTGATTTAAGGAAGGATGAAGAACTTGAAACATATCCGCTGACTTTTTTGGTTGGCTTTGCTCCGACAAATGTAGTTACAGACCTTGCAGGCAAATTACCTGTAAAACTTGAATCGCTTATTGCAATGCTTGAACCTTCAGCTAAATTCTGAGTTGCTGAAGTTGTATATTGTTTAACTGATGGAGCAGAGAAGCCTTTTAAGTTAAATGTAACGGATTGATTGGATGAACCGTTGTTGATGGCAACTACGGCAAACTCTCCTGTAGCAGGATCTTTGTATGCCGTCACATATACTCCTGATGTTGGATTTGCTGTAGCTGAGAATCTTTGCCATCCCGGTCTTATAAATCTTGAGTACTGACCGATTGTATAAAGCCTTTTACCTACATTATATGTTTTTGAATTTAAATCCATTTGAATCAGGGCTTCGCCGTTGTGTGTTTTAAAGCATGCACCCCACCAATAGAACCAGGCATTTCCCTGAGGTATTGTCATAAAATCATGAACTTCCTTTGCCCATCTTAAGCCATCATTAATTGTAAGATCATTACCGTTTAAATCGGATATTTCTGTCATCCAAATTCCTTTACCCTTTGCCTTTGTATTGGGCAATGTTGTATAAGTAGAACCGTAATTGTGTGCACCCACTATATCGGTTCTAGTTACTGCGATTGGATCGTTGAGACATTCAATGGCATAATGTTCGGAAAATTTACTGTCTTCGGCCATAACTACTTTTGCAGTTATACCTTCTTTATCAAAAGTAGGTACCAGGTAATCCCTCATAAATGTTTTAAATTGAGTCGGAGTCCATAAACATGATGAATAGGAGACATTCATGTCAGGCTCATTTTGAATTCCGATATGGGTAATTTCAATTCCGAATTTTGATTTGTAATTTTTTATGTGTTCTGCCAAATATGTAGCATAAGCTTGATATTTATCGGTTCTAAGGTTTCCACCTATTACAGAGTTGTTTGTTTTCATCCAGGCCGGCGGGCTCCATACGGTGTATAGAATTTTGTCAATTCCATAATCTGCCTGAATGGTCCTGATCATTGGAATCTGGTCATCGTTTGCTTCGTCCCAGTCCCATGTTGTTTCAGATGGCTGCATTGTTTTATTAGGCCCGTCATTTTCGTTTCCCCATGTACCGCCATCACCAAGTATTGAGCGGAAGATGGAAAAACCGGCTCCTTTAGTTGTTGAAAAAAGTAAATCATAGATTTCTTTTTGCTTGGTAGGTCCTAATTTGGCAATATTGTTTGATTGATGGAAGGCTTCGGATACACCGAATCCATCAATAATCTGATAGTTGGTGTCCCAGTCAAGGGTAACATTTGAAGCCGCATACAGATTTTGAGGTAACGATAATGCCAGCAAAAATGTCAGTAACGTTACAACACTTGTGAAGCGAATTCTTTTTTTCATAACAATAATCCCCCTTAGATTATATATTTATTATGTCTTGGAATTTAATGTGTTTCTCAAGACAGTTTTTCTATATAAGCTTTTGAAAATAAAAATTAAATAACACATATCTTCCAAATATAGAATTCGAAGAAAAAATTATTTTAAGTTCATAATCTTTTGTATTTATCTATCGCAAATTTAATGTAATGCGTTCGTTATTTTAATCTGCTAAATGTAATATTAATAACGTATTCAACTTGTGTATTAGTAGATTTCAAGGAGTCTATTGTCAGTAAGTGTCGAAATATGAATACTTGAGACAATACCGTCGTGTAGGATAGTTTCTATGAATATACAAAAAACAATGGCTTGTATTAGCAGCAAAGATACCTTATATTGAACTTTTTATATAATAATGATATCATAAATAGTATGGGTGGTGCTATAGAAATAAAGGTTTTTTATATTATAATGAGGTGGTCGAAATGAGTATAAACTTCCATTTGCCGGATATTGTCGAAAATTTTAATATAAACATTCTTCTTTATGAATTGCTCAAAACCAGGCCTGAATGCTTTTGGCCTGATATCAAGATTGCTTCAGTTTACGGCACATTTCCGACTTCAATGTGGAATGGTGGACGTACATATGGAGGAGTAACCAGTGAGAGAAGATTTATCGTTGAAATTCTCAATCAATATAATATTCGCGGTATTCCATGCCGTTATACTTTCAGCAATCCACATATTAAGGAAGAGCATTTAGATGATAGCTTTTGCAATATGTGCTTGAGATTGGGGCATAACGGTCTTAATGAGGTGATTGTTGTTTCGCCTGTTTTGGAGGAGTATATAAGAAAAAATTATCCCAAATATAAGATAATAAGCTCAACTTGCAAGCAGATCGAAGATATTGAGGGCTTGAAAGAGGAGCTTGAGAAGGATTATAGTCTGGTTGTACTTGATTATAATTGGAACAATTGCTTTGATAAACTTGAGAAAGTCCCTTATAAGGAACGCTGTGAGTTGCTTATTAATCCATGCTGCGTTCCGAATTGCAAACGCAGAAAGCAACATTATGAACATATCGGCAGATATCAGATGGCTATTGCTGAGTATGTTAAAAGAGGCTCTAGAAAACCGTTTCAGTTTGAGGAGTTTTCATGTGACTGTATAACACCTCATTTTTATGATACCATAAAGCATAGGACACATATAAAACCGCAAGATATTTATGAAAAATATGTTCCTATGGGGTTTGAAAACTTTAAAATTGAAGGGCGTGCTACGCATCAATCTTCTGTAATTGAAAGTTATGTTTATTATATGGTTAAACCGGAATACAGAGATGAAATACGTTTAACTATGCATGTCTCCGAGGTTAAACTGGTAAAGAAATAAGTGTTTTATGAATATGTGAATAAGCCTGCGGTTGATTGCATAAATTGTAATTAATCGTGGGCTTTATTGTTGATTTATGTTGTAAAATATTTTAAATACATTATTAATCTTACATTTAGTAGGAGATAAAAATAGAAGATTAATGGTATTTAGTTTAAGAAAGGAAAGAATGTTAGCAATGAATGTAGTTCAGATTTTGTCGGGACCTGTTATAGGTGCTGTTATTGGTTATTGTACAAACTATATTGCCGTTAAGATGCTTTTTAGACCGTTAAATCCCGTTAAGATCGGAAAAATTACTTTGCCTTTTACACCAGGGGTTATACCAAGAAGGAAAAATGAGTTGGCACAAGCACTTGGGACAACCATAGGCAATGTATTGATTACACAAAAAGATTTGGAGAATGTTTTATTATCTGAAAAGATGAAGAAATCCATTGTAAATGGTATAATGGATTATATAAAGAAAAAGACAGATGTATCCATGACAATAAAAGATGCCTTAAATAGCCATATCAATGAAAAGGATTACGAGAACATTAAGATGCAGTTGGAAAAAATGCTAAGTGAAAGGTTGGCAGCGGGAATTTCCAATATTGATTTGGGTGCTATTATCACAAGTGAAGCTGGTGCAGCAATAAAAGGCAAATTACAGGGTACCATGTTTGCTATGATGATAAATGATAATCTAATAGCTTCTCTGACGCAACCAATTGGCGAAAAGGTTAAGGAATATATTAAAAATCATGGTATGGAAACTATTCAGCCTGTTATTAGGCGGGAAATAGAAAATTTGGAAAACCAAACAGTAAATTCTATATTTGATAAAGTTTCAATTAATGAAGAACAAATTAAGGAATTTGCAGGCCGCATTTATACTGATTGCATTGAGAGCCTGTCAGATGTTATTATCAAGCAGATTGACGTTTCGGGAATAGTAAGAAATAAAGTCCAGGATATGGAAACGAAAGATATTGAGAAGCTGGTATTATCTGTTATGAAAAATGAATTGAATTCCGTGATAAATCTAGGTGCTGTTATCGGTTTTATTATAGGCCTTGTGAGTTTGGTTCTATAATTGCTTATTTACCAGTAAATTTTTTTACAAATCATGTTTATGACACCTAATAGAAAAGAGAAGGTATGTTTATGAAAAAAAAGAGTTTTTCCTATTACAAAGTTACAAAATTTAATAACTTCAAGGAGATGCTGGACATAGCCGTAAGGGAAGCGGGAGATAAAATAGCTATAAAGTACAAGGAAAATAGCAATGAAATTGTCGAGGTGACCTATTCCCAATTTCAACAGCAGACCATATGGCTTGGTGCTGCATTAACTGAAATGGGATATGGGGACAAGCATATAGGATGTATTGGTAAAAACAGCTATGAATGGATTTTAACTTATCTTACGGTACTAAAGAGCAAAGGGGTATTTGTTCCTGTTGATAAAGAACTTCCTCCAAACGACATTATTCATGTGTTAAATGATAGTGAATGCAGCATTGTATTCTATTCACAAACTCATGAAGAGATATTTATGAACAATATGGACAAGCTTCCCAATGTAAAGCTTTATATTGGATTCGACCGTACTGAAGATAGCGGCATCTTCCTATCCTTTAAAAAACTTATTGAATACGGAAAGCAATGCGATCCCAAGAAGTACCAGGAACTTGAAAGTGATCCCAATTCACTTAAGTTGCTTGTTTATACATCGGGTACAACAGGTATTGCCAAGGGAGTAATGCTGTCGGAACACAATCTGGTATCAAGTGTTTATTATGGATTGCAGGTATCCACTGTCTATGACACATGCCTTTCTGTTTTGCCTTATCATCATACATATGAGGCAGTAAGCGGACTTTTGGTTTCTCTTCATAAGCACTCCACCATTTGTATAAACGACAGCTTAAATGCTGTTTTAAAGAATCTTCAGCTGTTTAATCCGTCATATATATACCTTGTACCTGCCTTTGCGGAGATGTTTTATTCCAAGATTATAAAAAATATAAAGGAATCCGGAAAGGAACGTGCTTTCAATAGATTAGTTGCTGTAAGCAATGCATTAAGAAAAATTGGAATTGATTTAAGAAAAATATTTTTTAAATCCATTCACAAGGCTTTTGGCGGAAGGCTCAGAAAAATAGTATGCGGTGGTGCACCAATTCGTCCCGAAATAGGAAAATTCTTTGATGATATAGGAATTAGCCTGATTAACGGCTATGGGATTACAGAGTGTTCGCCTCTGGTGTCTGCTAATCATGACGATTTTAACGATTTTAATACTGCAGGTATAAAGCTTCCATGTATTGACTGGAAGATTGACAGCCCTAATGATGAGGGGATAGGAGAAATATGCATCAAGGGTGATATTGTAATGCTTGGTTATTACAAGCAACCGGAAAAAACAGCAGAAGTGCTTAAAGATGGTTGGTTTTATACCGGTGATTACGGCTATATTAATGACAAACAGCAGCTTGTGATAACAGGAAGAAAAAAGAATTTAATTGTTTTGAATAATGGCAAAAATGTTTATCCTGAAGAGATAGAAGGGTATATTCAAGGCATCGATTATATTTCTGAGGTTGTTGTAAAAGGGATTTCCGATGAAAAAGGTGATGAGAAATCGCTTATGGCTGAGGTTTTCCTAAGTGAAGAGAGGACTCCTCAACAAGTTTTAAAGGACATCAGAGCTGCAATACGAGAACTTCCGGTTTATAAGCAGATTGCTCGGGTGGTTGTTAGAAATAAGGAGTTTGATAAGACCACTTCGAAAAAAATAAAAAGATAGCAAAAATAAAAAGATAAGCAAAATAAAAGGAACATTCCGTTTTAAGGTAATGTTCCTAAAATTTTATATTTTGCTGTTACTCTTTACCATTCCAGCAGTAAGTACATACTTTGTCATGGGGTAAGCCTATGGCATCAAGCATGTCATTCAACGCTTGGTACTTCAATGATGTAAATTTGAGATGCTTTCTGATCCATTCAACCATACACCCGTATTTTTCTGTATTGGGATCACAATACTCATCTATTGAATCGGGCTCTTTGCCTTCTAGATCCTTTATGGCTCTTCTGGCTACCAGATCCATGTCTGAAGTGGACCTTGAAAAGTTCAGGTATTTACAGCCATAAACAAGGGGAGGACAAGCAGGACGTACATGAACCTCCTTGGCATTGCAATTGAAAAGCAATTCAGCCGTTTCCCTCATTTGGGTGCCGCGGACAATTGAATCATCACAGAACAGAAGTCGTTTTCCACCCACCAGTTCTGTTATTGGGGTGAGCTTCATCCTTGCAACAAGATTTCTTATATTTTGGTCCTGAGGCATAAAACTTCTGGACCAGGTAGGTGTATACTTGATAAAAGGCCTGCCGAATGGAATTCTGGCTTCATTGGAATAGCCTATGGCATGTGCTGTGCCCGAATCGGGTACACCTGCAACCAAATCAACGCTTACATCGTCGCGGCGGGCTAAGGCAGCACCGTTGCGGTATCGCATTATCTCAACATTCATTCCTTCATAGGATGAAGATGGGTAACCGAAATAAACCCATAGGAAAGCACATATTTTCATTTTGTCACCCGGCGGTGAAATTTTTTGTATGCCGTCAGGCGTCAATAGAATTATCTCTCCGGGCCCAAGCTCATATATGCTTTCGTATCCTAAATTTGGAAAAGCACACGATTCAAATGAAACGCAGTAAGAACCTTCCTTTTTACCTACTACTAAAGGAGTTCTGCCGTAACGATCTCTAGCGGCATAAATTCCTTCCGAAGTCAGTATCAGCAGTGTACAAGAGCCGTCTATTGCTTGCTGTGCATTAATAATACCTTCCTTGAATGAAGAAGCTTCATCAATTAAATTTGATACAACTTCAGTAGGGTTGATAACTCCTCTGCTCATTTCGAGAAAATGAGTGTTTTGTTTCTCTAAAAATTTATTTACAAGATCCTGAATATTGTTTATTCGTCCTACAGTGGTTATTGCATAGTGACCGAGATGGGAAAATACCGTCAGGGGCTGTGGCTCTGTATCGCTAATGCACCCTATTCCCATATTTCCTTCCATTCCTGCCAAATCATTTTCAAACTTTGCCCTAAACTGTATATTTTGTATATTGTGTATGGATCGAGAAAAGCTAGTCCCGTTCCAAACTGCCATTCCTCCTCGGCTTGTGCCTAAATGCGAATGGTAGTCGGTACCGAAATACAAATCCATAACGCAACTGTTTTTTGATACTACACCAAATAGTCCTCCCATTATAAATACACTCTCCCATGTTAATTGAAATCATATCTTTTGTACATTAAATACGTTATTAATCTTAATCTCACATTTAGCCATAAATGTAAAAGATTAATCGTATCTAATATAAAACGTTCTACAGAAAAAACAATAAAGTTTATGCTATAAAATATCGGCATGATAATTCTGCAAGGACTTTACCTTATCTTCAATAAGATGAGTTTCCTTGTATGCCTTAATGCCTTTTGCACTTGCTAAGGCTGCAGTAAGTGTTGTGATATACGGTATTTTATATTTAATAGCAGCCTTTCTGATGTAAGAATCGTCATGCTGGCTTTGTTTGCCTATTGGAGTGTTTACAACGAGCTGAATTTCATTGTTCTTTATTGCATCGGTGATATTTGGACGACCTTCATGCAATTTCTTAATCAGTTCCGATTTAATTCCGTTTTGAGTAAGATATTTATGGGTTCCTTCGGTAGCTTTTATTTTGAAGTCAAGTTCTACGAACATCTTAGCTACCTCAAGCATAGCGGGTTTATCCCTGTCTGCTACACTTATAAACACCGTACCGGAAGTAGGAAGCGATGTCTGAGTAGCTTCTTGTGCTTTGAAGAAAGCAAGCCCGAATGAATTGGCAATACCTAAAACTTCTCCTGTAGAACGCATTTCAGGCCCTAATACAGGGTCTACTTCCTGGAACATGCTAAATGGGAAAACTGCTTCTTTTACTCCAAAATGCTTGATATCTTTATTTTTCAGTTGGCTTATGATCGATTTATTTCCGGTTACACTGGACATTACAACTTCAGTTGCAATATGTGCCATTGATATATCGCATATCTTTGAAACTAAAGGAACTGTTCTTGAAGCACGCGGATTAGCCTCCAACACATAAACACGATCATCTGCGATGGCATATTGAATATTCATAAGTCCCACTACTTTAAGTTGTTTTGCAATCTTTGCAGTATAATTGCGAATTGTTTTCAAATGTTTTTCAGGTATGTTTATAGGAGGTATAACACATGCCGAGTCTCCCGAATGTATACCAGCCAATTCAATATGCTCCATTACGGCAGGAACAAAAGCATCTATTCCATCGCAAATGGCATCGGCTTCTGCTTCAATGGCGTTTTCCAGGAACCTGTCTATTAGAATAGGACGTTCAGGGGTTACATTGACAGCGGCTTTGACATATTGTCTGAGCATTTCTTCATCATAAACAACTTCCATACCGCGGCCGCCTAAAACATATGAGGGTCTCACCATTAAAGGATACCCGATTCTGTTCGCTACTTGCAGTGCTTCTTCAAGATTGCTTGCCATACCCGATTCAGGCATTGGGATTTCAAGTTCATCCATCATTTTGCGGAACATATCGCGATCTTCTGCAAGATCAATTGTTTGAGGTGTGGTTCCTAAAATTTTGGCTCCTGCTTTTTCAAGCTCTCCTGCGATATTTAACGGAGTCTGCCCACCAAATTGTATTATTATTCCAATAGGTTTTTCTTTATTGTAAATACTGAGAACATCTTCAACAGTAAGGGGTTCAAAATACAGCTTATCGGATGTATCATAGTCGGTTGAAACTGTTTCGGGATTGCAGTTTACAATTATTGTTTCAAAGCCCATTTCACGCAAAGCAAAAGCTGCATGTACACAACAGTAATCAAACTCGATTCCCTGACCGATACGATTAGGACCTCCGCCGAGTACCATTACCTTCTTTCTATCACTTGATTCTGTTTTATCCTTCGCATTGTAGGTAGAGAAATAATATGCAGCATTTTCTACACCGCTGACAGGAACGGCCTCCCAACCTTCTACCAGACCTAAATCAATACGTTGCTTTCTGATTTCTGCTTCAGGTATATTGAGAAGCTTGGATAAATAGCGATCGGCGAAACCGTCTTTTTTAGCTTTTACAAGCAGGTCATCAGGTAATTTGTTTCCGGCATATTTTAGTATTTCTTCCTCAAGTATAACCAATTCCTTCATCTGCTCTATAAACCAGCGTTTTATATGGGTTAGACGGCTCAGTTCATCAATATCGGCCCCTTTACGCAATGCTTCGTACATTATGAATTGGCGTTCGCTTGACGGCTCGGTGAGCATTGCCATGAGCTCCTGCAATGTACAATTGTTGAAGTTTTTAGCAAAACCAAGACCATAACGTCCTGTTTCAAGAGAACGGATTGCTTTCTGGAATGCTTCCTTATAATTTTTACCGATGCTCATTACTTCCCCTACGGCTCTCATCTGGGTTCCTAACTTGTCTTGGGAATCTTTGAATTTCTCAAAAGCCCAACGTGCGAACTTTATAACCACATAATCGCCGGAGGGAGTATATTTGTCAAGTGACCCGTCACGCCAGTAGGGAATTTCATCTAATGTAAGACCGGCAGCAAGCATCGATGAAATCAAAGCGATGGGGAAACCTGTAGCTTTTGAAGCAAGTGCTGAAGAACGGGAAGTACGGGGATTTATCTCAATAACTACTACACGACCTGTTTTGGGATCGTGAGCAAATTGTACATTGGTACCACCGATAACCTGAATTGCTTCTACAATGTCATAAGCGTATTTCTGTAAACGCTTCTGAAGCTCCGGGCTGATTGTCAGCATTGGTGCAGAGCAGAATGAATCGCCTGTGTGCACACCGATGGCATCAATATTTTCAATAAAACACACAGTAATCATCTGATTTTTGGAATCACGTACAACTTCCAGTTCTAACTCTTCCCAGCCGAGCACAGATTCTTCAACAAGTATTTGACCTATGATGCTTGCGGTTATTCCGCGTTGAGCCACAACTCTCAGCTCTTCAAGATTGTATACCAGGCCTCCGCCTGTTCCGCCCATGGTGTAGGCAGGACGAATAACAACAGGGAAACCAAGCTCAAGGGCGATTTTTTCAGCCTCTTCAACACTGAATGCAGGCTTGCTTCTTGGCATTTCTATACCAAGCCTGTTCATTGTTTCTTTAAATGCTATTCTGTCTTCGCCTCTTTCAATAGCATCTACCTGTACTCCAATAACCTTAACACCATACTTTTCAAGTACTCCTGCTTTATGCAGCTCCAGACAAAGATTAAGTGCAGATTGTCCGCCCAAATTAGGAAGCAGTGCATCCGGACGTTCGGTCTCTATTATCTGTGTCAGTCTCTCCACATTAAGTGGCTCAATATAAGTTGCATCAGCCATAGCTGGATCGGTCATAATTGTTGCAGGATTTGAGTTTACCAGTACTATTTTATAGCCCAATTTACGAAGGGCCTTACACGCTTGAGTACCGGAATAATCAAATTCACAGGCCTGTCCTATTATTATAGGTCCGGATCCTATAATGAGAATTTTGTTGATATCATTTCTTTTTGGCATTTTTTTGCACCTTCATTCTATAATTTAAGATTATCCTGAACTATTATATAATAGTTAGAGCGTAATTTGTATTATTTAATTTATTATTTAAAAAACTTTTTATTTTTTTGTATACAATGTTCAAAAAGCATATCAGAATTTGGATTTGCCTTATATCTGATTTATCTAGTAAATGTAAGTTTATTTACACTTTTTATCCGGATCGTGCTATAATTTTTTTAAATAAATTTGATTTTTACGCACAAGTGGGGTATTTATGCAAAATAGTTTTGATATAATCATAGTTGGAGCAGGTGCTGTAGGCTGTGCCGTTGCAAGGGAGCTCTCAAAATACAAGCTTGATATAGCTGTGCTAGAAAAGGAAAGTGATGTTGCGGCAGGCACAAGCGGCAGGAACAGTGCTGTGGTTCATGCGGGTTTTAACAACAAGACAGGAAGTCTTATGGCCAAGCTTTGTGTTGAAGGAAATCTGGGATTTGAAAATGTTTGCAAAGAATTGGATGTGCCATATAAGAAGACAGGAAAGCTTGTTGTTGCATTTGATGAGAGTGATATTAAAGGTATTGAAAAACTCATGGATGCAGGTAAAAAGAACGGTGTTCCGGGGCTTTCGTTTATTGATGCAGAGGAAGTCAAAAGATTGGAGCCTTATGTGGGAGGAATCGGAGCGATGCTGTCCTCCAACACTGCGATTACCAATCCGTTCATTTATACCGTGGCATTGGCAGAAAATGCTTGTGCCAATGGGGTAAAGTTTTATTTTGACACTGAGGTAAGAGGTATAACCAAGGTTGAGAACAGGTTCCGAGTCAGTGCGGGTGGAAAACATTATTATTGCAGGTATTTAATTAATGCTGCAGGATTGTACTCCGATAAGATTTCTTCCATGGCAGGGGACAACAGCTACAAAATATATCCATGCAGAGGGCAGTATTATATTCTCGATAAACGAACCGGCAAATATCTGAACATGCCTGTGTATCCTGTTCCGAGGCCTGGTATAGGCGGACTTGGGGTTCACCTTACTCCTACAATAGAAGGTAACATATTGATAGGGCCAAGTGCCGAGTATATAAAGTCCAAATGTGACTATGCCGTCACTAAGGATGTTATGAAGCAGCTTTTTAAAGAAGCAAAGGAATTGCTGCCTCCAATAAGTATAAAAGATGTAATCAGGAATTATTCAGGCATAAGATCAAAGTTGGTTGGTCCAAAAATTGGAGGATTTGGTGATTTTGTTATAGAAGAATCAAAGGTTGTAAAAGGACTCATTCAGTTGGTGGGCATTGAGTCGCCCGGATTGACTGCATCTGTTCCTATTGCAAGGACTGTGCGGGATATAATCGGAAGCATGGAGGACATCAAATCAAAGCCTGAGTTTATCAGTGAGAGAAAAGGAATTAAGGAGTTCAGGCTATTACGTGCCGAGGAAAAGGATAAATTGGTTAGAGAGTGTCCTGAATATGGAGAAATAGTTTGTCGATGCGAGCAAATAACCAAAAGGGAGATTATGGATGCAATAGAGAACCCTCTAGGTGTAAGGACTCTTGCAGGGATAAAGTACAGGGCAAGGGCTATGATGGGAAGATGCCAAGGAGGGTACTGCCTTACAAGGATTGTTGAGATATTATCAAAGGAATACGGGGTTCCTTTGGAAGAAATTACTCTAAGAGGCAAAGAATCTGAACTGTTTACAGGAGAAGTCAAATAATTTAAAAAATGTAAGATTAATAATGTATTTAATGTAGATAAAGAGGGTTAATATTTATGGTTATAAATAAAAGTGTTGTTGTCATTGGGGCCGGACCTGCAGGGCTTGCGGCTGCAGTAGAGCTTTTCAAGTGTGGAATTAAGGATATTGTTGTTCTGGAAAGGGAGCCCTTTGCAGGAGGAATTCTAAACCAGTGCATACATGATGGATTTGGCGTTATAAAGTTCGGTGAAGTTTTAACGGGCCCTGAGTATGCACACAGGTTTATAGATGAAGCAGAGAAATTAGGTATTGAAGTTCTGACGAGCCATACTGTAATTGCATTGAATGAAGATAAGGAGATAACCGTACTTAGCACAAAGGGGCTTATCACATATAAAGCAAAAGCAGTGATTCTTGCCATGGGATGCAGGGAAAGGACAAGAGGAGCTTTAGGTATACCGGGGACAAGACCTGCAGGGATTTTTACCGCCGGTGTTGCTCAAAACCTTGTAAACTTAAAGAACATAATGATAGGTAAAAGGGTTGTTATTTTAGGTTCAGGCGATATAGGCCTTATTATGGCAAGAAGGCTCACATTAGAAGGAGCGGAGGTTATTGCGGTTGTTGAAAAAATGCCTTATTCAAACGGACTTGCAAGGAACATAACCCAATGCCTTGAAGATTATGACATACCTCTTTTGCTAAGCCATACTGTCATCAATATAGAGGGAAGAAAGAGGTTAAAAAGCGTAACAATTGCTAAGGTTGACGAGAAAGGGGAACCTGTGAAGGGTACTTCGAGAAAGATACTGTGTGATACATTGATTCTTTCAGTAGGACTTATTCCGGAAAATGAGCTGACTCTAGGTGCCGGTATCCGATTGGATGATATTACTCAGGGAGCAATTGTAGACGAAAATCTCCAGACCGGTATCAGTGGTATTTTTGCCTGCGGTAATGTGCTTCAGGTGCATGATTTGGTTGACCATGTTTCCAATGAAGGGGAAAAAGCTGCAAGAGCGGTGGCGGCATATCTGGAATCTGATGGAGATGAATACATGGAGAAAAGCCATATACCTGTAAAAGCCGGAAATGGTGTAAGATATGTAATTCCCCACACCGTATCGGGAAACAGGGATGTTACCTTCTCAATGAGGGTTGACAGACAGTGGGAAAATAAAAAGCTGTCTTTTAAAAGCAGCGGAAATATAATAAAATCTATAAAATATAGAAGATTGAGCCCTTCGGAGATGGTGGTAGTAAGCATGAAGGCTTCAGAGCTTCAAGGCGTTAAAGGGCTGGAGGTGTCAATAGATGAAGCTTAAAAAGGAAATGACTTGTATTGTCTGCCCAAATGGATGCAAAATGGAAGTTATATATGGTGATTCTATTTCGGTAAAAAATGCATTATGTACAAAGGGAGAGGAATATGCTCGCAATGAGCTGACCAATCCGGTAAGGAACTTGACTTCGACGATAAAGGTTGATAAAGGGGTATTGCCTCTTGTAAGTGTCCGCAGCAATAAGCCCATACCCAAGGAGAAAATGTTTGATGTAATGCAGTATCTAAAGGGTGTGGTTTTAGAAGCACCGGTTGGATTTCATCAGGTTGTATGCGAGAATATACTTGGCACAGGTGCGGACATTATAACAACCAGGGAAGTTAAAAGAGAAGTTTAGGCGTCTTCTTCAACACTAAAATTTTTTTATCAATAGGCGATGGAGAATAAATTAAAGAGGGTGTTGCAAAACTACTTTAAAAAGTAGCCAAGCAACACTCTCTTTTATTGCTATAAAGTAAAATTGATACATAAATTTCATTATTTATATTAATTTTCTATATCACTCCTAATTTTGAGCAT
>Ga0208695_1000564_pt1 | contig 38911 bp, 24 predicted proteins | sample AD_UKC111_MetaG_FD_184449 | JGI IMG/M metagenome (GOLD analysis project Ga0208695, IMG submission 184449) | Active sludge microbial communities of municipal wastewater-treating anaerobic digesters from Hong Kong - AD_UKC111_MetaG (SPAdes)... | ecosystem: Engineered > Bioreactor > Anaerobic >... | reverse complement strand
CGCGGCGCTTCTGTAAACGTCAGCTGCACCGTTGGTACTTCCGTCGCCACAACCATTGCAGTTGGCGTAGAACAAGCCGCCACCATCATTACTGCTGCCAAAATGAATCCGCTCCAGAAAAACTTTTTCATACGCACCTCTTGTCTAAAAGATTTTGGGCAGGGCATGTAATGCCCCGCCCATTGAATATCCAACAATGACCAAACAGCCGTTTTTCTAAGTGCCTTCCTGCCACGATCCCAAATAAGCAACTTGCTCATCTGTCAGCGTGTCAATTTGCACACCCATGGCGGCCAGCTTCAACCGGGCAATATTTTGATCAATATCTTCCGGCACGCTATACACCCGCTTTTCCAAGGTTGCCGCATTGCGCACCATGAATTCAGCACACAGAGCCTGATTGGCAAACGACATATCCATCACACTCGCCGGGTGACCTTCTGCCGCCGCCAAATTGATCAAACGCCCCTCACCCAAAATAAAGATCGAGCGGCCATCCTTCAATTCATATTGCTCGACAAACGGGCGCACCAAATGTTTACTGACTGACATTTTCTCCAAGGCCGGGATGTTAATTTCAACATTGAAATGACCCGAATTGGAAACAATCGCGCCATCCTTCATGACCTCAAAATGCCGGCCATCAATCACATTCAAATCACCCGTCACCGTGCAGAAAATATCACCGATGCGCGCGGCTTCTTCCATCGGCATCACGCGGTAACCATCCATCACTGCCTCTAACGCCTTGAGCGCGTCCACTTCCGTCACAATCACATTGGCACCCATGCCACGCGCCCGCGATGCCAAACCGCGCCCACACCAACCATAGCCGGCCACAACAAACGTCTTACCAGCCAGCAGCACATTCGTCGCCCGCACAATCCCATCCAATGTAGATTGCCCGGTGCCATAGCGATTATCGAAGAAATGCTTGGTCAACGCATCGTTCACCGCCACAATCGGGAAAGTCAACGCCCCATCTGCCGCCATTGCACGCAGACGAATAACGCCCGTTGTCGTTTCTTCCGTTCCACCAATCACATCGCTGAGCAGCTCACGGCGATCCTTGTGCAGCGTGCTGACCAAATCTGCGCCATCATCCATCGTCAACTGCGGACGATGATCCAAGGCGGCGTGAATGTGACGATAATAGGTCGTGTTATCCTCGCCCTTAACCGCAAAGACCGGGATTTCGTAAATCGAAACAAGCGCTGCAGCCACATCATCTTGTGTGGAAAGCGGGTTCGAGGCCGTCAATACAATATCCGCCCCGCCCAATTGCAAAGTGCGCATCAAATTGGCCGTTTCGGTCGTAACATGCAAACAGGCCGAAATACGCACACCTGCCAACGGACGCTCTTTTGCAAAACGTTCGCTGATCATACGCAAAACAGGCATTTCACGCGCTGCCCAGTCCATCCGTCGCCGCCCACCCTCGGCCAGGCTCAAGTCCTTTACATCAAATTGCGTCATTCAACTTCCTCCAAAAAAAGATAGGTTTCAAGATCAGGCTACAGCCTTCAAAAGCACATCCAGGCGGCCCTCATCATCAAAATGTTGCCGATAACGGGCCACAAAGCTCTCCGCATCATAACAGTGACATTGAGTACCGCGCTGCTCCAAACAATACGTTGCCGCAAGCGCACCCATTTGCCCACACGTCTTCCAATCGAGCCCAAGCCGATAGCCGCGCAAAAAGCCAGCGCGGAACGCATCGCCAACCCCAGTTGGGTCAAGAATCCGCTGCGGCGGCACAACTTCCGTATGCGTCAGCTCGCCGTGATCATAAATATTGGCACCTTTCTCGCCCAATGTCACCACAACCAGAGGCACCTGCACAAAAATTTGTTGCGCCGTTTTGTCCATATGTTTTTGTAACAGCTCAAACTCATACTCATTGACAAACAACGCCCAGGCTCCTTCAACCCCACAGCGCATCTCATCAACCGCTACCCGAGCAACCTGTTGTCCAAGGTCATACAAATAAGGCACTTTGCGTTCACGGCATTCCATCACATGCCGATGCATGGCACGCGGGTCATCCGGCGAAATCACCATCAAATCAATGGTCTCGCCTGCCAATTCATCCAAAGACATTTCTGCTGCATACTTCATCGCACCGGTATAAAAACTGGCAATCTGAGCATTCGACAAATCGGTATTGGCAAAGAAAGAAGCCGTATACTCATCCGGGACAATGCGCACATAGCGCGTATTAACCCCTGAGTTTTCCAGCCAGGCGCGATATTCCTCAAAATCTTGCCCGGCTGCGCCAAAAATCGCCGGACGCTCACCCAGCAAAGCCAGATTATAGGCAATGTTCGGTGCGGTACCGCCACGCTGCCTTGTCATCGAATCAACCAGGAACGACAGGCTGATGCTTTCCAATTTCTCGGGCAAAATATGCTCGCGAAAATATCCCGGAAACGTCATCAAATAATCAAAAGCAATGGAGCCAGCACAAATAATCGTCATAAGACCTTCCACAAGAAAAAGATAGGCAGCGCTTAGCCTGCATCAAACACACGCCGCAAATTTTCCACAAATGGCGGATAGACAACCCCGCGTTCAGTTACCAGCGCCGTCAACAGATCATGCGGGGTCACATCAAACGCCGGATTACGCGCCACACTCCCCGTCGGCGTCACCATCTCCCCATTTAACTGAAGTCCAAGCACCTCCTGCGGATCACGCTCTTCAATCGGGATCAAGTCGCCATTCGGCAAGCTCATGTCAATTGTTGAAGTTGGCATGACCGAATATACCGGCACATCATTGGCGTGTGCTGCCAAAGCCAACATATAGCTGCCAACTTTGTTTGCCACATCGCCATTGGCAGCCACCCGATCAGCACCAAAAAACACCTTTTGCACCTCGCCGCGCCGCAAGAAATAGCCAGCCGCACCATCCACAATCAATGCATGGGGAATGCCATACTGCGCCAATTCCCACGCTGTCAGGCGCGCTCCCTGCAAACGCGGTCGCGTTTCATCCACCAAAACGAACAAGCGCTTGCCTTGCTCATGCGCCAATCGGATTGCCCCCAACGCCGTTCCCCAATCTACCGCCGCCAGCGCCCCCGTGTTGCAATGATGCAAAATCGTATCCCCATCTTGAATCAACATTGCACCATGTTCAGCCATGCGCCGATTGGTCAGCACATCCTCTTCTGCCATGCGCTGAGCCTCAGCCAACAAACGCAGCCGCAACTTTTCCACCGTTGGCAACGGCATCTCAGCCACGCGCATCATTCGTTGCACAGCCCAGGCCAGGTTAACCGCTGTTGGACGCGCCGCCAAAAGACTTTCTGCCCCTCGCCGAACATCCGCCAACAGATCTAGCACATCCGTCGCCGATGAGCGCAACGCAGCCAAAGCCACACCAAAGGCCGCCGCCACACCAATCGCTGGCGCGCCGCGCACCGCCATATTGGTAATTGCTTGCGCAACCTCACCTGCCTGCCGACATATCAAAAACTCCAGTCGAGCTGGCAACAAGCGCTGATCAATCAATCGCAAAGCTTGCTGGGAATCATCCCATTCCAGGGTACGCATCCATTCTTTCTCACAAAACGGGCTCAAAACCAAACAAGTTTAACATGCAAACCGCAGATTGTCAAACCCAACACACCATCATGGCGCTATTCCTCTTGTGTACAACAGCCACATTCCCGCAAAATATAAAATGAATAACAGAGCAGCATCAATCTCCATAAAGTGCAACCGCCGCCGAAACTGTGCCACGTTGCCAATCAGCCCCAACCCCGTCATCAACAACCCCAACATTCCAACCAACAAAAACGATGGGCTAATCGCCGCCAAAAACCGGCCATCCGTGTAAAAGAAATCGGTCAACCCGATTGCAAACATATTGAAAAGATTGCTGCCAAACAAGTTGCCAATTGCCATATCATTGGCACCAATCCGAATTGCAGCCAGGGTCGTCACCAATTCTGGCAAGGAGGTAACAGCCGCAACCAGGGTTGAGCCGACAAATGTCGTTCCCAAACCAGTAATTTCAGCAATTTGATTGCTGCTATCCACCATCACCGGCGTAACAAAGATTAACAGCGTTGCCGCGATACCAAACCCTACCAGGCCTTCCCACAAAGGCGGCGTTCCCTCGGCAATCTCTGTTGTTTCTTCTGCTTTGCCCCCCGACTGCAAAAGCCACACCGACAAAAAGTAAAAACCGATTATTAGCAAACTATCCACCCCCACCCAGCCAATTTGGAGATCCAAATTGGCCAACATGAAAAACACCACCATGCCGATCAAAAAGATTGCCAAACTGCCGGAAAGAGCATGTTTCAGGGCCGCTTTGCGCAAAACGCGCTGATTACGATGGAGCACATCCATCAACGCCAGCAACAGCATATTAAACGCGTTGCTGCCCATCAAGTTACCTGCCGCCAGGTTAGGGGCGCTCAACCGCAACGCGCTGATGGAGGTCAGCACCTCAGGCAATGAGGTCGCCCCCGCCAAAAGCAAAACACCCACAAACATACCACCAAGTCGCGTCCGCTCAGCAATGACATCACCATAAGCGGCCAACTTATTGGCCGCGAACACAATCAATGCAGCACTCACCACAAAAACAATCCAGACCATTGGCTCACCCCTCTCGCTTGTCAGCCAGGGGGACCCCCTTAACCAATGCCAACGGCCAGGCAGCAAACACCCCCGTATTGGGCTCATTTAAATCACCAAACAGTGCTTCTGCAGCCCGCAAACATGCAGTTGCCTGCTGCTCATCAGCGACAATAGCAAACAACGTTTGGTTAGCAGCTTCTTCAGAGGATGAGCTATAGAAAAAGCGCATTGGCACCCGTCCCAATCGCCGATGAATGCCTGTGCTATCCAAAATCGTTGCACCCCGCACCCCAGCAGCCTCCCATGCCTTGAGCAAGTCATCCAAGCGATCAGTATCATCCAACACAAACATCACCATGAACATCGTTCTCTCTCCTTCTCCGCACAATCTGACATAAAATTATCTCTCTTTTCAGCCAATAACATCAACTCTGCACAGCAAATATCCTTCCCTGCGCAAAGCACCTTTGAGAAAAGGCAAAAATATCCCCTGATACAATCATTTTTTGACGATTAAGTCGCCATAATTCCTTCCGTCACATAGGTTGTCAACTCCGTCACGCTTAATTTATCCAACCCAAGGCGATCAACCGTGCGTCCACGCCGCCAGTAATCCGTACGATGGACGATGCACGCCAGGCGAATAATCGAATCCATCCCGCGCACCGAAACACCATAATGTTGCCCCAAGGATGCAATTGGCACCAGGCTCATCGGCACATCCTCAAAAATATAACGATGATTCAGTGTAGGCGGCGCCTTGATCCCATAATACCCGGGCTGATTGTGAATTGCCTCGTGCAAATTTTCCCCATCCGTATCATAGGCCATCTTCAACCATTCCAGCGCCGTGCGCGCCCGAATCCCTAAAGAGGCCGCAACCGTTACCCTCTCGCGATCCAAAACCTCCAACACCCGCGCCACCGATGGCGTTACCCCATCAATGTAGAATTGATAATCTCCATGCGTTGCCTCAATCCAACCCGCATTCAGCAGCGTCAACGCCGGATGAAAAATAGCGCCCATATTGTTCAACCCTGTTTGCAACACATTCCCGCCATCAATGAACTGTGGATACGCCTCACGAATACGATCCAGCACCAAACGCGTGCGCGTCGCAGGCAAAGCCGCCAACGGCACTGCCTCCTTAATACGAAAAATGCGCGCCTGTGCCGGCCCATCCGAGCGCGAAGCATAAATGAATGTTTCTGCCTCAGCCACCGTAACATCCGCCGTGCACCCGTTCTCGCGCAGCACCTTAACAAACTCCAATGTTCCACACGTCCGTCCAGGGTGCAGCACAATCACCTGTCCATCCCGTAAATGGGGAGCTGCCGCCTTGGCAATATCCGCATGAGCCGAAGAAGGCACGACCACCATAATCATCTCCGCCTTCTCCAAAGCCTCCGCCATGTTTGAGGTTACACATTCCAACCGCCCGAAACCACGCGGGCCATACTCACCGCCATCTAATTCAATGCCCCCCAATTCTTTAATCGCCGCAACTCGTTCTGGTGTACGATTATAGAGCGTCGTTGGAAACTCCATCAAAGCCAGATGTGCAGCCATGGCTTTGCCACCATGCCCAGCACCAATAACAGTATAGGGCGTTTTTTTCATTGTTTATTCTCCATTCATTGCCAAAAATCAAAGAAGAGCCAGCAGTCGTTCTGCCTCGCGCAATGGCTGCCCTGCTTCATCTACCGCCACACAAGCCCCCTCGACAATCCGCGTGCGCATTTGCCCGCGCCCAAAACGATTGTTACGCAGCTGCGGCGCATCCAAAATTCCACTCGTCACCGCCGCTGCAAGCACACCAGCATCCGCCCATGGATCAGCTACGTGTGCACCTAGTCGTCGAATAGCTTCAAGCGTCTCTTGCGCCTCTTGCACCAAATATGCACGACGCCTGCTTATCGCTGGGTCTGCCGTCATATCTGGAGCGCCACGCAAAGCGTTATCAATCACCCGACGAGCCAAACCACAAGCCTCTATGACATCTTCCGCCGTTGCAGCATGGTGTGCCTCCGTATGCCCCACCACATGAACAATATGCGGATGCAACGCCATTTGCACATAAATGCTGGCTGCCAAATGCGCCCGCGCCGCAGCCAGATCAAGCGGATAGCTCAACAACCCCGTGCGCACTTGCCGCCAAACACGAAAAGTTGGCCCTTGCAACGGCTCAACCAAATCCAACAGCGCCAACATCTTTGCCAGGTCCATCGCGTCCGAAAGCCCCGGTGGGCTGTTAAACATCAGCTGCGCAATGTAATCCTTCACACCAAACGCACGCGCATTGTAGGCCGCCAAAAAACCTGACACAACAAAGACCACATCCGATGCATCGCGCATGCCCCAATGGTGTGGCTCATTCAGCTCAACCGGCATTTCCCTTTGCCCATACCAGGCCATCACTTGTTGATGCTCGCGAATCGAACCCTCCAAATCCCATGGTCCGCGCCCATCCATTTGATTGAACCAAAACAACGGAATGGCACACCAGGCGTTACGAATCGTGCGCACATACATCTCCGCCAGACGAATAAAATCATCCGTCCCAGAATATGTGCGCATCAATGGGTAATTCCCCCGACGGCTTGCCTGATACAAAGCCCGATAGTCTTCCTCCGTGCGCACCGGCACCCCTCCAGCACCCTTTCGGCGCGGGTCCTGCCGCTCCGGATGATAAAAGTTCTCTTGCGCATCCTGATCAATCCCCAGTGAAATCACATCTAACGCCCCTGCCTCGGCAATTTTCTCCACCCCGCGCAGGCTGTCTTCCATCGTTGGCAGCCCAAAGTGATGCCGCAGCAAAGGATACGGCGACTTCCAGCGGATCCGCTCAATTGTGTTTTGCGGGAAATCAACCTCCGTCATTTGCACTGCCGTTTGGCCCTTTAGGTAAGCCAACACCATCTCTGGCGTTTCGCTCCCATCAAAGATGCGCTCAAAAAAGCCGCCCAAACGAGCTGCGCGCTCAGCCATTGGCGGCGTCCCTGCAAAGGCAAAGCGCACACCCGCTGACCGCAGATCATCCGCTGCTTCTGCAAACTCCCCCAGCAAGCGTTCCCCCGTCTCTGGCGTTAGCCGATAAGAAACCCCAACCAAGTCTGCCCCCTCTTGTCGAGCGGCTTGCAACATTTCTTGAATTGAGACTGCCGGCCCTAAAAACACCGTCCGCCAACCAGCTGCCTCAGCCAATCGCAAGAAATTACTGACTCCAGCCACATGCACACACTCCCCCAAGGCCCCAGCGACAACTGTTTTCATCAAACCTCCTTTCACATCGAGGTGTACAATTTAAGATTATAGAAGGTTTATCACCCTCAGTCAAGCATTTCAAGTTTTTGGTCGTTGTCCACAACTTGTTGAAGCGCCTGATTGGCAAGGGCCTCAAAGGTCTGCTGTTGAAGCAAAGCAATACGCTCAGCCGACAGCCGCCCCGCACAGCCGCTTAACACCGCTGCTGCCTTGTCGCGCGTTTGCTGATCCCCCCCCTCAAAATTCATTGCAAAAGTCAGCCAGGCCAATGCCTGCTCTTCTTCCTTTTGGCCGACAAAAGTCTCCGCTAACCCCACCAAAACATCTATCCCAACCAGGAGCATACCAGCCTGCAAAGCGATCTGCAAAGCTTCAGCATACGTCCGCCTTGCAGCGTTCACCTTCGCTTGCATCAGCAACAAGCCTGCCAGGCTATTCAAGACAGATAGCCGCAGTTCATTGGAACGCAGTTCATCGGCAAGCACCAAAGCCTCCTGATAATGTTGCTCAGCCAACTGCACCTGTCCCAAAACTTTTTCAACGTCTCCCAAATGTTTCAAAGTGCTAACAACCCCCCAACGAAACCCAATTTCGCGACAAATGCTCAGGCATTCCTGCCGCAAAGCCAAGGCATGTTCAAAATCGCCCAACAAGTAAGCCACATTCCCACGATTATGCAAACTGCGCGCAATCCCAGCACGGTCACCCAGTTGGCAATACAACCTCTGACTTTCTTCCAGGTATTGCATTGTCTCGGTATGACGTGCTGCCCTCCCCGCCAAAATAGCCAAATTGCCCAAATTCTTGGCTATTCCCCAGCGATCCCCCAAAGAACGATACATGGTCAGACTTTCTTGATAATATCGTTCGGCCTCATCATACTGCCCTAACGAAAGCCCCACATGTCCTTGCAACAACAACGCCATTGCTTCCACATCCACACGCCCGCTCTCCCTGCTCAGATGCAATGCCTTATCCAACGCGTCCTGTGTTGCCTTGTAATCCTGCAAATCTAACAATGCCCGTCCACGCACCATCCAGGCATATCCGAGTCGTCCCCCTTGTAGCATCGGCAATGCTTGCTCTATGAGCGCAAGAGCCTTCGCATAATTCCCCAACTGCACCTCAAACACAGCCTGATAGCTCAACGCAACCGGAAACAACTTTGCGAACGCGTCTTTACTTGCCGCTGCCAAATCCGCAAAAATACGCTGACCTTCCACATACCAACTGCGCATTTCCAAAAAAAGAGCCAACCCGTCCACAGCCCGTTCAAGCGCACCCTCGTCTTGGTTTTCTATCGCCCATCGCCATGCAGCACGCACATTTTCCATCTCAACCGCAATCGAATCCAACACCAGCAATTGTTGATCACGCAACAGCAATGAATATTGTTCTCCCAGCCAAGACAAGTAAAACAACGCGTGATGGTGTGTTGCCTGCTCAAGTTTTTCAGGCTCCTCAACCAACTTCTCGTTTGCAAATTGCCGCACAAGGTTATGCAAATCCCATCTTCCATCGCCCGCGAACTGCACCAAGCCCCACTCCATCAAAGCTTGCAAATCTTGCTCCGTTGCTTCCGCCAACTGAACAGCTGCCAATTTTGTAAAACCGCCCTGGAAAACAGACAGCGCTTGCAACACCGCACGCAGATAAGGGGGTAGCAACCTCCACGAATGTTCAAACACAGCTCGCAAACTCCGATGTCGCGTCAGCGCATCGCGTTGACTCGCACTGACAAAGCCCAAATCCGCCTGCACCTGCTGAAAAATCTGTGCACAACTCAAGGAACGTGTCCAGCCTGCTGTCAGCTCAATTGCCAGGGGCGAGCCCTGCAACAACTTGCACACCTGCGCAACCACCTCGCGTTCGGCTTTCACATCCACCCCCACACGCCCGGCCACCTGTTCAAATAACGCAATTGCCTCCTCTGCCCCATCGCCCACATCCAAGCCCTCAACCCCCAAAACAATCTCTGAGCGCAATTTTAGGGGTGCGCGTGACGTAACAAGCAACTTCACCCCCGGCGCCTGCTGCAAGATCTGCCCAATCAACACCATCGCCTCATTTTGCGCCTGCTCATCAGCTGGCAACAAATGCTCATAATTGTCCAACACAATTAGCATCTCTTTACCACTCAAGAAATTGAGCATCTGCGGCACAAAATCGCCTGTGCCAAAGAAGCGATAGCCAATTACCTCGGCCAACACACTTGCAAGCAAACGGCTCTCCGCCACATCCGTCAACCCCACAAAATAAACCCCATCCGCAAACAAACCAACTTGCATTCGCAAAACTTCCAACGCCAAGCGCGTCTTTCCAATTCCACCCACACCCAAAAGCACCAACAACCGACAATTAGGATCCGCCATCAACGTCGAGAGCTCATCCAAGATCTTGCTTCGGCCAACAAATGCCAAGTCAGAATCTGGCAAATGTGGCTGCGGCACAACAGCAATTGCCGGTTGCACCGCATCACCACGACAAATGGCCTGATACAATCCCTGGAGCTCTTCCATTGGTTGAACGCCCATTTCGCGCCAAAGATAGCGACTCACGGCCCGATATTGCGCCAGGGCTGCTGAATTTTGCCCTTCAATCGCCAGCAAACGAATTAACAAAGCATGAGCGTGCTCATCCCAGGGTGCAATCCGCACCAATCTTTCCGCCAATTGCCGAGCCTGACCAAATTGCCCTCGACGCTGATAATAATCCGCCAAAAGCGTCAAAGCCTCTATGGCTTTTCGCTCGAATCGCTCGCGCTCAATCAGCAACCACTCCTCAAACAAATCACTCCCAGACAAAGAAATTCCGCTTAGCAGCGTACCTTCATACGCATCCACCACATGGATCAAAGCACGCACGTCCAAACGCTGACGGCCCAAAGATTCTCGCCGCGTTGCATACAAAGCTTTGTCTAAGTTTCTTTCAAAGCAGACTGCATCCGTCTCAATTGGGGCTTGCAGATTAAGTTGCACCTCTTCGCGCGTGATCTGAAGAAATGAGCTTTCCTCTGTTTCCCCCAATGCCTTACGCAATCCGGATAACGTCTGCCGCAAACTATGTGAGGCTTTTTCTTCCGACTGATCGCTCCATAGCAAAGCAGCCAAGCGAGCACGCGGCTGAGGTGTTGCCCCCTCTAAAGCCAAATAAGCCAACAACGCCTTAGACTTATCTGCATCCAGGCTAACAACCTTGCCATCCAATAGTAGGCGAAAGCCACCCAACAAAAAAAGCTGCAATCTTTTCATTAAACTATTATACAGAAAAGCATTGTTTTTTGACGTTCCTTTGACGCCATTTCTTATAATGGAACTATGAAACCACCTTATCACGCATTTATGCTACGCATTTGGCCAACGGACGAACAGCACTCCCAATGGCGTGCCTCTCTTGAAGATCCGCACACCCACCACATTCAAAACTTCAACACACTTGAGGATTTGTGCACTTACTTACAGCAAAAGCGCTTTCAAGAAAAGTCGCCACAAAAACCATTCAATCGCCAAGTCCCTTGACACTCATCTGCATTCGCCTCATAATTAACGCATGACCAGCAGAATCATCCGCTTACTGCTTTTCCTTGCCGCATTGCTATCGCTGGCATTTTTTCTCCCCACCCTAAGTCACACCCCCCCACAGCAACTGAACATCAGCGCTGCCCAGCCAGCACGCGAACTACCTGCCCCAACAGTCGTCCCCTTTGCCCAAACCCTTTCGGCAGCCAATGGCTGGAAAGCCCTTGCCCCCGGCATTGAATATCGTGAATGGATTCTGCCCGACCCTAACCGGGTATATGTCGCTCGGTTTGATCGCTTCTCTCCTGCCAACACCTTCATTGATAGCATTCTTAACAACGGCGCACTTCGGCGCGAATTTCAAACCATTCGCCAAAGCGCTGCATTGTATGAAGAAGCCATCAATGCCTGGCCGCTGCCCGAAAGCCCATCCGGAAACCGCACCCAGGTAGTCGTTGCCATCAATGGCTCTTTTGTGCAAAAGGATGGTTTGCCAGAAAATGGCCAAATTCAAGGCGGATGGTTGATCAAACCCTATCAAACTGCCTGGCTCGGCGGCAGCGGCAGCGGTTTCGTTTGGGGCCTAAACCGACAAGCCTTCATTGGCCTCTGCACAGATGCGCAGCCGCGCGAGCAGGTGATTGAATTTCCGGGCCTTGGTCTCAGCTTTCCACTCACACACATCAATTCCCCTACGCCTGGCGAAGCCGATGTTGCCCTCTACACCGCTCAATATGAAACCCGTACGCCAGCCGGCAGTCGCAGTGAAGTGCTTGTCTCACTCGATGCCCCCCTTGCACCCAACCCACGCGGCTACGTCATTGGCACCGTCACAGACGTTCACCCTTATCGCAGCGGCACCGTCATCCCTTTTGACCAAATTGTGCTTTCATTCAATGCCCCGACATGGAAGGAACACCTAGAAAACCGCCTCAAACCCGGTGAAGGGCTATTCATTCGCTTAGCCCTGCATGACGTTGGCCCCGATTGCAAAACCCAGGGGCAACTCTCCTGGCAAAACCTATATGCCGGCATCGGTGGTGCGCAAGTCTTTCTGCGCGCTGGCAACTTCTACCCATATGAAGCAACCGGCGCCGTCAAACGACACCCTCGCACCGCCATTGCCCTCAACAATCAATACATTTATTTTGTCGTTGTAGATGGCCGCCGCGATGATTTCTCCGTTGGCATGACACTTGAAGAACTATCCAACTTCTTGGTCAGCGAACTGAAAGCCACCTGGGCCGTCAACCAAGATGGCGGTGGTTCTTCAACCATGATCGTCAATGGCCAACTGATGAACAACCCAAGCGATGCCTGCCCCAAAGGCACCCCTGTGACCTATTTTCGCGACACCACCATCCCAATGGGTTGCGAACGCCCCGTTGTGAATGGCCTCATCATGGCTTATGCCGCACCGCGCCAAAACTCCCCCAATCAACTTTCCGCCGGCCAAAATCTGAAAACAATCGGCGACACAAGTTTGCGTGTTGGCCCTGGCGATAATTACGCCGAATTCTTCTCGATTCCTGCCAAACAAACCGTTACCATTGTTGCTCATCCGCTCAATGGTGTGCTGGCCCGCCAAACTTACTGGTGGAAAGTAAGAGCCATCAAAAATGATGGCAGCAGCGTTGAAGGCTGGCTGCCTGAATACACCTTACAACTATCCCACTAACACCAAGGACCCTCATGCCCATTTCTGTATACAATCGAACATGGATTCTCGAAACCGAACACAGTGCCTATGTTTTCGGTCTCAATCGCGCCGGAATGCTAGTAAATTGTTTTTGGGGAAATCGTCTTCCCGCCCGACATGACTATCCCGAGCCACCCGATAGCAGTGGTTGGGCCTCATTTGATGGCCCCGCGCAATGCTTACCTGAAGAATACCCTTGCTACGGCGGAATGAGTTATCACGAGCCCTGCCTAAAAGCATGTTTCGCCGATGGCGTGCGCGACGTCCGACTTTCCTTTCAATCCGCCAGTCAAGCCGATGCTGAACACCTCGTCCTTCATCTGCATGATCCATACTATCCACTTGCTGTTGACCTGCATTACCGCCTGCACCCACAATGCGACATCCTCGAACGTTGGGCCGAGCTGCGCAACGAAGGCAATGCCATCATCCAAGTCGAGCGCGCCCTCTCGGCAGCCTGGCAACTACCTGGCCCATCCGCTCAACGCCTCAGCCATTTAAGCGGACGCTGGAATGACGAATTCAACCTGCACCGCCAACCCCTCACCCCCGGCGTCTTCCAACTTGAAAGCCGACGCATGTCCAGCAGTCATCAACACAACCCATGGTTTGCTCTGGATAACGGCTCTGCAACAGAAGAAAGCGGTCAGGTTTGGTTTGGCCTATTGAGCTGGAGCGGTAGCTGGAAGCTGCTAGCCGAAACCACCCCTTTTAGCAGCACCCGCCTGCTCATCGGCCTAAACGACTGGGATTTCTGCTGGCAATTGCACCCCGGCGAAACCTTCACCTGCCCGGTTTCTCTCGCTGGCTACACGCAAAACGGCTTTGGCGCGGCAAGCCGACTGTTGCACACACACCTACGCACCCAATTGCCCCACGCCCCTGCACTGCACAAAGTCCTTTACAACTCATGGGAAGCGACCCTCTTTGATGTCTCTGCGGAAGGACAAGCAAAGCTGGCCGAAATTGCCGCACAACTCGGCGTTGAGCGCTTTGTTATGGACGATGGTTGGTTCCTGGGCCGTCATCACGATGCCGCCGGCCTGGGCGACTGGAAACCCGACCCCACCAAGTTCCCTCATGGCCTCACCCCGCTTATTCGCCGCGTACACGACCTTGGCATGGATTTTGGCCTCTGGCTCGAGCCGGAAATGGTCAACCCCAATAGTGACCTGTACCGCGCTCACCCCGATTGGGTGTTGCATTATCCCACCCGACCGCGCACAACAGCTCGCAACCAACTGATGCTCAACCTGGCGCGCCCCGACGTGCAGGAATACCTGATCCAATCGCTCAGCAGCTTACTTTCCGAAAACGACATTGCCTTCATCAAATGGGACATGAACCGCAATGTCAGCGAAGCCGGTTGGCCGGATGCTCCCGGTGACCCCCGTCAGGTATGGGTAGAATACACCCGGGGTGTCTATCACGTCTGGAACACCCTGCGCACCCGCTTTCCAAACATTGTTTGGCAATCTTGCTCTGGAGGCGGTGGGCGCGCTGACGCCGGCATCTTACATCTCGCTGACCAAATTTGGCCCTCCGACAACACCTCCGCCCTGGCCCGGCTACGCATCCAAGAAGGCTTCTCACAAGCCTATCCGGCCAACACAATGGAAGCTTGGGTCACCGATGCCGATCGGCACCAACTTTCACTTGACTTCCGCTTCCACGTCAGCATGTGCGGCAGCCTGGGCATTGGCGGCAACCTGTTGGCATGGAGCACCGCCGAGCGCCTGACCGCCGCCCGTCACATTGCCCGCTATAAAGCCATCCGCCCCATTGTTCAGCTTGGCGACCTGTATCGGCTCAGGTCATTTGCTGCTGACGGCAACCCCGCCTTGCTCTATTTAGACCAAGACCGCGCGCACGGCGTCTTGTTTGCCTTTTGCACACGTGCAGATAACCCCGCTGCTCCCACGCCCATCTCCATTCGCCTCCAAGGCCTGCTCCCTGATGGATTATACATGATGGAAAGCCAACCCCTTGCCCGTTCCGGCGCTTCCTGGATGCAACAAGGCCTGACCCTGCCCCTTAAACCAGGCGAAAGCCTGCTGCTACAAATTGAGCGGGTTTAACAAACATTTCTCCAACAAAACGCTCCCCACCTGACCAAAAGGCGGGGAGCGTTTATCTTACCCCAACAGAAACACTACTTCACGCGCAGCATCTCAATCTGCGCAAAATCTTCAGGCGTCATCTCTTCCATTGCCTTGTTACTAGAAGGATACGTCCCCAACATTTGCGCCTGCGTCGGTTCCTCTCCTTCCGGCCAAACCAAATCCATCACTCGCGTGTGATTGGCATCGGCCTTGGCACCGCCAAAGCGCCATTGTGCAGCCGTTTCATTCACATCACGCACACGCCAAACCCCCGCCGAAGGATAACCTTCCTGCCCAAGAATAACCGCGGCATAAGCCCACTGTGTTGGGTCACCATCGCCAAACACCTCTTTGGGCACGCGCAACGTCACAGAACGCCCTGCTGGATCTACCACAATCTTGAAACTCGCCTCGGTAAACTGCACCGGCTCCTTGGTTGCAGCATCCGGCACCAGAATCTGCGGCGTCCAACCCTCAGCCCAAACCGCATACTCCCAGCCATAGCCCTGTTTCAAAGCGAGATTACGCCCCGGCAACAACATGCGCGCCCCTGTTCCCGCCCCAGGATCTTTATCCACATACACATCCAGGGTTTGCACAGCCAAATTGTTCGGCGAACCCCACGGGTTAGAAATCGGCCCAAACAGCGTAAACTTGAAGATGATATTCTTATCATCATAGGCCACGCGGAAAGACTTGATGTCAAACATCTTGCCCTGGAAGACACCATCGGTTGCATACGTATACGTACCCGGCCCATTATCATCCCCTTCCGGGTCATTCACTTCCAACACGGCGGTTGAAGTCCCCAAATCGGGCAAAATGACCTGCGCCGGGCCACCAACGGGCAACATCTGTGACCCAGGCTCGGCCACCACCACCAGACGAATCTCATCGCCCGTATCCATCTCGCCAAAATAGGCAAATGGGATGGCCATCTCCACCACATCACCACTCGCGGCAACCTGACCAACCATATCACCAGCCTGCCAGGCACTGTCTTTGGGCAGGTAAGCCTGCAACTGCGCGTCCTTGCCGTTCCACTCTAACAAATGCGTTGCCGCCAGGCCCAACAGCACCGGGGCTGCTGCCGCATCAGCAGAACGAACATAGGGCACACTGCTAGTTGCACGCGGGGCCACCAAATACAACCCTACCCGATCCACGCTTGCCGACAAATCCAGCTTGACATACAGATTCTTGGCATCCATCAAATATGCCAGGCCGCGAACCGGTGAGGTTACACCTTCCACAGCATAAGTTGCCGCGCCATCCCACTCTGCGCCACCAACGCCATCCAGCTTGGGTGTTGCCAGCCCCTGCAACGGCTGCGTTGCCGTTACCGGACGCGGCTGAATGATTGGCACATCCACAAAGCTCGGCACCGGCTCACCCAACGACACAAACACATTGCGCAACAGTGCCCGAAATCCCTTGTCAAAATAATCATCCTGCCCCGAATCCTGATCGGCGCCATACCACCAGAACCAATCCGAGCCCTCAGCAAGGTACATGTAATCTTGCGCCTGTGCAATTGCCTCAGGAGAAGCCTGTCGAACTTTGCTGATATCATATTTGGCCAGCACCTCGCGCGTCTGCCGCAAATATTCCCAAGCGGTTGTCTCTTCGCTTTCCCCAATCCAGGTATCATAGTTCGGGCTGAACCATGCCCCAGCAAACAAATTATCCAACGAACGCTGCTCCGGATACCAGGCCAGATACTGCGAAGGCGTCACCGTTTGCAGCGTTTTGCTCTCCGAAAGCAAACGGTAGAGATTGTTGAAAAACTCCTTGCCATCATTATCATAATTTTCCCAGGCGTTCTCGCCATCCAGAATAATGCTGACAACATGCGGCCCCGTAGCGTTTTGCTCTTTGAGCCGGGCACGAATATTCTCCAGGCGCTGAATCAAATCCTTGGCAGCCGCCTCGCCTGAAACACCGGAATAGGTAAAACCAACCTTATCAGAAATAACCCCATCGCGGAAGAAAACCGCCAGTTGGTTACCGCTTGCATCCTTGACGTAATAGGGGCGGTACAAATCATCCGCCTGCCGAACCGTATCTTTCGGGTCGCGCAGGAAGCTATCAATTCCCAACGACTTGGCAAGCACCGGCTCGCCCGTCGCCATCCATTGATAACCGCTCTTAATCACAAACGGCACCATCACTTGCGCAACTGAGCCTTCACCCGGCCACAGCCCGCGCGGCTTTTGCCCAAAATTTTCCTCATAGAGTTGCACACTGCGCTCCAAATGGGCGTTTGCATCCTGTGGATACGAAAACCGTTGCGGCGTTTCAGCACCGGGGTTGCCAATCTTGGCCAGGTTGGTATCAATCACCAACGGCAAAATTGGATGCGCATAGGGGGTTGTGATCACTTCAATTTGCCCGGCATCTTGTAATTTCTTATGCAAGGGCAACACTTCTTGAATGACCTGACGCGCCTTATCAAAAACGATCTTCTTGTCTTCCTCGCTGAAATTGCGTCCCTTTTCAACCAACGCGTTCAATGGCTTTTCTGCCAAAAAATCGGGGTCAAACCATGCCAGGTTAAACCACACCTGCAAATCGCGGTAATCCTGCTCGGTAAACTTCTCCAAAGCAGCATCAATCGCTTTGGCATCCGTTCCGCCGCGCAAATCCAGCAATTCCTGATAGCGCGGATAACGAGCAATGATTTTGCCCCAATTCACATCATAAAAACGCTGCAAGATAAACCGCTTCTCCTCTGTTGTCAATTGGTTGGCCGGCTTCTCCGCCATCACCCAATACAAATCTTTGGCGCCATTCTTGGCATAGTCTTCCAGCTGCCGAATCAGCACCGGCGTAATGTTAAACGTCACGTGCACATTCGGATACTTGGCCACCATCGAAGCCATGTCGTAGTAATCCTTAGTTGCATGAACACGCACCCAAGGACGGGTATAGACACCATTCTCATCCTTGTAATACAAGGGTTGATGCTGATGCCAAACAATGTTGACAAACAACACATCATCGGCATTCGCCGGCTTGGTCGGTGCTTTGGTGCCACAGGCACTCAACAGCATTGAAAGCAACACCAACACAGAAAGCAAAAAATTCAGCCGTTTCATCTCACGCTTCCTCCTGATCAGAAAAAGATTCAAGGCTGCGGGTGATCATAAATATACAGCCCACCCGTCGCCGTACCGATCCACAATCGTTTTTGCCCATCCAAAGCAAGGCTCAGCGGCTCTTGCCCCTGATAGCCCGAATTATTGGGTAAATACACCCGCCAGCGCTCCGCTTGTGCACCTGCGCGCCGATCCAGGCGAACCATCATACCGCCAGGTTCTGTTGGATAGCCAACGCCCAGCCAATACACATCCGGTTGCACTTCAACGATCTTGTGCACCGTGTTAAAGGGCAACTGCGAATTACTCGTACGATAAAAATTCCACTCCACCCCATCCCAAACGCCCAGCCCCCCGCCCAATGTTGCTGCCCACACCACCCCATGCGAATCAACCATCACATCGGCAACCCCGCCCCAGCCCAGCCCCAACGAGCGAAAATCAAACTGCTGCCAAGACCACTGCTCTTTTGTAAGATCCAACAACGTCACGCCATACAAGCTGCCAAACCACACCCGGCCATCTTCCGCCGCAATACAGAACACAGATTCATCCAGCAAACCTATCTCTCCTACAGGCAAAGCTGTCCAACTCGTGCCATCCCACATTGCGACACCAGTTGTTGCCCCAACCCACACCCGACCATCTGCGCTCTGCTCCAGTGCTAGCACTCGCCCCGGCCTTATCCCCATCTGCGCCATGTTAAAGGTTTGCCAATCAACACCGCCGCGCCAGTGCAACACACCATTGTCCGTCCCCACCCAAACCGTCCCATCTCGGCTCGCCAGGACAGTCAAAGCCTCAGTCCCATCCAGCCCTAGCTTGCCCAACTGCACGGTTTGCGCCCCCGTCCCCCACGGCGACCCAGCTTCGGGCTTCCACACCGCCAACCCATTGGCCGTTGCCAAATACACCGTTCCAACATCATTCACCGCCACATCATATACCTGATTAGAGGGCAACGGAGAAACATCCATCACAACTTGCAACCAACCCTGACGCAACACAGCCAGGTTGAACTCATACGCCACCTTACCAATCACAACCAAGAGCGAAAGCCCAAACACCAAAATCCAAAACAACCGCGGCGGACGCGGCAGCATCTCTTCCAAATAATTCCAATAACTCTCTTGCACACCAATCCACTTCACCACCCGCCGCACCAGTGTCGCTGCCAGCAGAGCCAGCGCCGGTGTCAAAACAATCGTATATTGTGGCCATTTTGTCGGCCAAACCAACAGCACCAACAGCCCCGTTCCTGCCCACACCAACGCCCATGGATATTTTTTCCCCCCCACACCAACGCCAAGCAACGCCAAAATTGCGACCAGCGTGTCGCTTGTCGGAAAGAAAAAAACCTGCGGGTGCCAGGGAACCTCAAAGAAAATCCACACAAACGGTTGATACCAGGGATACGCCGCACGCAGCACATCTGTGCCCTGCGCATACTGTGTATGGAAAAACAAGGATTGCCATAACCTGACAAAAGGGTCGCGCCACAAATAAGGATTCAGCAACCCAAAAATAACCAGAGCCAGCCCACCATATGCCAACAAGTGTATCCAACGCAAGCGCCCACGCCCCTCGCGCCACCAAACAAAAGCCAAAGTCACCACCGCCATGCCATACGTATATTTCCCCGCAATCGCCGCGCCAAACGATGCCGCCGAAAGTAACAACCACCACCAGCGTCGCGACGCCATCGGTTGTTGAATGCCACGTCGCAACGCCAAAACGGCCACAAGCGCCAGGAAGAGCGGCAAGGCCTCCAAATATGCCTGGCTGGTATATTTGATGGTCATCGAATGTGCCGCTAACAGCAACCCCGCCAGCGGGTCTAGCAACGCCACCAGCAACACCGTTAGCACACCGAATAGAGCTGAAATGCCCCGGTCAAAATATAACTGTGACATTTGCCCAAACTGCTCATCCATGAACCAATATGGCAAACTATATAGCAACTTGACCAGGGCCGGATGTTCGCGATTCTCGGCGTAATCAATCACCCCCGACCAATCCCCTGATTGCATCAAATGCGCATACTGCCGGCCTGCCGTCAAATAGACGGGTTCATCAAAATCCACTGGCAATTGCCACGCAGCCCAAGCGCGCAACAACGCTGCCAGCAGCACCACCAAAAGGACCGAATAGCTACGCCGCCACCCCTTCAGCCAGCGCCACTTGCTCCAACGGCTCTCTTCTTCCAAACTCACCTCTTTGTCAGCAGCAACACCAGGTTCGCTCCGGCCGGCAATTCTGCCACTGGCACATACTCGCTAAACCCACCTGCTTCAGACACGGTTAGCCGCGCGAATTTGCCTTCACCCAACAATGCCTTTGGCAGATAACTTCCCGGCTGCAACCCCGCATCAAGCGACAAGGCATAATCCGTTGCGGCTTCCTCGCCCAAATTCACCAAAATCAAAATCGCTTCCTCATCACTGACGCGTAAAGCTGCATATACCGCCTCGCTCTTGCTATTAACCTTCAGATATGCCCCACTGCGCAAAGCCGGGTGTGCCATGCGCAAGTGAATCAAATTGCGGTAATGCACATACAACGAATTAGGATCTTTGGCCTCATCCGCCACATTGCTCGTTTTGTAATCCGCATGAGGGAAGATCCAGGGCGTCCCTGTCGTAAAACCAGCGCCTGCTGCGCTACTCCATTGCATCGGCGTGCGCAATTGCTCGTCCGGCTTGGTGCCCGTCATACCAATCTCTTCACCATAATAAATAAATGGCGTTCCTGGCCCGGTCAGCAACAACGTCGCAGCATTACGTGCCCGCTCAGGCTTTTGCTGCACCTGTGACATGACCCGATTCATGTCATGATTGGTCAAAAAGGTTGCCAAATAGCTACTGCCAATCTGCTGATTGGAAGTAAAGACATTATAAGCCGGTTGAGCGCTCTTCCAATTGACCGCCTTGAGCAACCCCGTCGAAGCATCAAAATCGAACACCATATCCAGCGCACCGCTTTTGGGGTAACGAGCAGCCACATAACTACTATCCCACACCTCGCCAACCGCCATTGCATCAGGCCGAACCCCCTTGTAATAAGTCGTAAACTCCTTAAACCAGGCAATGCTTGCATCCGTGTTGACCTGCACCTGACCTTCCTCAATCAAGTGCCGCGCACCATCCACCCGAAACCCATCTACGCCAACATCCTCCAACCAAAAGCGCGCCACCTCTTTCATCTCAGCACCGACTGCCGGATTGCGATAGTTCAAATCGGGCATCCCCGACCAGAACACGCCATAATAATAATCTCCCTGCGGCGAACGATGCCACACTTCCTGTTGCCAGGGCCCCAAATACCCCGGATTCTCTGCCGACCAAATATACCAATCCCGATAAGGAGAATTAGGATTTTGCGCCTCAAGGAACCAGGGATGTTGAACCGAAGTGTGATTAACCACCAAATCCAAAATGACACGGATATTGCGTTTATGCGCCTCCTCCAACAGGCGGTTAAAATCATCCATCGTGCCATAATCGAAATTAACGGACTTATAGTCCGTTACATCATACCCATGATACGAAGGGGAAGGCATAATCGGCAACAGCCAAATACCCGTCACGCCCAAATCGTCCGTCGTTTTGGGATTGCCGTCATTCAAATAATCCAATTTCGCCGTGATGCCATTAAAATCGCCAATCCCATTGCCATCACTATCATAAAAACTGCGCACAAAAATTTGATAAAACACACCCTCGTTCCACCAAGGACCCTTATCAACATTTTGTACCGTTGCCGGACGACAACCACTCCATAACAAAACGCTCACAATCAAAGTCAAACCTGTTTGCATCCAACGTCTCATACAAAACCTTTCATCACGCCAAACGTCCCACCGAAAAACATCCGCCAGCCAAGGCCGGCATCCGCAGCCAGGCCCCCTCAGCCGGATTGCCCATCACACAGCCGGGTTCACTCACCAACAAGGCGCAAACATCACGAAAAGGCAGCTGCACCACTTGCTCCATCTCACTCAGGTTCAGCACAATCACCAAATCTTGCCCTTCCAAAGTGCGGCGATACACCAACACCTCCCCCTGTGCTGAAACAATTTCCTGTGCCCCGCGCCGCAAAGCCGACCATTCCTTGCGCAACGCCACCAACGAACGGTAAAAAGCCATCAGCCCCCGATCTGCTGTCTCCCAATTCATCGGCAAACGCGCTTCTTCGGGCACCCCCCGCGTCCCCTGCCGAACATCGCGTTCCTGACTCAACCCCGTTTCGGTACCATAATACACTACCGGCGCCCCGGGCAAAGTGAACTGACACAACGCCGCCAATCGCAAACGGCGAGCATCCCCACCCGCTGCCCACAAGAAGCGATTCATGTCATGGTTATCAAGAAAAGACGGGCGCGAAAATGTCTTCGGAAAATATGCATCATGCCGTTGCAAGAATTGCCCCAACCGATCAGCCTTCCACCGTCCAAAAGCCAATGACTGCCGCAACGCCTCCAACAACATGAAATCCAGGCATCCATCCAACCCACCCTCAAAAGTCAACTGCACATCCGGCGGGTCAACAACCTCACCAAACGTCCAACAATCCGGTTTGGCCTGCCGCGTTGCCTGCCGAAATGCAGCCCAAAAATCTGCCGAAGGGCCAATGGCATAATCCACCCGATAACCATCTACCCCAAACTCCAACCAATACACTGCTGCATCAAGCACATGCTGCCGCGCCGCCGGATTGCGCAGATTCAACTGCGGCAATTCACGCACACCAAAAAACGTCTCATAGTCATCCGGCCAGTGCGTAAAAGTATACCAATCCCGATATTGGCTATGCGCATTGCGGCAGGCGTCCTCAAACGTCCTATGCAACCACGACCAATGATTCGGCACAAAATCCAACAACACCCTCATCCCAAGCCCATGTGCCTTGTCCAGCAAAACCCGCAAATCCTCCTTGCTGCCCAGGCGCGGCTCCACTTCAAACAAATCTGTCGCATCATATCCATGATGCGATGGACTGGGGAAAATCGGTGTCAGCCACAACGTGTTGAACCCCAAATGTGCTACATGTCCCAGCCGTTCGGTGATCCCTTTCAGACTGCCGCCATAAAAACCCGCCGGCGTTTCTGGCTTCTGCCATACCCTGCCTTCCCCAGGCCAAAACCGATCTGGAAAAATCTGATACACCACCGCATCGCGCGACCATTCCGGCGGCGGCGAATCATCCACCCACATCGCCTCATACGCCCCCCCATCGGCAAAAACCTCTCCTGCCGCCGTTGAAAACGCACTCAGCCGATAACGCACCAGCGTTCCTGAGGGTTGCGCCGGAATCTGCCCACGGAACCGCCGAATATAGCCCCACAGCACCGTATCCCAGCTTTCATCCAGCACATCCAGCGTCAGCACATTGCCATTTTGCGCCACTCCGCCAGCCCCCACCGGATCGCTGCCATCCGTCGTCCAATATAACCACGCTCGCTCCCCCGGACAAGCCGGACCAACACTCAAAAACACATCTGTCGGCTTGCCGGGCACAGGCTGTCGCGGGGCGCGTTGATGTTGATGCGTCACACCCGCCCGCAAACCATCCACACGCGCCCGCCGCAGCGCATCTGTTGCCAATGTACCAAAAATGAAGTCGTCCATCACCCCTTCACACCGCCCAGCGTCAACCCCGATTCGAAGTAACGCTGCAGCGCCAAATACACCAGCAATGTCGGGATGACCACAATCACAGCCCCAGCAGCGAAGTATCCCCATGGCACACTCATGCTATTGGCCAGCGAATACAGTGCCGGTACAGCCAATTTCAGCTTATCCGGAGCAGGCACCAACACCGAAGCAAAGATAAAGTCACCCCACGAACCCATGAAAGCCAGAATCGCTGTCACAGCCAACGCCGGACGTGCCAGCGGCAGCGCAATCAGCAAAAAGGCCTGCACAGGCCCACACCCATCCAACATAGCCGCTTCTTCCAAATCAATCGGAATCGTATCAAAATAGCCCTTCAGGTTCCAGGTACAAAACACCAGTGTGCCAGTCGTATAAGCCAACACCAAACCCAAATGCTTGCCATACAAGCCAAGCGCCGTCAGCAACTGCGCCACAGCGACCAAGGACAACACGCCCGGAAAGGTAGAAAGCGCCAGCAACAAAATCAAAAATGCTTCACGCCCGCGGAATCGAAAACGTGACAGTGCAAACGCCGCTGAGGTTGAAATAATCAGCGAAAACACCGTCGCAGCCGCAGCAACCGTCAGGCTATTCTTCATCCAGGTTAAGAAGGGTCGCTCGAACAACATCACCTGATAGTTCTTCAAACTCGGCTCCAACGGCAAAAACATTCCCGGCAGGCTCAAGGTATACAGGCGTTCGCCTTCTCGCACCGAAGCCAAAATGGCAAACCAGACCGGGTAGAGGGCGAATAGCGTAGCCAGCACCAAAACAGAATACTGAAAGCCGCGCTTAGGCCACAGCACCGTCACCATTGCCGCAATCCCCAAAATCAGGAAAATCAACCGAGCAATGTAAAGACCTGCCGTAGGGGTAGGAACAAACGACAGCATCTTACTCTGTACGCTTGCCATAATCACCTGCACCAACAGCTCCAGTGCTGGCGGAATGAAGAAAGCCAATGATGATAACCGTGCCGGACGCCCCGACAAAACCGGTTGCTTCTTGCTAAAACGCCATAGCTTGCCCGTGATGAGCACCACCAAACCAATCCCCACAAACAGGATTTCCCAGGCCGTAAAAACTAGATTCCAGTTCATCTCATTGCCTCCATACCCCAGACGCTAGCGCGCCCCTTGTGTGACCTTGGTAATGCGCAGACTATACAACGTAGCCAGGAATAGCATGATGAAAATCATCACCGCAAATGCCGTTGCCCGTCCATAATTTGACACCTGATAAATCTGACGGTAGGCATATACCATCACCAATTCCGTCGCACCCGGTTTATCAGCTGCCAACTGCGGGCCACCGCCCGTCATTGCATACGCCGTCCCAAACATCTGGAAAGCCGTAATAGAAGTCAACACCAATGCGGGCATCACCGCCGGGCGAATCAACGGCAGCGTAATGCTCAGCAATTGCTGCCACCAATTTGCCCCATCCACATCTGCGGCCTCATACAATTCTCCCGGAATGGATTGCAAAGCCCCCAAGATGGAAACCATAAAGAACGGATACGAAAACCAAATATCCGCCAACACAATTGCAATCATCGCCGAAACAGGATTGTTCAGCCAAACCGGTCCTTCAACGTTGAATAAGGCACTCAAAATCTGATTGATCGTCCCCTGTTGGCGGAAGAAGAATTGCCACACCAACGCCAGCAAAATCGCCACAGCCGACGCACCCCACGGCACGAACAACGCCACCCGGAAGAACGTCCTGCCGCGCAAATCAGGTGTATTCAGCACCAACGCCAACACAAGCCCAATCACAAAGGTAAGCGGCACGCGCAGAATCACAAAAATGATTGTGCGCATCACCACAACGATGAAATCACCTGTATCAAGCAGCTGCCCAAACACCTTGCCAAAATTAACGATCAGCATCAGCAACACTGTCGCAAAAATGCCCCCCGCCCATACAACCCAACCTGGCACAGGGCGCATCAGCTGCTTCGAAAACCGGTTGTTCAAGCTATTGGCCACCACCAACGGCACAAAACACACCAATACTTGCACCAATGAAATCAATGCTTCGGGTGTGAACAACGTGCCCAACAGATCCGTATAGTTCTTGAAAATTGGGGTAATCGGGCGATACGGTTCAGCAACACCGACCGGAATATTGTCACGAAACGATGGCCAGCACAGCGGATCAAGCACCCCCGTCAAACCAGCTGTACAATCTGGATTGGGGCGAAATTTATTCCGATTGGTAAACGAAATGTAAATATTCAACGTGGTTGGGTAGATGTTGAAAATCAACACCGCCACAATTGTTGGGAATAGAAACATTAAAGCGGTCAATGACCTGCGACGCCCAGACCAGTTTGCCATCTTACGCTCCTCTCAAAAAACTCAGTTTGTGGCTTTTATCCCCTTACAAAAAAGCGGGGAGAGCCAGCCATCAGCTCTCCCCGCCCAAGCACAAATTACTTCATTTGCGCAACGGCATCTTCAGCAGCCTTTTGAGCCGCAGCCATTGCATCTGCCGGAGAAGCAGCGCCCTGCCAGATTGCCTGGCTGGCCTTGCCAACCGGATCCCACTGAGCTGAGGAGTAGGGCGAAGGAGACATCGGAACGCCCAGATTCAGCGCAGCACCAAAGCCAACCACTGCCGGCAGCTTCTGCACTTCAGGATCTTTCAAAGCAGCTGTTGCAGCCGGGATGGTCTTGTTGACCAACGAGAGCTTCTTCTGCACCTCAGCGCTGGTGAAGTACTTCATCACATCCAACGCGACATCGGTATTGCCACGATCCACTGCATTCTTGGTCAGCATGAGTGTCTTAATGCCAACGAACGGGCGACCCATGGGGATGATGCCGTAATTGACACCATCTTCCTCAACACCCGCGACCGCCCAGGGGCCAGTCCACCACATGCCAACTTTGCCTTCCTTCAACGCAGCCTTGCAGATATCGTAGCTGTTTTCAGCCAACGAAACATTCTTGAATTTGGCGAACCACTCCGCAGCCTTGATGGCTTCGGGGGCATTCAGGTTCGGCTTGCCAGTTTCGTCAATGTAATTGGGCAGGCCAAAGCCAAAGAAGATCGGCGACATGTGATACGCATCGCTGCCACCAAACGCCTGGTTGCAGACCAACACCTTGCCCGTATCCTTCTGGAAGGCTTCCGCCTTAGCATACAGATCATCAAAGTTTAGCGGATCGCTGGGCAGATACTTGTCAGAAACAACGTCTTTATTGTAGATCAGTGCAATGCCTTCCTGAGTCTCAGGCAGCGCCCAGATCTTGCCCTGCCACATGACGCCATTGATCGCCGCTGGCTCATAGGTGGCCTTGAGGAAGTCCATCGTGATGCCCTTATCATCCAGGTTCACGATATTGCCCTTCAGTGCCTGCTCGCCAATTTTGTCATTGGCCCAACCGATGATGTCGGGGCCTTCCCCAGCCGGAATGGCAACATTCAATGCATTCGCCACGTCTTCGGGCTTGGAAAGATCAATCTTGACATTCGGATGCGCAGCCGTATAGTCATTGAAAGCTGCCGTGATCGCGTCCAGATACTTGCCATCCCACTGATGCCAAATCTTGATCGTCACTTCCTTCGCAGCGGGTTCAGGCGTCTTCGTATTGCAAGCCGCAAGAACGAAAGTCGCAATCAGCACCAGGCTGATCAGCATCATCAACTTCTTAGACATCTTCTTCCTCCAGAACAGTTTATGTTTGAATTTGAATTTTTGATTGGTAGTTTGAGAAAACATATACACTGGGTCAACCAAAACAGATCGCTTTTTTTTGAAAAACCACCTCCTTTCCTAACAATCATCCAATACGACCGTGAGCGACAAACTATTATCATTTTATTCCATTCAAAGATTTTGTCAAGTTTACACGTGTCAGTTTGTCTAATCCGCTATCCGCGCGGTATAATAGCCCTCATGTCTAACCCAACCTGGCGTCTTTTGCTCACCCCACCGGCCACCGGTGCATGGAATATGGCCGTTGATGAAGCTATATTGGAATCCACAGGTAGCCAAAAAGCCCCACCTACGCTGCGCCTCTATGCCTGGCAACCGCCTTGCCTATCACTCGGCTATGCTCAATCCGCTAACGAAGTAGATTTTGCCGCCCTCAACCGCCTGGGCTGGCAAATCGTCCGTCGTCCAACCGGTGGTCGCGCCATTCTGCACACCGACGAACTGACCTACTCCGTCATCACCCCGCCAGATGACCCCATCATGGCTGGCGGCGTTTTGGAAAGCTATCGCCGCCTGGCACAAGCCCTGCTGCGCGCCCTCCACATCCTCGGACTACAAGCTGCTGCCGACGCGCGCTACCCTACAACCGACACCACCCCCAACGGCCCCGTCTGCTTCGAGGTCCCTTCCAATTATGAAATCACTGTTGCTGGCAAGAAATTACTTGGCAGTGCTCAAGCACGCCGCAGCCAAGGCATCTTGCAGCATGGTTCCTTTCCACTTCACGGCGACTTAACGCGCATCACACAGGCGCTCGTCTTTCCAGATGAAGAGGCCCGCCAACGTGCTGCCCAACGTCTGCTTGCCCATGCTGCCACCGCCGCAGACTACCTCACCCCACCGCCCACCTGGCAACAAGCCGCCCAGGCTTTTCAATCTGCCTTCGCCGAGACTCTTGGGCTCAACCTCGTCCCTGGTGAACTAAGCCCAGCAGAACATCAGCGCGCCCAAACCCTGCAAGCCGAAAAATACGCCGCAGATTCGTGGACAATGCGCCTCTAAAATCAAGGCTGCGGGGTTGCGTTTGGCTGCACAAAAATCACCGAAGGATAGCCCAATTGCCGGAATAGACGCATCAGATAATTTTCGGCATTAATCTGCGCCTGCGCTAAAATACCGTCATTCAAAGCCGCCTTCAAAATCTCACTTTCTGCCACCTGACGCGCCTGCGTCTCCAGATTCACATTTTGTTGTGCCAGCAATCCAGTCTGCCGATCAAAGACATACGACTTGTCATTATCCAACTCAGCCACAAATACTTCTGCTGAGGGTAACTTCACGTACAATGTTTCGCCCTGCAGCCACAAATCCTGGTCGCTAATCTTCGCCAAATCCACCCCAGCAATCACCCGTCCGTGCGCCACAAACAGCAAGCGATCCCCAAACAAGAACTCAAACGACCCTTGTCCCACCTCCGCGGTGATGACCTTCTCAACACTGTATTGGATCGTCTCCAGTCTCGCCAGCGATTGCACATCGTGAATGATTGTCACCGGGTCAGGAATGATGGTAGGCGTCGGGTTCAGCAAAGCATTCACCTGCGTTTGCAATTGATCATTGGCCTCACTCAACGGGTTTAGCGACCGGTCCATCATGCGGTTAACCATGCTCAACAACACCACTCCACCCACCAACAAAAGCAGCAACAGCACCAGAAACACCACTGCATTATTTCGGATACTTCTCATCTCTTCCTCCTTCTCAGCCAAAACTGACAACAAAACCTTGCACGCTTCAAGAAGCTAACCTCAAACCCGATTATAATAGAGTTTATGAATTTCCGTGTCCGTTGGTTGAAACACGCTTTGCCTGCAACGGTTGCGCTGCTGTTGGGCATATTGCTCAGCACCTGCCAGGCCACCCCCACGCCTCCCCCCACAGCCACACCAGCTATCAGCCCATCCCCAAGCCCCATGCCCTCGCCAACCCTGCCCCCGCTCGGACAATCAGGCAACCCAATTGTGTTTGGTTTCATCCTTCCCAACGGAGAACCATCGTCGCGCCCTGAGATCAACGAGATTGTCACCGCACTCACCAATCAAACCGGCTACCAGGTTCAAGCAGAAATTTTCCCCAATGAAGCCGAGTTGCTCGAATCCATGCGCACAGGACGTACCCACCTTGCATTTCTACAACCCCTCCCCTATCTCTATGCATCCGAGCAACGCATTGCTGATATCGCCTTACTCTCCAACCATTTTGGTGTCTATTTTTACGGCACGCAATTCATGGCCAACATCGAAAGTGGCTTTGTCGCCTATTATGACCCCAACACCGACCAAAGCAGCGCAGATGCCGCTACAGCCCTGCAACAACTAAGTGGCAAACGCCCCTGTTGGATCGAAAACGCTTCCATTTCCGGCTATCTGCTGCCCGCCAGCCTGCTCGCCAGCAATAATATTCCCTTCCCTAAAGGCGTGCTTACCCTCTCCCCCACCGCCTCCGTGCGCGCTCTTTACATCAAAGGCATCTGCGACTATGCGGCTACTTTTGCCATCTCCGGCGACCCCCGCACCTCACCTGCCATCCTCAATGACCTGCCCGATGCCCGTGAACGCATCATCGTCCTTTGGCGCAGCGATGCCATCATTCCCAACCTCGGCTTAGCTGTTCATCCGGCGCTCCCCGCTCAAATCCGTGCAGACCTGATTGACACCATGCAACAAATTGCCCGCAACAACACCGGAAAAGCAGTCCTGAGCCGCGCACTCGATTACGATATTCAAGACCTACGCATCGTGGATGACTCAATCTATGACCCAATTCGCCAGGCGCTTCAAGCGCTTTCGCTCAACCCGCAAGATTTCATTGGCCACTAAAATCCTGCAAAAGAGTGCCCGCATGTTCTTCCATATTTTGTTCTACCTTACGCTTGCAGCGCTCTTGATTTTTGGGCTTCCGCGTCTCATCACCGCCCTTTATGCTGCCTCGCGCACCTACACGGTCGAAACAACCCCCAACCGACAAGTAGCCATCGTCTTCGGTGCCGGCCTCAATCGAGATGGCAGCCCTTCGCCTGTGCTGCGCGACCGCGTGTTCACAGCTGCTCAACTATACTTTGCGGGCAAAGTCGAAAAGCTGCTCATGAGCGGCGACAATCGCTTCGTTTACTATAACGAACCTGCCGCCATGCGTGCCTATGCCCTGCAGCTCGGTGTCCCCGAACAAGATATCGTCCTGGACTACGCCGGCCGACGCACCTATGACACCTGTTACCGGGCTCAAGCAATTTTTGGCATCAATCAAGCCATCCTTGTCACTCAAAACTATCACCTGCCGCGCGCCCTGTTCACCTGCAACGCCCTTGGCCTGCCTGCCATTGGTGTCGCTGCAGACCAACGCACTTACCATCCTCGCTCCTATCGCCTTTGGCAAATTCGCGAAATCCCAGCTACCCTGGTCGCCTTTTGGGAAACAGGCATAAGCCATCCCCTACCTGTCCTTGGTCAGCCCGAGCCAATCTTCCCCAATCCATCCAAACATGAGGTACCATGAACCGTTCTGAAGCACTTTCCGTCGTTCAAACCTATGTCAAAAACCCCCACCTGATCCAGCACATGCTATCTGTAGAAGCAGCCATGCGTTTTTACGCCGAAAAGTTTGATCAGGATATTGAAACCTGGGGCATCACCGGCCTTTTGCATGATTTCGATTGGGAAATTCACCCCACCATTGAACAACACCCCCTCGCTGGAGCGCCCATTTTGCGTCAGCACAATGTTCCAGAAGAAATCGTGCGCGCCATCCTCTGTCACGCTGATCACACCGGGCTACCGCGTCAGACGCTGATGGAAAAAGCACTCTACGCCTGTGATGAAATCACCGGGCTGATTACCGCCGTTGCTCTCGTGCGCCCCTCCCGCTCCCTCTATGACCTAACCGCTTCCTCCGTCAAAAAGAAGTGGAAAGACCGCGCCTTTGCAGCCGGCGCCAACCGTGAGGAAATGGAAAAGGGGGCCGCCGAATTTGGGCTGCCCCTTTGGGAACACGTAGATAACGTCATCCTGGCAATGCGCAAAATTGCCCCTGAACTGGGTCTGGAAGGCACATTGACCGAGGCTTCTTAAGCAGCTTCACCCTTACGCGCTTTGCGCGTTGGCTTTTTCTCCGCCTCAGCTTCCACCGATTTCGGCTTTCTGCTCACCTTCTGTTTTGTCGTTGATTCTGCAGGTTTGCCTCTCGTCGCAGGCTTTTCGGCAGCTGATTTCTGAGCGGACTTTCGCGCCGTTGGCAACGCCTTCTCCTGCATCAGCGGCAGCTGTTTTGGCGCACGGCTCTTCGTCCGTCCAGCAGCTGTTGCTGGTTTTTTCGGCATCCAAAACGACAATCCATCTACCTGCACCGTTAAATGTATCAACGCATCCCCTTCCTTCAACGGCACAAGCTCCAGGCCCTTCCCCGCTCGTTTGCCCACTTCAATTTGGCCCATGCGCACCAACCGCGCCGCGGCCTGCTGGAAATGCACAATGCCTGTCTGCGTCGCCTCTCCCCCCATCAGACCAATCAACTTCACCCCGGAAGGCAGTTTGCAGCCAATCACACCTTGCCCGGCACGCCCCTGCAGCGGCAAATTCTCCATTTCGAACCGCCACCCCATCCCATTAGAAGCCGCCAATAGCAAAGTCCCTTCTTGCACCCGCTCAGCCCCCAACACATGGTCCCCCGCCATCAGCTTTATCCCGTTGACGCCAGCTGCCAACAACCCCATTGGACGTACTTCTTGCCCCGCAAAACGGATCAACATACCATGCTCCGTCACCAACAGCAATTCCGTCTCATCCTGCGTCAACAGTACGCTTTGCAGCACATCTCCCGGATTCATCTTAACCAGCACAAACGCCTGCATCGAGGGCCCGGGCAGGTCGGTCGCAAGCGTCTTTTTCACCACCCCCTCTCGTGACACTGTCGTCACATAACAGGTTGGGCCATCCTCTGCAAAGGTCTGCGGCAAGGAAAACAGCCCCACCACTTCCTCTTCTGTTGTCAAAGCGCACACCTTGCTGACGGCCACTCCCTCAGCAAACGTTGCCGCCTCAGGAATCGCATGAACAGCAACTGCTGCTGCTCGCCCACTGCGCGTCACCAAATACAACGTATGATGGGTATTGGTGCGCAGCAAAGCCATCGGTGCCTGCCGCCCGCTGATGCGCGGCAGTTCATCCGCCTGGGTGCGCGCAATCACACCATCCGGCATCAACCCCACCCAAACGACCTGTGCCGGGGTTAAATCCGTTGCTGTCAGCAAATCTGCTGCCACTTCGCCTTCGCGCAACGCCACAATCTGCGTGCGCCGCCGATCCGCATATCGCTGCCGCATTTCCAGCAGCTCCGCCCGCACCACCTCGCGCATCTTCTTGGGCGATTTCAGCAACGCCTCCAATTCCTTGATCTGCGCCAGCAATTCTTTATATTCCTGTTCAATCTTCTTGCGTTCCAAAGCAGCCAACCGACGCAGCTGCATCTCCAAAATTGCCTGTGCCTGAAGCTCAGACAGCTTGAACCGCTTGATCAGTCGCTCCCGCGCCGTTTCCACATCCGGGGCATTGCGAATCGTAGCAATCACCTCATCTAACTGACTCAGCGCAATGCGCAACCCCTCCAAAATATGCAAACGCTGCCGCGCCCTGGCAAGGTCATATTCGCTGCGACGCCGCACCACTTCGAGCCGATGCTCCAAATACACCCGCAACGCCTGTTTCAATGACAAAAGACGCGGCTCCCCATTGACCAGCGCCAGCAAGCTAATGCTCAGCGTCGTCTCCAACGGCGTGCGCCGATAAAGCTGCCGCAAAATACCTTCACCATCCGCCGCCTGCTTCAGCTCAATCACCACGCGCATCCCCTGCCGATCCGATTCATCGCGCAAATCGGCAATCCCTTCCAACGTCCCCTCACGCACCAACTCAGCAATCCGCTCAATCAATGCTGCCTTATTTGTCTGATAAGGCAGCTCCGTGATGATCATCCGGTTGCGCCCTCGCCCCATTTCTTCAAAATGCACTCGCCCGCGCACCGTCACCCGTCCCCGCCCACTGCCGTAGGCGCTCAGCAAATCATTGCCCTGCTGATCCTGTAAAATAATTCCCCCGGTCGGCAAATCAGGTCCCTGAATGTACTGCACCAAATCACTCACGCTGATTTCTTCCAACCGCTCCCACTTCTCCAACATGAACCCCAACGCATCCACCACCTCGCCCAAATTGTGCGGCGGAATATTGGTCGCCATGCCGACAGCAATGCCACTTGCCCCATTCACCAACAAATTTGGCAATGCTGCTGGCAAAACCTCCGGCTCATCCAGCGTATCATCAAAATTGCGCACAAAATTGATCGTATCACGGTCAATTTGCGCTAACAAATCTACTGCAAACGGCATCAAGCGTGCCTCCGTATAGCGCATTGCCGCCGGCGGGTCGCCATCCACACTACCAAAGTTGCCCTGTCCATCCACCAAAGGGTAGCGCATACTAAACGTTTGTGCCAGGCGCGCCATTGCCTCATACACTGCCACATCGCCATGAGGATGATATTTACCCAATACCTCGCCAACAATACGCGCCGACTTTTTATAAGCCGCTTCAGAACGCAAGCCCATATCATGCATGGCATACAAAATCCGCCGCTGCACAGGTTTCAGACCATCGCGCGCATCCGGCAATGCCCGCGCCACAATCACGCTCATCGCATAATCCAGGTATGATTGCTGCATCTCCTGATCAATATCCACTTTACGCACCAATCCAATTTCCATCTTCCACACACTCCCAAAAAATGATACGTTCCGTGCTTGATTATAGCCCAGAATTACAAACAGCCCCTTCCACTTTCTGGAAGGGGCTGCCAACCTGCTTTACAACCATCCAACCTATTCAATCGGCTCGAGCAATTCTTGCCCCGTCTGCTCAGGTTGTGCAGACTGCCCAGACGCACCAGCGAATCGCCCAAACACAAACCCCGTGCCTGCGGGAATGAGCTTGCCGATGATCACGTTTTCCTTCAAGCCATACAATGGATCTTCTGCTGAGGCAATTGCCGCACCCGCCAACACCTTAATCGTGTGCTGGAAGGAGGACGCCGACAAGAACGAATCTGTGCTGAGCGAAGCCTTGGTCACACCCAACAACACCTCAGCATAGCGCGCCGGTTGCTTGCCTTCTGCAATCATGCGTTCATTCACGCGGCGAATTTCCAACCGATCCACCAAATCCATCGGCAGGTAGCCCGTATCGCCAGGGCGAATCACCTGCACACGTCCAAGCATCTTGCGCAACATCACCTCAAAGTGCTTGTCATGAATGTTCTGACCCTGTGAACGATACACCTTCTGAATTTCAGACAGCAAGTACATCTGACAGGCTTCGCGGCCTTTCAGCCTCAAAATGGTATGCGGATTCAAAGACCCTTCCGTCAGCGCCTGACCAACTTCAACGTGTTCATTGTCCTTGATCAGCAAGCGCGCCGTTGTTGGAATCTCATATTCTTCCGATTCGCGCTGTTCGTAAGAGACGATGACCTTTCGTCCCTCCACGCGCACGCGGCCATTGTGCTGCGCAACAATCGAAGCTTCTTCGTGAACCGCAATCGGGTCGTTCAGCGAAACCGTTGTTCCATCCTGCACCTTAATCTCCCAAGATTCAGGCACATCATACTCGTCGCTGACCATCTCGCTATGATCCACGCGCACCGTGCGCAAATCGGTATAACGATCTGACTGAATGATCTTCGCCGTACCAGCGATGCGGGTAATCACCGCCTCGCCCTTGGGAGCTCGCCGTGCCTCAAACAGCTCTTCCACGCGCGGCAGACCGGTCGTAATATCTCCACCTGCCGCCACACCCCCCGCGTGGAACGTGCGCAAGGTCAGCTGCGTGCCCGGCTCGCCAATCGATTCAGCCGCCACAATTCCAACGGCTGCCCCAGTCTCGACCAATCGTCCCCGACCGAGATCCATGCCATAGCAATGTGCACAAATGCCATGTTCCATTTCACAAGTCAATGGCGAGCGCACCTTGACTTCTGTAATGCCAGCCTTGATAATGCGGCGAACAAGCGCATGGTCAAGCATGTCGTTGTGCTCAGCCAACACCTCACCGGTCAAAGGATCAACGATCCGTGCCGCAGCCAAACGGCCATACAGGCGTGTCCCAAACGATTGCCCCGCCACATCATCGCTCTTGCGCAGCCAAATGCCTTCACGCGTGCCACAATCCACATCATTGATGATCATATCCTGGGCCACGTCCACCAGACGGCGCGTCAAATACCCGGCATCCGCAGTACGCAGCGCCGTATCCGCCAGACCCTTGCGAGAACCGTGTGTAGAGATAAAGTATTCCAGCGCCGTCAGCCCTTCGCGGAAATTCGACTGAATGGGCAAGCGAATGATGCGCCCTGCCGGGTCAGCCATCAAACCGCGCATTCCAGCCAACTGCGAAATTGGGCCAAAACCACCTTTCGTAGCGCCAGAGTTTGCCATCGTTGCCAGGTTGCCGGTTGGGTCCAAGTTACGACGCACCGCATCTGCCACCAGTTTGGTTGTCTGCTGCCAGATTTCAATCTGACGCTCATTGCGTTCCTGCTCCGTCAACAAACCACGGCGATAATCTCGCTCCAGCTTTTCCACATTGCGCTGCGCGTCGGCCAAAATTCCTTCCTTCTCAGCTGGCAAAGAAATATCAGCCACCGCCAAAGTCGAGCCAGAGCGCATTGCATACTCAAAGCCAATATCTTTGATGCTGTCTGCCACCACAGTCGTCACCGTGTCGCCGCAGATTTCGTACACCTCAGCAATCAAGTCCTTCACGCCACCCTTATCCAACACATGGTTCATAAATCTCACTTCGGGTGGCAGAATGCGATTGAACAAAACCCGACCAACCGTCGTCTCAAGCAACAAATGAATTGGCTTATCCAGGCGATGGCCCTGCTCATCGTAATACGTATCCGCCAAGAAGCGAATATTGGCGTGTATATCTACCTGACCAAGCTCATAGGCCATCTCGACCTCATCCATGTTGGCAAACACCCGCCCATCCCCACGATGTGCATTCGTGTCGCTAACCGTCAGATAATATACACCCAACACCATGTCTTTCGAGGGACTGATGATTGGCTCACCATCTGCTGGTTTGAGCAAATTACGCGAAGAAAGCATCAACATGCGCGCTTCATTGACCGCCTTTTGCGAAAGCGGCACATGCACAGCCATCTGATCGCCATCAAAGTCCGCGTTGAAAGCGGTCGTCACAAGCGGGTGAAGCTCAATCGCCGACCCCTCCACGAGGATCGGTTCAAATGCCTGAATACCCAAGCGGTGCAGCGTTGGTGCACGGTTGAGCAAAACCGGGCGATCGCGGATCACCTCTTCCAGCACTTCCCACACTTCGGGCCGGTTGCGTTCGATGAAACGACGTGCGCCCTTCACATTCGCAGCATAATTGTGCTCCACAAGACGTGCAATCACGAATGGACGATACAATTCCAACGCCATCGTCTTCGGCAAACCGCACTGATAGAGCTTCAGCTTCGGCCCCACCACAATCACAGAACGGCCCGAATAATCCACGCGCTTGCCCAGCAAATTGCGGCGGAAGCGACCCTTCTTGCCCTTCAGCATATCGCTCAAAGACTTCAACTCACGTCGTCCGCGCCGTGAAAGTGCCTTGCCGCGTTGTGAATTATCTACCAATGAATCCACAGCCTCTTGCAGCATCCGTTTCTCGTTGCGCACAATCACATCTGGTGCGCCCAATTCCAACAACCGCTTCAAGCGATTATTGCGATTGATGACGCGCCGATACAAATCATTCAAATCAGAAGTCGCAAAGCGACCGCCATCCAATTGCACCATTGGCCGCAAATCGGGCGGAATGACCGGTAGCACCGTCAAAATCATCCATTCAGGACGATTGCCAGAACGACGGAACGATTCAACAACTTTCAGCCGTGTGGTCGCCTTCTTGCGCTTTTGCTTGCTCTTCGAGGTGCGCACTTCATGCCACAACTCTTCTGAAAGTTTATCCAAATCCAGCCGGCGCAAAATATCATAGAACGCCTCAGCACCCATATCGGCGCGGAACACCTGTCCCCAACGCGCCTTGAGTTCGCGGTAGCGGCTCTCGCTCAAGAACGTGAAAGGACGCAGATCTTGCAGTTCGTCGCGATAATGCGCATTTTGTCCTTGCGAAGCCTGAGATTGATCTTCCATCTGATTGCGCAACTGTTCCATCTCCAAATCAGCCGCAGCGCGCAATTCCGCCACATTCATCTTAATCTGTTCAAGCTCGCGATCAATCTCGCCCTTCAGCTCCGCTTCCAATTCTTCCAAACGACGCTTAACAACTTTTTGCACTCGCGCAATGTGCTGCGCCGTGATCACTTCGCCCGCCTCTGCCACCACCTCTTTGGCCGCCTCAAAAACCAGCTGTGTGCGTATCGGCGAACCAAGAGCATCCTGCAAACGTCGCTCCAACGACTGCCCTTCCTGAATCACAGGCTCCAGACGAGCAGCAATCTGTTCATCGCGCCGCGTTTCAATTTCAGCCTTGCGTTGCTGCAATTCAGCAATTTTACGGTCGCGTGTCTGCTTCACTTCAAGAATTTTGGCATTGATCTGCGCAGCCTGCTCACGCTCCGAAACACTAATTTCATCTTCCAAACGCTTCTGCGCCTTCTGTCGTGCTTCCTCATCCACATACGTCACAATATACTGCGCAAAATACAACACCCGATCCAAATTACGGCGTGAGATATCCAACAACTGCCCCAAGTACGAGGGAATGCGCCGCGTATACCAGATATGCGCCACCGGCGTTGCAAGCTCAATATGCCCCATTCGTTCACGGCGCACCGAAGCACGTGTCACTTCCACGCCGCACTTATCGCAAATAATTCCTTTATAGCGCGGGTTCTTATACTTACCACAGTAGCACTGATAATCTCTGGTTGGGCCAAAAATAGCTTCACAAAACAAACCATCTTTCTCTGGCCTTAAACGCCGGTAGTTAATTGTCTCCGGCTTCAGCACCTCGCCATACGACCAGCTCCGAATCGTATCCGGCGAAGCCAGGTTGATACGCAATGCAACTAAACTCTTGGTTTCCACGATCCGACCTCCTCACAAACAGCAACCTGGTATAACTTGGTTTAAGCAAACAATGCGCAAGGGGTAAACCCTGCGCGAGTACGACTTAGGGGCAAATAACAGCAATCATGCAAATGAGCATTATACCACAAAACTTTGTTTTGTTATGGG
>Ga0208695_1000563_pt1 | contig 38921 bp, 30 predicted proteins | sample AD_UKC111_MetaG_FD_184449 | JGI IMG/M metagenome (GOLD analysis project Ga0208695, IMG submission 184449) | Active sludge microbial communities of municipal wastewater-treating anaerobic digesters from Hong Kong - AD_UKC111_MetaG (SPAdes)... | ecosystem: Engineered > Bioreactor > Anaerobic >... | reverse complement strand
AATTGATAACTTCTTTAAGATAAATCTTTAATGGAAAGAAGTTATCAACATTACAACATGACATAAACATCAGAAATAAGAATGAAAAAAGAGTATTAATAATGTCAACTTTTTTCAGGACGAGACAATATGAGACATGAGACGTGAGACCTAAGATATGAGGATTGAGGGGTTAGGTGTCGGGATTAGGGATCAGGCATAAGGAATGAGAAGTCAGTATGGTTTTTCTGCGTAACTCTGCGGAAAAATCTGCGCGACTCTGCGAGAAAACTTTTTGTGTTTCAAAGTTTCAGAGTTTCATAGTTTCAATGTTTTCGTTGACTTTACGACTTGCACGACCTGCACGACCTGCACGACCTGCAAGACAATCATCTTACAACCTTCATCATTTTTCTCCCTAAGTATATTTGCAATTGCAAGTTACATTTTATACCTTTACGTATAATACTATTTGGTATAATACCTGATGGTATAAAATATAGAAAAATGAAAACATCCCCTTTTATTTATGGAAGCACTGTGAGCTCCCGTTCCTTCACAAACCGTACAAAGGAAGTAAAACAGCTTAAATCAAACTTGCTTGGAGGAACAAACACAATGATAATATCTCCGAGGCGATGGGGCAAATCATCGCTTGTGGAATTTGTCACCGACTCCCTCCGCAAGGAACATAAAAACATCAGGATAGCGATGATCGACCTGTTTACTGTTAACAGCGCCGAAGAGTTCCTGGAAAAATTTGCCGGTGAAATTTTAAAGGCCTCTTCCTCAAAATGGCAGGAATGGATAGAGTTATCCAGGAAAATATTCAGGAACATCATCCCCAGGATTCAGGTAAGCATGGATCCTGTAAGCAGTTTCAGCATAAGCTTCGACTGGGAGGAACTGAATAAGAACAGCGATGAGATACTCAGCCTGCCGGAGAAGATAGCACAGGAGAAAAAGATAAAAATTATAATATGCCTCGATGAATTCCAGGTTATTGCAGGATTCGAGGGCTACAGAGAGCTTGAGAAAAAAATGAGATCCATATGGCAAAGGCAGAAACTGGTAACATACTGCATTTATGGCAGTCAGCGCCATATGATGACTAATATTTTCAACACTCCCTCCTTACCGTTTTACAGATTTGGCGAGATAATTATGCTCCCGAAAATTGAAAGGGACAGCTGGATTAGCTTTATCTGTGAAGGATTTAAAAATACAGGTAAAAACATAACAAGAGAGGAATCAGCATTGATTGCTGATCTTATGCAGTGCCATCCCTGGTATGTACAGCAGCTTGCACATTATACGTGGACCCTGACAGGCAGAAGCGTTACAAAAACTGATATCATTACCTCGTTAAGGGAACTTCTGAATGCAAATATGCCATTTTACCAGAACCAGATTGAAAGAATGAGCTCAACTCAGATCAATCTCCTGAAAGCAGTCGCGGCAGGAGAAAGCCAGCTTACATCCTCACGGGTGATGAATGAATTCCGTCTCGGCACCCCCCGGAATGTAAGCAAGAATAAAATGACGCTCATAAACAACGATGTTATCGGGGAATCTGGCAGGACATATTACTTCCTCGATCCGGCATTTGAAATTTGGTTCAGGAAGGCGTTTCTGAATGAGGAATTTCCAGCCGTCTAGGCCTTGACTAACCAGCACCCGGCAACCAGCACCACGTAACATGCAACCAATTTCCATAAAGTTGGCAGTTGGCAAACAGGAATGATAGCAACCAGCGCCCAGCACCCAGCAACTAAAAATACTTGCCCTGTACAAAAACCCACCCCCGCACCATCCGGAGGGGATCTTCTCCTTGCTGCCCCCTGCCCTCTGCTCCCTGCCCTTTGCCGGCACCCGGCACCGGGCCGAGCGTTAAAAAATGATCTTGTGGATCATTTTAGCGAAGAAGCCAGCCTGTAGGGGAGCAGCAACCTCTTTTATTAACCGGTATTTCACTATATTTATATCCTGATTTTTTTGAGTTCACTTTTCCGTAGAAAGATCAGTTTCACACTATCCTGATGCACAAAACATTAGATTATATGAGGGATATCCGGATGACCGGCAGGATAAAATCTCTCAGGGACAAGACAGTCTCTGAGAAAAGATTTTTGTCGATCAAACAGGCTCTTATAATCACACGTGTTTACCAGGATAATCCCGATGACCCCGTGATAATAAAAAGAGCAAAGGCTCTTGCTGCTTCACTTCGCGAAATGCCGGTAAAGATAGATCCTGAGGAGTTGATAGTAGGAAACAGGACTCCGGGCATCCGTTCAGGCGTCGTTTTTCCCGAAGCAGGTGTCTCATGGCTGGCAAAGGAGATAGAAACACTCGATTCGCGTCCGCAGGACCCGTTTTTTGTCAGGGAAGAGGATATAGTACATTTCAGGAAATACATTGAACCGTTCTGGAAAGGGAAGACGCTCGAAGACGATATCTGGTCAGAAGCGGGCGATGAGCTGAAAGCAATAGAAAAAGTCGTTAAGATAAACCAGAAGGATCATGCACAGGGACATATATGTCCAAATGTGGAAGAATGGCTGAAATACGGACCCTCAGGATTACTGGAAAAAGTAGTCGAAAAACATGCCGCGGCAGAGGAAGAGAAAAAGGATTTTTATAAAAGTGTAATGATTACACTTGAAGCCTCATGTGATTTCATTCGCAGGTATTCCGAACTGGCCGCTGAGATGTCGCTTAAATCGAAAAACCGGAACGTGGCTGATAACCTTAAAGAGATTGCCGCCGTTTGTAAAAACATCTCATCATTCCCTCCTTCAGGCTTCAGGGAAGCAGTACAGTCGGCATGGTTCCTCTTTGTGATCCTTCATATGGAATCAAATGCATCATCGTTTTCTCCCGGAAGGATGGACCAGTATCTGTTCAGATTCTATGAATCGGATGTTGCGGAAGGTAAAATTGATGATTCACAGGCTCTTGAGATCATAGATTCGCTGTTCATCAAATTCAATCAGATAGTATATCTCCGCAATTCGCACAGTGCCAGATATTTCGCCGGATTTCCGACGGGATTCAACATAGCCCTTGGCGGCCAGACCAAATCGGGTGATGATGCAACAAATAAGCTCTCATACCTGTTCTTAAAAGCACACGACCATATACGTCTTCCGCAGCCCAATCTCACTGCCCGACTTCACAAGAAATCGCCGGAAGAGTTCCTTAGGGAATGTACAAGGATAATAAGTCTGGGTACAGGCATGCCCCAGATCGTAAATGATGAAAGCATTGTTCCTGCGCTTGAAAGATCAGGAGTAAGTCATGAAGATGCCATCGACTATGCACTTGTAGGATGCGTCGAGCTTAGCACGGAGGGTAACTTCCTGGGATGGAGCGATGCAGCAATGTTCAACATGGTAAAGGTTCTCGAGCTGACCCTCAATAACGGGACCGACATGCTGACAGGTGAGCCCGCCGGGCTTCAGACAGGGTTTCTTACAGATCATAATAACTTCGAAGATCTCGAAAAGGCTTACTCGGAACAGATTGATTTCTTTGTTGAAAGGATGGTCAGGATGTGTGAAGTGGTCGAAAGGATGCATCAGTCACACCTCCCCTCCCCTTTTCTTTCGTCGGTGATCGATGATTGCATTGAGAAGGGTACCGATGTAACCGCGGGCGGGGCGGTATACAATTTCTCAGGCATACAGGCCATACAGGCAGCAAACGTGGCCGACAGTCTTCAGGCTCTTTATGAACTTGCCTATGAGAAGAAACTTACTGACAGGGAAAGGATGCTGGAAGCGCTTCGTAACAACTTCAGGGGATATGAGATATTAAGGCAGGTATGCTTAAACAAGGTTCCAAAATATGGCAACGACATTCCGGAAGTTGATGAAAGAGGGACCAAATGGCTGAAATATTTTGCCACATCGCTTGGCAGATTCAGGAATTACAGGGGTGGAAAGTATAATCTCGGTTTATATACAGTGTCCGCGCATGTTCCTATGGGACAAAATGTTGCGGCAACACCCGACGGCAGGCTGACAGGGTCACCCCTTGCCGACGGTGGAGTGTCGCCGATGTACGGGAGGGATAAGGAGGGTCCCACAGCCGTACTGAATTCAGTGTCAAAGCTTCCATTCGACCTTGCCGCAAACGGGGCACTTCTCAATATGAAATTCCTGCCCTCACTGTTCAAAACTGAAGAGGACAGGGAAAACTTCTGTTCACTGCTCAGGGCCTTCGTTGATCTGAAAATACATCATGTCCAGTTCAATGTAGTGAATGCTGAGGACCTGTTAAAGGCAAAGGCCGATCCTGATTCATACAGGGGACTGACAATAAGGGTAGCAGGTTATACAGCGTATTTTACAGAGCTGGCCGATGATCTTCAGAATGAGATAATAGAAAGAACCTCACATGGCGGGATCTGATTTAAAAAGCAGGGAAAACGGCTCATGTTTATCAGTTTATCATATATTTGTATATGAAGTTTCCGGTATTATTTAATAATGATATTACTGTCAAGAAGGTTAAAATCAGATCACAGGCAACAGTTAAAAAAAATAATTAATAAAATTCATTTTTTTATTGCCGGATTTTTAAAATTATTTATCTTCGCCCCGATTTTTTAAAGAGCAAACGATTACAACCATATAATCGTAATTTTTCAAAACAAAGTATTAAAAAAGAAAAGAAATGAAGAACAAAGTTTTAATGGGATTAGCAGCTGTTGCAATGGTTGCTGTCCTTTCGAGTTGCGGAAAGAAACCACAGGCTGAAATTGATGCTGCAAACGCAGCTATCGAAGCCGCTAAGACTGCTGAAGCTCCTGTTTACGTTGCTGCAGAATTTGCTGCTGTTCAGGATTCACTGAATGCCGTTATGGCTGACATCACAGCACAGGAATCGAAATTGTTCAAGAAATTTGGTCCTGCCAAAGCTAAACTTGCCAGCATTGTGACTCTTGCCAACACTGTTGCTGCAAACGCAGCTACAAAGAAGGAAGAAGTTAAGGCTGAAACCACCACTCTTCTTACCGACATCAAAACTGTCATTGAAGAGAACGGCAAACTCATCCCGAAACTTCCGAGAGGAAAAGAAGGAGCTGCTGTTATCGAGCAGATCAAGGCTGACGTTGCCACAGTTGACGCTGCTGTTGTAGAAGCACAGGGTCTTTTCGACAAAGGTTCCTACATGGATGCTCTCAACAAGATCAAAGCTGCAAAAGAAAAAGCCGATGGTCTTAATGCAGAAGTCAAGGAAGTTCTTACAAAAGCAAGAATTAAATTTTAATTTTGCTTCATAACATTATTAAAAAATCCCCGGGTAAGCCCGGGGTTTTTTTTAACATTTTTATTGATGAGGAGGCTGAAGAAGGTCTGGAGAAGAACATTCCTGTTCACGGGAATCACGGTATTTATTGCAGTGGCAGTAACGCTTCTTATCAGATTTGCACCAAAACCTCCAGAACAGAAAGTAGCACTTGCCAGGATAGCCCTGTCGGAAGCAACTGCCAATAAAGCCGATACATATTCAAGAAACCTTTTCCACGAAGCCAGGGCACTGTACGACTCGGCCATGGTAAACTGGCAGCTTGAGAATGAGCGCTTTCTTTACTTCAGGGATTACGGGAAGGTGGAGACATTTGCGGATCTGTGTACTCGAAAAGCGAAGCAGGCCGCTAAAGTTTCAAAAAATAACGTTACAGATCTTAATATTTTTATCCGCCAGAAGATCGGCAAGCTGAATACAATTGTCAATCAGATTAATGAAAGGTTTTCCTCATATCCACTGCCTCCCGAGATCTGGAAAAACATTTCGAAAGGGAAAATGCTCCTGAAAGAAGCAGAAGTGGCTTACAATAAAAATGATTATCCGCTTTCAAAAGCCAAAATTGCCGATTCGGAGATCCTCCTTACTGAATCGTACGAATATGCAACCAACCATCTTAAAGAATACTTCAACTCATATCCGTTATGGAAAAAATGGGCCGACAGGACTATCAGCGAATCCCGTCAGAACAACAGCTATTCCATAATAATAGATAAATTTGCAAGGAAATGCCTTATTTACTTTGCCGGCGTTAAGAAGTATGAATACCATGTGGAATTAGGCAGGAACTGGGTGGGCGACAAAAAGGAAAAAGGCGACAAAAAGACTCCTGAAGGAATGTACAGGATCACAAGAAAATTCGGCAGCAACAAAACAAAATATCACAAAGCGCTGTTGATTGATTATCCGAATGCAAACGACATTCAGGAATTCAGAAATGAAATTGCAAAGGGAACACTTCCCAGAAATGCAAAAATAGGCAGCCTTATCGAGATACATGGAGACGGAGGAAGGGGCATTGACTGGACAGAAGGCTGCATAGCACTCACAAATTCAGAAATGGATGTGGTTTTTAAAATTGCCGGAGAAGGGACTCCGGTGACTATTATCGGTTCAATGGTAAACCTTGATCAGCTTACAGACTGAAAACCAAATCATGACAAACTTAAAAGAAAACAGAGTTCTCAGGATAACAATGAATGCCCTGATTTCGTTGGCAGCCCTGCTATTCATCTTTATCTTCATGATCTATATGGTCCCGGCATTGCAGGAAACAAAAGGAGTGCGCAAGACCATGCTCACGAGTGATCCGGAATTAAAAAAAGACCCGGATTACAAAAAGCAGACTGCCCAGCTTTCGAGGGATATTCAGAGGCTTTCCAAGAAATATGCTTCCTTTACTTCCGGCCAGTCATATATTGTTATAAACACAACCGATAACAGGTTCTTCCTTTATAAGAATAAAAAACTTATCCGTGAGGGATTCTGCAGCTCCGGGAGCTATACGATGCTTAAAACCGAAGGCGAAAGGAAATGGATATTCAAAACCCCGAAAGGTAAGTACTGGATACAGGGAAAGATCACTTCTCCTGTATGGAGAAGACCCGACTGGGCATTTGTTGAGGAAGGCCTGCCGATACCGCCCGAAAATGATCCGTCACGGTATGAATATGGCGTTCTTGGTGACTATGCAATGAGTATCGGTGATGGATATCTCATCCATGGCACCCTTTACAAAAGATTTCTCGGGATGCCTGTCACGCACGGCTGTGTAAGGCTCAACGACGAGGATCTTGAAGCAATATACAATACATTAAGCATTGGTTCAAAAGTTTACATTTTCTGATAAACGGATAAATCAGATATCATGGAGAATACCGAGAAGAAGAAACTTTCAACTATCAAACTGATACTTATAATTGCCGGAGCCTTTGTATTCGTTTTTCTGGCATACTACAGTATCATGATGTCGATGGGACCCGCAAAAAAGCTGAAGGAAATTGAAGCAGGGTATGGTGTGAAGCATGATTCTGAAGAAAAAACTGATGAACGGTTTTTCACAGATTCAGCATATGTAAGCATGCTTAAAGAAAAATCGTTCCTTCAGTCAAAAATAGCCATGGCCGGAACTGATTCAATATATATGACGCTTAACATCCCCGACAGCACGGCTCACCTTGAGATAGCAGGTGTTTCGGTCCATTCTGTCAGGATCAGTCAAATGAAGATCAGCAAAATACTGCGGACAGGCAATAATTATGCGGTCCAGACCATGCTTGCATCACCGATGACTATTGCAAGCTATAAGGCTACAATCAAAAAGGAGCCCCTGATGATAAAAATGGCGCCAAAAGACACATCCGAGTTCAAACCTGATGTCATCCCCGATACCTCGGATTACGAACCTGTAAACTACATCCTTGACATGGATAACGGACTAAGGATATATGTTTACCAGGAAGTTGCCGATTCTTCAGGATCGGACAGGAACAATCTGTTTTTATTCGATCTCAATGACAGGCTAAAAACAACATGGCAATCGTTAAAAAGTGCCGCTACATTTAAAGTCCCTGAATATCATCCTTTTATTAAAATAAGAGTACCCAAGGCCGATGCCAAGATCCTTTACAGGGCCATTCCCCGGAAAGGACAGATAGCGGTTTATATCTGATAACTTTTCAGTTAATCAGAATCAATCGGACCTTTATATCCGGAAACAACACCGGTCAGAATAGTATTTGCACTTTTTCTGATCAGATCTCCATAAACAAAATTTTCAATAATTTCTTTCTCATTGTCATTTTTTTTGCTATTTTTAAAGAATCTGCAATGATCAGGATTTAATATAAATCCATATGGTGGTGGGATTTCATCGGGTATAATTGATTTTAAGACATTGCATTTAGTTCCAGACTGTTTCAGGCAAATTAAACTGCATGAACTATATTGCTCATATTAAAGATATTGGGAACGGTGTTTTTGAAGGATGCTCCAAATGCAAAGCAATTAGCTGGGAAAGTGCAGCTTGATTTTTATGAAACATAATAAAAGGAATGGTAACATGAAATCATCCTAAGAAAGGATAGCAGAAATCTTCATCCGCGATTCATTTCTCCATAAGGAATTGAACTATTTTCTTTGACATATGATTATTAGCTTTCCCTATCTTTATTATTAAGGGGGTGATAATAAAACTCATGTTGAGTTAAGTTTATGTTTTTCAGGTTATACATTATCCAAAAAGGGTTCCAGTATGTCGTTTATTGCTCATTCGGCAAATAGTAAAGGAGAATTCCATTCGTTGATAGACCATTTATTCAAAGTATCTGATAAAATGATCAGTTACTCGGTAAGTGATGATTATAGTAATATATTTAGAATTACCGGGCTGCTTCACGACTTCGGGAAATATCAGCCTGCGTTTCAAAAATACCTTAAGGAAGGCGGTCGTAAAGGGAGTGTACCACATGCAATATGGGGAGCTGTACTTGCTGGAAAATATAAACAAATTGAAGCAGCATTTGCCATTGATGGGCACCATAAAGGTTTGCCTGATTTAGCTTCATTGCAGGATGATTGCGCGGAATTAGATGGTGCTGATAATATCATATTTAATGAACTTGAGGGTATTTTCTTAAAAAGATCCGGGCTTCTTGAAAAGGACCTGAAATATAATCAATTGCAAATAGATCCCACAGAAAGGGAATTACTAATCAGGTATATATTCAGCGCTTTAACCGATGCTGACTGGCTCGATACTGAAAAACATTTCAACAGTGAATTATCTGAGCATCGGAAGGTGCCAGATTTTAATGCCAGTATATTGATAAAGAAAATTGAGGAAGAAATTGCAGGTAAAAGCAAAGAAGGTAATTTAAACCGCCTACGTAATAGAGTCAGGGATTTTGCTGTCGCTAAAGCACATGATAGTATAGGTTTTTATTCGATGACCTTGCCTACAGGCATGGGAAAAACCCTCGCTTCATTGAGTTGGGCCCTACACCATGCACGTTACAATTGCCTTAAAAGGATAATTATTGTACTGCCATTTTTAAGTATTATTGACCAGACAGCCAAAGAGTTGAAACGAATCTTTGGCGAAGAAATGGTATTAGAGCATCATTCCAACTTCAACGAAGATGAATTTGCAAACAAACAAATTACAAGAGAAAGTTTTTCTTCTGAGGATTACCCAGGGAGATTGGCTACCGAAAACTGGGATTTCCCAATAATTATTACCACTTCGGTACAGTTTTTCGAATCGCTATTTGGAAATAAACCATCACGATGCCGTAAGGTACATAACATTGCCCAATCAGTGGTTATTTTCGATGAAGTTCAGACCCTGCCTAAGGAATTGGTTTTGCCCACATTAACAATGTTACGCAATGTTCAGAGAATAATGTGTACATCATTCTTGCTTTGTACTGCGACGCAGCCTGCCTTTGGTAAAACCGATAATTTTAATGGTATTGAAAATATAGTGTCGCTCGTCGAGAACCCAAAGGTTATCTTTGATGCGACAAAACGCGTTAAGTATTCACCAATAAACCAATATAAACCGGTCACCATTTCCGAGTTGGCAAACCTGGTATTAGGGAAAAAAATATCATCATTAATAATTTTCAATACAAAAAAACAAACATTTTCTTTTTATAAAGAAATCAGACCTAAGATCGGTTTCAAGGCTTTTCACCTTTCAACAGGTATGTATCCAATTCACCGGAAACGAGTAATAGAAGACATTCGCAAATGCCTCAATAACAAAGAAAAAATAGTTGTTGTCTCCACACAACTGATTGAAGCCGGAGTTGATTTAGATTTTCCATGTGTATTTCGTGAGATTGCTCCGCTTGAATCTGTCATTCAATCTGCAGGACGCTGCAACCGCGAAGGAAAAATGAATAAACCTGGTGATGTCTATATTTTCTCAATCTCTCTGGAGGAAAGACCCGGTCCAATGAAACAATATTACTCACTTGCCGATTTTGCCAACTCCCTGTATAATGGCAAGGAAGAACTGCTGTTTGAGCATGATTTTTTCGGTGATTATTACCGAAAAGCCTTTCAGTTGTTTATCCCGGAAGATAAATATAAAATAGAACAAAACCGGAGCCATTTTAATTTCGAGAAAGTCGCAAATTCATACCATCTTATTGGCGATGTGACAACTCCGGTATTTATTTTATGCGATGATAGTAAAAATTTATACGAGCGTATCCGCTACAAATCTCATTTATCTCGTGCTGATTACAGGGCCATGCAGCAATTTTCGGTACAGGTCTATGAAAACTTTTTAAAAGAGAATATCACGCGATTAGGCCGTGAACCCCAGGGGTACTGGTTATGGCATGGGGATTACAGTAATGAATATGGCATAAGCACCGAAAACCCAACTCATATTTTATGATTATAAAAAATACAAATAATATGTTAGACGATGAAATAGTAAGGGTCAAAGTTTCAGGCAAATTTGCTTGTTTTACCCGTCCCGATTTAAAGGTAGAACGCATGACTTACCCCTGTATGACTCCTTCTGCAGCCCGAGGCATACTCGATTCGATACTCTGGAAACCGGAGTTCCAATGGTGGGTTCATCGGATATTGGTATTGAATCCGATAAAATTCTATTCAGTGAAACGTAATGAAATCAACACAAAACAGGGTAGAATTCCAATCATTATAGAAGACAGAAGGGTGCAACGAAACAGTATTGTACTGAAAGATGTTGAATATATTATTGAAGCCTCGGTATATCAAAAGAAATTTGACCCGGCAAATCCTCCAAAGAAATATGCCGGGATGTTTAAACGCCGTGTAGAAAAGGGCCAGTGCTGGCGCAGGCCTTACCTTGGTACACGTGAGTTTTCTGCCGAATTCTCAACCCCTGCCGGCAATGAAAAACCTGTTGCCGATACTGTTCCTGTTGGGAGCATGTTGTTCGACATTTTTTACGACGAAACCGGGAAACCGTCGCCATTGTTTTTCTATGATGTGGCCATCGTAAACGGTGTTTTGGAATGCCCTGTGGCCGAAAACGAAATAATGATGCAGTCAACACACATTCAGCCAAATTTGGATAACGGGGTTTCAGCGGTTATTTATGGTTTTAACCAAAATGAAGAAAAGGAGGCCGCATTATGATAAAAGAACTGGCTGATTTCGGTAAAAGGATACGAATAGAAACAAACAATCTGGAAGATTCTTTAGACTTTGAACATATTGATATTATAGTCGAGATTTCAAAGGATGGCACTTTCAAAAAAATATACTCTACTGATAAAATTTCATTGGTGGAAGATGTAATTAGAACAAATGATGCGGGACGTACAAGCGGAATACTGCCGAGGTTATTAGTTGATAATGCCCAGTATGTATTTGGATTTCCTAATGATAAGATACGATCTATTGAGTGTAATAAGAAGTTTGTTGAAAAACTGAAAGACTACTCAGATATTAAAGACCTTAATCCGGTTTTTGATTTTTATGAAAAGGAGAAAGGATTTAATGCAGCTTATGAAGATTTTAGTTTAAAAGCAAAAAGCAAACAGATAGACGTAAAAGGGAATATAGCCTTTTTGATTACAGATGATAATAAGTTCCTCCACGAAAACGAAATGGTTTATAAGGCGATTATTGAAAGATATTTACATGAAGAAGACAAAAGAAGGGGAATTTACAACACTAAATGTTCTGTTTGCGGAAAAACGGATTTTAGGGCTAATGATGTTTCTGTACATGGAGTAATTAAAAGAGTACCTGATGGCCAGGCGGCCGGTTGCAGTCTGATATCTTATAATGCTGACTCTTTCGAATCATATGAATTTAAAGGAAATGACAATTCGACAATTTGTACCCGTTGCATTAAGAATTATATTATTGGTTTAAACTGGTTAATGACTAATGGTACGGAAGTTTTAGTTGAGAAATACGGAAAAACAAAATCTAAATTTGTACCCACCAACCGTAAGAACTTTGGTTCTGATACTGCTATGGTTTTCTGGACAAGGGAGCCTGAATCGCTCGATGAAATGGATTTGTTCGATAAACCTGATGCCGGGCGCGTAGCCAACCTTTTTGAATCGGTGGCCGAAGCAAAAAACAAAGTGGTAACAAATCTGACAGCAAACAAGTTCTATTCACTTACCCTTTCAGGTGCGGCAGCACGAATTACAATAAGGGACTGGATTGAAATAAGCCTTGATGAGTACAAGCAGAATATTGCAAAATGGTTTGAGGATGTGCGGATAACATATTACGATTTTAATATTAGGGAATTAAAATTGTACTATCCTGCATTAAACCAATTGGCATGGAGTTGTGGATCACTAATCCAGGATAGAAGAGATAATGCTGACGAACAAATATGCTCGAGAGTTGCAAAGCATTTATGGAGATGTGCCATAAAATATCAATCTCCACCATTATGGATATTAACTGTTTTGTTAAAAAAGGTCGGCTATGACGAGACTAACTCTGAAGGGGAATCAATCAATACATTCACAACATCCCGGGCTTCACTTATCAGATTTATTATAAACCGAAATAACAATGGAGGAACAAAAATGAAAGAAGAACTTGATTTTGAAAACAATACTCCCGCATATCTTTGTGGGAGGCTATTTGCCTTAATCGAAGGCATTCAGCGTGCAGCCCTTGGGAAAAACATAAATGCCGGAGTGCGTGAACGATTTTTCTCGGCTGCATCTGCAAGTCCCTCACCGGCCTTTGGGCGGTTATTGAGACTAATGCAAAACCATTTAACCAAAATACGGCAGGAAAAGCCGGGCTTAGCTGTTATTCTTGATACTGAGGTGACTGATTTGTGCGGCAAAATAAATCAATTTCCTGTAATACTTACACTTGAGCAACAAGGCCAGTTCGCCTTGGGTTATTATCATCAGAAACACCACAACTTTAGCCGGGCCAAACAAAACAATGAATTTGAATCACTAACAGACACTAATACGGAGGAGTAATATTATGGAAAATAACGCAATTAAAAATCGCTACGATTTTGTATATCTTTTTGATGTAAAAGACGGCAATCCAAATGGCGATCCTGACCAGGCAAACTTGCCCCGTGTGGATGCCGAAAATCAGGAGGGCCTGATTACCGATGTTTGTATTAAAAGAAAGGTGAGAAACTATGTACAGTTAAAACACCAAATGAGTTCACCATATGACATCTTTATTAGACAAGGAAATATTCTTGCTCCAATAATTGACAAAACAGAGGGAAATACAGCTCAGTCGCGTCAAGAGAAACTATGTAATAAGTACTATGATATCCGTACTTTTGGAGCTGTATTGAGCGTAGGAGATAAAGGTGCAGGAACGGTAAGGGGTCCTGTCCAGTTTACCTTTTCCCGGTCCGAGGACAGAATTTACCAGGCAGAACATTCAATTACACGTTTATGCGTTACCACGGAAAAAGAAGCAAAAGCTCAGGAAAAGAGGGAAAATGCATCAACCTTCGGCCGTAAGTCTACAATACCTTATGCTTTATACCGTATGCATGGTTTTATATCGGCTGTTGATGCACAAAAAACGGGATTTAATGATGAAGATTTAAATCTTCTTTGGGAAGCGCTGCTCAATGCTTTTGAGCACGATCGTGCTGCCGCCCGCGGAGAAATGAATTTTCGTGAACTTTTTGTTTTCAAACACTCTAATCACCTTGGGAATGCCCGTTCAGGTGAACTATTCGATCTGGTAAAAATTAGTAAGAAGGTTGACTTACCCAGGAACTGGAGCGATTATTCAGTTACACCTGAAGAGGAAATCAGAAAGAATCTTCCAAAAGGGGTCGAGCTTATTACAATACTATAATCCTTTGTTTTTCAATAAAAGGGAAATTTTAATAAATGACGACGTTTTTTAAAAAATCCTCCTGTCCATACCGCCAGGTGCTAAGGCAAAAGATGAAGTACTTCTGGAAAATGAAACAATATGGTTCACACTCCGGAAAATTGCTGATCGGTTTGGAAAGGAGATAAATTAAATGATAAAACGCCTCTGAAATATCTTTAAATCAAATGAACTAAGATAAGATTATGATTTACTAAATTTTACATAATGTATCTGACAACATATATGCGATACCAGGTTCTATGACCACGGCGCGATAAGGAGTGAATGATTTAGGGTTAACAGGATAAATACAACCGATTTCAGGTTGGGGCCAAAAAGAGAGCAGAGGAGCATATCAAAAAGGATATCACAATGTATGATGAACGTCTTAATTATAAAGTCAGATTATACGGCCATGGCTATTTCGAGGATTGGCTTGAGGGAATTAGTGATATTAATTCCTTCACAGGCGGTATAATCAAATAATGACTGACATTTATTCTTGCACGGTGACGGTTATTATACAGGTGCAGTGAAAACACAATCTTTTTTAAGACTGTTAAGGACTGACTCCAGCGGTTTATTACAGGCAAGACTGATGTTCATAATTAAACGCATGGAGCCCAGGCGGCTCAAAGGACAACAAATGACCGGCAAAGCGGCAGAAATGCCCCCCGTTGAAGGAATCGGAAAATCAAATACAGGATTATTAAAGCACTGCGCCGACAGGCTGGAATTCGCTGAATTATGAGAGTAAAACATTAAATCTGATAAAGACCGGCAATGGATAAATATTCCGATGAAGATCTGCTCATGCTGTCAGGAATACAACATATTGCTTTCTGTGAGAGGCAATGGGCGCTTATCCATCTGGAACAGCAATGGGCGGAAAATGTCCTTACAACAGAAGGCCAATTCCTTCATGAACGTGCCGATGACCCGTTTGAAGATGAGAAAAAGGGTGATGCCATTATATGGCGGGCACTTCAACTCATTTCATACAACCTGGGCTTAACCGGAAAGACAGATGTGGTTGAATTGGTAAAGGCACCAGGGACTGATGCAGATTCAATTGAAATCAAGGGAAAAAAAGGAAGGTGGAAACTGATCCCGGTTGAATATAAACACGGGAAGCCAAAATCTGATCACTGCGATGAAGTTCAGCTTTGCGCGCAGGCAATGTGCCTTGAAGAGATGTACAAAACAAACATCCGGGAAGGATTCATTTATTACGCGGCTATCAGGCATCGGACCTGTGTTGACTTCAGTCAGGCACTGAGAAAACAGGTGGAGTTTTTCGCGAAAAGGATGCACGACATTTATAAAACGGGTATTACACCCCCTTCCGACTTTAAACCTCATTGCAGATCATGTTCACTGAAAGACCTTTGTCTTCCCAGTTCCATGACCGACAAACTTTCAGTAAATGAATATCTTAAGAATGCTCTCGATTATAATTATTAATATCCGGTATGCGCAAACTTCTAAATACACTCTATATTACCAGCCCGGAAGCCTATCTTGCAAGGGACGGCGAAAATGTGGTCGTCAGGGTGGCAGATACTGAAAAGCTAAGGATCCCGGTTCATAATATCGAAGGAATAGTATGTTTTGGATATCCAGGCGCGAGTCCGTCACTTATGGGTTTATGCGCTGAACGAAATGTAGGGTTATGTTTTCTTACGGAGAATGGCCATTTCTGGGGTCGCTTTTCCGGTCCGGTAAAAGGCAATGTGTTATTGAGAAGGATGCAATATCGTATGGCCGATGATGTTGATGCTGCTCTTGAGATAAGCAGGCTGATTGTTGCCGGCAAGATAGCGAATTGCAGGAATGTGCTTCAGAGGGCAATCCGTGATCACGGGAACGAGGTTATTTCAGGACCGCTTTCGGAAGCTTCGGAAATTCTTGAAATACGTCAGAAGCAGGCACTCAGGGCTATGGATCCCGATTCGTTACGAGGTATAGAAGGGGATTCGGCAAATGCATATTTTAAAGTCTTCAATCATTTAATTGTGGCTCAGAAGGGTGAATTTGTCTTTAACGGCAGGTCACGAAGACCCCCGAAAGACAATGTCAACGCTTTATTATCCTTCGTTTACACACTTCTCGCGCATGAAGTGCAGTCTGCGCTTGAAAGCGTCGGCCTTGATCCATACATAGGATTCCTTCACACGGCCCGGCCGGGCAGGGCAAGCCTTGCCCTTGATCTGATGGAAGAATTAAGACCATACCTTGCTGACCGGTTGGTACTTTCGCTTATCAACAGGAAACAGATAAATAATAAGGGATTCAGGGAAAGGGAGGAATCGGGTGTCATCATGGACGATGATACAAGGAAGGAAGTAATTGGAGTCTGGCAACGAAGAAAGCAGGAAGAGATACAACACCCGTTCCTGAAGGAGCAAATACCTGTTGGTCTGTTGCCATATGCCCAGGCTTTATTGTTTTCAAGATTTATAAGAGGAGACATCGACAAATATCCGGTTTTTATAATGAAATGAAATATGATGGTTCTTATTACATATGATGTTGAGACTGTAACGCCCAAAGGCAGGAGCCGTCTTCGCAGAGTGGCTAAGCAATGTGTAAATTTCGGCCAGCGTGTACAGAATTCGGTTTTTGAATGTGTAGTTGATCCGGCCCAGCTGGCAGTTCTGAAACACAGGTTAGAAAGCATTATAGATGAAGAAAAGGACAGTTTAAGGATTTACAACCTGGGCAACAATTGGGAGAGGAAAGTTGAGAATTTCGGAACAAAGGAAGTTTTTAATCCGGAGGATGACACCCTGATATTATGATTTCGCGAACCTGGTGTTGTCGGGTAATTCGTGAATGTATCGCGTTCTTTGAAATAATGGGCAATCAAGTCGAATATGAGGTTAAAAGCATAAATAAAATCAACAGTAATATTATGACATCCGCGAAACAAGCGATGTATTATACTAATATACAATATTTTATCGATATTGCGGTCGCACCCCGTGCGGGTGCGTGGATTGAAACCCGGAAGTTGGAATAAAAGATTTGCACATAGCATGTCGCACCCCGTGCGGGTGCGTGGATTGAAACGGAAAGATCAGGCAGTACAGAGCTTCTTTTGCCTGTCGCACCCCGTGCGGGTGCGTGGATTGAAACATTATAATTTCAGCTACATCTTCGCCCCTTTCGGTCGCACCCCGTGCGGGTGCGTGGATTGAAACTGGGAGGTGGTTGTGCTTGCTGTCTGCTCCGATGTCGCACCCCGTGCGGGTGCGTGGATTGAAACTATTGCCTTAAAAATAGTTGCGTTGAGTGTAAAGTCGCACCCCGTGCGGGTGCGTGGATTGAAACGGTCTATCTACAATCAGGTAGATAAGGTGTATGTGTCGCACCCCGTGCGGGTGCGTGGATTGAAACACATATTCATGATGCAGGGTATACCGATCTCCGTGTCGCACCCCGTGCGGGTGCGTGGATTGAAACATTTTATTCTGGTTGTGGGTGTCCTGGACATCCTGTCGCACCCCGTGCGGGTGCGTGGATTGAAACCGGTCTGCTGTCATTTCCCTTGTGAAAAGATTGGTCGCACCCCGTGCGGGTGCGTGGATTGAAACAGCCTTCAAAAGTTGGTGGCGTGGCTCCGGCAAAGTCGCACCCCGTGCGGGTGCGTGGATTGAAACGTGGTAACGGTGGCGGTATGCGTAGCTGGGGCAAGTCGCACCCCGTGCGGGTGCGTGGATTGAAACTAAATATGGTCTTATTGAAAACCAGGATTATGTAGTCGCACCCCGTGCGGGTGCGTGGATTGAAACCTCGATTATCAGGTAACGGCAGCAAACTATTTAGTCGCACCCCGTGCGGGTGCGTGGATTGAAACCTTAATCTCGTTAAGTACCGTAATGATTTGTTGTCGCACCCCGTGCGGGTGCGTGGATTGAAACTTGTAAAAGCTGAAGTGAAAAGCAAAAAACTCGAGGTCGCACCCCGTGCGGGTGCGTGGATTGAAACCGGTTTCGGCAGCGAAAGCCTTAACAGCGAGATGTCGCACCCCGTGCGGGTGCGTGGATTGAAACAAACATAGTTATAAGTTTTAAATTATTGGATTTATGTCGCACCCCGTGCGGGTGCGTGGATTGAAACTCGTTGCAAACTGAAGAACTATTTTGTACCCTGTCGCACCCCGTGCGGGTGCGTGGATTGAAACCATCAATGACAATATACCCTGTTTGATCACCGCCGTCGCACCCCGTGCGGGTGCGTGGATTGAAACACCAAATACGGGTATCGGACGAATTGCCTGAACAGTCGCACCCCGTGCGGGTGCGTGGATTGAAACACGCACTATGCCTTAAAGTCGCTCCGCAAAGGAGTCGCACCCCGTGCGGGTGCGTGGATTGAAACATTCCTGATCAATCACATACTGGAAAGGATTACGTCGCACCCCGTGCGGGTGCGTGGATTGAAACAGACATTGTATTTAGATTAAGAATAGCCAAGCAGTCGCACCCCGTGCGGGTGCGTGGATTGAAACATTGTTGGCGATTTTTCAAGGGCCAAAGCATACCTGTCGCACCCCGTGCGGGTGCGTGGATTGAAACATGGGTGGGTGCAGTCCTGACACTTACCCTAACGTCGCACCCCGTGCGGGTGCGTGGATTGAAACACATCAGCCACAGCCAAAACAGGCACAAGTATAGTCGCACCCCGTGCGGGTGCGTGGATTGAAACAAGGAAAGGCACTGCAGACACTTATGGGATGGTCGTCGCACCCCGTGCGGGTGCGTGGATTGAAACGTTTTGTGGCGGAAATTGAAAACGCCCTGAAAAGTCGCACCCCGTGCGGGTGCGTGGATTGAAACGTTATTGATTGTCGGATCATTAGTAAAACCCCCGTCGCACCCCGTGCGGGTGCGTGGATTGAAACTTTGTCGGGCTGATTGTTGCAGGAGTTATTTAAGTCGCACCCCGTGCGGGTGCGTGGATTGAAACGATCACAGACGACAAGCACAGAATCGAGATATTGTCGCACCCCGTGCGGGTGCGTGGATTGAAACTATTGTTTTAGGTATCGGGAGAAAGTCGCCTCTTGTCGCACCCCGTGCGGGTGCGTGGATTGAAACAGGTAATTAACCTTCATGCCATTTTCACTCTCCCGTCGCACCCCGTGCGGGTGCGTGGATTGAAACATGTTGCATTAGGTACTGGCGGAGATTTGCAGATGTCGCACCCCGTGCGGGTGCGTGGATTGAAACTCACGTTGATCCGAAACTGGTTAAGTTCCAGCGGTCGCACCCCGTGCGGGTGCGTGGATTGAAACTTTTCACGGAAGAACTTTACGAAAGCGGAGTCAAGTCGCACCCCGTGCGGGTGCGTGGATTGAAACAGTTCCAGTCCTGTTATTTCTTTTATCAGATCGAGGTCGCACCCCGTGCGGGTGCGTGGATTGAAACACAGCAGCTACTTAAAGCATACGTGTCATTACTTGTCGCACCCCGTGCGGGTGCGTGGATTGAAACGGCTTGGGCTGCTCTTACTACAGGGGCAATGTGTGTCGCACCCCGTGCGGGTGCGTGGATTGAAACGGTCAACCCCCAGAAACGACAATTTCTTGTCAAGTCGCACCCCGTGCGGGTGCGTGGATTGAAACAGAACCTTATTATATAATAGCAGGTTGCCTGTTAGTCGCACCCCGTGCGGGTGCGTGGATTGAAACCATTTTTGGCCATTTGCGAGGTTGTAAGATAAATGTCGCACCCCGTGCGGGTGCGTGGATTGAAACTCAATCGGCACATAATACCTATCAAACGGCAGGGGTCGCACCCCGTGCGGGTGCGTGGATTGAAACTTGTAATGGATAATCTTGGTATATCTGCTGCTGGTCGCACCCCGTGCGGGTGCGTGGATTGAAACAAGGTATTTCGGTTCTATGTAGATCCCGAAGGGTGTCGCACCCCGTGCGGGTGCGTGGATTGAAACATCAGTGACGAAGAAACAGTAACTGTCACCGAAACATCAAGTCGCACCCCGTGCGGGTGCGTGGATTGAAACATCAGAGGAAATGTATCACAGGGTCAAAACATAGTCGCACCCCGTGCGGGTGCGTGGATTGAAACCATGGGGGGGAGGGATAACCTTTAATGGTGCTGAGTCGCACCCCGTGCGGGTGCGTGGATTGAAACAGGTTGTCGGCCTGCTTGATTACAAAGGGGATTGTCGCACCCCGTGCGGGTGCGTGGATTGAAACCCTGACGCCTATACTGGTGCGATGTGGGTCAACGGTCGCACCCCGTGCGGGTGCGTGGATTGAAACTGGGAAGAAATAGAAGCCTTTCGGCAATTTATCAGTCGCACCCCGTGCGGGTGCGTGGATTGAAACTTTCATTGCATTGAGGCATATCTTGATCCGGACAGGTCGCACCCCGTGCGGGTGCGTGGATTGAAACTAATAAGTACATATATTTGCAGTTAGCACCAATTTTGTAATAATCACATGATTCTTAGGGGGCTTTCACAATTTATTTTTTTTGTTTATAATTTCATTTTATTATATTGAGAAATTAACCAATACCTTAAAGTCATGAAACAAATAGTTTGTTTTACAATATTGATACTATTTACAAGTACATCCTGTCAAAAGGATTATTCTACTTCAGAAGATGAGCAAGCCATAACAAAACTTATTGAAACTTGGGATAAAAATGGCCTATCTGGCAATCGGGCTGAAAATGCGGAGTTCTTTACGAACGATGGAGTAAGAGTAGAGGGAGGTAAGATATATTCAGGAAAAGAATCTATTCGTAAATTATTTAGCTCACAGCAAGAGCATAGAACTTATTTAAAGCTAGAGAATAAAATTGAAAGAATTTGGTCTTCAGAAGATTTTATCACTGTTACAGGCATAAGGACGGTTTCTTTTATAAACTCTGTAACGGGGGATACGATTACAAATAAAAGTATAACGGTTACTGTTTTTGAGCGCCAAGCTGATGGAAGCTTGAAATCAGCGTATAATCACAAGGACGACATCATTGAGTGAAATATTTTGTCAATAATATAAAAACTGGTGCTAACAGCGTGTATAATCAATTGCTTGGCATCAAGTTGCAATCATTATCACTTTGGGTTGCACTGGTGTATCTAGATACAGAATCACTTTGCCGGCGCAACTGATCATACACGCGAACGTTACCAGCAAGCGTAAAACGACACGACACAGCAGACAAAGACGAACTTAAATAAGAAAAAAGTAAACCATTTTGACAGGTGACCAAAGACATAGAAACCATATTACAAACGGACAGCGAGTAAGCCGACACTCATTGCCTACGCTTCTGTATTTTTTGTTTTCCCCACCGCACATTTTTTTTAATTCAATTTATGGCAGCCGCACAAACGGCACATTTGCAAGCCGCACAAGCCTACCCGCAACCCAAACTTGCAAAAGAGCCGTTTTTTGCAAAAGCAACGATAGAAATTACGATATTCACAACTTAAATTTTGACAATGGATAAATGGCTAATAAAATTTCACTTTCACGATTAGAATCTTTCCTTTTTGATGCGTGTGACATCCTGAGAGGTAACATGGATGCATCTGAGTACAAGGAATACATTATTTCCATGTTGTTTCTGAAACGGGTAAACGACCAGTTTGAAGTGCACCGTGACAGAAGAAAGAAAACATTGACCGATGTTCGTGGCGTAAGTGACCCTGAAATACTTTACGGAGAACTAGAAAGACAAAACGCACCGGAATACGATTTCTTTGTTCCCCTTGCTGCAAGGTGGAAAAAACTTGAAGGCGACCCGGAAACCTATATTGACAGTGAGGGCAACGAACAGCGTTACAATTTCATCAAAGATTTGACAGAAGAAATAGGCGACCATCTCAACAAGGCTTTAGCGGCATTACAGGAAGCCAACCTTGACAAACTGGATGGTGTATTCAATCAGGACAATATCAACTTCAACAAAACTTTTGGCAAAAACAACAAGCAAATCAGTGATGAGGATTTAAGAAGGCTCATCCAGCATTTCAATAAAATGAATTTGCGTGATGACAATCTGGAGTTCCCCGACCTGATGGGTGCTGCTTATGAATACCTAATCAAACATTTTGCCGACAGTGCCGGAAAAAAAGCCGGAGAGTTCTACACGCCAAACGAAATTGTAAAGCTGTTGGTAAACATTCTGGAGCCGGGAGAAAATGCTGAAATCTACGACCCTACTGTGGGAAGTGGCGGTATGCTGATTGAGTGTAAAAACTATGTGGAAAGCAGATACGGTTCGGCAAGAAACATCACACTATACGGACAGGAAAAAAGCGGAACGGTTTGGGGCCTGTGTAAAATGAACATGCTGTTCCACAATATTTACGACAGCAAAATTCTGAATGGAGATACCCTGCTAAACCCTTTACACACCGAAAACGGAGAGCTTAAAACATTCGACATTGTTATTGCCAATCCTCCTTTCTCGCAGGACTACACCACCACAAATATGAAATTTAAGGAACGCTTTAACTTTTGGATGCCAACCAAAGACAAAGCCGATTTCATGTTTGTGCAGCACATGGTAGCTTCGCTGAACAATGCCGGACGCATGGCAGTGGTTATGCCGCACGGTGTGTTGTATCGTGGTGGTGAGGAAAAAAAATTTCGCGAGTGGCTTGTAAGCCGCGGCTATCTGGAAGCGGTGATTGGTTTGCCTCCTGCACTGTTTTACGGAACCGGCATTGGTGCCTGTGTATTGGTGATTAACAAAGCCGGAGCGCACGAAAGAGACCATGTGCTTTTTATTAATGCCGACCGTGAATACAAAGAAGGTAAAAACCAAAACAAACTACGCCCCGAGGACATTGAAAAAATTACCTACACCTTCCGGCATAAAAAGGAAACACCCAAATACAGCAAGCTGGTGGCAAAGAGCAAAGCCATTGATGAGCATAATAATCTGGAAAACGAAGATTTCAATTTCAATATCCGCAGGTTTGTGGACAATGCCCCACCACCCGAACCGCAGGATGTGCATGCCCATTTGCATGGCGGTATTCCGGAAAGTGAAGTAAAGGACTGGGCAGATTATTTTAACTGCTATGCAGGCCTGGAAGCCAAATTATTTGAGCCGGCTCCCTCTCAGAAGGAGAGGGCGGGGGGTGAGGTTTACCTGAAATTTACAGGGGCCCTTGCCAACAAAGAGGACATTAAAAAAATGTTTGACGATAGCCCTGAAATAAAAACCGCTTTTGCCCGATACACCCAGGCCATTAACGAGTGGTGGACAGAACAAACTCCCACCATTGAACAACTGCCGGAAGGCACCATTAATGTTTTTGACCTGTATCACCAGTTTTCCGCCTCACTCACCGAAAAACTCCGTTTCAATGGAAATCAGGGCAATCACAAAAATCATAGTTCAGACATTCTTGACGAGTTTAAAACCCGGGGCTCGTTTGCGACCTACTGGAACAGCATTACCAACGACATTAAAAGTGTGATTGCCAGCGGATGGAATGCCGAACTGATACCCGATGATGAAATATTGCAAAGCCAGTTTCCCGAAGTGCTGAAAGAGCTGAAAGACAACGAAGCAAGACGTGACGAACTGCAAGCCAAATTTGATGAGGTAAATGAACTGGAAGACGATGTTTGGAACGAAGAAGACTATGAAGTATGGCGAAGCAAAGAACTGAAAGAACAGAAAGACAGTATTAAAGAACTGAAAGGCGAACGCAAGGAAGCCGACAAGGAATATAAGTTGCTGTTGAAGCGGATTAAAGCCAATGAGAAGTTAAAAGTTAAAAGTGAAGAGTTAAAAGTTGAAATAGAACAGTTAAAAACAGAAGCAGAAAAGCTGCTTGCCGAATTGCAGCAATTGGATGCCAGGATTGAAGCCGAAGAAAGCCGCATTGCCAGGCACAACGAACTGGAAGAAGAACTGAAACTATGCAAGCGAAAAATTAAGGAGATAAAAGACCGCAAACAGCAATTGGTAGACCAGGCACGCCTGCTCATTACCCCCGATGAAGCCAAAGACCTGATTTTAAAACGATGGCTGCAAACCCTGCAACAAACCGTGAACGACTACTTGCAAGCACACCAACGCCAACTGTTGCAGGCATTGGAAAACCTGTGGGAGAAATACACAACGCCACTTCACAGTATTTTAGTTGAAAGAGAGAAGAAAACCGAATTGCTAAACCAATTTTTAGTAGAGTTGGGGTATGAGTAAATGGACTAAGAGGAAAATAAGGGATTTTGCTTTCACTGCTTCTGGAGGAACACCATCAACAGAGAGAAAGGACTATTGGCTTAATGGAACAATACCTTGGATAAATTCTGGTGAACTCAGCAAACACGATGTAATCAAGAAACCAACTACATATATAACCCAAGAGGCCCTAGAAAATAGTTCTGCAAAATTATTTCCTGTTGGCACAGTGGTTATCGCATTAACAGGTGCAACAACGGGGATGTCTGCAATTCTTGATATTGAAACCAGCACGAACCAATCAATAACGGGAATTTTCCCATCAAAAGAACATGATTCAAAATTCCTACTTTATACTTTACAACATAATATTGACAAGATTCTCTTACACAATGTTGGAAGTGCTCAGCCGCATATAAACAAAGAGATAGTTGACAATTTGGAATTTAATTATCCAATTGTTGCTGAACAAACCAAAATCGCCCGCATCCTCTCCACAGCCGATGCGGTGATAGAAAAAACCCAGGCCGCCATTGCCAAATACAAAGCCATAAAGCAAGGCATGTTGCACGATTTGTTTACCCGTGGCATAGACCTAAACACGGGCAAACTCCGCCCCCGCTACCAGGATGCACCGCACTTGTATAAAGAAAGCAAGTTGGGAATGATACCGCGGGAGTGGGAGGTGAAAAGTATTGAATCAATTGGCGAAATAGTAACAGGTTCAACTCCACCAACCGCAAGGTCAGAATATTATGGTGACGATTTTTTATTTGTTTCTCCTGCCGATATTCAAGACAACTTTTTCATTCAAGAAACAGGAAAAAAACTAACCCAAAGCGGTTTTGATGTAACAAGAAAACTTCCTGAAAATTCAATCTGTGTTGTTTGCATAGGTTCAACTATCGGTAAAATGGCTTTGTTAGCAAAAGAAGGATGCACAAACCAACAGATTAATTCTGTAATCTGCTTTGACCCAGAATTGTCATTTTACTTTTTCTACGCAATGATGTTATACAATGAGCCGCAATTCCGAAGAGAAACAGGTTTACAAGCCGTTCCAATTGTCAACAAAAGTCAATTCTCTGAATTCTTATTGCCAATTGCAGAAAAAACAGAAGCACTAAAAATTTCAGAACGATTAAAAGCAATAGACAACAAACTCCAAACCGAGCAAACCTACTTGCAAAAAATGCAAAGCCTTAAAAAGGGATTGATGGAGGATTTGTTGAGTGGGAAGAAAAGTCTGAACCTTTGATTAACCAGATTAAATGATTGACTATGATGAATGAAAACCAGCCAATAAAATCTGATGAATCACAGAAATCACAAAAACCAGTGGTTCAGACAACTTACAAGTATTCTGAGCTAACCGGCAAAATCATTGGTTGTGCGATGGAAGTGCACAAGCGTTTGGGCAATGGTTTTCAAGAGGTGATATATCAAAGGGCTTTAGAAATTGAAATGCGATTAGTCGGTATAGAATTTAGCCGTGAACATGAAATGCCGATTTTTTACAGAGAGGAGCAAATAGGAACAAGAAGAGTTGATTTTCTTGTAGGTGGTTTAGTTTCTGTTGAACTCAAAGCATTAACCAAACTGGAAGATGTTCACCTGGCTCAGGCAATTAATTATTTGGAGGCATACAATCTTGAAATTGGCTTGCTTGTAAACTTCGGAGCAAAAAGTTTAGAATACAGACGGCTCATCAATCCAAAGTTTGGTCAGCAATACAAAAAGAAGCTTAATCATAAAAATCAACTTTAATCAAAGGTTCAGACAATGGACTATACCGCAGAAGAACTATTTGAAATACTGAATGACACAGACGAGTGTCCATGGATAGAAGCCAAAGGTGTAGGAGATACTACCACTTCCATAATGGAAACAGTATGTTCTTATTCAAATGAACCCGGTTTAGGGGGAGGCTATATTTTAATGAGCATTAGTGCAGATGATTCAGCCTCGGCAGCAACACAATATAAAGTGGACCCAATGCCGGATCCGGACAAGCTTCAAAGCGATATAGCTACGCAATGTGCCAGTATGTTTAATATACCTGTCCGGCCGACAATGACCATTGAAAAAATTAACGGGCAACCTGTTCTGAAAATTTGGGTAGATGAATTACCTGCCAAGCAAAAGCCACTATATTTTAAAAGTAAAGGATTACCATCCGGTGCATTACGGAGAATAGGCAGCACCGACCAGCACTGCACCGATGATGATATGCATGTGTTTTATCAGGACACCGGAAGCTACGACCAAACACCGGTAAAGGGTACAACGCTTGCCGATATAGATGAAAATGCTTTAAAGCGTTATCGTTTGCTTCGTGAAAAAGTAAATCCGGCTGCCGAAGAACTTGCTTACTCCGACAACGAACTGTTAGAAGCTTTGGGTTGTGTGAATAAAGAAAATCCAACCGAATTAAATATTGCCGGGCTTTTACTTTTTGGCAATTCAAAAATACAACGTAGCACTTTCCCCATGCTGCGTGCCGATTACATTCGTGTTCCGGGCAATGTTTGGGTTGAAAATCCTGACGAACGTTTTACCACCATTGACATGAGAGGACCGCTCATATTAGTGTTGTATCGTTTGATAGATGCCATTAATGCCGATTTACCAAAAGGATTTTTGTTGCCCGAAGATGACGTTCAAGCTGCTTCAACCGGGCTGCCCATGAAGGCACTTCGGGAAGCCATTGTGAATGCGTTGATGCACCGTTCGTATCGTGAACACCGCCCCACGCAAATCATTCGTTACGATAATCGTATTGAAATCATCAACCCCGGATTTTCATTAAAATCAGAGGAAAAATTAGGACTTCCCGGAAGCGAAACCCGTAACCCATTCATTGCTGCTGTATTTCACGATACCAATCTGGCCGAAACAAAAGGTTCGGGTATCAGAGCCATGCGTAGATTAATGCAAGCTGCTCACCTGGTGCCCCCTACTTTTGAATCGAGCCGTGAAAACAATGAATTCACCTCCCGTTTACTTTTACATCATTTTCTTGATGCCAATGATTTAGAATGGCTGAAACGGTTTGAAAGATTTGACCTTGCAGACAGCCAAAAACAGGCACTCATTTTTGTGAGAGAGGTTGGAGCTATTGACAATACCACCTACCGCCAAATGGCTGATTGCGATACACTTAAAGCAAGCAATGACTTAAGGCTACTAAAAACATATAACCTGTTGAAATCCAAGGGAAAAGGAAAGGCAACTTATTATGTGGCCGGTGATGGATTAATAAGTACATCACCTCCAGATTTAAGCACACCAGCTCCGGATTTAAGCACACCAGCTCCGGATTTAAGCACACCAGCTCCGGATTTAAGCACACCACCCCTTGAAATTTTAGAACGGATAAGCGCATTGAAAAAAAGGGAGCATGATAAAGCTAAAGTTGAGGCAATCATAATGGATTTATGCAAATGGAAGCCCATAAAAGCATCAGAGATTGCCGGATATTTTAAGAAAGAAGAATCTTATTTTAAACGGAAATACCTTAGCAAAATGATTGCAGAAAAAAAATTAAAATATCTGCATCCCGAAATGATTAATCATCCGGAGCAAGCATACCTAACTAATAATCGGAAATAATTATGGCCGAATACATCAACGTTGAAAAACCATTTCTCGATAAACTCCGCAAGTTGGGTTGGCAGGTTATCGACCAGGGAATTGGCGTTCCGCAGGAACCTTCGAAAAGTTTAAGAGAAAATTTTAAACAGGTATTGCTGCCTCAGGTTTTTAAAGATAGTATTAAGGCGATTAATAAAACACCCGATGGAAGAGAATGGCTCACTGACAGACAGCTTGATGAATTACTTACAGAGATTCAAAGTTTTTCGGGTAAAACCCTACACGAAGCCAATAAAGAAATTCACCGTTTATTGATTAAAGGCACAACGGTAAATAAAAATGAACTGACAGGAGAAGTAAACCCTACGGTTCGTTTGGTGGATTTCAGGAATTACGAAAAGAACAGCTTTATTGCCATCAATCAGTTTCGCTTGTTAACCCCCGGTGCAAGCCGCCAGGGCATTATCCCTGATATTGTTTTATTCCTTAACGGTTTGCCTTTGGTAGTTGTGGAAGCAAAAGATTTTGATGTGGCTGAACCTTTAAGTGAAGCATTTTTGCAGGTTACCCGCTATGCCAATACCAGAGAAGATGATTACGGTGTAAAAGAAGGCGAAGAAAGGTTGTTCCATTATAACCTGTTCAGCATTATTACTTATGGCAGGGAAGCCCGTGTAGGTACAATAAGTGCCGACTTCGATTTTTACAATAACTGGGTTGATATTTTCCCCGAGGAATATAAAGTAGTTCAATACCCACCCAACGAAGAACGACAAGAAGTACTGATTCACGGCATGCTGAACAAAGAAATATTGGTGGACATTCTGAAACACTTCACACTCTTTATAGAAATCAAAAAAGGTGTTGAAGTGAAAATTGTTGCTCGTTACAATCAATACCGAGCCGTTGGAAAAATTATAAGAAACTTGCGGGAAGGCACAACACCACGCGAAAGGGGCGGTGTGGTTTGGCACACACAGGGCAGCGGAAAAAGTTTGACCATGGTATTTCTTATCCGAAAACTCCGCAGCACTGATGATTTGAAAGACCTGAAAATTGTTTCAATTGTTGACCGTATCGATTTGGAAGAACAATTGTCCGACACGTTGAAATACGCCAACGAATCGCTGTCAATTATCGACTGCAAAGCCGATTTGAACGAATTAAGCGATGATACAGCAGATTTAAATATTGTAATGATTCACAAATTCTTGGCCAACAACAATGTTTCTGCCCAATCGTTAATTGATGCCGGAATTGTACCAAAATTCGAGAAATTTGAAACCATTAATAACAGCGACCGTGTTTTATTATTGGTTGACGAAGCCCATCGTACACAAGGCGGAGATATGGGCGACAATTTATTCAATGCTTTTCCTAATGCTACAAGAATTGGTTTTACAGGTACACCTTTGATAACAGAACGACACGAAATAAAAACGCATGAACGCTTTGGTGGCAAAACGGATGAAAATGGTGAGCCGTGGATTGACAGCTACAAATTTGATAAAGCTGTTGCCGATAGAGCAACCGTTGAAATCAAGTATATAGGGAAAGTTACCAACGATAAAATTGACGATAAAGAACTTTTTGATGCTGAATTTGAAGACCTGTTTCAAAAAAGAACACAGGAGGAAAGAGAAGAAATTCAAAGACGTTACGGTTCGTTCATTGCCTATCTCGAAAGTAAAGACCGCATTGCCGAAATAGCCAAAGACATAGTAGAACACTATTACACCGATATTTTGGTGAATGGTTTTAAAGCACAAGTGGTTGCATCCAGCATTGTAGCAGCCGTTCGATACAAGTATGAACTGGAAACCGCCATCAAGAACAAAATTGCTGAATTGAAAGCCTTGCCCGATGGCGAAAGAGATGATGAACGAATTAAGCAACTGGAATTTTTGAAAGTCGCTGCGGTAGTTTCAAGTATGGGTAATAATGAACCCGGTTATATCAGTAAGGCAAGAAGTGAAGCCAAAGATTGGGATGCAGTAAACAACTTCAAAAAAGACTTTGATTATTCGCAGGAAGAGGGCGGACAATACAAAAAGCCCGAAACGGGAATTGGGATTTTATGCGTTTGCGACCGCTTATTAACTGGTTTTGATGCACCTGTTGAGCAAGTAATGTATCTGGACAAAATCATGAAAGAACATGATTTGTTCCAGGCTATAACAAGGGTAAATAGAACCAAAAAGGGCAAAACTTTTGGGCTTATTGTTGACTACATAGGCATTACCAAACATTTGCAACAAGCATTGGGAATTTATACAGACAGGGACAAAGAAAAAGCACAGCACTTCCTGAATGTGTTCCGTGATATAAATAAAGAAATACCTGTATTAGAAGCCCGTTATAAAAGGGTTGTAAATCTGTTCACAGAAAACAACCTGAATGAAATTGAAAACTTTCTAAATCAGAAATTTACAGATTCGGCAGCTGAGTTTGAATTTGCTGAAAGTTGTATTGAGCAAGCCAGGAATATAAAATTCAGAGCCGAACTATTAACCTACTCAAAAAGCTTTTTTGATAGTTTGGATTTGCTTTTCAACACGCAGGCCGGTGGCGAATATTGGGTAATCGCAAAACGATTGGGCTATTTGCTTTGGAGAATTAAAGACCGCTACAAAGACGAAACCATGGACTTGAAGTGGGCTTCACAGAAAGTCCGCCAGCTAATTGACAAGCATTTATTTTCGTTAGGCATAGATACTAAGGTACAGCAGGTTTCTATCCTCTCAGATGAGTTCAAGTCAAAAGTTGATAATCTGAACAAAACGCCAAAATCAAAAGCGTCCGAAATGGAACATGCCATCCGATGGCACATCAAAGTAAATCTTGAAAAGGACCCTAAATTGTACAGTCGGTTCAAAGACCGCCTTGAAACAATATTAAATTCTTATCGGGAAAATTGGGAAGAAATAGTAAAGCAGCTTGAAGGTTTGCGTGAAGAAATGGCAGAAGGAAGAAAAGTGGAAACAGAAGGCATTTCAGTTGTTGAAGCTCCATTTTATGAAATTCTGAAATCTGCTTTGCCTATCGAAGATGAAAAGGAGATTGAGAAAACAAAGGAATTGTCACATGCTTTGATACTCATTCTGAAAGAAACAGCTCAGATAAATAACTTCTGGAATAAACCGGCAGAACAGCGTTTGATTTCGGGTCGAATAGAAGACGAAATTTATTATTCAAGAATCAACGGATTGTCAGGTAAAGCAGCAGAACTGACAACAGAGCTATTGAAGTTGGCTAAAAACCGTGAAACAGAATTAAGATGAAGTTAATCGGCATTAATATTGACATTGAAAAAACCGAAAGAAGAAAAACTGTGAGTATTTTCATTGAACGAAACGGTTCAGTAAAAGTGCTTGCACCCATTACAGCCAGTAACGAAAAAATTGAAGCCGCTGTAAAAGCAAAGGAGTATCAAATATTTCAAAAACTGGCAAAATGGAAAGAATTGAATCAGGGTAAAGTTAAACGTGAATATGTTAATGGGCAATCCTTTCTTTATTTGGGTAGAAACTACCGTTTGCAGATAACCGAAAATCAAGATGTGCCCTTGAAAATTTCAGGCGGTTTTTTTCAACTTGACAAAAAGTATTTACCAAAAGCGGAAAAGGTTTTTAAGGACTTTTACCGTGCAAAGGGCCTTCAAAAAATTAAGGAACGCATTAAATTGATAGAAGAAAAATTTCAAACCAAGCCAACAAGTATAAAGGTTTTGGAACTACAAAACCGATGGGCATCATGGACACCTAAAAACGGACTGAATTTTCACTGGAAATGTATCATGGCTCCTGTTTCAGTTTTGGATTATATCATTACCCACGAAATGGTTCATTTAAAACATCCAAATCACTCACCTGAATTTTGGAATGAAATGGATAAGAAAATGCCTAATTACCGTGAACATGAAGATTGGTTAAAAAGAAACGGAGTAAAAATGTCATTATGACAACAAGCCAACGCACAGGTGTAAGCACATTTGCAAGCGGCACAAGCCCAAGCACAGACCAAAGCTTGCAAAAGAGCTTCCACCTTTCCCACACAGACAAAATTGAATTAAAAAAAATCTCCTCCCCTTCTGAAAATAAAAAATACGCAACCGCACAGACCAACACGACAAAGACACTGAAACTCAACAAAGACAATGGTTTACAGACACGGTGGACAAGAACGCCAGCTGGTAACAGCGTGTTGCCTCAATTGGCGGTGACGTGCAAAATTGAAGCTGAGTGCTCCTATCAAACTTTTGTGCAGGTTGACAGTGAAGTGCTCCGAAATCGCCAACTGCGGCAACACGCAAAACGTTATCGGCAACCATGAAACTAGAAAGTTACAATATAAAACTAAGCTACATGGCCCCGGATTGATTAATGACAATTTAGAATTTGTCAAATTAATTTCATAAAACATTATTTACCAAAAAAACTGATAAAAACTTGTGCTAAATTAAAAAGACTTGATTAACTTAGTTTAAACTTGAATGTGAAAGTCAAGTTTCATTTTATATGCAAAAACAGCAAGTTCTAGTATTAGTAAAATATAACCTTTGTTAGTTTTTAAATAATAGATAATCAAGGCATAAATTTCAAAACTTTACACATTAAATATGAATGCTATGAAAACTTACAAATCAGTTCTAAAGCACGCATTATTGATAACAATCATGCTTCAAGTTTATGGATTAACTTATTCTCAGCCCTCATCATTTAGTTGGAACCAAAGACATCAAATTATTGATTATGTTTCTAATGCAAAGGATCAAGGAGAACAGGGACCATGCGGAATATTTGCCACTGTTGCCGCAGTGGAAGCGATGATTGAGATCTATTTTAACCATACAGGTTCAACTGAGAATTTGTCAGAAAGTAATCTTTACTCCGCATGTGGATTGCATGATTATGGACCAGACATTGCATTACCTTTTTTTAGAGATAATGGCTCAGTGGATGAGAATACTTGGCAATGGCCTGGTCCAGACTATGATGATCCTTACTTCCATTATATGACAAATCCCCCTTGCAACACATTCTTTGCTGCAGTTTATGATCATAAAGCTAAAATTCCAGGATGGGGAGCATCTCTCTGGGGTACTCCAAATTGTATAGATGAAGATGTTGATCTTAAGAAAGCAATTATGGATCATGGTCCTATTATTTTAGCAGGTAATGGAGCTGATCAATCCGGCTATAAACTAGGAGCAGCTTTGCATCCTGGTGACACTAATGTACACCACTCCATCCTTGTAACAGGATGGACAGCAAACGGCGAATGGGAAATTAAGGACAGTTGGCCAGGTGCTATTGCAAATGATCGCGAAGTTGCAATTAATTTCTTTCTTTATGCTCCAAATTGTTACTGGATCGAGCCAGTAGTTAATGATAATGGGACTCTAAGATACATTACCGTAAAGGATTATTATGGAATTGATAAATACAGTAGAGCATCTGCAATAGATTATGACAAAGATGGATTTTACAGATGGGGATTAGAGACCTATCCTACACCTGGATTCACAGGATATTATCCTAAAATGGATTTTGATGATAGAGATAAATATGTAATTTTTTGTGATGGATATACACCTGTGAATGGTCCTCGTATCTCAGACACAACAAGCAAGTGGGTATGTGCCAGTGGAAAAACCTTCACTTTCGCTTACTTTGATCCTGAATTAACAAACAGGGGCTTCTCAACCGAATGGAACGTAACACCAACAACTTATTTTAGTTCTAATTGTTCTGGATCTGGAGCAACAACCAACCTTATTGTTCCTATCGCAGGATACGTTGGGAAAAAAGGCAAAATTGAATACAAGTTAAAATATAATGGTAATGTTTTAGCGACCCATAAATTTGAGTTTTATCTAATTGGACCACGTGAAAATTATGTTAACATTTCTATCCTTGATTCTTATGGTGGATCACCTCAAGGTTCAGGTGATTTTTATTACTTATGTCCCAACACGAACTATACAATCTCTTATATTAATTCTGATCCAGACTGTACTACTTCAAATTTTAATTGGGACTTACCTTATGGTTGGACAACAAACTATACTTATAATAACCTTATTTCTATTAATACAAATAATTATCCATATGGCATGGTTCAAATAAAAGCTACAACTTCTAAATGTGGTCCGAACGTAATTCTAAAAGATTTATACTTTGGTGAAGGATATTGTGGAGAATATTTTATGGCGTATCCTAATCCAACCGATGACTATGTAAATATAGATATTATTAAAGAAAAATTCCCAATAGATGAAGACACCTCTAGTGAGCAAAGCATTCTTACCATTATTGACGGGACAGGGATTGCTAATTCGAAGCTTAATTTCACAGGTTATCCCTATAAACTTGGTACTAGTAATTTGCCTAATGGATTATATTTCTTAAACATCCAGTATAAGGATAAAAAATCAACAATAAGGTTATCTATCAAACATTAATTGGTCATGTTAAATGGAGATACTTGCAGAACAGATTATGAATTGCAAAATTTATTCTGCCATTACTTTCATAGCTTAAAGAAAAATTGCTTAAATTATGAATTCAAATTAGTCTGATATGTATAAACTGAGATTCTTTTTTATAGGTCTGGCCTTATTCTTTTTGGCCCAAAGCTGCGAGAAAGAAAAAAAGCAGTCGGGATTACCTACTGACGGTGATGGAAATACTTATGATACCGTTGTTCTTGGAACACAGGTTTGGTTGACCGAAAATCTTAAAACCACAACATATAACGATGGTTATCCAATTCCACTTGCAGAAGAAAACGAATTTTGGGCATCAACAGGTCGAGCAGCTTATTGTTGGTACCAGAATAATCCAGATTACAAGGATACCTATGGTGCAATTTATAATTGGTATGCTGCTCAACTTCATGAGTATATTTGTCCGGTTGGTTATCATGTCCCAACTAAAGAAGAATGGGAAACTCTAATTGAATATTTTAATAATTCTTCAAGCGATGTCGAGGAAAGCTTTAAAGCTATACATACTGGTATTAGAGAATGGGACGGTTCTTTTACTCAATCTAGTTATGGGGGTTGGTGGGCGTATTCGCAGCTGGGTGCATTTGCGAACACTGCTTTTAGTGGCTTTGGTTACATGCCTGCAAATGCTGGATTTTCAATTCGTTGTGTTAAAACCAAGCAATAAAAGATAAGCACTATAAAAGGATTCAATAGCTAACAAAAAAGGATGCCGATAACACGGACAATAAAGGTAAGTTGTTTGTCACGGTTTTTGCTTTTGCTCCTGCACCCAAGACAAATTAAAACTGCAAGAGGCACCCGGATAAGCTCAGTGTTTGCAACCAGCTTAACTGCACCATGACAAATTTGTGCCTTCGAGACAGATCCCATTGCCAACGCTGCGCCAGTGCTGTTAACAAACTAACAATACCTGGACAGTTTCGCTGTCACTTAGTAAATTTGTACCGCGAACCCGCCTGCACCTCACAAACCTCTGTACCTTGACTGCAAAAACACGTGCCATACCTGGCTTGCCACCTGGACAGTACCCTGCCTAAAGAACCGGGACAGGTTGCCGGATGGCTGCGCCAGGTAACACAACCTCCCTTTATTGCCGGGCCGTTAGCGGGCATTGTAATTGACTAACAACGAGAAAATGAAACAAGAAATATTTCTTTGCGAATTTACCCATAAGGATTTTGAAAATTTAATTTCTTGGGTTAACAATGAAAAGGAGTTAATTCAATTTGCTGGACCAATTTTTAGCTTCCCATTGACAAAAGAACAATTAAACGATTACCTAAAAGACCCAAATAGGTATCCATTTAAAATTGTCCTTAAAAATTCAAACTTGGCAATAGGACACTGTGAAGTATATAAGACAAGCGATGACATCGTTAGGCTATGTAGAATTATTATTGGAAATAAAACCTATCGGGGGCAAGGACTTGGTTATGATGCAACTCTAAAACTTATTAAATGGTGCATGGACAATTTAAAACCTAAAACAATAGACCTTAACGTTTATGACTTTAATACAACAGCAATTAAATGTTATGAGAAGATTGGCTTTAAAAAAACTACTGATACCAAAGAAACGACATTTAAAGGAGAAGTTTGGACTTCAATAAGAATGACTTTACAAATTCAAAATCTTACAAATTAATCAATAAAAATTATATGAGAGTATCTTTCATTATTGTTGCTATTTTGATTTTTTTATCAACAGCAACTTATTGTTTATCGCAAGACCTAAAAAACAGCTTGCGACTACAAATAGGTCTTGGACACATTGCTCGGCAAGACTTTGTTTTTTCGCCATTTATTCACCGAGACCTCTCACCCTTAAATTTTGGTATTTGTTATCAAAGAGATAAGAAATATTTTCAAAATGCTAATTTACGCTTAGCATTACTTTCCCCAAGCCATTCAGACATCTATCAGTTTTTTGATGATAACAAAAAAGAAACTACAAGTCCGCATTTTTTCACTCTTGTAGATTTAGACTATTGGTTTGGCAAGTCAATAAAGCAAACAGACAAGGTTTCAACAAAAGTTGGTTTATCCGTAAATGCAGACATTCAAGCATTGAATTATGTTTATGGAAGGATTGGCAGTTTTGGCTATTTCTCATCGTTTGGATTAGGTGGTTTTGTGAATCAAACTTATAAGTTCAATGATAAAAATAGTCTCACTGCTTACGCCTCTATGCCTATAATAAGCTGGTTTGCCCGTTCACCTTATTTGGTAAATGATGATGAATTTATTGAAAATACAAGCTCTCATTCAGGCGTGAAAACATTTTTTGCGTTCATAGGGGACGGCAAACCTGCAACACTGAACAGACTTCAAATGGTGGATATTGGTGCAAATTACACTTATCATCTTAGTCCAAAATGGGATATAGGTATTAGCTATTTGTTTGAATTTATTCATTCAAGCAAACCAAGAAATCTGCTTTCTTACAAAAATTCAATCTTCTTCAACACAAATTTCAATTTTTAATTCTTATGAAAATCAGATTTATTTTAACAGGATTATTGGTGCTATTTCTTTCAGGTTGTGAAAAGATGTTCATTGAACCGCCCAAGAACAACCCTGAAGCAATTTTTGAGAATCTTTGGACTACATTTAATGAAGAATATGCACCCTTTGAAGAACGTAAAGTTAATTGGGACAGCATCTATAATGTATATCGTCCTCTGGTAAAATCAAATACTACTGACGATGAACTTTTTCAAGTATTATCAAATATGTTGAAAGTTTTTGATGATGGACATATAAGCCTTACCGCCCCAAACAGGCAGGTTTTTTATTCCAACAGAATAAGACGAGAAAAAATTGATGATGAACTATTTAACAAACAGATAATTAAAACCTACCTTGAATCAGACTTTAAAACAGGAACTGACGAAAGTTACATTTATGGAAAAATTAAGAACCAAAATGTAGCATACATTTTTTTTGACTATGTTGCAGACAACTGGTTTGTATTAGAAGAGTTCTTGAATAAATACAATAATGTGAATGGCTACATAATTGATTTGCGACATAATCAAGGCGGAGATTTTACTTATTGTTTTTCAGCAATAGGCAGATTAACTAATCAAAACCGATACGTTTTCCGAAGCAAAACTAAAAACGGCAAGGGTAAAAATGAATACACTGAATGGAAGCAATGGTACATAGAACCTAATGGCAATTTTGTAAGCAAACCTATTGTCTTATTGGCTGACAGATATACCATAAGTGCAGGAGAACGTTCCGTAATGGCTTTTAAAACATTACCTAACGTAACCTTTATAGGTGATACTACCAATGGTGCTCACGGTACGATGATAGGTCGTGAATTGGCAAATGGCTGGTATTATTCCTTAGTACCACAAAAGGTTGAACTGTTTGACGGTAAAAGTTATGAAGGCATTGGATTAGCTCCCGATATATATATTAAAAATCTTATAAGTGAAATTGAACAGGGACAAGATAAAACATTAGAATATGCGATTGACCGATTAAAATAACAACGACCCGCTAACAGCCGTTTGCCGCAATGGGGGCTGACGTAGTTAAATCAAGTGCAGTGCTTCTATAAACATTTGTGCTTGGTTGACAGTGAAGTGCTCCGAAATCCCCCACTGCGGCAAGCGGCAAACCGTTAGCCGTAAGCGGCTAGCTTCCTGTACACTAGAGAAAGTTAAACATGACAATTCTGTCTAAAGTATCAAGTTTCTAAAACAAATTCAGTAATGAAAAAATTGAGACTGGATCATGAACTCCCTATTTCAACCTCCAAATGGGGATGGAAATATCATCACCTGGGAATCCCGACTAAAAAGAAAATGAAAGGTGAGACATATCTTAAAAAATTCAAATTCTATGTCTCTGGCTTTTCTTCTTGTCCATTTGGCATTGAATGGATGAGATTCGAAAAGGACAGCCCTGTAAACAAACTAATTCAATCTGTGCCTCACATAGCATTTGAGGCAAGCAACATAGACTATGAGCTATCGACAAATGACTTTAACGTGATTTCTCAACCAGAATCAAATTTTGAAGGCAATTACATAAGATATAAAGACTGGTTTTGTAACATCAAATTCTTTCATTTCTGCTCTTAACGAATCGAAAAAAAATGTAGGTTTGAATCAGCTCTAAACTAATTCAAACCTGAATGGCACGATTTACCGGTATTATAGGCATCCTTGTAATCCTCGGACTGGCATTCCTGTGGTCAAACAACAGGAAGGCCATTAACATACGGCTTGTTGTGACAGGATTGCTCCTGCAGATCGCTCTGGCAGTCTTTATCCTGAAAGTCCCGGTCGGTCAGGATATTTTCGCCTGGCTCGGAAAAGCAATAAACAAGCTTCTTGACTTTTCACAGGAAGGAGGCGCATTCGTATTCGGGGATCTTACAAAAGTATCGCAGATATTACCTCCGTCAATCGTAAGCGCGGGAGTGTTCCTCTTTATCCTTATACCTACCATAATTTTTGTTT
>Ga0208695_1000562_pt1 | contig 38976 bp, 28 predicted proteins | sample AD_UKC111_MetaG_FD_184449 | JGI IMG/M metagenome (GOLD analysis project Ga0208695, IMG submission 184449) | Active sludge microbial communities of municipal wastewater-treating anaerobic digesters from Hong Kong - AD_UKC111_MetaG (SPAdes)... | ecosystem: Engineered > Bioreactor > Anaerobic >... | reverse complement strand
TGAAACGTGCCTCCCGGACTTTAACAGTATTTTTTCCCTGTTTATTCTTGTCAATTACTTTAGTGCCTGCAAGACGTGGCGTATTGAACTCGGGATAATCCTGATAAAAATCGTTGATTTTATCTATATTGATTTTCCTTGAAAAGTCAATATAGCCTTTTGTCATCAACTCAATCATAAATTGGTTGGTATCAACGTTCCGAAGTTTGGCAACCCGTTCCAACTCTTCCGTTGAAATATGAGTAGCTTGTTCGGCAGGTAATTCAGCATTAATTTCCGCCACTAAGCGATTGGCAAAATCGGCTTCGGTAAAATCAACAATGTAGTTGAGCATGAATTCTTCATTAGAAATTCGATTGCCAAATTCATCAACCGGCAGGCGCAACCCACGTCCTACTTCCTGAATTTTGCTGTTGTCGCTACCACTCGAACGGAGTTTGACAATGGTAAACACATTCGGGTTGTCCCATCCTTCTTTGAGCGTCCATTTGGAGAACAAGAAACGGCGGGTATTCAACGAACCGTCTTCCGTAACGATAGATAAAAGCTTCTTTTTGTTGTGAAGTATTTCATCTACTTCGGCTGCTATGTTATCATCGGTATCGGTATTGTCTTTGGCAAAATATCCGGCATGACAAGCCGAAATATCAGCTTTGCTTGCTTCAAGATAAGCCCTGTATTCGGTCGAACAATTTTGCGTAAGCTCATATTCGATACGCTCTTTTAAAAGTTGCTCAAAGATTGTGTGCAACCATTTATCTCCGTTGCTATCGCCACGATAGGAATCAATATTGTCGATAAAGAAAAGTGCGAGTGTTTTTATCTTACAAGGGCGGTCGAAGTTGGCTCGTTCTGTTTCGAAATGACGTTGGATAGCCAAGCGAATCATTTGTTCCTGGTACGAATCGGAAAAAATATCGACTGTAAATTCTTCACCTGTGAACTTTTCCTGACCATTGGAAAATTCCACAAAATTCTTACCTATTCCGGTTATAGAAAGTCCTTTGAGTTCTTCGCTGATTACGGACAGTGAATCGCCTGTTTGCAATGTGTAAGACCTGCGACCATTAGCCGAAATATGATTAAATGTCACTGAAGTTTTACTTTCAATGCTCGTGATTTTGATTTTCTCGTCTTTGGAAGACAGCGGCTCAAAATGTTCTTTCGCAACGCCTTTGATAAGATTTTGATTGAACGAATCACAAGCATTGAGGTCGTACAAAAGATTGAGATAATCTTTTTTTGTTGTTTTATTTTTTCCTTTGCCTACTGTAATATCGGGGAAAGTAGCACCAAAACGGACAATACATTGTGGCTTTAATTCTTCAGTTATCCGTTCATACGCTTTTTGGTCGCGCTGAAAGCGGTGTGGTTCATCCATAATCACGAACGGTTTTGTGGCCGCAAGAGCATCGAACGGACGGTAATAGCCATGAACGCCAAAATCGTAATCGGAACGAGAAAGCATATTTCCGTTTGTCAATAGCTGCATATTGACAAGCAATACATAAATACGGTTGCTTGTTTGATTTGACCCTTCCACAAAAGCACGGACTGCACTCGGGAAAAAGGTTTTACCTTTCTTCTTTGCTTGTGCTTTTAGGGTGTATAGTTCGATTTTAGCTCCATAACCACAGGTGTTTTCAAAGTGTTTTTGAACATATCCATCGCCAAGGAATTGTTCGGCACCTGCCTTGATTGGAAGCGAAGGAACTACCACAATAAACTTATTAATACCATAACGGTGGTGTAGCTCATAAATGGAATGGGTGTAAACGTATGTTTTCCCCGTGCCGGTTTCCATTTTAATATCCAAATGCAGCGGTGTCACTTCTTTAGAAAGAACACGCAATGAGTTGTGAAGCTCATTGGCTTTCTGAACTTCCTGTATATTCCCCAAAAGGATACTATCGGGAGAAATGCTTGGATTACTGTAATATTGATTCGGTTGGCTGATACTCGTATTCAGGAATACATCAGCAATGGAGTCAACTGCTTTTTGCTGGTGGGTAAGCCCCGTTTGTAAAATTAGCTCCATAATGCTTAGTATCTGATATCGAAGTTAGCTTTCAGGTTTTTATGCGTATCACGCAGCACAAACAGGTTTTTGCGAAGCATTTCAGTTTGTGAGAAATTGAAGCTGTACCCAAAAACCACAATGTTTTCGGGACTGAATGACGGCTCTTGTTGGTATCGGTCGAGCAATGCCACCATGTCGTTTTCGTTGATTCCCGCTTCAATAAAATAGAGGTGTTTACCGCACAAGTAAGCTGTGTAATCGGCTAATTTCACATTTTCTACCTTAGCCCCGAAGCCATAGCCATCTTTTACCAACCATGTTTCGAGCACAGTTTCCTTGCCAAATAGCGATAAGGTATCGTTATTTGTAAACATTTCCGTATCCTTAAATTCTTCCAATTTATCAATCGTATCTTCCGACGGCTCTACCAACGTATAGTGCTTAAAGCCGTAGTCAATATCGGCATTGGTTTCAGATTTTATTTTGGAAGCGGCTCTTTTAATGCGTTCAATGCCAATATAATCTAAAGTGTGTGGATATGAATTAGTATTAAGAAACTCTATTACCTTTTGAACTTTTGGTTTGTCATTTACAGAAGAATTTGCCAGTTTAATATCAATACTTTCGGGCATTTGAATTGATATGAATTTTCGATTACCTGTGATTGAATTTAAACTCAAAACCGATTCTGCTAATGTTCCTGAGCCAGAGAAAAAATCCAAGCAGATAGAATCTAAATCTGAACCTATCTCTAATACTTTTTTTATTAAGAAAGTAGGTTTTGGGAAATCGAAAACATCTCCCATTTCATATTTTCTTAATTCAGAAGAGCCTTGTTCTGTTATTACCCCTGTTTCATCCCAAATTTCATCTTCGTCATCTTCATCGTTTGTTATAACTAAATCGTCAAACCAAATAGTTTTTGCTTTGAAAGTTCCCTTTCTATATTTCTCATAAATGCCATATTCACCAGTTGATTTAACTCTTCCAACTATATTACTTTCCATCGAATTTTCGGCATTGTTCTTTTCTATTTTTGTTTTTCCCCAACGCCAACAACTTTCACTACCTTCGCTATTATAAGGAAATACCTCAATACTAAATTCAATTGTTCTGGTTAATGAGATCATACAATAACCATTTTCATCTACCACATGTGGATTAATGTATATTGGGTAAAATAAATTTGGACGATTGAACCGACCAAATTTAGGATTACGATTCCTTAGTTCCCTTTCTGAATATTCTCCAATGTTATCAATTTTTGGATTACTTGCAATCTCTTTTTTAAGCTCATTTATTATAGAACTTTCACTCTTTGTATATACAAGTAAATACTCATGTGTCTTAGCCAGCTGTTTATAGGTCTGTCCTCTTTTATTTGATTGAACTACTATTTGAGATAACATATTTTCTTCTCCAAACACACTATCGCAAATCAATTTCAGATTTGCTTGTTCATTGTCATCAATAGAAATAAAGATAACTCCATCAGGCGTAAGCAAGTCACGTGCAAGCAACAACCGGGGGTACATGAACGTAAGCCATGCCGAATGGGAAGCACGTCCTTTGGTAGTGAGATCGAAAATTTTCTGTGCCTGTTCTTCGCTAATACTTAGTTTGTCTATTAACTCTTGGGGTGTAAAATTGAAATTGTCGTTATACACAAAACCGTCCGAACCTGTATTATAAGGCGGGTCGATATAGATACATTTTACTGCGCCGGTGTAGGATTTTAGCAAATGTTTCAGGCCGTCTAAGTTATCGCCACTGATATAGAGATTTTGGCTGTTGGCGTTTTCGGGTTTTGCATTGTGCTCCACGTCGGGTTGAATAACGGTGGTAGTATCAATCGAAGCCAATAATTTCGCATAGTTTTTCCCCAGAAAGTTGAGGTCGTAGCCTTCGTGGGTTATGTCCACATCGGCTTTAATCAGGTTTTTAAACTTGTCAATATCGAAAAACCCTTCTTTGTTGAAGCATTGCGGAAAGTTTGCTTGTAATACTTCCAGTGTTTGGCTGTTGGGAGTTAAAGCCTCGTTGTTTTGGAGAATATCTTTTATCATGTGTGTATGTTGGTCTGTTACTTACTTTTATTTTCAATAGCTACGTTCAATGCCTGGTCTGCCAATTCAGTTTCGTTTTTTATTACATCTAAAATTTTATCCGCCAACCAAAGGGTTAGCAATTCGTTTTCATCGGTAGTAAGAATTTTAGCAATGGCAATCACTTGTTCACGCTTAGCGGGACGTTCGCCACGTTCAATCTTGCTAAACATCGGTGTATCCATATCCAGTACCGCAGCCAAATGGCGTTGCAGCAACTTCCGCTCTTCTCTTAGTTGTCGAATTTTATTAGCAAATAACATAATCGTTTTGTTTTAGACTTTTTGTTTCAGATAAAGCCGATTGCACGTAGCGCAGATTGAAACAAGCTCAACATTTGCTTTTGATTGCAAGACTTTTTGCTTTTTGGATTGTCAGAATTTGAACAAAGATAGACAATTATTCACAAACAAAACGGACATATAAGAAAAGTTTTCAACAATAGCAGTGACATTTTTTATATCACATTTTTGGCAATAAACAATCCGTATTGCCAAAAACATGATAGAACGTTAGGCCGGGAAATTTGCAGAGTTGGAGATTAGGGCTTTTTGTACTTATCATGCGCATAATGATTTATCAACCCATTTACAGCAAAGCGTTTTATGTGCTTCTCTGCGGTTTTGTCGGGAATGCCTAATTTGTTTGCAACAGTCAAATAATCTTTCCGGCAGAACTCCTTCGGGAGTTCGTCTAAAAACTGTTGTTTTTGATTTTTAGGAGCTGTTGTAACAGCTTCTGAAGGCAGTTGTTGAAATACCTTGGCAGCGTGTTGAACAAGTATTTTGACCATTGATAAAGCAGTATTAAAATCATTATCCCTGCAAACAAGGGGCGAACAGATATTGCCATCATCCATTATCCGAAGGGCTGTGAGTATCATCGCCATACGGAATGTAATGAGTCCGAGTCGCCTAACGGTGGCAAGGTAATCAGCCCCATACAAACAAAGGTACTGGTTTTGTGTCTGCGAGAAATAGGCATTAAAAGCCTGTTGCTGCGCCAAAGTCAAACAAAAGCGTATTGGTTCAGCCTGAAATTCTAAGTGTTTGTATAGGTCAAAGAATTGCATTCCAAGGTGATTGAAATAGCTATCAAGTGTTTGGTCGGAAGAATTGGCAAAAACATCATTCCACACAGGACGGACATTCATAAAATAGAAAATGAAACGGCTGAATAAGCCGTTTTCGGCACTCGGAATGAGTGCTGAAACTTGTTTGGGTGTCCCCGATAAAAGAGCAGACAATCTGGGATTGTGAATTTCTACAAATTCCCTGTCTTTTCGGCGGTTATAAGAAATTGTTTCGTGGTGGAACGCTTTGCGGAAACCATCGGAATAATTTCCGTGTTCGCTTTTGAAAGTGAGTGCAAGCGTGTCGCCCTCGGTTTCAAACATTAGCCCAGAGCCGTTGTTGTCATTCAAAATCTGAAATAAACCTGTTGCGCTGTTGTTGGCCGGAATGACCAACATTTTTACAGGCGGCTCTTTGGGTCGCTCCGTTTCAGCTTTGTTTTTGGTAGCTGCGTACTCGGTTAGATTTCTTTGGTATTCTTCAAATTCAAGTTTTGAAACTTCCCTCAGTGATTTGTGTATCGGGTCAACCAATTTACGGCAGAGCGTTAAGCGACCTTTACCTGCGGAAGCTTGAGCCGTTACAAAAAGGAATAAGTTCGGGTAAACTTCTCTTTCTGCATAAATGCCGTAAACTTTAGGCAAACATGCTGAAATCACAACAAGCGACCCCAGCAAAAGGAGGTCTCTATCTTCGGGCGAATTGGACTTTGCCACTACCTTTTGAAGTAAGCCCGGGAGGTCTGTGTAAATTTCATCGGGAAAAGTAGGAAGATTTGTTTCCTGCATTTCCTCCAAATCCTCCGTTTCTTCTTTCGTGGGTTTGACCTCTCCAACCCCTCCCAAGGAGGGGCTTTTTGTAGGTTGGGGAATGGAAACGCTTACACCAGCTGACTTAGTCAGGTGGTAAAGTGTTTTGATTGTAACTCCGTGGCCGTGCGAAGCAAGGCAAGCGGAGTATTGTTTGTCGGTTTCGCTTTGCGAATAAGACGGATAAAATCGACTTAGTCGGTGGTAATAATTACGACCGCTTTCGCCCAAAGCGTCAGCGAGGGCAAAGCCAAGGTCACGCCAATCGGCATAATTTGGGGCAATGTCAACAGAAGCGGCTTCAATTCGTTTTGTTATTGTTTCAATGTCAGAAGCCCCTCCAACCTCCCTAATAGGGAGGCTTTCGGCTGGCGAAGTAATCTTTTCTTTTGGTTCTGTGGGCTGCCATTTGGCAGGATCAAATGTTTTCTTGCTCATGGCTAAAATATTAAATGGTAAATAATGAGTCCTTTAATAATAAGTGACAATAGTGCAAACTTGCTCTGGAGTACGACTTTTAGGGTGTTAAACCAATTAATCTTTCCGTTCTCTTCTCCGTGAATTTTGTCGTGTAGTTCTACCAAAAAGATTGCCCAGATTTTTGTGAGAGTATTCCAATGATAATGATTTGTTGAACTGCTTTTGTGATCAATCAGAACTAATGTTTCGATTGAGATCAGGAATTCCCGTTTTATGTACATTTCTGTTACTGCAAGTCCTGATTTGGTTGGATTGGAAACCAATACGTATGTTTTTGTTTTTCTATAATGTATCATGATTTTCTAAAATTAAAGGGTTTATAAAAGCGTTTGGATCGTGGGGAAGAAAGCAGGCGCGGGATATATCCCGCCCTGATTTGTCCACCTCAATACCGTAGGTTTGAAGAATGTAGTTTGCAACCGCAGCAAAGTAATTGCTGTGTGTTGTTTGTTTGGTGTCAATAGAGATTATCCATTTCAGTCCATCGCCGGAAGGGCTGACAAACAGCAATTGCGTGTCGAAGTATTCATCAACAAGCAATGACTGACGGACTTCTTCGAGGTTTGGCAGGTGGTCGAAATCGACCGCCATCAAACCTGAGTGTTGTACTATCTTTTTATCATTCCGGGAGGTGAAAACTCCTGAAAAAGTGCAGTAGTCAAAGTTGTTTGCTTTGAATTGTCGTGCTTGCTTTGGTTCTTTTATACTCCTCAGTTTTTCGGTTCGTTGTTTTGCATATTCGCCGACAATGTAATTGTAGGCATCAAGCAAAGAAATTGACTTATGAGGAATGATATTCTGAACTGGAGCTTTGAAGAATGAGAAGAAAGCTTCCCCAACCCCTCCAATAGAGGGGCTTTGAGTTTGTGCGGCCTCTGGAGTTTGATTTGATTTTTTGCCATTGGCGTAAAAATCGAATTTCTCACCGATATGCAAGTTCATTTCTTTATTTAGCGTTTGCAGTAATTCATCCCCCGACTGTTTATAGTGAAGCTCGGCGAAGTCGAACGCATCACCGGCAGGGATAGCGTTTTCACTATCAGAATGCCGTGCAAACTCTTTATCCAAGGCATTACCCAATACATTCTCCTTCTTGATATAAATATTCAATGTCGATTTATCGGCATTGAATGGGTTTTTAGTTGGAGAACAAGTCCTCCCCGAAAGGGAGAGGACTGTTTGGTCAGGATAATACAATCTCAAAATATGTGCATATATTCCAATGCCATAATGAGTTTTTGATAATATCGCCTCTTTACTTCTTGCCTCCATAATACTTGATTTTCACCATTGTGTAATGGTTGTTGAGGATTCGGGAAATATCGGAACGGCGATAGTAGAGCTTGTTGCCTATGCGTGAAAATGGCAGTATGCCATTGGAACGCAATGTTTGCAATGTGCGAGGGCTGATATGCAGAATTTGCATAACATCCTGATTGTCGAGCCAATCTTCCAGCCTGTCAGTTAGTGGACTGGCAGGACTTGCAGGGCAAACAGTACATGAGTTTGTACCCTGATTGCTTACAGCAAAGTGATTGCGAAAAGCAATTGCAAAGGGTTCCTGACTATTCAAAAAATAATCTGTCAGGATTTCGCCAATAGTTTTAGGTTCGCTCATTTCAAACCTCCTTTCTTATTGGCTACAAAAGCGGCTGCATCTGCCTGTAATTCGGCTACTGATTTGTGTTTGTCACCAATCAACCAAGCATCAATTTCGCTTTTAAGAAATTGGAGCTTCTTTCCCTTTTTGTGATAAGGAATGAGTTTTTGACCAATCCAACCGTAAACAGTCTGTCGGGCTGGCTTGTCTGGCAAATAGCTGCACAATTCTTGTAAATTAAACCACTTGTCAGATTCGGGCAATTCTGACTTTGTTGCACTAAGCAAGGATTCTAATCTTTCGACCTTGCCAATTAAATATGCCAATGCTCGTGGCATATCGTTAAATGAAATTTCTGTTTGCAATAAATTTTCTTGCATGTTCAAATTTTTTATGCATTAAAAATTTGAGGCTCCAACAACGCCCGAGAGCCTCATTTTCGAGCGTTGTTTGCAACAAAATTACTATTGCTGAGAGGGCTAAAACAGGGAAATGCACTCCGCGCGGAGTGGGTGCGGAGTGCGGAGTGGTGCTAATAAATAGAAAAAGACCAACGTTTTAGCATTGGTCTTTTATCTTTTTATTTATGGATTTTATGGTTGCTGCGGAGTGCGGAGTTTTACTTTAATAGGTTGGCGGCTTTTTCAATTTCGGACAGTTTTACTTTCGGCTTTTTTTGATCTTTGAGATTAGATTCATCAAGAGGTTTTTCATTTTCATCCACAAAGCAGGCACAAACAACTTTCCATAAACTGTTTTTTGGATATGTTACAACCTTTAATTGATTATTGATAAGCTTGATAAAATATGATAAAGTACTTTTACCACCAGTCCACTTGATCGGCTTTGCTACAAATTCACCTGAAAACAAGTGTCTGAAATCAGTAATACTTGTGTCCTGTGCAATAAAACTATTTTTCTTTAGGGAATCCATGAGGTCAGTTATATTCCCACTGTTTGAGTGTATCTTCTTGTATTTAAATGAAAGAATCTCGGTTTTTGGTTTGGAATCTTTATCTGGTAGAGGAAGAACATTGATAATTTGCGTTTCCTTGATAAAGCTGTTCTCTGGCTGAGGTTTATTTAATAATCTGCTGTAAATATCGGCAACATTCATCATATCGTCCGGGTTGATATAGTTTGAGTAATAGCTCTGAAGTTCTAAATAGCACTTAATCAATGAAACAAGCGTATAATTCAAAATATATGTAGATTCTTTGTGTTGGCGATCGATATTAAATTCTGCATGTCTTGAAATAATCAAGTTTAATTCATAACCTTTACGAATAATTAATTCATTGGTGTTTATTAGTAATGAATTAAGTTTGCTTCTATTTGTTTTTAGTTTGAACAAAATCAAATTTTCCGTTTTGTTTTCCAGCTCTTCAATCGTAGTATTAAGAAATTGTGTGACGTCGTTGTCTATCATTCGACGATAATATCTGATTTTATCAGAGAAAGCTGTTATAGAGAAATCAAGCGTATAATTTGTCTTGTACTTTTCTGCAACTGCCGGGGTATTTCTAATTTCCGGAGTATAAAAATTGTCTGCTTGATTGTTTTTATCAAGCCAGGGGCGTAGATCATTTGATATTATAGATTCGATTGTTTTCATGATAGTATTAGTCTGGTGTTATATTTAGTTTAATTGCTTTGGTTGCTTTCTGTTTTTTCTCATCCACAACTTTAGCGTATATCTGTGTTGTTTTTACATTGGTATGCCCTAACATCTTGGAGACAGTGTAAATATCTGTACCCCCAGCAAGCTGCAAGGTTGCATAAGTGTGACGGAAACAATGGAATGTTATATTTCGGGTAATTCCTGCAGATTTTATCCATCGCTTTAATGGACCCGAAATCCAAGAGGGGTCTGGTAAATCTTCAAAAACAAGTTGCTCCGGCTTACCGGGTTCACCGCAAAGCTGATAGGCTTGTTCTGAAATTGGCATATACTCAACGCCTTTTGTTTTTTGTTGAGTAAAGTTGAGGCGGACTTGTTCGCCGACAACTTGTATTTCTTTCCATTTGAGCTTTTGAATATCGCAATGGCGAACGCCTGTTAAGGCTGAGAAAAGGGCTGCACGCTTCAAAATAGGGCGGTCGCATGGTGTTTCTGCCAATATATTTAATTCTTCAACTGAAAGGTGTTCCCTGCGGCTTTCCTGGTCTTGTATACCTTTTATCTTGGCTGAAATATCTACAGTCAGATATCCATCAATAAATGCTTGCTTTAATCCGGCTTTAAATATGCTGTAATAAGTGGCTGCGGTATTGTGTGACACCGTGCCTGTTTTCTTGCCACCACAAGGAGCTGAAAGCATAAAGCGACGGAACTCTTCGGCTTTGCTCAGGGTTACTTGAGAGAATGGAAGCGGTTGACTATTGGTAAAGAGTTTCAATAATTCTGCAACCCGATTCCAATTGATTATTATTGACTGGGAGCTGTTGCGGTGGCGGTCTTTTGAAACCTTTGAAAAGTATTCAATAAAATCTATTTGCTGGCGTTGGTTCTGAACTGCAAGTTCAGCTTCTTTTTCTGTGTATAAATCGGCGTTGTCATATTCCTTTTGGCGAATGCTGCGTACACCATCGGCAAAAACACAGGCTTCCTGGTCAATGGTGCTTTTACATTGAATGATACCGTTTACATCCCTTTTCGGTTTAAATGTTTTTGACCCATCGGCAGAAGTACGGGCGGTTCTTGTTTTATCCCATACCGGGCTTGTTATTGTTCTATTGAGTGCCTCAATGATTCGTTGAGGTTTATCCGTACCATTAAAAACAGGATAGCTCTCGAGTATCAAATACCATTCGTTGTGATATTCTGACTTGCGAAGCTTTACAGTACATTTGGTTTTTGCGAGTTTCTTTTTCATGGTTCCGCTTTTTATTTGTGGGCAAACAATCGGTCGATTTCTACTTTTGGAACATAAACAAATTTTCCTATCTGTTTTTTGGGAATGCTATTCTTGCGAATAGTTTTATCAACGGTGGAAAGTGATATTCCGTATTTCTGAGAGATTTCGCCAATGGTATAGCAATTGGCAGGGTCAAAACTGATTTCCTGTTTTATTATTGTTGGTTGAATTGCTTTAGCAATTTCAACCTTTGGAAACATAGCCTCTATGTGAACCCGACTAATGCGGGTTAATCGCTCCCCAAGGTTGACAGCAGGGATATTGCCTTTTCTTATTTGGCGGTAAATAGTATCTCTTGAAATGCCAAATAAAACTACAGCTTCAGCAATGGAGATATAAGGGCGGTCGGTTGGGATTTGCTCGGCTAACTGTTGGCGTTGTTCCTCTTGCTTTTCTTGTGCCTTCTTTTTGCGGGTTGCGGCCTCCGAACATTTCTTTGAGCAAAACTTTGAATACACAGTTTTGGCATAAAACTGAGTACCGCAGATTTCGCAATTCTTGGGAAGAATAAATTTACTACCAGGCATATCAATCGTATTTAGAGTGAATAAGTAGTGATAAGTATTTATTAGTCGCACTTTACTGTTGTTTAAGTCGCGTAACAAATATGTAGCAAATATACGAAAAATAATCGAATATAACAATAGATAAGCATAAATAATAAAATAAAAAACCGCTGTAAACTAAGCGTTTACAGCGGTTTGAGTATGGATATTAATCCTTGTTTTTGGCTTTTACTTTACTTCTTCAAAATCCACATCGGTTACATCGCCTTCCTGATTGTTGCCTCCTTGCCCTTGTTGCCCAGATCCACCGCTATAGCTTGCACCTTGACCTGCCTGCTGTTGCGCATTGTACATTTCTTGACTGGCTGCTTGGAATGCAGTATTTAATTCGTGCGTAGCAGCATCAATTTCAGACAAGTTTTGTGTTCGATGGGCTTCTTTCAGTCGGTTAAGTGCGGCATCAATAGTTGCACGCTTGTCGGCAGGGATTTTGTCGCCAAATTCATTCAGTTGTTTTTCAGTTTGGAAAATCAAACTGTCTGCCTGATTCAATTTGTCGATACGTTCCTTTTCTCTTGCATCGGCTTCTGCATTGGCTGCTGCTTCTTCCTTCATCCGTTTAATTTCAGCTTCGGTCAATCCTGAAGATGCCTCGATACGAATACTTTGTTCTTTTCCAGTAGCCTTATCTTTTGCCGACACATGGAGTATACCATTGGCATCAATATCGAATGTTACTTCGATTTGCGGAACGCCACGAGGAGCAGGCATAATGCCATCCAAATGGAAACGGCCCAGCGATTTGTTTTGTGAAGCCAGTGGCCGTTCTCCCTGAAGCACATGAATTTCTACTGAGGGCTGATTGTCGGCTGCTGTAGTAAAGACTTCCGATTTACGCGTAGGAATGGTTGTATTGGCTTCTATCAATTTTGTCATTACACCACCCATAGTTTCGATACCTAAAGACAGTGGCGTAACGTCCAGCAACAACACATCTTTTACTTCTCCCGTCAATACACCACCTTGAATAGCAGCTCCAATAGCTACAACTTCGTCAGGATTCACTCCTTTTGAAGGAGCTTTTCCGAAGAATTTTTCAACCGCCTGCTGAATAGCCGGGATACGGGTTGAACCACCAACCAGAATTACTTCATTGATATCGTTTACTGTCAAACCGGCTTTTTGAAGTGCAGTACGACATGGTTCAATAGTTCTTTGAACCAAATCATCAACAAGTTGTTCAAATTTGGCTCGGGTCAATGTGCGAACCAAGTGGCGTGGAACTCCATCAACAGGCATTATGTAAGGTAAATTGATTTCGGTAGAAGTTGCCGTAGATAATTCGATTTTAGCTTTTTCGGCAGCTTCTTTCAAACGCTGTAATGCCATTGGATCTTTGGTTAAATCGACGCCGCTGTTTTCGTTTTTAAATTCCTGAACCAGCCATTCAATTATTCTTTGGTCAAAATCGTCACCTCCGAGGTGAGTATCTCCATCAGTGGCTTTTACTTCAAATACTCCGTCTCCCAGTTCCAGCACAGAAACATCATGTGTTCCACCACCGCAGTCGAACACTACAATTTTCATTTCTCGATTGGTTTTGTCCAATCCATAAGCCAAAGCTGAAGCTGTAGGTTCATTAATAATACGACGAACATTTAAACCGGCAATTTCTCCGGCTTCTTTGGTGGCTTTACGCTGTGCATCATTGAAATAGGCCGGAACAGTAATGATGGCATCAGTAACCTGAGTCCCGAGATAATCTTCGGCAGTTTGTTTCATTTTCTGAAGAATGATAGCCGATATTTCTTGAGGAGAATAGGTATGACCGTCGATGTCAACTTTTGGTATGTTGTTTTCTCCTCTCACTACTTTAAAAGGCACTCTCGCTATTTCATTTGTTACTTCATCGTAACTGCGCCCCATAAATCGTTTAATGGAATATACTGTTCGGGTAGGATTAATGATGGCTTGTCGTTTTGCCGGATCGCCTACTTTTCTTTCACCGTTTTCCAAAAAAGCTACTACCGATGGAGTAGTTCTTTTGCCTTCATTATTTGGTATAACAATAGGTTGATTCCCCTCCATCACTGCAACACAAGAGTTGGTAGTACCCAAGTCGATTCCAATAATTTTTCCCATGACTTTATTGTTTATTAGTTGTTTTTAATCAGTTAATTTCAAATTTTTCTTTCTGAATTTCACAAAGGTTGTGCCAACAGAATATTGACGCATAAAATTGATTTTTTTTTGAAAAAAACTGAAATAATTTTTATTTTTGAAACAAAAACTGACAAAAGGGCAGAAATTTTGACAAGCGGAAGATTGAAAAATCAACGCTTTTTGCATTGATAGACCTTATCTTTCAAAGCTGAAAATAGCGGAAAAAGTTTGAGAACGATAAAATAATTGACATTTCGAGAATAGAAGAAATAATTCAAAATTATTAGAAATCAGTCGATTAGAATTTTCTTAAAGAAAATATAAAACTTAGACCTCCTCCCGGCTGGTTTTTAGCTGAGATATTTCCTTTGTGAAATAAAACTGCATTTTTTACAATGGCCAATCCCAAACCCGTGCCGCCCATTTTCCGACTTCGACCCTTGTCAACTCGGTAAAATCTTTCAAACAGTCTGTTAAGATGCTCATCGGCTACACCGGGACCATTGTCGGAAAACGAGAAATAATAAAACTCGTTATCTTCGCGATAACAGTTGATTTCCACCGTAATATTTTCACCTCCGTAGGTCAAAGCATTGTCTATTAAATTGCGAAAAATAGAGTAGAGTAAAGAATTATTGCCTTTTATTATTAGGTCGGAGCGGTAATTTCTTATAATCTTGCAATTTTTTTGTTCGATTTGCACATTTACGTCATTCAAAACCTCATTAATGATTTCCGAAAGTGAACAAGGTTCTTTTGCAAACAGTTGATCGGCTTCGTCGAGTTTGTTGAGGGTAGATATATCCTGAAGCAGGGCACTCAATCTCTGGGTTTGCTGATAAGCACGTTCGATAAAAAAACGTTCGCGTTGCGAAGAAATGTCAGGATTTTCAAGAATACTTTCCATGTAACCCATAATGCTACTGACAGGCGTTTTCAGTTCGTGAGATATATTTTGGGTCAGATGCCGTTTGAGTTCATTTTCATGCTCCTGGGCTGAAATGTCATTAATGGAGATTTCAAATGTATCGTCCTGAAATACAATACACTGAACGTAAAAAGAATGTCCGTTTTTTTCTATCGTAATACGTTTTCGTTTAGTTTCATTGTTTGAAAGGCAATCGTCAATAAAAGAATTTATTTCGGCAAATTCCGGGATGGTAAAAATTTGGTCTGAACTTTTAACTTCCTGATCGGAAAGAATGTTGGTATATTGAATAAAATGTGTGTTTGCCAAAATTTCTTTTTTGTCGGATGAAAAGATGCCCAGTCCTTCGCGTGAAATTTGCAAGTGTTTGAACAGTTTTTCCCGTTGACGGTCGGCGTCAGTTTTCGATTCCAACATACGTCGGTAAAGTTGCACAATATTATTGCTGATTTCGCCCAATTCATCATTCGGGAATTGAATATCGGTATCAAGAATATCGTCCTGTTCGGCTTTTTGGGTAAATATTCGTAATCTGTCAATGGATCGAGAGAAATTCTTTGAAATAAAAAATAAAGCAAAAGCTGCGATGACAAACATGAATAGCATAAAATAAAGAAAAAACATGTTTGCCCTGAGAGAAGCAATGAGATTGACATTGTAAGGGAGAGCACAACGTATGTAATATTCGGGGAATCGTTCGGCGAGGTAATAATAGTTTTTTCCTGTTGAAGCAGAATGACGGATGGCTTCTCCAATCTTTTCCTTACGCGCTTTAGCTATTTCCGGCCTGTTCAAATGATTTTGAAAAAGGGTTCCTTTAGGTAGTGAAGAGTCAAAAATAACATTTCCCAAAGAATCGATTATGCTTACTCTAAGGGTGCTGTCGGGAAAAAGGCGAACGAATCTGTTGAGTTCTTCCCAAGTAGGCTGTTCGCTTTGTATGAAGTTATGAATGGTATGCACGTAGCTGTTCAGTTGTCCGTCCAGTTGCGACCTGCTGAATACCTTTTCGCGATGATACTGGAAATAGGTAACAATCACGAAAAGAACAAAAAAAATACTGAAAAAGTAAAGGAAAAATTTTTTCTTCAGTTTCATGCTTGAAAAATACTTTTAAAGGAAAGAATAAGTTGTGAAAAAAGCTTATAGTCAATTTTTTAAAAGAACGGGGAAGAGCCAACTTTTCATCCTTCGAAGCAATAACCGTAACCCAGACGTGTAACGATGTTTTTCCCGTAATTGCCAATTTTTTTTCGCATGCGCGTGATATTTACGTCGATGGTTCTGTCGAGGACATACACTTCGTCGGTCCATACTTTGGAAAGAATTTCCTCGCGCGTGAAAACCCTGTTTTTGTTTTCCACAAGAAGTTTAAGGATCTCAAATTCTTTTTTAGTAAATGGGACTTCCGTCCCTTCAACAAAAACTTTTTTATTGTTGAGATGGATTTCGAGGTTTTCAAAAGTAAGAATTTTATTTGTATCTGAGTCATTCTGTGTTGATTCTGATCTTCTTAATACCGCTTTCACTCTTGCAATGACTTCACGCAAGGAAAAAGGTTTGGAAATATAATCATCGGCACCGATATTAAAACCTGTAATTTTATCGTTTTCCGTGTCTTTTGCTGTCAGAAATATAATGGGAATAGAAGCGGTTTTTGGGTTATCGTGCAGTATTCGGGCCATTTTAAAACCGGAAATTTCACCCATCATCACGTCGAGTAAAATCAGGTTGTAATTAGTTAAATCTTTTTTTAAAGCTTCTTCGGCAGAGTAAGCCACATCTACCTGAAACCCTTCTGTTTCAAGGTTAAATTGAAGAATTTCACATAAATCTTCTTCATCGTCCACAACCAAAATTCGTGTAGGAGTAACCATAAGCATATTTTTTAAATTAGTCCGGATAAATTAAATCATAGACTTCCGGAGTTGTAGTAGAATTATAATTTCTATGGCAAAGTAACTGCAGAATTGTTTCAGAATCATGTAATATCTATTACAAAGATATGACAATTTTTGGAATGAAGTTGTTCACAATGAAAAACAAAAAAGGCAATTCTTTTTGGAACTGCCTTGAATTGTAATACTTTAGAAATATTTTAGAACTGCTCAAGCTGTATCTGCACTATACCAGTATTCTGTGGTTCAATTTCTATCACCTGATCTTCATAGGAAATCATGCTTGTTTTCAATTGTAACTTACGTGGAGCAATATTAGTAACCACAAAACGACCATCCAAATCGGTATAAACCTTTTGCCCTTCCACTATAATTTTTACACCAGCCAAAGTTTCATGCGTGTTTTTGTCAATAACTCTACCTTCAAGAGAGGTTGTAGTGGCAACACCGGAGTTGTTTTTTGTTTCAGTAGATCGATTTTCACCAGCCTGTGCAGAACTTGCGAATAAGAAAACCAGTGAAACGCACAAAATAGAAAGATGACTTTTTTTCATAAGTTTTGTTTTTGTTTGTCTTTTTCATTTATTTTTCAAATACAAAATAAATTGTATTACATGACAATTATATTACAAACAAAGTACAAAACAATGAAATTTCTAATGTGTAGAATAATTCTTTTCTGAAATTAATTTTCCTTTTTCGTCCCAGATGTACCATGTACCGGTTTTTTCTCCATGATCATACTGCATTTCGTAACGCATGATACCGTTATCGTCCCAAACGTGCCATGTTCCGTGTTTTTTATCGTTTTCATATACGGCTTCCGAGACAAGTACACCTGCTTCATTGTAAGTTCGCCATGTTCCGTGAAATTTTCCATTTCTGTAGGAACGTACTTCATTTGGTTTCCCGTTGGGGAAATAAACGACATAGTCTCCTTCCGGTTTTCCCTCTTTTATGTACATTTCAAGTCGCAATGTCCCGTTTTCATAAAATTCCTTGTAGTCGCCTGTATAGAGCTTCGTTTGAGAAATATCGGTAAAAAACAGTCCATCACTTTGAACAATAGAAGACGGTTCGCTTTTTTGTGCAAGAACATTACAATAAAATGTTAAAGCGAAAATCAATATGTTTATAATTTTGCGCATAATTTATTTATGTTGGTTATCGATAAACAAAAATATAGTAAAAAATGAATATGTAAGCTTTTCAACAAAAAATTTAATACATGTTACAAAAAAAGGAATTGCCCGTAGAGACAATTCCCGATAAAAAAGAGTAAGATAAACGAAATTCAATGTAATTAATAAACAGTATTCTGTGGATCAAAATTGGTCCATTGTTCTTTTGCCCAATCTGTTGTACCAAAGGCGCCCATAAAAGTTGGAGTTTTGTCGAAGAAATTGTCAGCCAGTTTTGCATGGGTAAATGATGCTCCACTCAACAATGGCGAACCTGCAGCAGGGAGGAAAGAGGTAGGGGCGGCTTCAGCGCCTGTTTTGGTTGCATCGTAGAAAGAACTGGCAATTCCTGTTGTAGCATTATCTGCAATGATTTGGTTATTCCCGCTGTTGAAAAATGTCAGAGCCTGATCAGCAGTTACTCCTCCTGCTCCGTTCACAGCTGTTCCTTTTGTACCGGACAATACGCAATTTTGAATTACCAAATTGCCTGCAGTTGCATTGGCATAAGTGGATGTCCCGTCCAGTAACAGGCCTGTATTCCAACCTGCAAAAACCGAATTAAAGACTGAAAGCGAGCTGTTGCGACGAATATGCATTCCGGCACCGAACATGCTGTTTACGTTTTTATCGGCTGTTGTTTTGTAAGGTCCTATCAGACTAACATTTGAAAATACCGCTGAAGTTAACGGTGTAGCAGATGTTCCAGAACCATCATTATCCGATTCAAAACCGTTGGAAGTTGAAACATCGGCAACGCGGGGATTACGAACTCCTAAAGCAAATTGAACATGCCCCGAATAACCGAAATCGGTATCAAATTCATCATCCAATCCGCAATAGGCTATCAAATATTTTGTATTTACCGTACCACCAAACCATTCGAAAGAATCATCTCCTGAATAGGAAACTTGGATATGGTCAATGGTTGTTCCACTTCCTACCGCACACAAAGTCAGTCCGTTAATTTCCTTATCTGGCTGCAGGGCGATACCGGCAAATTCAATGCGAACATAACGAAGTGAACCGGAATTATCGGCTGGATTCGTACCACCACCGTAAGTAACTTCCCGAGTCAAACCTTCTACACTTGGATTGGATTGGTTAACCGGTGCATTTCCTACTATAATGATTCCACCCCAATCACCTGCGTTGCGTAATCCGGGTTCCATGCGTGAAGTGAAAACTATAGGTTCTGCGGGAGTTCCAATAGCATTGATTACACCACCACGCAAAACAACCAAACAACCTTTGGACAATTTGTCACCTTTAATAATGGTTCCTTTTTCAATATTGATGGTTCCACTTACATTGACCTGTCCTTGAAGAATATAAACGGAATCGTTTACCAAATTGCGCGTTCCGGTGATATCCGAATTTAAGATTACTTCATTTGAAGTAGGGGTTGGTTCCGGATCGGAATTCGACTTGTCATCACAAGCCGTAAAGAAAATTGAACCGGCAACCATGACAGAAGAAATAACGAAATAATTTAAAAATTTCCTTTTCATAAACGTGTTGATTAAATTTTACATATTGAAACTTACCGTAGATGCTCGGCTTTTTCAAAAAATTATTATTTATAGAGCAAAAGTAATCGTTGACTGTTACAAAATTGTTCCGAAACAATGATGGTTATATGTAAAAGATATGAAGAATGTATTACAGGAATCATGATGCCATACGTTTCGAAAGACTCAAAATTCTCAAACAGTTTGCCGATTCCATATAATTTGACAGACACAATTAAAATTTCCAATTGAGTGCCAGCGAAAAGGTTCTGCCAAGATTATAACTTTGATTGGTCAGAGTTGCTTTTTTTGCTGTACCATCTTTTTCATACTCATAGGTTTGCTGAGTTTTGTAATTTTGAGCAAGCAAGTCCTTGATACCAAATTTTAACTCCATCTGATTGCCCAGCTTTTTGTTTAATGTGAAATCGACCACATGACGAGGCATTTCATAAATATCGGGGATTACTACTTCTCCCTGATTCAACTGTGCTGCAGCCAAAATTCTTTTTCCCATCACATTGTACATCACAGAAGTTGACAAACCGGCTTTATCATTCTGGTAAAATAACGCTGCGTTAATTACATACGGCGATTGTCCCTGCAATGGTCGATTTTGTTCGTTTGCCTTATCGGCAAATTCCACCTTACTAAAAATGTAGGATGCATTCACCTGAAGAGTAAAATTCTTTAACCCGATAAGTTTTTCCAGCGATTTTTTTGCTTCCAGTTCCAGTCCGTAATTAACAGCCGCTTGGGCGTTTCCGAAAGAGAAATCGTTTCCTACGCCATTGTTTACCATTTCGATTGGGTGCGTGAAATGCTTGTAGAAAGCTGCCAGCGAAAAAGTTTCAGTCGGAGACGGATAGTTTTCAAATCGCAAATCGATATTTTGAATGGAAGCATCCTGCAAATTGGGATTACCTCTTACTGAATTTTTTTCGGTAAAATCATAGTAACTCAAAGGCGACACTTCACGAAATTCGGGGCGATTGATTGTATGAGCATATGCTAACCTGACAAGAGATTTGTCGGATAAATTGTAAGAAGTATTTATGGAGGGAAATATATTGAGGGTGGGATTATCGACGTGCACAGGTGATGTTGGATTGTAGTAGCCATCCAGCATCAAACGGTTGTATTCTGCTCTGATTCCTCCGCTCAAATTGAATTTTCCTGCCGGCAATGTAATGGACAAATATCCTGCACCAAGCCAATTCTGTGCCTTGTAGGTGTTAGCAACGTTGGTTTGTTCATCTACGCTAATAACTTTTCCCTGTCCAAGATAAGCTTCGGTGAAAAGACTTTCAAAGTCCAGTGCATTAATTTCATCATTACCCAATGGTCCGTATGCCTTGCGATAGGTAATACTTCGTTCGGAAAAATTGCGCGATTTGAATTCACCATAGAGTCCTGATTTTAAAACAGGCAACGTATTCAAAAATTGGAATTTCTTTTCGTGATTTATCCCAGACACCACAACATTTTCGTGATTGGTCATGTAAAGCCTTCCCAATTCGTTAATGCTGGGAACATCAGGCAACACATATTCGTAAATTCCTCCTTGAGTTTCTTTCATGCTCCAATTTTGACGATCCGGTTCGATTCGGTTGGCGTAAGCATAACCCACATTCCAATCCAGTTTGTTGTCTTCATTGTTTTTCAACTTGTGGTTGCCGCTCAACTGTCCTGAATAGGTGGTACGTGCAGAATACTGATTGCTGAAGTATTTGAAATTTCCTTGACGGTAATTGTTCCAGCCAAAAGTATTGGAAGCTTTATCTACTCCAATTTGGTTCAACAGGTTTTTAAATTCTATTTTTGTTCCATTGGTTGTAATGTAAGCCCAATTGTGCATCAGTCCGATTTTAAAATCGGTACTGTAGATGTCGGCTGCATAGTTGTAAAGATAAACCGGTGTTTCTGTTATGGGGTCAAAGCGTTCGTACATGTTATTTTCCATATTGAAACGTGAAGAAGATGTGTTGCTGTAGGTAAGTGAAGTAATATTGCCTATTTTCTTTCCTTCCTTCAAATTCCATTTTCTTCCAATAGAAAAAGTCAATTTTTGATTTGGCAATGCCGTGTAAGGTTGTGCAACCCAGTGGTTGTTCAGTTTTAAAGCTGCAGCATCCCGCTGTTGAATACTGAGAGAGTTCAAATTTGCAGGGAAATTGGCGGGAAGATCTCTTTGCAGGCTACCCAAACCAAAAACGTCCAATGTTTGAGTCGGTAAATGATAGCTGTCTTTAAAAGTAGTCTGGTCATTGTATCCAAAACTGTATTCGATTTGTTGAAAATTTTCTTCCGGGATATTTTTGGTAAAAATTTTTACAAATCCTCCCGTTGCTTCGGCAGAAAGTTCAGGAGAACCTGTTTTATAAATCATAATATTGTCAATCATGTTGCTCGGAACAGCGTCGAAGGAGAATGCTTTCACATCTGTTTCGCTACTTGGTGTAGAAGCATTGTTGAGCCAAACATTATTGTACCGCTGATTGAGACCGCGTACTACTACAAATCGGTCGTCCTGTACCGTAACGCCCGGAATTCGCTTCACTACTTCTGCCGCATCCCGATCCAGTGTTTTCCCGATTTGTTGGGAAGAAATACCGTTAACTACCTGTAGTGCCGTGCGTACACTTTTCAGCAGTGATAATTCTGTATCCGTGCGGTGTTGTGCCACTACCTGTACACTTTGAAGCATTAATTCAGCTTCTTCCATTTCGATTTCCAGCATTGTAGGCTCGCTATTTTGTACCTTGATATCCGACAATCGTTGCTTTTTATAGGAAACATAAGAAACGGATAATGTATATTTTCCGGCCTGCAGCCCTTTTAACTGGAAATTTCCGTCAATGTCGGTGGTTGTTCCCCGTGAGGTTCCTTCAATGAAAATACTGGCACCGACCAGTGGTTCTTTGGTTTTTTTGTCTAAAACTTTTCCTTCTATCGCACTTTGAGCAAACAGAAGCGAGGAGAAAAATGTTGCTAAAACTATTGCAACAGAGCGTAATACTGAAGTTTTTTTCATCTGATTTTTCTTCTGAATTTTTATGCTGCAAAATTAATTCACAACTGTTTCAAAGTTGATAAAATGATATTACAATGCGGTTATAATGATTTTTTGAAAGAAAATTGAAATACCTTTTTCTATTTTAACATGAGTTTTAGATAAGTATATTTTATAATCAATTTTAAATAAGCTATAAAGGTTGTTGAAAAGTAAGTATTCACATTTTATCTAAGGTTAGTTGTTTATAAATAAGGTTTTTATTTTCAGAAAGTGAACCTTATTTTTTTAAATAAAAACCTTAGTAACGATAATCAACAACAGGAATAAACCTTATTACCTTATCAATTATCAATTTTTTATATGATTAAAACAGGTAATCGTTCATCCAACTTACATTATTATGATTTTTTTGCAAAGAAGCACTTTCAAAATTCGTTTTATTGAATTATTCCGGTATTTTTGTACATAAAAAATCCATAACATATGAAAAATTTTACCCAATTTGGCAAATTCCTTCTTTTTTTGTTTTTTTTCTTTTTGGTACTTCTATTGACTCCGGCAAAGGCAACCGATTTCTATTTCTATGTGCAGTTTGCCGATAAAAATAATTCTCCTTATCGATTGGAAAATCCGCAAGAATTTCTTTCTGAACGCGCAATTGAGCGACGCAATTTCTTTTCGCTTTCCGTTGATTCAACCGATTTGCCGGTTAACCCTTCCTATCTCTCACAAGTGATGAATCTGGGCGGTAAAATTCATTCTCAAAGCCGATGGTTGAATGGAACAACTGTGGTCATGCAGGATTCTGCGCTGATTGAGCAAGTAGTTTCCCTTCCGTTTGTAAAATGGGTTCAATACACCGGAAAAAAAGCTACGGTTTCGAATGTTCCGAAACAGCCTTCAAAGTTTTCTCCGGCCGTCGACTATGGACTTTCCGGCTCTCAAATAGCTCAGGTAAAAGGAAATTTTCTTCACGAATTGGGATATTTTGGGAAAAATATTGTGGTTGGGGTGCTGGATGCCGGATTTCTTAATGTAGATGTCAATGTTGCTTTCGATAGCCTTCGGTTGCATAACCGATTGCTTGGAACAAAGGATTTTGTTGGTGGTTCAGATCTGTATCGTGGAAATTTTCACGGAGGAAATGTGCTTTCCATTATGGCAGGAAATTTACCTCAAAATTATTTGGGAACAGCTCCCTATGCTTCTTATTGGCTTATCAGGACCGAAGATGTTGACACCGAATACCTGAAAGAACTCGATTTTTGGGTTGCCGGAATCGAGTTTGCCGACAGCGTTGGCTCGGATGTTGTCAATTCGTCTTTGGGTTATTTTACCTTTGATGATCCGGCCATGAATTTTACTTATGCCGATATGAACGGTGAGGTTTCGCGTGCGGCTAAAGCTGCTTCAATGGCTGCTCAAAAAGGTATGATAGTAGTTTGTAGTGCCGGCAACGAAGGCGACAAAACTTGGAAATATATTTCTACACCGGCCGATGCCAAAGGCATTATTACGGTTGGAGGCGTTACGGCCGACGGTACACCCAGCGTCTTTTCTTCATTTGGCCCATCCGCCGACGGAAGAGTGAAACCCGAAATTTGTGCACGCGGTACCCAAACCAGTCTGATAAATTCGAGTGGCAACATTGTAGCCGGTAACGGAACTTCCTATTCTTCTCCACTTATTTGCGGATTGATGGCTTGTTACCTTCAATATTTCAAAGAGCAGCATAAACTGATTTCGATACCGCAACTTTTACAGTCGGTTTTCGTAACCGGAAGCTTGTATGGTTCGCCAACCGATCAGATGGGATATGGCATACCCGATTTTCAACTGGCTTTTCTTAGCACAGCATTCAACGGATTGAACAACCAAACCCAAAATCAACCACAATGGTTGATGGATGAAAAGAACAAAACCATTCAGCTTAATTTTGCGGGAAAAACCGATAATTCAGTTATAAGCGTTCAAATCCATGCAATGGGTGGAAAGTTGTTGCTCAGCAGATTTTATCGTTCTTCTTCCATTGTCCTTTCCATTGAAAATCTGAGTTCAGGTATTTATCTTGTTTCGGTAGAAAATGGCGGGAAGATTTTTTCAAAGAAAATTCTTGTTCCCTAAATTTGTCAAGAAAAATATTTCTGTTGTATCTTTGAAGTGAAAAATTCTCAATAAATGAACGAAAACCAAAATATGACTTCTCTTTCCTTATCTGAACTGGCTGCTGCTATTGAAGAAACCATTCGTCTGAATTTTGATCGCCCCGTATGGGTGCGTGCCGAAATCAGCGAATTGCGTGAAAATTCCAATGGACATTGTTACATGGAATTAATAGAAAAGGATGAGAATTCCGACAATTTGCTGGCAAAAGTCAAAGCCACATGTTGGGCTTCGGTGTATCGATTGTTGAAACCTTACTTTGAAAATGCTACCGGTCAGACATTTCGCGCTGGATTGAAGGTTTTGTTGTCCGTTTCGGTAGAATTTCATCCCGTTTATGGTTTGAGCCTTACGGTACGCGACATTGAACCGACGTTTACCATTGGCGAAATGGCAGCGCGCAGAATGCAAATTATTCGTCGTTTGGAAGCTGATGGCATTGCCGACATGAACAAACAGATTCCTTTACCGCGATTGGTTCAGCGTCTGGCTGTTGTTTCTTCACCCACTGCTGCCGGTTATGGAGACTTTTGCGATCAGCTGAAAAACAATTCCGGTAACTTTGTGTTTTATACCCGCCTTTTCCCTGCCTTAATGCAGGGCGAGCAAGCCGAAAGCTCCATTATCGCAGCTTTGGAAAAGATTTTCCGTCATGCGGAACTTTTTGATGCAGTGGTGATTATTCGAGGTGGCGGTGCAACAACCGATTTGTCCTGTTTCGATTCCTACGAATTGGCAGTGAATTGTGCTCAGTTTCCCTTGCCCATCATCACCGGCATCGGCCATCAGCGTGATGTTTCTATTCTTGATTTGGTGGCACATTCGAGTTTGAAAACACCAACCGCCGTTGCCGAATTTCTCATAGATCGCCTGCAGGAAGCCGAAAATCTGGTTAAATATGCAGCTTCCGATATTTATTCTTTTTCTAAAAATTATCTCGATGCTTCACTCAGAGAAATCAACGAAAAACAGCTGTTGATTCGCCAAGTTCTGAGAAACAGTTTAATGCGCAAACAAAATGAAATCAATCGCTGCGTGAACCGTTTGAAAACGGCCGTCCGAATGAAATTGCTCAGAGAACAAAATCGATTGACTTTAATGGAAAAATCTATTGAAACTCATTCTCCGGCCTTTATGTTGAAATATGGTTACAGTTTCACTACCCTTCACGGAAAGAAAATTCTTTCCGTTCATGAAGTGAAATCCGGCGACCGTGTTCAAACTTATCTGCATGATGGGAGTTTTGAGAGTGAGGTGATTTGACGCGAAAAAATAAAGGGAATTTATTAAATACTCAATTCTTAACTTATGGCATTCATTTATCTCGAAAATATGGAATTTTATTCCTTTCATGGTTGCTTGGAAGATGAACGTGCAAAAGGAAATACTTTTCTGGTTTCGGTTTGTATGGAAGTTGATACGGAAAAGGCTGGAAAAACGGACGAACTTTCGGATACGGTGAATTATCAGCAGGTGTACGATATTGTAAAAAAAGAGATGGAAATTCCTTCCCATCTCATAGAACATGTCGCTCAAAGGATTTACGACCGGATTTTTGAACAAATTCCGCAAATTTCCGGATTGCAGATCCGACTTTCCAAATTAAATCCTCCTTTGGGTGGAAAAGTAGAAAAAGCTTCGATAGAAATTTCAGGGAAACGTTCTGATCATTGTTGATCGTTGTTATTTGAACTTCCATTTTATCCCGGCAGTGAAGTTAAATCCCGGCTGTACAATTCCGCCATAATCCGCGTAAGTTTTGTCGAAAATATTATTCAGATCAAGGTAAACTGCATATTTCTCGACTTCCCATAATCCTTTCATATCCAGTAAAAAATAAGGTTGATAATTTACGGGTTGTTGCGTATAAAAGTCGGTGTAGTTTCCTGCTCGATCCAAGAAGGAGAGTTTCCAGTTGAGAGAACAGTTTTTCACTGTTTTATGTTGTAAAGTTGCTATCAGCTTGTGTTTCATGTAATCCAACGCATATTTGGAATCGAAATTTTCGGCATTTTTATCCATCTGAAGAAAAGAATAGGAAAGCCCGGCTTTTTGAAGGAAAGAATTTGAAAAAGAATAGTTCAAATTCATATCCAGCCCCACAGCGTTAACTTCAGTCAAATTTCGGCTTTCCCATTTTGTCGAGTCGGGTTCCTTTACCCAGTCGATAATGTTTTTCCCTTTTCGGTAGAAGGTCGTTGCATCAGCTTGCCAGTGTTTTTGTTGAATGCCGGCTCCCAATTCCCATGTTGTGGAATGTTCAGGTTTTAAATTGGGATTGCTGATTTGCGTTGGGCTTCGGTAATATAAATCGGTAAAAGTTGGTAACCTCACGGCCGTATTTGATGAAAAAAATATCTTGGTCATGTTGTTTGGATGAAAAGCAATGTCAAATCCGCCATACGGATTCGTTCCGAAAACAGTGGCATGTGACAATGCCCCCCCGGCCGAAACATACCATCTATCAAAAATTTTTGCATAATCAATAAATGCCGTCCCCAGCAAACGATTTGCACTATGATTAAAATTTATTCCGTTTTCGTAAGGGTCTGGTTTCGTTTTATTCATCTCATTTCCCAACACGGTGCTGAAAATATGTTCATTTCTTCCTTCAATACCAAAAGTAATTTTTCCCCATGAATTTGCCACCGAAGCATCAAATTTTCCTCCCACAACATCTGTCAGGTGATAATTGTGTTGTGTGTATGACGAAGGAGCCCCTTCAAAGTTGCGAAACAGTTCAAATCGGTCGTGATGTTGCCGCCAATAGCTTTGAGCATGGTAGCTGATGTTTCTTCGGATAAGTTCCCATCTCAACCCCGCCATCAGGGTTTGCGTACTTTCAAACTGATGCGGATAAGCCAACGAATAAAATCCGTTTGCACCAAAACCTTTTTTTTGTAAAGCTGTTTGGAATTGTATATTACCAAATTTCGGGCTATTCAGTTTCGAGTGCAGAAAAATGTTGCTATTCTCAAAATCTGTATTGTCGGTATAACCATCGCTGCTTTTGTGAGATAGAGAAAGGAGCGTATAAGGTTTTTGGATAAATGCGGTAGTAACCGACTGTTCTCCATAACCAAAACTTCCGGCTTCCAAACCTGCTTTTAAAAAAGATTTTGTTCCCTCTTCGGTTATTATGTTAATGGCACCGCTGAAAGCATTCGGCCCTAACATTCGGGCTGAAGAACCTTTTAAAATTTCAACTTTACTCACATCGGAGAGTTGGATGGGAATATCAAGGTTAAAATGTCCCGTTTGAGGGTCAGTAATGTTGATACCATTCAGCAAAATTAGCGCCTGGTCAAATGAACCTCCACGAACCGAGATATCGGCTTGAACGCCATTCCCACCACGTTGACGAATATCCAGACCGGAAACATAATCGAGCAATTCATCAATGCTGCGTACTGCCGAGCGTTCGATTTCATTCTTGTCGATAACAGTTAGGATACGACCCATTTCGGGATAAAGTTTTGTTCGGGTGGCATTGATTTCAACGTCTGAAAGTTGTACCGACAAGGTGTCGGTGGTAACTTGTCCCGAAAAATGAAAAACATTGAATCCGCAAATAATTCCTGTGATTAAAAGAATTTTCTTCATTTGAAAAAATTTTAGTTAAACAATATTTATATGAATTCGATATAAGAATTTTTTATAACTAATTATAAATAAGCCATTAAGGTTGATGAAAAAAGTATTTACGTGTTGTTATGGTTAGTTGTTCTTAAAGTAATAAGAATAAACCTTATCAATTCTCAACTTTTTATATGATTAATACAGGTAATAGCCGTATCGTACTTATGTAATAATTATGCTTTGATTCATCTTATTAATAAATATTATTTTTCCAAGTTGTTTAGTATGACCTACTAACAAAAAAATCGACTGAAAGAAATGAATTCCTTTCAGTCGACAACAACGTATATATGTACATGAAAGACAGCATTTTCCGTCTTCAGCAGAGAATATAACAGGAGTATTGAGTTGAATATTTTCAAGAATTTCCTCCGCTCGGAATTTTTCTTCCTTGCACTGGACTAAAGAATTAATGGATGTAGTATCATTTTTTGAGACATTGGAAGGAGCATTTTTCAGTAAAGCTTTTTCGCAAATTCCGGCAGCAAGTACACCTATGGTTACCACGCAGGTCAAACTTCTGAAAACAGCATAGTTTGCCCTGCTCCAGCGACGGAAGCGAACTGTCTTATGGAAATTATTGGGAATGCTTTTCATTATTTGTCTTAGTTTTGACGAAGCAAAGTTAAGAAAAAATATTTTGGAATTTGGGATACAAAGAATAAAAAAAGCACCTTTCAACCGGAAAGGCGCTTTTTAATTCGCTTATAATCAAATAATTATTGTCGTAAAAAGTTTTTTCGGTTTACTTTTCCTTTCCAAACGTCGGTGAGATATTCATCATAAGCATTCTTTCCGCCAATAATAAATATCCAATTGGAAGATTCGATTTCCTGCTTTGAGTCAGTAGAACTGTAAGTACGTGGCCGATAGACTACAACTGAGGAATAATGGCGTATTCCCATTTCTTCCGGTAAATAATTATAATCGCTGTCGGGAACTTGCCAACTGAACCCATGATCAATTGACTGCCGGAAATAACTTCCGGGAATCGGTTTGTTATCTTGTCCGAAAAGAAAGAGTTTATCATCGTAAGTTATTAGCGAAGCCCCAGTTCCAATAGAGTCAAGAGATGCATTCTCAGTGCTGAAGTCAACCCAATAAATGCCATCTTCCGTGCTCCAACTGGTTTTAAGTGCTGTTCCGTCGGAAGAAAAGCCGGTCAGCACCAAACCATTCTGTTTGTTGACTTTCGTGTTGAATACCACTGAGGCAAATCCACGAACCGGGAAATTTTCTGGAATTTCGTTGTAAATCAACCATTCTGTACCATCGACAGAAGAAGCAAATCGAAGTTTTCCATCTGTCAAAGAATGGGAAACAGCCCAAAGCCGATCGTTTAAAACAAAAATCAGTGAAGTAAATTCATATTCGGAATAAGTCTGTCTTGTCCATGTCAATCCATTACCCGAAGAAAAAATGTTCGAATTCCCGCATGTTACATAAAGCTGATTGTTGAAAACTGTAATATCCTCAAAAGTTGCATTTGTCGGAAGACCCGAGACGTCGTTTTGAGTCCATGAAGTGCCATCAGTAGAAGTAAACAAGTAATTCTGCTGGCCGTCATTAACGAAAAGATACAACCGATCGTTGAAATAAACAGCCTTTTGATGTTGAACATTTAAAGAGTGAGCCGCATCGCTTACCTTTTGCCAAATATACAATTCCGGTTCCACCTGATGAACATTTACCTTGATCGGGTATTTGCGCTGTGCTACTCCATCTGAGGCAATATTGATAATTGCCTTAATCTTTGTAAAGTCGAAAGCTACACTTCCGGAAATAAGGGCTGTTGAATCATTTTCATAAACCAAATAGGCAGCATACGTGCTTTTAAAGGTGAAAGTGGCATAAACACTGTCTATTCTTGTCTGGTAAGGTAGCGAATCAAGGTTGACAATCACCGAATCGTTAAGCAATGGATCGTATTCGAGGGTAAAAACAGCATCTTCCAGATTGGGAACGCTGTCGTTGGCAGAAAAGGTCAACGAGACAAAACTTGGATCAGAAGAAATTTCAGTTACATCTCCATCTCCCAGACAGGAATTTAGAAAAAAAATCGTACCTAACAAAGCAAGTATTTTCAGTTGATTTCGCAGCATGAACAATAAGTTTTGAATGAAGAAGCAAAGTTAAAAAACATTTCAGTTGTTGCGACGAAAAAGTCGATATTTTATTGTTTTTTATTACTTTAGCGAACAAGTATTATTTAAAATTAATTAAACATCGAGTTCCACCATCACGGGACAATGATCGGAATGAAAAGCTTCGGAAAGAATAGCAGCCGCTTTGAGTCGAGGCCTCAATGGTTCGCTTACCCAGTGATAGTCGATACGCCAGCCAGCATTTCTGTAACGCGCACCACCACGATAACTCCACCAACTGTATTTTTCCGGACTTTGGTCGAAGACCCGAAACGAATCTACCATTCCCAAAGCCTGAAATCGATCCATCCATTCCCGCTCTTCGGGTAGAAAGCCGGAAACTCCTATTTGACGTTCGGGATGATTAATGTCAATGGGCTTGTGGCAGATGTTGTAATCGCCACAAACCACCAAATTGGGTCTTTCACGAAGCAAGTTTTGTATAAATTTCAGAAATTCTTCAAGAAATTTCATTTTGAACTCCTGCCTTTCTCCGCCTGATGATCCGGAAGGAACATATACATTGATAACCGTTATATCGCCAAAGTCTGTCCTTAATACTCTTCCTTCAGTGTCAAATTCGGGATTATCCATTCCGAAATAAACATAATCGGGCGGAATTTTAGTAAAAGTAGCAACGCCACTGTACCCCTTTTTTTGTGCCGAATGAAGATAAGCCGTATAACCCAGTTCGGCAAAAAGCAGGGTGTCGATTTGGTCGGGTTGTGCTTTTGTTTCCTGCAGACAAAGCACATCAGGATTCTCGGCTTGCAGCCATTGAATAAAATCTTTAGTCAGTGCAGCTCTTAAACCGTTGACATTGTATGAGATAATTTTCATGGATATTACTTGCTTGAGATTGAAATTTTCAGCAAATGAATTAATATGGATTTTGTTTTAACATTTTTAATTGTTTAAACAAATTGGAAGCGAAAACAAAATTATTGAAGCTTTCATTCTCAGCATCAAAAATTTCATCTTTTGTACCTTCCCAAGCTTTTACTCCTTTTTCGATAAAAATGATTTTTTCACCAATTTCCATTACCGAATTCATGTCGTGTGAATTGATAATGGTGGTAATATTGAATTCGTGGGTAATTTCATAAATCAAGTCATCGATAATCAGAGAAGTAACGGGATCGAGTCCCGAATTGGGTTCGTCACAAAAAAGATATTTAGGCCGTAAAGCAATGGCGCGGGCAATACCCACACGTTTTTGCATACCGCCACTGATTTCGGAAGGATAAAGATCGAAAGATCTTTCTTCGAGGTTGACACGACGAAGGCAAAAATAAGCTCTTTCCCTTATTTCCTCTTTACTTTCGTATGAAAACATTTCCAGCGGATACATTACATTTTCGAGCACCGTCATTGAATCGAATAGGGCTGCTCCCTGAAAAAGCATACCCACTTCGCGCCGTAGCATGTGGACTTCATGGGGTTTCATTTTGGGTAAATTTCGCCCGTCGTACTCTATGCAGCCGCTATCGATTTGGTGAAGGCCGATAATACATTTCATCAAAACCGTTTTGCCTGAACCACTCTGCCCGATGATCATGTTTACCTTGCCGGTTTCAAAAACGGCAGAAATGTCCTGCAATGCCGGAACACCATCAAAAGTTTTTATTATGTTTTTTACTTCAATCATGCTTGGTTTGAAGTTGGTGTGTTATTCATTAATATTTTTTCTCCTTTTTAGGTAAACATTGTGTTTTTACCAGGAAAAATCTTTTCATTTTAGAATTTCTGCTGAAGATTGAAAGCGCAAAAAGTATTTTTTTTATCCCAACATTACATTGGTAATCAATAGATTAAAAAACAAAATTAAAATACTGCTGTTAACTACGGCGTTGGTACTTGCTTTACCCACTTCCAAAGCTCCTCCATAAGCATAATAGCCGTAATAGGAAGAAACGGAAGAAATGATGAAAGCAAAAACCAGCGATTTAACCATTGCATAAAACACATAAAAAGGGTTAAAGGCATATTGGATGCCCAGCAGATAATCAGCCACCGTTATGACATCGCTGAAAACGCCGACCAAATAACCGCCAATTAGTCCCACAGCCATGCTGAAAATTACCAAAAACGGCATCATAACAACAAAAGCTACAATTTTTGGAAGAATAAGATAATTGGCCGAATTGACACCCATAATTTCGAGTGCATCAATTTGTTCGGTAATACGCATGGTACCAATTTCGGAAGCGATATTGGAACCGACTTTGCCGGCCAGAATCAGACACATGATGGTAGAAGAAAATTCGAGCAGCAATGTATCGCGGGTTACCAATCCAGTGCTATAGGTCGGAAGTAAGGGATTTTCCGTATTGAGTTTGGTTTGTATGGTCATGATGGCCCCAATGAATACAGAAATGATTAATACAATGGGCAAAGATTGTAAACCCAGTTTATCCAATTCTTTGGGAAATTGGCGGAAAAACATTTTCCAACGATCAGGCTGCACAAACACACGTTTCATCAGCAAAAAATATTTTCCCGTTTCTTGAAATAAATTCATACGCAAATTTTCAAAATTTCAAGCAGTTAAAAAATTGTCGACAAACCATCCAACAAGTTTTGAAGCGAAAAGTTCTTATTTTGTTTTGAAAACAAGTTGCAAATATACTGAATTTTTGCAATTGAATAAAAATGGGTTGGTTATCATAGGGGGGGGGAAAAATAAAAATTTCCGTAGGACTTATTGTCAAGCAGTGAACAGTTGAACTTTCAACAGACAAAAAAATCAACCCTGCCCGAAAGTATTGGAGCAGGGTTGAAAAAATATTATTTTGCGGTAATGGTGATTTCCGCATCGGGCAATCCCTCCACTGAAGCTTTCAAGGTAATCTTGCCAGACTTTTTGGAGCTTTGAACGATTGCCAGACATTTTCCGAAAAACAAATGACGTTCCGGTTTCTTTAACGAAGTGGAATCATTTTCATCACCGTTGTCCGTTCCGGCAATGCTGCCTGTTCCATTTACCGAAAACTTTACCAGTTGATTAGCCAGCGGACAGACATTGTTGTTTTTGTCGAGCAATTCTGCGGTAACAAATGAAAGATCTTTTCCGTTGGCAGCAATTGTGTTGCGGTCGGGTGTCAAGCGGATTTTTACCGGATTCCCGGCCGTGCTGATTTCTTGCGTCAGCACTTCTTTGCCATTTTTACGCGAAACGGCTTTCAGCGTTCCCGGTTCATATTTTACCCGCCACATTACATGCAGATCGTCGCCCTGTTTGCTGCGTTTGCCCAACGATTGTCCGTTGAGATAAAGTTCTACTTCGTCGGCGTGGTTGTAATAAGCCCAAACATCAATGGTTTGTCCCTTTTGCCAGTTCCAGTGCGGGAAAATGTGCAGCACGTCCTTATCTGTCCATTCGCTCTGATACATGTAATAAACATCTTTCGGGAAACCTGCCAGGTCAATAATTCCAAAATAGGAACTTCTGGAAGGCCATGAATAGGGCGTTGGTTCTCCCAGATAATCGAACCCTGTCCAGATAAATTGTCCTGAAATAAAATCGTGTTTTTTTATGATTTTCCAGGTTTCTTCGTGAGTAGAGCCCCAGGGAACATGGGAATTGTCGTAGGAAGAACATTTCAATAAAGGATTGAAGAAAGGTTTATCCCAACGGTCAGGCCAAATATAAATACTGTCGGAAGGCATCAGATAAAAACCTCTGGTTTGCACTGCCGAAACGGATTCGGTAACAATAAACGGTTTCCCTGGAAAGTTTTTGGGAACATCCACAAATTCGTTTTGATGATAATTGAACCCGATCAGATCAAGTCCGCCGGACAGAAAGAGCGGATTGTTTTTTTGCGTGCCATTGCAAGCTGCCGTTACAGGCCTTGTTGGATCAACAGATTTAACAATATCCGACAAATGTTTGGTGAGCAAAGCACTTTTCGAAAGAGCATTTTTCCCCGTATCGCTCACTTTCATATTGTTTAAAAGTGTATTGGCTTCTTCCAGGCTCATGTTATCGGCTGAAATATCTTCCCATTGTTCCATTACTTCGTTTCCAATACTCCAGATGAAAACGGAAGGATGATTTCTGTCTCTTTTCAACCAGTCAGTCATATCGGTTTTGTACCATTTAGGGAAGTCGAGTGCATAATCATAAGCTGATTTCTTTTTCACCCACATGTCAAAAATTTCGTCCATCACAATAAATCCCATGCTGTCGGTAAGTTGCAGCAATTCGGGAGCAGGTGGATTGTGAGAGGTTCTAATGGCGTTGCAACCCATGTCTTTCAGCAGTTGCAGCTGGCGTTCCAACGCTCTTTTGTTGACAGCCGCACCCAATGCTCCCAAATCATGATGATCACACACACCATTGATTTTTAAATGTTTACCATTCAAGAAAAATCCTTTTTGAACATCAAATTTGAAAGTACGCAACCCTACAGGAGTTTCATATTGATCGGTAAGTTTGCCATCAACAGATAATTGCGTAACCATTTTGTACAAATAGGGGCGGTCTATTTCCCATAAAATTGGCTTTTTCACCGACAGCGTTTGGGAAATGGAAGAAACTGTATCGGGATTAATTTTGACGGAAGTTTCGTTTTTGGCAACTTCTTTCCCATCGTTATTTAACAGTATTTGTTCAATTTTTACTTCGCGGTTTTCTGCACTTTCATTTCTCACAGAAGTTTGAATGTTAACTGTTGCAGCATTTTCGGATATTTCGGGTGTGGTTACATACGTTCCCCACAAATCTACGTGAACGGGTTCGGTTATTGTCAGCCAAACGTTGCGATAAATACCCGAACCGGAATACCAACGGGAATTGGGCTGCTTGAAATTGTCCACGCGAACGGCAATGACATTGTTTTGCCCAAATTTCAAAAATGGTGTCAGTTCGTAACGGAAAGAAATGTAGCCGTAAGGCCGTTTCCCCAAATAATGGCCGTTGATCCAGACTTCGCTATTGCGATAAACTCCGTCAAAATCAACAAAAACACATTTGTACTTGTAAGAGTCAGGAACATTGAAAGTTTTTCTGTACCAGCCAATGCCACCGGGAAGTGCTCCTCCACCGGGAGCGGCAGGAAATTTTTCTGAAAAGTCGGATTCAACACTCCAGTCGTGCGGTAAATTTAATGTTCTCCATGCAGTATCATTAAAATCGGCAGCGGAAGCATCTGCAGTAGAGTCGGTTAATGTAAATTTCCAATCGTTGGTGAAATCGATAACTTCATGCGGTTTGGGCTGGTTGGTACAGGAGGCAGCAACCAAAGCCATAAGCAACAAAAAATAGTGAAATGTTTTCATGAGTTTTATTTTATCTGGTTAAGAACTAAAAGATATTCCGTTATTTCGATAAAAAATTTTTTCACAAGTTAGGAGAATAGTGATGAAACGCTTCAAAATTAAGAATTTAATTTGAAATTGCCGATGAATAGTGGAAATTTGTACCAAAATATTATTGTGAAAAAGTATAAAGGCTTATTTTTCAATAAAATCACTTAACAAATGAGATTTTTAAAATTTTTGGATTTGAAGACTGTTTTTATCTCCTTTGTTTTGTTATGGTTATGTGTAAAAGTTATATCTTTGCAAATAAATTGTTAATTTCAGGTGAATAGTATTACAGCCATTATCATAACGCTATGTTTCTCCGCTTTTTTTTCGGGGATGGAAATTGCTTTTGTTTCCTCCAACAAGTTACGATTTGAACTCGACAAGAAACAGCGTAGTTTAACTTCTTCCATTTTGTCAATTTTTTATAATCATCCACAGCAGTATATTTCCACCATGCTGGTAGGAAACAATGTTTGTCTGGTAATTTACGGGTTACTCATGGCTCGCTTCTTGTCGCCGTGGTTGGCTCCGCTCGAAAATCAATTTTTAATCACGTTGGTTCAAACCATTATTGCAACCGCCATTGTGCTGGTAACGGGAGAATTTTTGCCAAAAAGTATCTTCCGTGTCAATTCCAATTTTTGGCTACGTACATTTTCTGTGCTGTTGTTTATTTTCTATGTTGTTTTATATCCAATTGCTTCTTTCGCAACATGGCTATCACTGGGTATTTTAAGATTATTTGGCGTAAAGCCTAATTCATCAGCTCACGAAAACGCATTTTCACGAGCCGATTTGAATTATCTGATTCAGGAGAGTTTTGAAAATCATGAAGACAAAAAAGATGTTGGAACTGAAGTAAAAATTTTTCAGAATGCGTTGGATTTTTCCAAAGTGAAGTTGAGAGATTGCCTCGTACCGCGTACAGAAGTTGTTGCGTTGGATTATGAAGTGGATTTGGAAACTTTGAAGCAAACTTTCATTGAGACGGGTTTTTCAAAAATTCCCATTTACAAGGGAAATATCGACAATATTATCGGTTATATTCATTCTTCGGAAATGTTTGAACATCAGCAGAATTGGAGAGAACATATCAATCAGATACCGATTGTTCCCGAAAATATGGCTGCGCAGAAGTTAATGAAAATTTTCATGAAAGAGAAGAAAAGCATTGCCGTTGTGGTGGATGAATTTGGCGGAACCGCCGGAATTGTTACACTGGAAGATATTATGGAAGAAATTTTTGGTGAAATTGAAGATGAGCACGACACCCACGATTACATAGCTGAGCAGACAGGCGAAAACGAATATCTCTTTTCCGGTCGTCTCGAAATTAGCGAAATCAATGAAAAATTCAATCTTAATTTGCCTGAATCAGATGCGTACGATACCATTGCGGGTTTTATTCTGTATCACCATCAGCATTTTCCCAAATTAAACGAAATTATTCAAATCGACAATTACGTTTTCAAATGTGTAAAAGCTACCAATAACAGAATTGAACTGGTGAAAATGAGTGTGGAAAAATAATCGACTACATTTTTTTGAAAAATTTGTAGCCCTGAAATGGAAGAAAATGAATCAAAGAGCATAGTATCAAGTTTTTTTTGTATATTCGTGCCCTTAAAATCGAAAAATAATTGTTTTAGCAAATAAATTGTAAATGTAAAATGGCAACATTAGAAAAGATCAGAAGCAAAGGGGCTTTGCTTGTCATAGTTATCGGACTTGCCTTATTGGCTTTCATCATCGGTGATTTTCTCAATTCGAGTTCCAGTTTTTTTAATCAGTCGCGCGAAAAAATTGCCATCGTTGGAGATGAAGATATCAATATTCATGAATTCAGCGATGCTGTTGATCAGATGACGGAAGTTTACAAAATAGAAACAGGACAGACCGATTTGAATGAACAAATTTTGTCGCAGTTAAGAGCGTCAGTTTGGGAAAACATGGTAAATGAAAAAATTTTGTATGCCGAAGCCAAAAAATTGGGATTAACCGTGAGTGCCGATGAACTTTCAGATCGGTTGATTGGTAAAAATATCCATCCCCTTATTCTTCAGCGTCGGGCTTTCATGGATCAGAACGGACAGTTTAGCCGCTCTTTGCTGGTGCAATTTCTGAATAGTTTGGATGCTACACCTACCAACAGTGAAATGAAGCAACAAATCGATCAGGCAAAAAATTACTGGATGTTTTGGGAACACAATGTTAAAAATACCATTTTACAGGAAAAATACAACAAGCTTATTACTTCAGCCATTACCGCCAACATCGTAGATGCAAAAATGAATTTTCAGGCTCGTAAAACTACTGTTGATGCAGCTTACGTCATGCAGCCGTATTATTCGTTGCCCGATTCTATGTTTTCGGTAAGCGACAAGGAAATAGCAGATCGTTACAATAAACAAAAAGATTTGTATAAGCAGGAAAAATCCTCTTCTATTAGCTATGTGGCTTTTGAAATTAAACCTTCACAGGAAGATTACAAGGAAGCCGAGCAATGGATTAACCGTATAGCCAACGAATTTAAAACCACTGATGATGTGGTTGGGCTGGTAAATACAAATTCTGACGTAATGTACGATGGCAGATACTATTCCGAAAGTACTGTGCCGGCTCAGTTGAAGGATTTTGCTTTCAGCGGAAAGAAAGGTGACGTTTTTGGGCCCGTATTCGAAAACGACACCTATACAATGGCGCGAATTATGGAAACAGGCATATTGCGTCCCGATTCAGTGAAACTTCGTCATATTTATCTCACCAAAGAAAATGAAGGAAAAGCCGACAGTTTGGTAAAAGCTATTAAAGCCGGAGCCGATTTTGCAGTCTTGGCAAAAAAATATTCGGCTGTTCCACAAACAGCAGCCAACGGCGGTGAAATTGGCTGGATTCCCGATGGTGCTAAAGGTGTAGATGCTCAGATTATGGAAAATGCTTTTAGTAAACCCGTAAATGAAGTATTTACAATAAAGGATGCTCAGGGAACGCAAATAATGCAGGTTACCCAAAAAACAACACCTCGCAGAAAGGTAAAGTTAGCAATTCTGGAGCGAAAAGTTACCGCAAGCAGTAAAACTTTCAGCCAAGTTTATAATGATGCCAAGCAATTTGCTGCTGACCTGACGGCAGAAAATTTCATAAAGAAAGCTCAGCAAAAAGGATATATTGTACAGCAGGCCGAAGATTTGAATGAAAATGCGGAACAGGTGAACGGGTTACCGCAATCACGTCAGATTGTTCGCTGGGCAGCCAAAGGAAATAAAGGCGACATTTCTGACGTATTTGAATGTGGAAATTATTATGTGGTTGCCATGATTACCGAAAAGAACGAAAAAGGTTATCGACCTTTGGAAAAAGTTTCTGCTCAAATAAAGAGTGAAATCATAAAAGAAAAGAAAGCAGACCAAATGATTAAGAAACTTTCTGCTCAACTCAAGCAAACGCCTGCACTCGAATCGTTGGCTTCTGCGTTGGGCACCGAAGTCAAGTTGGCTGAAGCAGTAAAT